>Ga0255776_10001330_pt1 | contig 27944 bp, 23 predicted proteins | sample 071ome_19_FD_179974 | JGI IMG/M metagenome (GOLD analysis project Ga0255776, IMG submission 179974) | Coastal salt marsh microbial communities from the Groves Creek Marsh, Skidaway Island, Georgia - 071413AT metaG (version 2) | ecosystem: Environmental > Aquatic > Marine > Intertidal zone >... | reverse complement strand
TCGCCGATGGTAGTGTGGGGCTTCCCCATGTGAGAGTAGGTCATCGTCAAGCTCTTATTCAAAAAGCCCGATAGGTAACCCTATCGGGCTTTTTTCATGCGCGCTTGCCGATGACCTACTCTTGCTACGCAAGCGGGTCATGTTGCCTTGCGACCAAGCATCGAATCAAAATCACATACACAACAAACACCATTGACGGGCTGAAGCCCGACCTACACGTACGCCGCCTTCAATATAATCATTCAATGTAGGTCGGACTCATCGTGCCCTTCGGGTATCAGTCAGCCGAATGAATCAAATAAAACATATGAGATTGGATACCCGCCTTCGCGGGCATGACAGTGCCTTCGTGTTCGAGACAAGTCATCAATGTAGGTCGGACTCATCGTGCCCTTCGGGTATTAGTCCGTCGAATGAAACATAGGAAACATAGGAGATTGACGGGCTAAAGCCCGACCTACACGTACATCGCACTCAGTAAACCCATTCAATGTAGGCCAGACTCATCGTGGCCTTTGGGTATTAGTCCGTCACTGATTGCCAAGCCAGTACGAACGGGTGGTAGCCTAGGGTGGTACGCAGCATTCGTTCACCTGGGCTCATTGTGAGCTCTCTTTGCTCGGCTTCTATGGGCGATAATGAGGAGCTATCCAAATATTGTTGGGCAAACAGAAACGGTGATTGAAAGAGAATGCAGGTTAGGGTGATCTTTAATGCCTTCATGCTTGCGATCCCTTAGTAGATGGTGATGACATGCTATGGGAAGTTTGTGACACTAGGTTGGCGAATACATGTCTAAGCTGTGACAGCTGGTTATGAATTGGCATATTCGGCCCATGACGAGTCTGCTATCTGAGAGTAAGGTGAAGTTCTTACACTAGGAGTACGTCGTATGATTTTGAACAATGAATTATTAGATGAATTGTCCATTCTATCTCTCTTCAATCAGCATACTCTTCAAGAAGGCATTAAAGTTCACTCACACCAAGCATCGGAATCCGACATAAGTGCCACCCAGAGGCTCTTTGACAAAGGGTTGATCACTCAACAAGATGGAGGCTACTTAACCTCTCTTGGCAAAGACGCGGTCGAGTTGCTTCAAGATCTAGCTCTAATGCTGAACAAAGCGGCTTAATTACCGCTTGTTAGGCATATCGAATCATATTCAGTGGTAATTGTTCTTCTCTACCGGATAAGTGAGCTATAAACAGCTCCGCGGTGGCGAGGGCGTCCACTAAAGCGTTGTGCTGCGTATAATTGGGCAAAGAATAACGTGAACGACAGGTCGAGAGAGTAAGAGCACCTGGGGGGATTGTACCCATCTCATTCAGTATCTTAGTTTTTTCCAATTCCATTGTGTCGCAGTAAGGTAGCCATAGGGGCGAACCAAAGAGCCTCTTGGAAGCCTGATTCAAGTAGCTAAAGTCGAGGCGTCCATGATGCAGTATCAAAATTCGGCCCTTACACGAGCTCAAAAAGGCCGCTGCAGCCTCTGATATTGAGAGTCCTTCACTAACATCGCAGTCTCGTATGTTATGAATGGTGGCACTCTGCCCAACGGTTTTTCTACTTTTTAAATAAATGTGTTTAGCCGTCGATAACTTAATGCTGCCTTCCTCAATTTCAACCCAACCTATACTCAGTATGTCACCCTTCCTAGCATCTAAGTCAGAGAACTCCAGGTCGACACACAGGTAGCTATAATCTTTCCAAGGTTTATTGAATGATTTGGGGATGCAAGACCATAACGTGGTTAACGGTGAGCCATTGCTTTGGTTGAAAATGTTTCGCCTAACCGTTTCTAATGAACGGGCCCAATCAGAGAAATACATATTTAGTCTAAGCCATGACGGAATTGAGCTTTAACGCCTTGGTGGCAATCATTCACGACATCGAAGGCATCTTTGAGCTGCTTTTTTTCCAGCTCGGATAGGTCTTTTGGTGAAACATAGTGAGAGGGTGTACCTCCTTTGAGAATCTGCTTCGCTTGGTGTTCACATCTTAATTGCATAATGAACCGTAGTGCATCTTCTATATTTCGAGCATCCACGATCGAAAGTATTTTCTTTTCTTTCAGATCGGTGAGTCGATCAAAGGTGTTAATCGTTGAGATACCATGAGCAAGCGCGTGTAAGCGGATGGTTTCAACAATGGGTAAAATTCCACGTTTTTTTAGATTGAGTTGATCACGGTGTTCACCGTTGCGCTCGACAACAAATCGTCGAAAGATACCAAGAGGGGCGTCACTATCTAAAACGTTTTGCGCTAGCGCAGCGAGAAAAATGGAATTTCGTTTGGACTCGTACAGCATATGTTGCTGCAGTTCGTGGCAGAGAGCATCATCGCCGTATATGCAGCGGATATCGAAAAAGATACTCACATGCATGACCGCTTTCGGGGTAGGACTTTCTGTCCAGCCGCTAACGGTCTTCATCCAGTCTTTGAGTGTCATTCTCCATTCATGATTACTGGCCATGATGTCGCCCGGACAGTAAACATATCCACACTCATTTAGGCCGTCACATACGTTCTTGCTGAATTGCTCAAACCAAGGTAGATCCTCAGCTGAGACAGAATTACTGAGTAACAGACCATTGTCTTGATCCGCATTTAGCATTTGTTCTTTACGGCCCTGTGAACCAAAGCCTAACCAGGCGAACGGTGCCGGTGCAGGCCCCATTTTTGCAATGGTTAATTCAATCACTCTGCGGCATACCGCATCGCTAATTGCCGTTAAAATGTGACTGAGTTGGTGAGCACGAATACCTGAGTTAATCCATTGAGCAAACAGGTTGTGTAAGCCTGAAACGATGCCATTAATGTCAGAAACACTGTTTTGACGTTTTATATGCTGAACTATAAATACAGGGTCATCCTCTTTAGCCAGCATGAGGTCAGAGGCGGTAATGACACCGACCACTTGGCTTTTGTCTAGGACCGGCAAGTGATGAATATTGTTTTCGGTCATGAGCAAAGTGGTATCGAAAATCGTATGTTGAGCATCGACCGTTTTAGGGTAGGGGGTCATAACCGATTCGATAGGATCAGAATATGGAATGCCACGTGCTATCACACGAGAGCGCAAATCACGATCGGTAACAATGCCCAAGAGTTCGTCTTGCGCCATAATCAAAATCGAAGAGAGGCGACGCTCCGACATTTTGAAAGCCGTTTCAGATATGGATGTATTAGGTGGTACCCATAAGATGTCTTTCGACATAATCGGCTCTATGGTGCGCATCATGTCGTGGGGTTTGGGTTGGTACCGAGCGGCTCTTCGAATTCGACGGTTGCGCTGGCTATGAAAAAACCGGTCAATATCCCGCTGCTGTTTTCTTAGCTTCTGGTAGCCTTCTTCAGGAAAAAAATAGATGAGGCTATCTTCAATAAATGTTGCTCTTATACCTGGATGTTCTTGGTTTAAGCCTTGTAAATTGAAACTGCTACCCTCTTGGCATTTATCAATTAAGAGGTGTTCTTGATCCCGTAATTCGGCTGCGCCACTTCGAATAATTCTTAGCCCAGGGCTCTGCTCTAAGACACTGCCTTGCCGGTAGTAAATAATTTCGAGTTGCTTAACCATGGCCTCAAGACGCTCATCTGGTAAATCGTCGAATGGCACATGAGAGGCAATGAAATCTTTTATATGTTCCAGTTCCGGAGTCATATACTAGTTTTGTCTAAAGTCTTTATGGAACGAGGTATCGTATTCAACGAATGCAAGACTCGCATCACCAAAATAAAGCGCTTCGTTCGCTGATGCAACTACTCGAATTCGACTATTGGCGATGGAGGGTTGCTCCAGCAGCATTTTCCATTGAGTCTGATCTTGGTTCGCGGCTGCTAGTTGCATAGGTTGCTCCAAATCCTGAGGATTCACATGAGCTGCGACGATGCCGTTCAGAGGGTGCTGCGACGTGATGGTTAATTCTAAATGAGCTTGATCAAGCCATTCGCCAGATACGTGTAATTCAAACTCGCCATTTTTAAGATGGCATGTGCCTGAAGAATAGCGGCAGTTGGATTTTTCAACGAGAGAGTACTGAGCACCCGCTTCGGCGGCATGGGGTTTTTCAGCGACAACGGCGTCAACTGAAAAATAGCTAATGAGCGCCAAAATAGGGGCTACTAACATGGCAACGATAATGTGTTTGTTCTTGAACATAGCCTTCTCCTACAAGATTGATCAGCTCGCCAGAAGGCGAGCTGATCAATCCTTTTCAATGGATACTAATGTGATTGTGCATCACTGACACCGGTTGGTACACGGATGTGTTCAACCAACTCTTGAATCTCAGCAGGTGGTTCCTGAGTCACTCGAGAGACTGCAAACGCCACTGCAAAGTTAACCAGAGCACCGATGGCACCGAAGGCATTTGGTTCAATGCCTAAGAACCAGTTAGGTGACATATCGCCTAAGAAAGCCGTATCCGCGACGAACATAACGCCCTTGTGCTGGAATACGTACAATAGGGTCACTGTAATACCCGCGACCATACCGGCTATCGCACCCTCTTTATTCACTCGACGGCTAAAGATACCCATCATGAGAGCCGGGAAGATAGAGGAGGCGGCTAAGCCAAAGGCAAGAGCAACCGTTCCTGCGGCAAAGTCGGGCGGATTAAACCCAAGGTAACCTGCCACACCAATCGCGCCGGCCATAGCGATACGACTGGCCATCAGCTCCTGTTTCTCTGATATATCGGGGCGAATGACGCCTTTGAGTAGATCGTGGGATATGGCAGAGGCAATCGCTAATAATAAGCCTGCTGCGGTTGACAGAGCTGCTGCTAAGCCACCGGCTGCCACGAGGGCGATCACCCAGTTTGGTAACTGTGCAATTTCAGGGTTGGCCAGCACCATGATATCGCGATCCACTTTTACCATTTCATTGGTGGCTTTATCGGAAGTGTACTGAATTTTGCCATCACCATTTTTATCTTCGAATTGAAGTAATCCAGTTTTTTCCCAATTTTTAAACCATTGCGGGCGTTCTTCGTACACGAGGTTTTCACCTGTGGTCGGCTCAATGGTATTCATTAGGTTCAAGCGAGCCATACCCGCCACAGCAGGGGCGGTGGTGTATAGGATGGCAATGAATACCAGTGCCCAGCCAGCAGAAGAGCGCGCATCTTTTACCTTAGGCACGGTAAAGAAGCGAATGATGACGTGAGGTAAACCTGCTGTACCGATCATAAGCGAAAGGGTGTAGGCAAACATATTCACCGTGTTGAGTCTCACACTGGTGGTGTATTCGGCAAAGCCAAGTTCTGTGACGACCTGATCGAGCTTATCGAGCAAATACACATCTGAACCGGAAAGGGTGCTCCCAAACCCTAATTGCGGTAGAGGGTTACCAGTGAGTGAAAGTGAAATGAACACAGCGGGAATGGTGTAAGCTAGAATCAATACACAATACTGAGCGATCTGTGTATAGGTGATGCCCTTCATGCCGCCGAGAACAGCGTAAAAGAACACAATACACATGCCTACAAGCAAGCCCGTGTCATAGCTCACTTCTAAGAAGCGCGAGAACGCAACCCCGATGCCTTTCATCTGACCGATAACATAAGTCACAGAGCAGATGATTAAACACACCACAGCCACGATACGAGCGGTTTTAGAATAGAAACGATCACCGATAAATTCTGGTACGGTAAACTTACCGTATTTACGAAGGTACGGTGCGAGCAACATGGCTAATAATACGAAGCCACCGGTCCAGCCCATAAGAAAAACAGAGCCGCCGTAGCCCATGAAAGCAATGAGGCCAGCCATGGAGATGAATGACGCCGCAGACATCCAGTCAGCCGCTGTTGCCATACCATTGGCAACGGGGTTAACACCACCACCTGCAACATAGAAGTCTTTGGTTGAGCCGGCACGGGCCCAAATGGCAATTCCGATGTAGAGGGCGAAGGTTAGCCCAACTACGATATACGTTAAGGTTTGTAGTTCCATGGTCTAATCCTCACTCGTCATGCACATTGTATTTGCGATCTAGCGCCGCCATTTTTTTTGTGTACACAAAAATTAATACAACAAAGGTATAGATGCTGCCTTGTTGAGCAAACCAAAAGCCCAGCTTATACCCACCGATTTGAATTTGATTGAGCACATCGACCAAAAGAATCCCGCAGCCAAAGGATACGACAAACCAAACGATCATGAGCTTAACAACCAAGGAGATGTTTTCTTTCCAGTACGCCTTAGCGTCACTTTCTGATTTGAACGACATAGTATTTCCTCCTAGGAGTACTCATACATCGATAGATATAAGAGTACTCATTTCAATGATTGACTTAGCCTTACAGAGCCCATTTGCTGGTGAATTGAACGCGCTTTAGATCACCCGTTGCACCCGATTCGGTTTCCCGTTCCGCCATCATGTATTCAACACCGAATGTCAGTTTTTTCGTTGGCGAGTACATGTAGTTGACGTAGGCATTGTTGATTGACTTGTTCACGTCGGACGTAATCGAATCCGAATTGCTGGCATTAGCAAACGCATACGATACAGTGGTGCGAGACTTGTCAGACCAACCGTGTTTATAAGCAACGAAGCCACCGGTAACCGTAGTTAAGTCAACGGATCCGTCCGCTTCGATACCACCATCTCGAAAGGCATTAAGGGCGATATAGCGGCCTAAAGTACCTGAGCTGACCATGAACTTAATGTCGTCTCCGTTCGACATGGCATACTTACCACTGAAGCTCACAGCAAAGCCATTTTCGCTTTCGTCATTGGTTCCGTCGTTGTAACCAATTTGGCGAAGCATGGCGGCGGCGCTATAACTGATCGCACCGGCTTTACCGTCATACCGAGCAATCAGATCGGGTAATCCGCTGGTGTCGATGTTGTTGCTGTCAGTACCCGTGCCATTGTCAGCGTGTAGACCTACCGATGGATTTTCTGCTGCCACCGAAACGCTGCCAGCGCCCATAGGCATGGTGTAGCGTACTTGTGGTTGACGAACGAAAATGGTGCCGGAGGTTGGGCCAATGAAGTCAACGGCTTCAGGCAGAGCACCTACATTAAAAAATGTACTCCAGGTTTGACCGGCTGTGACGCTAGCGCCATCTTCTTTTTGCCATTTTAAAAAAGCGTGACGTAAACCGTTGGAGGCTTGGTTAGTCAAACGCTCGTCATTGGCACCGTTAAAATCCATTTCGATAAAACCGGTCACTTTACCTGCGTCGGTGTCGGTAACAGATTTTACGTTTAAGCGGCTGAACTTAGCGTTGCTGTCATAAACCCAAGTATCACTGCCATCGCCCGTTGCGATAGTCGATGGCACTAAGAAGTCGTCGCCGACATTGCCTGCGCGGGTTGCACCGCTGTACTGACTAAACAGAGCATCAAATTTAATGAAACCGCCAATGGAGACATTGGTATCGGCATGTGAGAAATGAGGCAAGCTCGCCAAACTAACAGCGCTTGCCAGCAGTAATGGTTTAAAAGACTGAGTCATGGGGCCCCTCTTCTTTTTTGATGGATGACCCCCTCAGTAGGAATGAAGCGCTTTATATAAGCTATTCGCCATTAGTCTATATTCGACTAAAGTCTAGGTTGCCTTTATTTGAAATACACATCCTCTTAGACAAAGGTCTAATGGCCAACGGTGATATGGAAGCAGAAACTGCAAACATGATTTCGATCGCTCAAGGGGAATGCTCATGTCTGAGTCGCGCACATATCCGGTACCTGATTACGTAAAACAAAACACGCTCATTACTAATGAAGTGTATCAGGCCATGTATCAACAATCGGTAGAAAATCCGAATGCGTTCTGGAAAGAGCAAGCAAAACGCATCGATTGGATAAAACCGTTTACCAAAGTAAAAGATGTCTCGTTTGATAAAAACGATCTTCATATCCGTTGGTTCGAAGATGGCCAGCTAAACGTCTCAGAAAACTGCTTAGACCGACACTTAAAAGAACGCGCGGATGATGTCGCAATCATTTGGGAGCCAGATACAGAGGGCAAAGAGCCGCGCGTGATCACATACGGCGATTTGTCCGACCAAGTAAACCGGTTGTCCAATGGTTTGAAATCGTTAGGGGTCAGCAAGGGAGATGTGGTGACCATCTATATGCCCATGGTACCCGAAGCGGCGATGGCGATGTTAGCGTGCTCTCGTTTAGGCGCTATTCACTCTGTCGTGTTCGGTGGTTTTTCCCCCGAAGCGTTAGCAGGCCGTATTGAAGACGGTGACAGCCACTACATCATTACCGCGGACGAAGGGGTTCGCGCTGGTAAGCCTATTCCGTTAAAAGCCAATGTAGATAAAGCCATTGCCTTGTGTGCCGAAGATCAAGTCAACAATGTAGTGGTATTGCAGCACACCGGTGCAGAGGTAAACCGAGTTGATGGGCGTGATGTGGATTACCACAAGCTCTGTGAAAAACAATCGAATCAATCTACCCCTGTGGTCATGAACGCCGAAGACCCTCTTTTTATTCTTTATACGTCTGGTTCGACGGGCAAGCCAAAAGGGGTTTTGCATACGTCAGGTGGCTACCTTGTATGGGCGTCCATGACTCACGAGTACGTATTCGATTACCGCCCTGGTGAGGTTTATTGGTGTGCGGCCGATGTAGGCTGGATTACAGGCCACAGTTATATTGTTTACGGACCTTTGTGTAACGGTGCCACTCTGGTGATGTATGAAGGCGTACCGAATTATCCTGACTGTGGTCGTGTCGCGCGTATTGTGGATAAGCACAATGTTAACATCTTATACATAGCACCAACCGCCATTCGTTCGCTTATGGCCGAGGGGGATAAAGCGGTTGAAGGCACGTCGTTATCCAGCTTAAGACTGTTAGGAACGGTGGGCGAACCGATCAACCCGCAAGCGTGGGAATGGTATTACAAAGCATTTGGTAAAGAGCGGTGTCCGATTGTGGATACGTGGTGGCAAACGGAAACGGGGGCGGCCATGATCACGCCATTGCCTGGCGCAACGGCCTTGAAACCTGGTTCGGCGACGCGCCCCATGTTTGGTGTTCAACCAGCGCTGGTGGATGAACATGGTAATGAACTCAGCGGCGCAACGAATGGCAATCTCATCATTAAAGACAGTTGGCCGGGGCAAATGCGCACCGTGTTTGGCGATCACCAACGGTTTATCGATACCTATTTTTCAACGTTTGAAGGCACCTACTTTACCGGTGATGGCGCTCGACGAGATGAAGATGGTTACTACTGGATTACGGGGCGAGTGGATGACGTACTTAACGTCTCTGGTCACCGAATGGGCACGGCGGAAATTGAAAGTGCGTTGGTCGCGCACGATGCCGTGGCAGAAGCCGCCGTGGTGGGTTTCCCCCATGACATTAAAGGGCAGGGAATTTACGTTTATGTCACTTTAACTGCGGGCGTTTCGCCTAGCGAAGAAATGCGCCAAACACTATTACAGTGGGTGCGTAAAGAGATTGGACCGATCGCCACGCCAGATGTGATTCAATGGGCACCGGGCTTACCGAAAACTCGCTCGGGTAAGATTATGCGACGTATTTTAAGAAAGATCGCCACCGACGAATACGATTCACTGGGTGACATTTCAACTTTAGCGGATCCGTCTGTGGTCGAGAATCTAATTAATGATCACAAAGCATTAGCTGCGGCGTAAACGATAGATTCGAGTGCGCGTTAAAGTCATCGGCATGGCATATCATTGCCGGCGGCTTTAACGCTTTTTTATTTTAAAAAAGTGGGGTAGAGTGGTTAAAAAATAATAATAGATGGTTGGAATGGCCATCTTTGACGAGGGCACTATGGAGACAGGCAACGGTATTATTATTGCCGACGATCACCCCTTATTTCGCAGCGCACTTCGCCAGATTATTTCTGCGCACTTCCCTCAAACGCCGTTACACGAAGCGCATGACTTATCGAGCCTACAGTCATTGATGGAACAGCAAGAACAAGCTGACCTAATTCTACTGGATCTAATGATGCCGGGAGCAGAAGGCTTTAGTGGTTTAGTGTTCTTACTCGCCCATTACCCCCATATTCCTGTTATGGTGATCTCGGCTCATGAAGAACCTGAAATTATTCGCCGAGCGATCGACCATGGGGCCAGTGGATTTCTTCCTAAAAGTTCTGAAGAGACAACGATGAAGCAGGCCATCGACGTGGTGTTGGCGGGTGGCGTTTGGATGCCTGAAAACGTAGCCAATCAAGTGGTTATTAAAGAGGCAGAGCAAAATGTAGCAGATGCCATTAGCCTACTGACTCCGCAGCAGTTTCGCGTGGCTTCTATGGTAACTCAGGGCTTGTTGAATAAGCAGATCGCGTATGAATTAGATGTGACGGAAGCCACGGTGAAAGCACATATGACGGAAATTTTTAAAAAGTTAAATGTCCATTCGCGCATTCAAGTGGCGTTAGCATTTAGCCACCTCTCTATTTCTGACGAAGCTTCCCTGTCGGGTTTTCATTCTTAGGTCGCCTTCTCTTTGTATCTTTATCGAGAGCGTTTAATCTCGGCTTCTTAATGCCCTGTTCATTAATCTTCTTAAAGCTGACGATGCAACGGGTTTGCTGGTATACCAACATCCAGCTAATTGAACTTGCTGACGTACTTCATCTGAGTTGTCAGCACTGATGACGATGGCAGGGACCCTAGACTCCCAATGCAGTCTGAGTGCCTCGACAACATCTAATCCGGTTTCTTCGTTTAAATGGAAATCTACCAGTAATAAATCCTGTGGGTCTGTTGCCATTTGCAATGCTTTTTCCAGCGAATTTGCTAACGTCACGTGGCAACCCCATTGTTCCACTAAGGTCTTCATACCAGAGAGTATGAGCGGGTCGTTATCGACACACAGTACCTTCGTGTCTTCCAAATTGGGGTCAAATGTTTGTGCAGGTTTAGGGTGTTCCTGTATTTGCCCTGTGGGCACAGATATGCGAAAAACACTGCCTTTGCCTAGGGTGGAGTCCATGGAAATAGGATGCCCCAATAATTGTGAAATGCGGTGAACGATGGATAAGCCTAATCCCAATCCTTGATGGGCTTGTCCAGGTAGACGCTCAAACTCGTCAAATATTTTTTGTTGGTTTTCTTGCGCAATGCCCGGGCCAGTATCCCAGACTTCTATGGTGATATGGTCATGGTGGCGACGACAACCCAATAAAATTTTCCCTTTTTGGGTATAACGTAAACTGTTCGAAATGTAATTCTGAATAACCCTGCGCAGTAGATGAGGGTCACTGTAAACCCATGTACTGCATGGCACCCAGTGAAGGTCCAATTGGTTTTGTTGTGCAATGATACTCGCTTCTGATGACAGTGGCTCAAGGATCGATGCGATAGGGAAGTGCACGCGCTTCGCTTGCTCTTTCCCTGAGCCTAAGCGTGCGATGTCTCGTAATGAACGTATCAGCTCTTCCCCTTGGCTTAGGGCTTGATCAAGCTGACGTACCGTATCTTTGGTGGATTCATCCTTTTCGATGTGCTCCATGTTTTGTAAAGATGAAACAAACAGGCGAGCGGCATTAATGGGTTGTAATAGATCGTGACTCGCTGCGGCCATGAAACGGTTTTTGCTGTGGTTTACGGTTTGCAGTGCTTGTTCAGTCTTCGCTCTCAGTTCGTTTTCTCGCGTGAGAGAAGCGTTGGCTTGTTGTAACTCTTCGGTGCGTGCGTGTACCCGATCTTCCAGTGTGGTTTTGGCCTTTTCTAATTCTTCAACCACATCATGATATTGAGTGATGTCGGTAAATGTCGTTACATACCCGCCATTATCTAAAGGGGTACCTCGAATCTCGATTACTCGTCCGTTGGGTAGCTCTCTTTCTAAACGATAATGTTTGCCGGATCGTAATTGATCTACGCGGCGTTTTACTAGGTCATCCACAGAACTGGCATCGTCGCCCAGATAGCCGCGAACCGCATTGTAGTAATACACTTTTTCAATGTCACAGCCCACGTAAAGTAAACGCTTGGGATAATCGAACATGATTTGATACTGCTGATTCCAAGCCACCAATTTTAAATCTTTATCGACCACACTCACCCCTTGTGGAATGGTGTTGAGCGTCGTTTGTAACAAGGTCTGACTGAATTGAATTTGCCGCGAGCTGCCGCTCACAAGCGATACAAAATCTTGCAGTAATAAGGGCTGCTGGCTGGCTAATAACTCCATGGCTTTTCGGGCGGATACCGCACCGATAATGGCGGCCATGTTGCTTTCGATCATACTCACCGTAAAGCGCGGCGCTTGATCATGAGGCAATAAACGATGCCCCAGTTGTTGTTCAAACTCTTGCATCATACGTTGGCTGCGCTCTAAGCCAAAAATGGGCTCAATCAAGGCCTGCAGCTGGCGGGTCTCAATGCCAGACGGTTCACGGTCTAACTGATATCGCTTATCTTGACCGCGCAATTGGGTAAACGCTTGCGCCTGACGTAGATCAAGGGTGGTCGTGCGGCTGGACTTCGACACCCAGACGAACACCAAGGCGTTGAGGGCAAGACTCCAAAATACACCGTGGCTAAGTGGATCTAACCAACCGCTACCAAAGAGGTTGTTTGGACGTAGCCAATCAATATTCAGAGGGCCATTGACCAACAATGCGTGTTGCTCGTTCAACAAAACAGGCAGCAGTAGGCAATAACTCCATACCCCCATGCCGACCAACAAGCCTGCCATAACGCCTTTGCGATGGGCCCGCTGCCAATACAGTGATGCTAAAACACTGGGCAGCAATTGCGCACAAGCGGCAAATGACATCAAACCCATAGAGGCTAAGCCTTTGCTCTCGCTCATGCTGCGTTCTAGCAGCCAGCTTAAAACCAACACAAGGACAATAGAGAAGCGACGAATGAGACGCAGGCTAGGGCCTAGCGCAGCCGCTTGGGGTTGTCGCCTTGGAGACGCACGTAGCCAAAGAGGCACAATGAGTTCGTTCGAGATCATGATCGATAAGGCGATGGTCGCCACTACTACCATGCCCGTGGCGGCAGAGATCGCACCAATAAAGGTAAATGCCAATATGCCAGCTTCACCGCTAAAGTGGGGTAACGTCAGAACATAACTGTCAGATGGGATGTTCAAACCTGTGAATAACTCAGTGCCGGTACGTGCTAACGGAATGGCAAGAACGGCAAACAAGCCAAGATACAGTGGTAGTAGCCAACGGGTGTATTGAATGTCGCGCTTGTGTTGGTATTCCACCACCATGACATGAAACTGTCGGGGTAAGCAGATAATCGCGGTGGCGGCTAACAGCATTTCGGTAGCGAAGCGTGCGCTTAAAATCTGCGACCATTGGAAATTAGGCGGGTACTGCAAATGCTCGAAGCTCCAACCCGGCACAATATCCCACGCCAACCAGGCGACTAATATAAAGGCCAAAAGTTTTACCACGGATTCCGCTGCCACTGCGGTGATCATACCTTTAAAGCGGTTTGGGCCGTCGATGATGCGGGTACCAAATACGATGGCGAACCATGCCATGGCCATGGCCGCAATTAAGCTCGATCCGTAATCCACCGTGAGGTCGCTCATGACTTTCCAATTAATGGTGGACCAAGCAATGCCAACCGCCCTTAACTGTAAGGCGATATAGGGCAAGGTGCCGACCACAAGCACCAGTGTTACCAGCGCGGCCAGCATTTGGTTTTTGCCGTAACGAGAGCCAATAAAATCGGCAATAGAGGTGACTTTATTACGGGAACTAATGATCAAAAGGCGGCGAATGAAACGCCAGCCAAACACGATCATGAGAATTGGGCCTAAATAAATGGGCAAAAAATGCCAGCCATTTTCCACAGCCTGCCCTACGGCCCCGAGAAAGGTCCAAGAACTACAGTAAACGCCAATGGACAGCGTATACACCAAAGGCCGCCAGAAAGGCGTTTGAATGCGATGGCTATAGCGTTCGGCTAACCATGCAATGGCAAAGAGCAGGGCGCCGTAAAACGCCACCAGCACCATCAATTGTTGACTGTCCATAGACTCTTATTGTTATTCAGACTGTGCTGACTCCAGACTAACCCTATTTTCATGATTAAGTAAGTGGAGAAAAAGCACCATTGGACTTTGGTGGAAGGGGGAAAGGTGCGAGTGTCGCGAGGCTGCACAGATCTGAACGGTGGACCAACGCCAGATTCTATAAGGGTGAGTCCACTGCGGGTGACAGGTTACAAGAGAGTTTCGTAGGTGAGAATGGTGGCGAGTGTCGCGAGGCTGCACAGATTTGAACTGTGGATCAACGCCAGATTTTATAAGAGTGAGTCCGCTGCGGGCGACTTATTACGAGGTTAAAAGGAGGAATGGTGGCGAGTGTCGCGAGGCTGCACAGATTTGAACTGTGGATCAACGCCAAATTTTATAAGAGTGAGTCCGCTGTGGACGACAGGTTACAAGAGAGTTTCGTAGGTGAGAATGGTGGCGAGTGTCGCGAGGCTGCACAGATTGGAACTGTGGATCAACGCCAGATTTTATAAGAGTGAGTCCGCTGCGGGCGACTTATTACGAGGTTAAAGGGAGGAATGGTGGGCCTGCACAGATTTGAACTGTGGACCAACGGATTATGAGTCCGCTGCTCTAACCACTGAGCTACAGGCCCTTGATGTCACGCCAAGCTTGGCTTGGTGAGTGATCAGGGTTATGGCGTTAGCCATAAAAAAGAGCCTCGGATTATAAAGTCCTCGGCTCTCTTTTCATAGTGTTAAGTCTATGATTTTTAGCAGTTTTTACTCGTCTAGGAACGAACGTAGATGGTCACTGCGTGAAGGGTGACGCAATTTGCGCAGTGCCTTCGCTTCGATTTGACGAATACGCTCACGGGTTACGTCGAACTGTTTGCCCACTTCCTCTAGGGTGTGGTCGGTGTTCATGTCGATACCGAAACGCATACGTAGAACCTTAGATTCACGTGCGGTTAGGCCGTTCAATACTGAGCGAGTCGCGTCGATTAGGCCGGTTTCTGTGGCATCGTCGATTGGGCTAGCGCCGTTCACGTCCTCGATGAAATCACCCAAGTGGCTATCTTCATCATCACCGATTGGGGTTTCCATCGAAATCGGCTCTTTCGCGATTTTCAGAACCTTGCGAATCTTGTCTTCAGGCATGTCCATGCGCTCGGCCAGTTCTTCTGGTGTGGCTTCGCGGCCCATTTCCTGAAGCATTTGACGGCTTACACGGTTCAGTTTGTTGATGGTTTCAATCATGTGAACCGGAATACGGATGGTACGAGCTTGGTCAGCAATCGAACGAGTGATTGCCTGACGAATCCACCAAGTGGCGTAGGTCGAGAACTTATAACCACGACGGTATTCGAACTTATCTACCGCCTTCATCAAACCGATGTTACCTTCTTGGATTAAATCCAAGAACTGTAGACCACGGTTGGTGTATTTCTTCGCAATGGAGATAACCAAACGTAAGTTGGCCTCAACCATTTCTTTCTTCGCGCGGCGAGCGCGGGCTTCACCGATGCTCACACGACGGTTAATTTCTTTAATGTCGGTAATAGCAAGACCTACTCGCTCTTCTACCTGACGAATTTTTTTCTGTGCACGATCAAGATCGTACTTGTTGTTCAAAATCTTGGGTGAGTAGGCGGCGTCAGCGTCCACTAGGCTTTGTGCCCAGTCCGCATTACCTTCGTTACCCTGGAACGATTTGATGAACTCTTTACGATCCATTCTCGCTTTACGGGTACAGATCATCATGATCTGACGTTCTTGAGAACGGATGAAATCCTGCGAGTCACGGGCGGTGCCCACGAGGTCGTCAAAATACTTTGGTGAAAGCTTAATCGGCGCAAATAGCTCTGCTAGTAATACTTGCTCTTTGTCGGCTTGCTTACTGCCACGGCCATGCTTTTCCAGTGCCTTCTCAACTTTGCCTAGTTGTTTCTCGATTTCAGCCATGCGACGCTTAACCTCTTCTGGGTCTGGACCAGAAGGTGCTTCTGCTGTGGTGCTATCATCATCGTCGTCACCGTCTTCACTCTCATCAGCGTCGTCATCTGACTCATCGCTGCTGCTGGTGTCTGAGATAGGCGTTGCCGGTTCTGGATCGTCATCGCTGGCGTCGATAAAGCCATTGAAAACGTCACCTAGGCGGTTGATTTCTTCGTCGGCCATGGATTCCTCCACGGCGTCTAGTACGGTACGAACCGCACCAGGGAAATAAGATAAGGCAGCCATTACTTCACGAATACCTTCTTCGATTCGTTTGGCGATGACAATCTCACCCTCACGGGTAAGCAGTTCCACGGTGCCCATTTCGCGCATGTACATACGAACAGGGTCAGTCGTACGGCCTACATCGCTTTCTACTGCGGCAAGGGCCGCTGCGGCTTCTTCAATGGCGGCTTCGTCGGTGGTGACTTCGCCGATCATGGAATCGGAATCTGGTGCGACTTCAGCAACGGTGATGCCGATGTCGTTGATCATGCGGATGATGTCTTCTACTTGCTCTGGGGTAGCAATATCGTCCGGTAAATGATCGTTTACCTGAGCATAGGTTAGATACCCTTGCTCTTTACCCTTGGCTATGAGTTCTTTAAGACGGGACTGTTGTGTGGCGGCCATATATACCCTGTGATGTCCTGTACTGTCGCACGAATGAAACCCGCAATTATAGTCATGTGGTTACGAGTTATCCAGCGCGGAATGGTTTAAGTACTTGAAATGGGGCCTTTTTTTGGCGTTTCAAGTGCTCTGTCCGGTTAATTGGCGATATTTTTCCTGTTCAGCGGGGCTTAATGCGTCCATTTTGCCACCGGCTTTCGCCAGTTTTGTGTTCAGTATGTCCAACTCTAGTATGTGGACAGCCCACTGATATAAAAGTTGCTCTTGAGATTGTAGTTGATTGAAGCCCCCTTGCTTGGCCGCTTGGCGAATCAATCGGGTTTTGATTTGCTTGGCGGCCTTGAGCCGAAGTTGAACTAAACAATCGATGGCGGCTTGCTCTTGGGCCAGGTGCCCCTCTTTGCGGTTATGCTGCTCGGTTAGCGCGTGGTACTCATTGTAGTGAGTGTCGGTGGCCATGAGCGATAAGGCGTCGAGAAGGCTTTGTTGAGGGCTTTCATTGAGCCGCTCGATGAGCTGCTTAAGCAGCGCCGAAAAGTGGCCGGTGAACTCTTGAAGAAATCCGGTATCACCAAATTTTTGTACGACCTGTGGCGCGTGCAAAAGTAAACTGATGGCATGTTTAACGAGGGGCGGCTCATTGCTTTCCGCTTCTTGGTGCATTCCTACGTCCGCATGGGATTCCGCAGGCGGTGCTTGGGTTGTGGTGGCGGGCGCGTCAAATGTGGGCTTGGGCGCGTCGATGCCCAACTGTTTCAGTTCATCAACTTGAATGTGCGTGGCTTCGCTTAGGCTTTGCCAAAATAGGCTTTTTAGCGCGAGCCCCGGCACTTGATGGATGAGTGGTGCGGCTAACGAAGCTAAGCGGGCTCGTCCTTCTAAGCTGTCTGCGTCATCAATGTCGTCGCGCAGTTGTTTTAGCAAAAACTCGCTGATGCCTTGAGCGTATCCGATGCGCTGCTCGAATCCGTCTTTGCCTTCTTTTCTCACCATGGAGTCAGGGTCTTCCCCTTCAGGAAGGAACATAAATCGCACCTGTTCACCGTCTTCCAAAATGGGCAGTGCTTGTTCAAGTGCACGCTTAGCCGCTTTTCGCCCAGCTTCGTCACCATCGAAACAGAAAATGACTTCAGGGGCGATTTTAAATAGTTTCTGTAAGTGCGTAGCGCTGGTGGCGGTGCCGAGTGTCGCCACGGCATAGTGAATACCAAATTCGTGCAGTGCTACCACATCCATGTAGCCTTCTACGACTAAGAAGCGTTTGAGCGGCTGGCGGATTTGTCGGCATTCATAAAGGCCATATAGTTCTTGGCCCTTGTTAAAAATAGGGGTTTCTGGGCTATTCAGGTATTTGGGCTTGTCGTCCCCTAAGGTGCGTGCACCAAAGCCAATGGTGCGGCCACGCACATCACGAATCGGAAATACCACGCGGTTACGAAAGCGGTCATAGGTGTTGCCATTGTCTTTTAACACCAACATGCCTGTGTCTATCAGAGCTTTAATTCGGCTTTCATCGGGTTGATCTTGATTGGACCCTAGCGCCAGCTTTAAGTTGTCCCAGCCAGGGGGAGCAAACCCGATGTTAAAAAACTTTGCGGCTTTTCCCGAAAGTCCTCGGTTTTTTAAATATTCAACGGCGGCTTGTTTTTGGTCGCTAAACCGCAGCTGCCGCTGATAAAATTCATTGGCGCTGCCCATCAAATCATAAAGGTTCGTTCGTTCTTCTTGGGCTTTTTGCTGTTGGGGGGTGAATTCTTCTTGAGGCACATCCATGCCAACCGATTCCGCCAATAGCTTTACTGCATCAGGAAAATCTAAATGGTCGAACTCCATGACGAAGCCCACTGCATTGCCTTTTGCTCCGCAGCCAAAGCAGTAATAAAACTGTTTATCGGAGCTAACCGTGAATGAGGGGGTTTTTTCGCTATGAAATGGGCAGCAGGCGGAGTGGTTTTTGCCCGCTTTTTTCAGTCGAACGCGGCTGTCGACCACATCAACGATGTTCACACGTGCCAGCAAGTCATCGATAAAACTTTGTGGAATACGGCCTGCCACGTAAGTGCGTCCTAATTGATGTTATAAATGTGTTGGATGCGTTAAGACACACCATTATCTGGAGTGCGACACAATATAGCAAGCGTCGATCCAATGTTTGGTCGTCGAAACAAGGTATAAGAAGGGAGAAACGATGTTGTATGAGTAGGGCTAAATTAAGCGAGTTTCGCTTTAATTAGCTTGCTCACGGCACCCATGTCAGCGCGGCCTTGAACTTGAGGTTTGATCAAGCCCATTACTTTGCCCATGTCTTGCATACTTGAGGCACCGCTATCAGCCACTGCTTTTTCAACAATGGCTGAAAGCTCTTCCTCGGATAGGGCTTCCGGAAGGAAGTCCTGAATAACGCTGATTTCGAATTGCTCTACTTCAGCAAGCTCATGACGGCCTGCTTCTTCGTACTGCTTAATAGAGTCACGGCGTTGTTTCACCATTTTATCCATAATGGCGATCACACGAGCGTCATCCAGTTCGATGCGTTCGTCAACTTCAACACGTTTGAGCTCGGCCTGAATAAGACGTAGTGCCTGTGTGCGCTCTTTAGTTTTGGCGCGCATAGACTCTTTAACAGCGTCTTTTAATTGTAGAACCAGTCCTTGCTCACTCATGATGGGTCTCTAAATCAAATTCGAATTAGTAAAGACGAGTCATCTTGCGTTGTTCACGCATAACTTTCTTTTGGTGACGCTTAACAGCAGCGGCTTTTTTACGCTTACGCTCAGTCGTTGGCTTTTCGAATTGCTCACGACGACGTACTTCAGACAAAACGCCTGCTTTTTCGCAAGAACGCTTGAAACGACGTAGTGCTACGTCAAATGGCTCGTTTTCTTTAACTTTAACTTGTGGCATTAAATCTACCTGTGTTTTCAGTTGACTAGTCATTAGCACGAAAGGTCGCACTAATCACAAGAATCTTTTTCAGTTTCCTGCTCTAGGTGATTAGAAATCACCCAAGCCCTATTGAGGCGGGGCATTCTACTTGTTTTGCGTGGCAAATGCAAAACCATGATGAGTATAGTTAATAACCGCAGAAAAGGGGGTCTAGACCCCATATATACTGGCATCTGGCTATTAAACCCTAGGCTCAGTACAATGTGCGCCGAAAAATTTTTGTGAGGTTGGCATGCGTGTTTTAGCCATAGAAAGCAGTTGTGACGAGACGGGGATCGCCATATACGATTCCGAGCAGGGCTTATTGTCCCATGCACTGTATAGTCAGGTCGAAATGCACGCTATTTATGGTGGTGTGGTGCCTGAATTGGCCAGTCGAGATCATATTCGTAAGGCCATTCCCTTAATTAAACAGGTCATGGCGGAAGGCGGCAGCACGCCGGACCAGCTCGACGGCATTGCCTATACCTCGGGGCCTGGTTTAGCAGGGGCGTTATTAGTGGGGGCCTGCTTAGCCAAGGGTCTTGCTTGGAGCTGGGGTTTGCCGACACTGGCGGTACACCACATGGAAGGGCATTTATTGGCACCATTACTCGAAGACAATGCCCCTGAGTTTCCGTTTGTGGCCTTATTGGTGAGCGGTGGTCACTCGCAATTGGTCGATGTGAAAGGCATTGGCCAATATGAGGTGTTAGGAGAGTCCATCGACGATGCGGCGGGCGAAGCCTTCGACAAGACCGCTAAGATGATGGGGCTACCGTATCCGGGTGGCCCGCATATCGCTAAGTTAGCCCAACAGGGCCAGCCCGATCGCTTTAAATTCCCCCGTCCTATGACCGACCGTCCGGGTTTAGACTTTTCGTTTAGTGGACTTAAGACCTTTGCACGAAACACCATCGAGGCCTGTGAGAAGGAAAGCGGCCTGACACAGCAAGATAAGGCAGACATCGCCCATGCATTTGAGCAGGCGGTTGTGGATACTATGGTGATCAAGTGCCGCCGTGCCTTAGAGCAAACCGGAAGAAAGCGCCTTGTTATTGCGGGTGGCGTGAGTGCGAATCAGACCTTACGCAGCAAGCTGCATGAACTTATGACTAAAGTGAAGGGGGAGGTGTTTTATCCACGCCCTCAGTTTTGTACCGATAACGGCGCAATGATTGCCTATGCGGGTTGCCAGCGAATGGTTGCGGGGCAAAAAGACGGGGATGAAATCACGGTTCACCCTCGTTGGCCCATGGATCAACTGCCGGCCGTATAAGCACGATAAATTGTGTGACGTGTGACAAAACTAATTTCTTTTATGAGAGGTTTTCCTCTCAATATCTTGAGCGTGTTAAAAAAGCAGCATGGATAAAGTTCTCATTGAAGCGCTAGAAATTGATACCGTAATTGGTATCTATGACTGGGAGCGCGAAATTCAGCAAACGGTGCGAATCGATCTAGAGATGGCGTGGGATAATAAGCCTGCAGCTCAATCGGAACGTATCGAGCTGGCACTAAATTACAAAGAAGTCTGTGACCGTTTGTCGGACTTCATTGGTGGTAGTCAATTCTTATTGGTCGAGACCATGGCGGAAGCCATTGCACAAATTTTACTGTGTGAGTTTGGAGTAACTTGGTTATCACTGAAACTGAAAAAGCCGGGTGCGATTCCAAATGCGGCCGCGGTGGGTGTCTATATCGAACGCAGTGAAAAGGATCGGGAGTCACTTGAACGTTATGCTCCACGTCCCGAAGTATTACAGAAAGGCTAAAGCATCATGGCGAAAGTGTATGTCAGTATTGGCAGTAACATCGACAAGCAAAAACACATTACCGCCTGCTTGACCGCTCTAGCGGAGCAGTTTAATGGCTTAGAGTTATCTCCTATCTATGAGAGTGAAGCGGTTGGCTTTGAAGGGGATACATTTTTTAACTTGGTGGCTAAATTTGAAACGGATTTATCGGTTGGCGAATTGAATCAGGTGCTTAAAAATATTGAAGATGCTCATGGACGCGACCGCAGTGGCCCCAAATTCAGTGGGCGTACATTAGACATCGACATTCTTACCTACGACTCGGTGGTGGGTGAGGTTGATGGCGTGCAACTGCCCCGAGATGAAATTACCAAGAATGCGTTTGTGCTTCAGCCTTTAGCGGATATTGCGCCTGACGAGCTTCACCCTGAGCAGCAGGTCTCGTACGCGCGTTTATGGTTTTTCTTTGATAAAGACAGCCAAAAACTTTGGCAGGTGAGCTTATAACGCTAACCAGTTGAATGAGCCCTGCCGAACGGTCTAACTGTAGACCGTTCTCCCTCCGTCCACATTGATGACTTGCCCGTTTAAATAATCATTAGCGCAAATAAACGAAACCGTCTGCGCAATATTCTCCACTGAGCCCAGTCGTTGTTGAGGCACTCTATCCAAAATGGTTTGCTTGCTGACTGCACTGAGCTCTTGGTCTGGCCACAAAATGGCACCAGGGCTTACGCCATTGCAACGTACTTTGTTGCCCAAGTCCTTTGCCAAAGATTGTGTTAGGGATTTCAATGCGGCCTTACTGGCACTGTAGATAGGGTGCTCTTCTAAGCTCCGCTCGCTATGGATATCGATGATATTGATTACGCAGCCTTGGTGCTTCGCCAGCTCTGGTAAGAGCGCCTGCGTTAAAAAAAAGGGTACTTGAACATTGGTGCCCATTAACTGTTGCCAATCCTCTTGCGTGGCTTTACCCCAGGGGGTGGGATAAAACTGCGAAGCATTGTTGACCAGTACGTGCAGGGGTTGCGAAAAAGACAGCGCCCACTGTGCAAGGCCGTTCACGGACTGCGCATCGAGTGCGCACGAATATACATGGCATGATTGCGGACGTTGCTCATTTAACTCAGCGGCCAGCGCCTTGGCTTCATTTTCACTTTTGCCATAGTGCAACAGAATATCGTAGCCGTCTTCGTGCAGGCGTTTGGCAATAGCGGCACCAATGCGCTTGGCACCACCGGTGATGAGCGCGAGGGGATGAGCTTCGGTTGAACTAGGGTGCCTCATAGTTGGCCTTGGCCTCTTTAATGGCTTGAATGCGCGCGTGTTCAATGGCCTCGCCAATGGCAGGGCCAGATAAACCTTGCTTGGCGAACGATTTTGTATCCACTGCTTGAACGGCTTCCAGCATAATATTTAAGAACTCAGCTTGAGGATACGCACGATCTTCGAATCCGGTTCTGCCTTTGGCGTCTGCCTTGCACACCAGTAATAATTGTTTAAAGCGGTCGGGTTTACGCAATGCATCGGTATGTTTAAACAGTTTAAAAATGGTAGTGGCTTTTAATTCGAATGCTCTGTGTACATTCGTGTGGTACTCGCAGGCTTTAAGTGCGAGCTCTTTGTGTTTGTTGGGCACCTTCAACCTTTCACACAATTGCTTGATGGGTTTAAGGCCTTTCACTTCATGGGCAATATGCTGCGGCAACTTTTCTTCTGGCGTGAGGGCTTTACCTAAATCGTGTACCAGTGCAGCAAAGCGAACGGCTGTGTCATGGCTAAGCTTAGCCGCTTGCTCCAAGCACATGAGGCTGTGAATACCGCAATCAATTTCTGGGTGATGCTGTGGCGGTTGTGGAACGCCAAATAAGGCGTCCAATTCTTTAAAGCAAACAGACAGTGCATGACATTGCTTAAGTACATCAAAGTACACCCATGGGCTTTTTTCACCCAGCGCCCGTTCGGTTTCAACCCAAACCCGCTCTGGCGTTAAAAACTCGAGTTCGCCTTGTTCTTTTATGGCTTGCATAAGCAGCCGTGTTTCATTGGCGACGGTGAACCCTAGGTGATGAAATCGTGCGGCAAAGCGTGCGACTCTGAGTACGCGTAACGGGTCTTCGGCGAAGGCCGGACTCACATGACGTAAACATTTTTGTTCTAGGTCAAGCTGGCCGTTAAACGGATCAATGATGTTACCTTCAGGGTCTTGAGCCATGGCATTGATGGTAAGGTCGCGGCGAACAAGATCTTCTTCAAGGGTCACGTCTTTACCAAAATCAACCGAGAAACCTTGATAACCTCGGCCGCTTTTTCGTTCCGTTCGGGCGAGGGCATGTTCTTCTTGAGTCTTTGGGTGTAGGAATACAGGGAAATCCGCTCCGACTTGCTTATAGCCTGCCGCGATCATCTCTTCTGGTGTGCTGCCAACAACCACCCAGTCGTGGTCTTTTATCGGCAAGTTTAGTAACTGGTCGCGGACGGCACCGCCCACCAAATAAATTTTCATGGATCAATCAATATCGAATTAAAAAAGCAGTGTAGCGTTAAGGCAGGTGAAATGAAACGGGCAATAAAAAAGGCGCCGAAGCGCCTTTGTTAGGTGAAATGTGGATTACCAATCTACGCCCATTTCGAACACACCGCCCACTTCTTTTTCAGGGTCACTGGTATTGGCATAAACTCCTAGGTCAATATGGAATAGGCCAAACGGAGAAACTCCGAAACCGCCAGAGACAACATCTTGTCCAGATGCGGCAAGGTTTGTACGGTAACCTACGCGCAATTGAGCAAAACCAAACACATCCAGCTCAGCACCCAGTGCCGCAAATTGGCTTGGGTCTTCAAATGCTATTGGGTCGTTTTCTGTTACGTCTAGGTCAGCCGCCAAATGAACCCAGTCTGCTAGGTTGTAGTATGCGCCTGCGCGAACTTGTGGATTGATCTTGACGGTATGGTCTTTCGTTGGGTTGTTGATGTTTTCAGCGACGATCTCTTTGCCGATTAGATTCTTAATGACCACGCCCACCTTGAACTGGCCTTCAGCACCAAATGACGTTGATGCGCCAAGATCTAAGTTGAAGCCTGTTTCAGTGACTTGGGAATCACTGATGGCATCTTCGTCAATCTCATCTTCGACGTTTTGCGTGTAGTTGAAGGCATCAATGCGTTGAAGTTTAGGGGTTAAGCCAATGGCAACTGCTTGTTGGCCGAACGTGAATTCACGCGCAATCGATAGGTTTACTTCTGTAATGGCCACGGCAATGATGTCGGCTTCAGAGTCCAGCGTGAGCTGGTCAGCGCCGTCAGCTACCGTACCATTTTGGAAAATAACCACCGTTTGTGTGGAGCCGTCGTCCAAGGTTTTATCAAAGCTGTAGGCGAAGTCATCGAGGTTTGTACTGGCAATACCAAGAGCTGTTTGAGAATCGTCGAGTTCTTGAATCTGGGCGCCAGATGCCGAGCCGATGCCCCCCGCGTCTTCAATGGCTTGAAGGGCGTCTGAAACGCGATCCGCGGCTAATGCATAGGTGTTTGTGCGCTGTGCGTATTGATCTGTAGCATCGCTATACGCTTCAAGCGTCGCTAAATCGGTCTCTTTAATATCCAGTAGGCCTGAGAAGGTGGTGCTATTGCTGACGCTCATGGCGACTGAAAATTTCTTGCTTGGAATGGCGAGGCCTGAGCCAAAGCCGAAGCCACCACGTAACGCCTTTTGAGAAAGGGTTCGTAAGCCATCAGTTAGATCCAAGGTAGCGGTGTCTAGCTGCCCTGTGCCAGTCGTTAAAATGCCGGTTTGTGTTGCCAATTGACTAGTGGCTGTATTCAGTGCGGTTAAATCATCCGCCGCGGATGCATTGTCGACAGCGAGAATGAGAGAATCAATGTTGTTGATTGGCGTTTCGATCGTTGTGATTGCGTTGTCGAAACCGGTCACGTAATCAGCATCTGCGAAGGTGTCGGCGCTATCAATGAACTCATCCTCATCGGCCACGTAACCACCCAATTGAGGCAGTAATAAACCGAAGTCATCACTTTCATGGGCATTAGCTAAAAGAGAAGGGTTAAATTGGATCGCGTGTACGGTTCTAGCGGATGCTACCCCAGTACCGCCCATGGCCATGGCGCGTGCATCGGTCGGTGCAAATGGCACGGCTGCCACTTGAAAGGAAGCAAAAGAGATCGCTGCCCCCAATAGAATTTTTTTATTCATAAACGTGTCCCTAATTTGCAAAATTTTGCCATTACGTTTGTTTAATATTAGCGGAGTCTTGCGCTCGCTTTAGTCTGTAATGGTATTTAAAGAATGCGTCTTATAGTTTAGACCAATAATAAAGTATGGAAAATGACAAATTGCATACAGGTGCGCAGAAAGTTGAATAAAAAGTTGATAGGGCAGAAATGCCTCTCTATAGTGCGCAGTATGGTTATGCTAAATCTTGTCATTCGTGTTTCACGAATTATGTGCGCTCTCAAAGTGCGTGTCGCAGGTCGACACGTAGGCGCGCGGCTTGATGAATGACAGATAAGTAGACCCTAATCTCATTCAGAACCGCGGCCAAGGCTGCGGTTTTTTATGCAGCATGCTTTCTTATACGACGCCTTCAACGCCATTCTGATCGAAATACTTTTTGATACAAGGAGTTCGGTATGAACGTAACCTCGGTGTATGCAGCCGTGGTCTTAATCTGGTCTACCACGCCGTTGGGGATCCGTTTTAGTGTGGCGTCATTTGATTTTATTCAAGGGCTGTCATTGCGCATGTGGCTGAGCATTCTAGTGTGCTGGGCTTTGCATTTGGTTTTCCGTGTTCGTCTTCCTTGGCATAAAGGGGCGGTTCAGGGCTATCTGCTGGGGGCCATTCCCATCACGTTTGCCATGTTATGTGTTTACTATGCAGCTCAAACCTTGCCCAGCGGACTGATTGCCGTGATGTGGGGGCTCTCTCCAATCTTAGTGAGTGTTTGCGCGATGATTTTGTTGCCGAATGCACACTTGGTGGCGAGGCAATGGATGGCCATGGGGCTGGCGGTGGTCGGGCTATACATCATTTTTGCTCAAGGGATTGCCATCGGCTGGGAGATGCTAGGGGCCTTATTGGTGCTGCTTTTGGGCTTACTCTTACATTGTGTGAGTTCCGTATGGTTACAGCGCCTACATGTGGTAAAAGGTATTCAGCCGGCTAACCCTTTAGCACAAACCACCGGGGCCTTAATGTTGAGCGCGCCCGTGTATGGTCTGCTTTGGTGGGGCTTCAGTGGGCCTTTGCCGGAGCAACCCGAAATGAAATCCATGGCGGCCATTGTGTACCTCGCAATCTTTGGGTCTGTGGTGGGGTTTATTGGCTATTTTCATTTAATGAAACACTTGAGTGCCGCCACGGTGTCTTTGGTGACGTTAGTGACGCCAGTACTTGCCTTGATTTTGGGGGCGTTACTCGCCAACGAGGCCTTGGCGCCACGCACCTTCATTGGTTCCAGCGTGATTCTGCTGTCTCTCGTTATTTATCAGTGGCGTTCGATCAACCTTGCTTTAGTGCAGCTGCGCAGCCGTCTTGGCGCTGAATAGCGAATATTTGCACTAAAACATTCCCTTATTTGGCCGATACAACTTTCAACAATACGGTTTCGTGCGCTCACCCAGGGCGCAAAGACGGGGCCCAACCAAATGGAAAGGAGTAGGCGCATGAAACAGATTGCAGCATGGGTATTGGTTCTCATGATTCCCATGACGGGGTGCAGCATGTTGGGCTTTGGGGATGATGACGAAGAAGTGGAAGACATGGCCTCCTTTCAAGAGGACTCAATGCTGAAACCCGTAGAAACCCATGTGGATCCGATCGCACCTATGATTTTACGCGTGGTGGGTTATGGTGCCATAAATGAAAAATCAAAGGGTTTAAGCAAAGTGCAAAAACGCTTGATGGCCATTCGGGCAAGTCGATTAGATGCCTATCGAGCCATGGCCGAGCGAGTGTATGGCACTAAAATCAGCGGTTCATCCACCGTGCGAGATCTTGTAGTTCAGAATGACAGCTTCCGTACCTACGTTGATACATTCATTCATGGTGCTCGCGTGGTGACATCCGACGTACTGGAAGATGGCAGCGTTGAAACCGTTTTAGAGATGGTGATCGACGCGGGCTTTCGAAACTGTCTAACCACCGAAAACTCGATGCGCTTCAATGCAGACTGTCGTGCGGATGTGATGCACAACGGGCGAATGAAGACCAGCCGCTATCAAGACATAAACCGAGTGCAAAGTCAGTCGGCAATTCCTGAAACCAACCATTACTTTGTCGACTAACGTCGATCCGTTTGATCGCGTTATTGGGGGTTATCATGCGAGCGTTTAGTTTCTTTCTTATTATTCTGTTTTCGGCCGTGCCTTCCTACGGGGTTGAAATGACGGCCATAGGCATGGCAGCGGTGGGCTCTGATATGGAGGCCAGCCGAGACCAAGCCATTCGAGATGCATTACGTCAGGCTTCGCTGCAAATGGGCGGCTCGATTCACTCCTCGCAAATGCTGGTGGATGGTCTAGTGACCTCAGACCAGATGTCCTTAAAATCAAACGGACGCTTTCGACATGTGAGAATTCTGCAAGAAAAGATTGCCCATGGTGTAATTGAAGTAAAAATCCGTGCTGAATTTCTGGAAGGCGGACAGTGCGACAGTAACCTTGGAAATGGATATCGCAAAG
>Ga0255776_10001329_pt1 | contig 27953 bp, 34 predicted proteins | sample 071ome_19_FD_179974 | JGI IMG/M metagenome (GOLD analysis project Ga0255776, IMG submission 179974) | Coastal salt marsh microbial communities from the Groves Creek Marsh, Skidaway Island, Georgia - 071413AT metaG (version 2) | ecosystem: Environmental > Aquatic > Marine > Intertidal zone >... | reverse complement strand
GACTTATCAAAATTTTTGTGACGGGGCCGTAGCTTATGCAGAACGCCGTTCGCGCTGATTTGTTTCTTAAATCGTTAGCGCTGTCTGTAGCCAGAAACGCCGTAGGTGCCAACCTAGATATACAAGAAGTCTTAAAGTCAGAGGGTATTCAGCTTGATGAGTACAAAGACATTGAGCAAAACCCTACATATCAAGGCTATCTAAGCAAGTACAAGCAAGAACTTGTTGAATCAGGCTTCTCGTTTGAGGCTAAGTGCAAGCTATTGGCAGAAGATATGCTACCGGGGTTTTATCATTTAGGGCGAGATCCCGATACACCAGCCGCTGTGCGTGCCAAAGTAATGGAACAGATGGTCAAGTGGGCCAATCTGGAGCCAAAAAACGACATAGCACTGGGTGGCAACGCAGGTTTTTCAATCAATATCGTTTTGCCGAGTGATTCGGGTGGTGAAACAACCACAATTACGGCGGAAATCAAGCCAAAAGCGCTGGATGATGAGAGTGAGGACGAGAAAAACGCCCTAGAAGGCGAGTTTGACGACGTATCAGACACTTCTAGTGCTGAAAACACGCTGGAACAGCCAAAATTGTTGGGTAGTGACATATTATCGGCGTTTTTTGACGAGTCTGAAGACTACCAGTACGCCGGAGACGACGTTTATGAGTAGAAAAGTCATTAATTACAAGCCACCGCCGTCGTTATCGCCGTTTTTGACCTGTGGTAAGTTCATATCATTGATTTCTGGCCCTGTTGGGTCGGGCAAATCGTCTGCCGCGATGATGAAAATAGCGTATCACGCCAAGCAGATGCGGGCAGGTAGTGATGGCATACGTCGGTCGCGGGCGGTTGTGGTGAGAAACACCAACCAGATGCTGACTGACGCGACAATTCCGACGTTTATGACTTGGTTTCCCGAAGGGACGGCAGGGAGTTATGCGAGAACGGACAAAAGATTCTACTTACGTTTCGATGACGTTGAATGCGAGGTGCTGTTCCGGGGGTTGGATGACGCTAACGATGTGCGGCGGTTGCTGTCACTTGAGGCGTCATTTGGAGTCCTTGATGAGTACCGCGAAATCCACCCTGACATCTTCAACGCACTCCAAGGGCGAGTCGGTCGATACCCATCAGTAGCGAACGGTGGGTGTGTTAAGGATGATGGCACTCCCAACCACCACATCTGGGGTGCGACCAACGCGCCGGATGCGGATACGTTCTGGGAAGAATATATGACCGAGCCGCCCGAAAACGCGGAGATTTACTTTCAGCCCAGTGCGCTCAGTGATGACGCCGATTGGTTGGAGTATCTGGTCGAGGGGTACTACGACAATCTAGCGGAAGGGAAGACCGAGGATTGGGTAGATGTTTATATACACAATAAGTTTGGTAGGTCATTAGCAGGCACGCCGGTGTATGACCGCGTGTTCAACTACGACTTTCATGTGGCGAAGGAGTCGATCAAGCCCGTGCAGAATGTGGAGTATCCCATCATTGCGGGGGTGGACTTCGGGCGTACGCCGTGCGCGATATTTAAACAGCGTGATCCCAGAGGGCGGGTCGTTACGCTGTCAGAGGTAACGTCTGAGAACATGGGTATTGAAACGTTCATCCGAACGTTGATGATGCCGCATATATCTCAGCATTATCCGGGGTTTAACATCATCTGTGCGCCTGACCCCGCTGGGTTTATGAAGCAACAGCTTAACGAGATGACCCTAGTGGATGCGTTGAGAGCGGCGGGTTTTGAGTGCGTTAAGCCACCCAGTAACAAGCCGGAATACCGGATACAGGCGGTAGAGCGATTATTGTCACAACAAATTGAAGGTACAGGTATGTACCTGATTGATCCCAGTTGTCGGATGTTGATAAAGGGGTTTCAGCACGGGTATCGCTACAAGAAGAAGCGTGACGGTCAGATTGAGGCAAAACCCGATAAGAATGAATTTTCACACATACACGACGCGAACCAGTACGCCGATAGCATTATGGATATGAGCATACGGGGTGTGGAAAGACGGTCAACAAAAAGAAATGTCGTTAGGCGCAACTACGTGTATACTTGATTAAGCGTTGATCGCTGTTACAATCCACAGTACTAGTCGCTACACTTAGGCGAACATTTTATGGCCGATTCTATGATGGCGCTTATTCCGGTCGCATCCTCTGCTGACCTAGAGCGCGAAGCTGAGTTACGCAACAGCGAGCTACAAGCTCAACCGATGATTCAAGGACTCGCCGCACACGTTCGGCGGCGTTGGGAAGTTTCGCGTGACGCGAAGCGCGAGCTTGAAGAGCGGATGCTGGAGTGTCTTCGTCAGCGCAACGGGGACTACGACCCCGACATAGAAGCGCAAATCAACGCCCAAGGCGGGTCTGATATTTTTGTCCAGCTTACTTCTGTGAAATGTAGAGCGGCAACAAGTTGGCTCCGTGACACGTTGTTGGGAAGCGGCAACGACAAGGCTTGGTCGATTGAGCCTACGCCGGAACCCGAGCTACCACAGTTTATCCTTGACGAGCTTCAGGCTGAGTTGGCGATGCAGGTGCAACAGCACATGGTGCAGACCGGCCAGATGCCTGACGAAGAAACGCTACGCCGCAAAGCGATGGAGATGCGGGACGTTACGTTTCGTGAATATCGCGATGAGTCTGAAAAGCGCGTTGCCCGCATGGAACAACGCATGGAAGATCAGTTGATCGAAGGGAACTGGCACAAAGCGTTCAACGAGTTTATTGATGATGTTGTGACGTTCCCGTTCGCCTGCATCAAAGGGCCGATCAAGCGTCGGCGCAAGGTGATGAAATTTGTAGACGGTACACTTCAGCCCGTCGATATAGTGCGCAACGAGTGGGAGCGGGTTGACCCGTTCATGCTGTATTGGGCACCTTGGGCTTGGGATATTAACGACGGCTACGTAATCGAACGACATCGTATGACGCGAGACTCGTTACAAGCCTTGATTGGCGTACCGGGGTATAACGAAGACGCTATTAGATCAGTACTCTATGATTTTAACGGCGCTGGCTATTCCTCGGATTGGCTATGGGTCGATAGTGCGCTAACCGACGCGCAAGGCAAAGACACCTTACATAGCAACGTAAACGAAGATTTAATCGACGCACTTCAGTTGTGGGATTCAGTAGAAGGAACAATTCTTCTTGAGTGGGGTTTAAGTGAGGAGGAGATTCCCGACCCCGCGTTAAGTTACCCATGTGAAGTGTGGCTTGTCGGCAACACAGTTATACGTGCGGTACTGAACTACGACCCCATAGGTAGAAAGCCTTACTACCTAACATCATACGAAGCCAAGCCGGGATCAGTAGACGGCAAGGGCGTAGCGGATCTTTGCCGAGATTCGCAACTCATGGTCAACGCAACTGCGCGGGCTATGGCTAACAACATGGGTATTTCGTCGGGGCCGCAAGTTGGTGTCAACGTAAGCAGATTACCACCGGGGGAAGACATCACGGATTTGCATCCGTGGAAAATATGGCAGTTTGAGTCGGGAGAGTACAACGACGGATCACCACCGTTGACGTTCTTTCAGCCGCCTAGTAACGCGGCGGAGCTAATGGCCGTTTTTGAGAAATTTTCAGAACGCGCTGACGAAGATACGATGATACCCAAGTACATGACGGGTGGGCATCAACCGGGAGCAGGGCGCACATCATCAGGTTTGTCGATGATGATTAGCAACGCTGGTAAAGGTATTAAGCAGGTTATCAATAATATTGATAAGAACGTCATCGTCCCAGCAATCGAAAGGTTGTATCAGGATAATCTTAGGTACAACCAAGATCCTGATATTGTCGGGGATGTGCATATTGTGGCGCGTGGTGCGAACAGCTTGGTAGTTAAAGAAGCTGAAGCTATCCGCCGTAATGAGTTCCTACAACTTGTACTCAATAGCCCCGTTGCCAATCAGATTGTTGGCAACCGAGGTACAGCAGAGCTACTACGTGACGCCGCTAAAAACCTTAACATCAATGTGGATAAGGTCGTACCGGATACGTCACAAGTTTCTATGATTGATGAACAGCAACAGCTTATCGCTCAGTTGCAACAACAACTCCAGATGATGCAGGAGTCTGTAAATGCGGCACCAGATAACGTCGAGTTCACCCGTGATGCTCAAGGTAACGTCACCGGAGCAACACGAAGAAAGACGCCGGTTCTCTTGCCCGACGGCTCTCCCGCCGGTGGAAGCGACGGTAACACGATGCGCAACGTCGTCACAGGAAGAAACGGATGATCGAAACCGGCATAACAGCCGCCGCGAAAGTACTGTTTCTTGAATCGGTAGTTAACGATACTTGCAAGCTGGCTTTGTACGATGGCAACGCGGCTTTAGGTGTAGATACACCTGTATATACAACTGAGCACGAAGTAGTAGGTGAAGGCTACACGGCTGGCGGCGTACAACTAGTTAACGCTTCGGTTGGTGTTGATGATAACGGAGCCGCGTTTCTGACTTGGGATAGCACTGAGTGGCCTAGGTCTACAATTACTGCGGCAGGGTATATGATTTACGACGTTTCCAAAGACAACGCGGCGTTGTTTGTCGGCAGTTGGGGCAGTAACTACACCAGCACCAACGGGCCGTTTAAAGTAAACATACCCGACAAACAGATTTTACTAGTTTAAAAGGCTAAGGCGTGAATACCTTTACGCCCAACAGCGCCATTGTAAACGGCGCAAGCCCCACTTCGCTTACTAACGCAGAAGTAGCTATTGACACTACTGGCGCGATACAGGTAATCGCGCTAGCTGGGGCGCTAGTTAATGCTTCGACTTCTGTAAGCGCTTCGTCTCAGGTATCAGCGGGTGCCAATGTAGCTACTACTGGCGCTTGTAACATATCGGGCAGTTGTTCGCTTCAACTTGAACTTGTCGATGTTACTGGCGATCCTCGCGCTAGTGTTGACGGCGGCAGATTTAGAGTACGCAGGTATGCCGATACGCACACCGTGTCAGCAGAAATCGAAGCGCACTGGACTATACAGCTACCTGAAGTACGTAGCGCCCCTGCACTTACTTATGAAAATACAGTAAATTTAGTATCTAAACCTTTAAAAACAAAGGTTAAAGTCAAGTATCCAGACCCGTTACCAGACGTAGAACGCGCTAAGGTTGCGACTACTGGCGTAACTATTAGTGTAAAAAACGAGATGCTTTTACCCACTACTGGGTGTGAAAGTAACACTGGGTCGTGTAACGTTACGATTAGCTACAAACTAGAGTCACCCGAAAGCGCTAGTCATACAAACAACAGGATTGGGTCAGGGGTCTTTTTACGTACAGTGTTATTACCTACAACAGTACGTAATCCTACTGATAAGAACTTGTTGTTATGGCGCTGAATGTGATATAAGGTGAGCGTATGTTTTTAGGGCACAATACTGACCGACAGCATGTACAGGCTCTGTGGGACTGTAAACAGCGGGACGATAAGTTGCTGGATTTATTCGCTAAGCAATTAGACGAAGTAAAAAACCAACTTATCGCCGCTAATGACTCAGACCGCATCTTTAGATTGCAGGGTCAGGCCAGTGTCCTTAAAGATTTCCTCGACGCGGTTGAAAAATCGCAAGAGGTTTTAGAGCGGCGAAAGCCGTAAATTGTCCGGCAAACCATTATGCGAAGTGCAGACCGTGTTGGAGCATGTAGCAGAGTTGGAGCTTTAGGAGAAAAGTGATGCCTTTACCCAAGCAAGTACAGAAGCAAGCGGCAGAAATAGAACAACTGGAACAGCAGCTTTATGCTGAAACTTCTTCGTCTGATAAACCAACAGCGGAAGTAGTTTCACCAGAAGCAGAGCAATCGGCGGATTCTACTGTAGCTACTGAAGAACTTACTGATACGTCTTTACAGGCGGCTGAACCCTCACAGGGAGAAGCTGTCGAGGACGCGGGCAAGGTAGCAGATGCGCCAGACGAGGATGGAAAGGTTTGGAAGCAGAAGTACAAGACCCTTCAGGGTATGTACGATGCGGAAGTGCCTCGCCTCCACCAGCAGGTGAAAACTCTTACCGGAGAGCTAGAATCGCTCAAGGAAACTGTAGAAACTGCTAACAAACAGGTGGAGCAGGCTAAAGAAGAAGCCGAGTACGAACGCCTCAGAAATCTGGTGACGGATAAGGATCGCGAGGAATTTGGTGACGACTTGATCGAAGTTCAGCGCAAAGTGGCGAGAGAAGAAACCGCCGAACTGTATAAGCAACTAGAAGCCGTTAGGGAAGAAAACGAGCAACTGCGTGCCTCAATGGAGCAAACGGGTCATAGGGTTTCCCAGACTTCGTTTGAGCAGAAGCTCAACACCTTAGTACCTGATTTTGCTCAAGTAAACACTGATCCTAACTGGATCAAGTGGTTGGACGAGCAAGACCAGTTTCTACGTACTCCCAGACGGGTTGTAGCTGAAAAGGCTTACGCAGAAGGCGATGCAGACGCTGTTGCCCACTTTGTTACCTTGTTTAAGCAATCGCAACAAGGTGCCGAACCAGCCGAAAAAGCTGTGGCCGAAGAAATTGCTACCCAAATCCAGCCCTCTAAGAGTGCTTCGTCTTCTTCAACGAAGTCGTCTAATGGAGCTACGTATACGAACGACCAAGTTCGCAATATGTTCATTAAGATTACAAAGTTGAATCAGGCGGGCAAGCTAGAAGAGGCACGTAAACTTGAAGCTGAAATCGACCTAGCTTACACCCAAGGGCGTGTAGCTGGGTAACAACTTTGTTCTAGGAGACCGACAATGGCCGCTGTATTTCCGGTGAATTCACCGTTTAATACGACTCCTGATTACTCAGGGTCGTTCATCCCCACACTTTGGTCTGGGAAACTTTTGGCTAAGTTCTACCAAAACACCATGTTGTCCGAGATTATGAATACGGACTACGAGGGTGAGTTGAAGAACAAGGGCGATACCATTCGTATCCGTACCGCTCCGTCCATCACCATCAACGACTATTCTGGTGCTGGCTCTACGCTGACGACTGAAACCCCCACGCCTATCTTCCAAGATATGCAGATTGATAAGGCTAAGTACTTCAGCGTACAAACCAACGACGTACTTGCTCAGCAAGCCGATATGGACTTGATGAACATGTTTACGGAAGACGCCGCTAAGCAGTTGAAGATTGCTATCGAAGACGAAGTATTCTTTAACTCTTTTATTACCGAAGGCCCAGACGCAGACAACGAAGGAACTACCGCTGGTGAAATCTCAGCCGCGTACAACCTTGGTTCTAAGACTGCGCCTATCGACGAAGGCACTGCTTCTAACGTCCTCGACTGCATCTTGCGTATGTCTTCTGTTCTCGACGAGCAGAACGTACCCGAAGACGGTCGTTGGCTGATTATCAGCCCCCGTGAGCGTAACCTGCTGATGCAATCTAATCTTGCGCAGGCGTACTTCACTGGCGATCAGTCTAGTGTTATCCGCACTGGCAAGATCGGCATGTTGGATCGTTTCACTGTATACGTATCTAACTTGTTGCCCAAGGGCACCACCGACAAGGCTATGGTAGCCGGTCTTTCTGCTGTAGCTAGTGGCTCCGCTGATGTTGGCGCTAAGCCTCGTCGCGCTATGGTAGCTGGTACTAACCACGCTTGCTCTTTTGCTATGACTATTAGCAAGACTGAGCCTCTGCGTAACCAGACTGACTTCGGTGACATCGTTCGTGGCCTCGCTGTATATGGCCGCAAAGTTGTCAAGCCCGAAGCTCTGGCAGTAGCGTTGGTTGGCGATCCTAGCTAATACCTAACGCGTTACAGGGGGCTTCGGCCCCCTTTTACTTCAAGGAGAAACATATGACCCCAGCAGAGTTATGCGCCAAGTTGGGTGGTGAAACTACCACAAATCGCATGGTCGCGTTTATCAACGGCAAACGAGAGGTAATCGCCCGTATGAAAGGCGACGAGTACCAGTTGGAGCCTATTGCCGCCGCTTTAGTTGCGGAGCTTAACGCCAAGATCGGTGTCGGTGCGGCAGATGATGATAGTAAGCCAGCGCCCACAAAAGCTAAGCGGGCACCACGTAAGGCCGCTAAAGTAGAAGCAGACTTGCCTGAAGATTAAATTCAAGGTATCTTCGTAGCTTATTAATTCAGGGCTATCTGATGAAAGCGGCCAGCGAATTCTTCTCGCGTATAATCCCTAAAGTACCGGGGTGTTCAACTCCACTAGCTGAACAAGCTGTCGTGGATGCGGCTGTGTACTTATGCGAGCACTCTCTAGTGCTAAAGTACAATACTGATGCTTTTAGCACTGTGTCAGGAACTAGTACGTACGATATTGATGTACCAGCTAGTCACGCTTTATCTAGGGTTGTTTATGTCACCGTGGATGGAGACGAGATAAACTCCATGCCTTTAGAGAGTTTACCAGTAGTAAGCACAGACAACGCTAAGCCTACTAAGTACTACGTAACTCAACTTGAGTCCGAAACCCAGCTAAATTTATACGCTACGCCTGACGACGCTTACTCTGTAGTCCTTAATGTAGCGCTACGTCCAAGTACAGACGCTACTTATCTGGCAGATGATTTGTATCATTACTGGATGGAGCCTATAATAGCGGGGGCGCTAGGTCGAATCTACGCTGTGCCGGGACAACCGTTTACCGATTTTACGGCGGCAGATTATTACCAACGTCGTGCAAAATTGTTGTGTCATAATGCACGAAATGAAGGTAATATAGGCCGTGTTATAGGGTCTTTACAGACTCAACCCAGACCTTTTGTGTGAGGTGACAAATGACTATTGCAGCTAGTTCGATACTAAGACGTTGCATTGACACTCTTCAAGATACTACGTCGGTGCGATGGCCCGTAGCCGAATTAGTTAGGTATTTAAACGACGGACAGCGGGAAGTAGTACTTTACCGCCCCGATGCTATGGTTACTACCGCGACGTTTTCTTGTGCGGCAGGTTCCAAGCAAGAGTTGGATAAAAACAACAACGCGCTTGGTGCCGCTAAATTAATTGAAATTACTCGGAATCAAAATACTTCTGAGTCATTTTATGGGGCTGTTAGGCTTATAAACAGGGAGATATTGGACGCGCAAAAACCAGATTGGCACAACGAAACAAATTCTGGAGACATTGCGCACTACATGTATGATCCTCGTAATCCTCTTGAGTTTTACGTGTATCCTCCGGCTAAAACCACGGCGCGTTTGGAAGTAGTGTACTCTAAGTATCCTACCGACATTACTGAACCCGGAGGTAGCGCCACTGTTAATAATGTTTCTGGCAATATCAGTGTCCCTGACATTTATAGTAACGTTATTCAAGATTACATTCTTTACCGCGCTTACAGTAAAGATAGTGAGTACGCTGGTAACGCACAACGTGCGCAGGCTCATTACGCCGCGTTTGCTAACGCGCTTGGTATTGAGATACAGGCAACTGTACAAGTAGCTCCAAACCCAGTGTCTAACCCCAATGTACCGCAACGCGTAACCGCGTAATTACTTTAGAGGACTAACAAAATGAGTCAGTTTTCCGACTACACAGAAGAGAACATTATCCAGACCACGCTCCGTGGTCAGGCGTTCCCTGTTCCATCCGATGTCTACATCGCTCTGTTTACTTCTGACCCGACTGATGCCGGTTCTGGTTCAGAGGTTAACTCTGCGTCTTGGACAACCTACGCTCGGCAAGATGCCGCTGGCGGCGCGGCCATCGACACAGGCTGGACTGCGCCTTCAAACGGCGTTTCTTCCAACGCGAAGGTAATCACGTTCCCAGCTAACAACAGTGGTGGTTCTATTACTGTTACTCACATCGGCGTGTTTGATGCGTTGACTACAGGTAACTTGCTGTACCACGCCCCCTTGGTATCTTCCAAGACTCTGTTGGATGGCGACGTACTTTCCTTCGCTATCGGAGCAATTACCGTAACTGTAGCCTAATGACCTAACACGGGAGCGTTATGAGTACGTTCTATACGCCGGATGGCGCGGCGGTAAACACCGCTCCCGAGTCAGGATTAACACAAGCCTCCGCGAATATCTCGGGGGCTTGTAGTGCTTCTAGTGTAGGTAATTACATACTATTACCTACCGTTACTGTGCCAGCGTCTGGCACCGTCGCTCCCACCGCTATACGTACCGTTTTACCAGATAGTCAATCTACTGGTACGACGTTTTGGGTGCCGCGTGGCGTAAAAACACATCTTAGTTCAGCCGTAAACTTTAGTTCTACCGGAAGCGTAAACGCTTTCGTACTTAGGACTATACAGGTAGTTTCTTCTGTTATAGCTACCGCCAGTTTAGCGGCTATCCCCGCTGATGCTCTGGGTGAGTCCGATGCGTCGTCTGTGGCGACTGTTTCCCCCGCCGCGACTAGGGTGCAGTTTTCAACTGCCGCGTCTAGTGCGTCAGGTAGCGCCACAGCTACCGCCGATGTAAATAGATTTGTTGTAGCTAATATAGGCTCTAACAACACGGTCTATGTGACAGTCGGCATAAACGGTGTTTTTGAAGCCTACGCACCAGTACCATGCACTGCTAGTTTAGCTATAGACCCAGTTGGGCTACGTACTGCACCGGCGTTAGCCACTGTTGCCGCTAGCGCTAGCTCACTTGCTAACGCTACACAAGTACAGCCGGGACTAGCACAACCATTGGGCGTTTCGTCTACGCTTATTATTGATCCGTTTTTGTCTATAAGCCCCGGTGTAGCCATAACTGCGTCTGGGTCAATACAAAGTTCTCCATTTATTAACACACCCATCAGTAGCGCTATTTCTGCGTCTGTTACAACTACTGGTCGTGGGTCACAAACTTTTCAAGCGACAACTGACTTAGAACCTAATCTAAGCACTATTGTAGCTAATATAAATACTAAGTTTTCTTCTTCGGCTGTTATACGAGGAAACACTAGTAATAGCGCTACTGGCGTTATTTTTAAGGTTTCCGAAGCAAACGTAAGCGCCCAAGCGGGCGTCGCAAACGATGATACTGTTACACACCAACTTACCTGTACACTAAGTGCTCCAAATGCTGTAGTAACAGTGGAGGCTAGGTTGGCAGAGCGTGGTGAATCTAACATAAGTGCGCCTTCTGGGGCTGTACTGGTCGAGGCGCGGCTGGCAGAACAGGGTCAAGTAACCGCGAGTTCTTCTGCGGCACTACTTATTTTAGACAACCAGCTACTTGTAACGCGGTTTGTAGAAGCTCAGCTTACACCGGCGGCCACTGTCTCCTCTACCGGAGTAATTATCAAGGTAGCAATAGCTAGTCTAAGTGCTCCAAACGCCGTAGTGACAGCGGCGGCGCGGTTAGCAGAACGTGGTGAAGCCGATATAAACGGCGCGAATACAGTCGCAAACGTACCCGGAGTTCTTACAAAGCTACCAAATGTTGAAATATCTCCTACTGGGCAAGTAGTTTTAGGAGACGAGAACTTTGTATTTATTGTACAATTTGCTGAGTCTTCAGTGGCTGGATCAGGAACTGTACTAGCAGATAGCGTTGCTAACATAGATAGCTTAGATCCAGCCCAAAGAACCTTTGTACGGCCACCTATGACAACCAACTTTGTGAGGCCGTTCCAGCAATTTACGTTTAGGAGGCCGTCATGAAACTAGGTACGGTTACACAACAGCCAGCCGAACGATTGTCGTATACCATTGATTATAGTCAGTTTCTTACAGACGGCGATAACGTACAAACTGCGACGGCGGCAGTATCTCCCGTTGGGCTAACAGTTGACACTGTTAGCGTACTAGATCCAAGAGTTCGATTTTTTGTAGAGGGCGGCACTACAGGCGAGCGTTACAAAGTAACGATTAATGTCGAAACCGCAGATGGACGACAGCTACAAGACGAGCTAATCTTTAAGATTAAGGAAATCTAAGCGATGGCGCAAACTCTCCACAACAATGTATTTACCAAACTAGCTGCCTCGTTATCTAACTCTGCAACTAGTATTTCTCTACTTGACGGCTCTGACTTCCCTACGCCCGCTGTTGGTGATTTTTACTTTGCTACGCTAGTTTCAATTAGTGCAAGTACTGGTAAAGAAGATGATTGGGAAATTGTAAAGGTAACTGGCAAGCCCGCTACCAACACTCTCACGGTCACTAGAGGGCAAGAGGGTACAGCGGCTAGAGCATGGGATACCTATACCCCCTGCGAGATTCGTATTACTGCTGGCACCGTTGTTATGCCAGATGGTACTCAGAACTTATCTAACAAGACAATCACATCTAGCACCTTAGATAGCACTGTTGTTGGTGGCACCACAGCGGCGGCAGGATCGTTTACTGACCTAGACGCTACTACGGTAGACGCGACTAACGTTGAAGTAACGAATCTCAAAGCTAAGGACGGCACAGCGGCGGGGTCTATCGCTGATTCTACGGGTGTTGTTTCGTTGAACAGTGCCGTATTGACCACCGCCGATATTAACGGCGGTACAGTTGATGGGGCTACCGTTGGTCAAACCACACCGGCGCTTGGTACGTTTACCGACATGGTTGCTGACGAGCTTCAGCTTACAGGCGGCACTGGCGACCAAGGTAAGCTGTCGTGGAACTCTGACGAGGACACGGTAGCTTTAGTTATTAGTAGCGGCGAAAGTCTACAACTTGGTCAAGAAGTTGAGTACAACGTACGCAACAACTCAGGATCTTCTATAGCTAAAGGCGTCCCAGTAATGATTACTGGAACCCTAGGTTCTTCTGGTCGAATCACTATTGGCGAGATGGATGCTTCTAGCGTTGCTAACGAGACTAAGTATTTAGGTATTACAGCCGAAGCCATCGGTTCTGGTGCTGATGGCAAAGTAATGTTCTTCGGCAAAGTGAGCGGCCTCGACACAAGCTCTTACAGCGCTGGCGATCTGTTGTTCTTGGATACGTCCGTAGTGGGCGGCTTAACGGCTACTGAGCCAAACTCGGGCATTAAGATGGGCGTGGCGTACGTAGTACACAGCCATGCTTCAGCGGGTGTCCTGATGGTACGTCCGACCACCAGTGTGGGTTTGCACGACCTTCACGATGTTTTTGTGGATGCTCCCGGCACCGGAGAAATCATCCGCTACAACGCGACTAGTGGCCTTTGGGAAACCAAAACACTAGCAGAAGCAGATATTGCGACTGTTACTTATGTAGATTCTCAGATAACCAGCAATAACGAGCTATCTGAAATACTTGCTACAGGTAATGCAACCGGCGGTACAGACATCGCGGTAGGCACAGGCGACGACATTACCTTTGCTGATAGCTCCAAGGCTATCTTTGGTGCTGGGTCTGACTTAGAGATTTATCATGATGGGTCTAATAGTTATATCACTGATGCAGGTACTGGCGACTTGCGTATCAGAGGCGCTAACGTTGAAATTCAAACGGGTGGTGGGAACAAGTATTTCCAAGGTGCGGCGAATGTTGCAAGTCTTTACCACACAAATAATATAAAACTAAACACAACCTCCACAGGCATTAATGTCACGGGTACTGCTGTAACTGATGGGCTAACCGTAGCAGGTAATCTGTCTGTCGATAGCGGCACGATTAAGCTGGATGGTAATTTTCCTACCGGCACAAGCAACACTGCTTTAGGGCTTAACGCGCTCAATAACACGTTGACCGGAGAGCGCAACGTAGCGGTTGGTAGAGAGGCAGGCGATGCCATTACCAGTGGTGAGCGCAATACCTTAATGGGTTATAGGGCTGGAAGCGCGATTACCACTGGCCTGAGAAACGTAGCCATAGGCGAACAGGCATTTCTCTCAAATACTACGGGAAGCTATAACACTGCTGTTGGAACCTTTGCGCTAATCAATAACACGACAGCGATTGGCAATGAAGCCTTTGGTTATTCGGCGCTTTTTGAAAACACAACCGGAACACAAAACTCTGCATTAGGTTATGGAGCTTTACTTAGTAATACCACTGGCTCCTATAACACTGCTGTAGGTAGAGGCGCACTAAATGTAGCTACTACGGCAAATTACAATGTTGCGGTTGGTCGATATTCTTTGGTTACAAACACCACAGGCGCGTCAAATGTGGCTGTTGGAGCCGAATCGTTATATAGCAACGTAACAGGCGCAGGGATTACTGGCGTTGGTTATAGAGCAGGATATAACGTAACAGCCGACAATAATACGGCTATTGGCAACCAAGCTATAGGATCAACAACAGCGGTAACTTCTGGAGCGAACAACATAGCGATGGGCACTTCCGCGCTGTTCAATGTAACCAGCGGTAGCAATAACGTAGGAATTGGAATCTCGTCTTTACGAGAAAACACCACCGCTTCAGACAATACTGCCGTTGGCTATCTGTCTTTAAACAATAGTACGACAGCCACACTAAACACTGCTATTGGATCAAATGCCGGTCGCTTTATTACGACCGGAGGCCAAAACGTAGCCGTTGGCATGAATGCTTTATATTCCCTTACTACAGCCAGTTTGAATGTAGCTGTTGGTAAAGGAGCATTAAGCACAGAGACTACTACAAGCGGATGTGTGGCGATTGGCGCAGAAGCGGCAAACAGCAATAACGGAGCGATTACCACAGCCGTTGGTTATCAAGCTCTCAAAGTGAATACCACTGGAGGCTCTAATACTGCTCTTGGTTATCAAGCTCTAAAAAACGCTACAACCGCTTCATTTAACAACGCTGTTGGTAGAGCGGCATTAAGTTCAGCGACAACTGGAAGCTACAACATTGCCTTTGGTTATGCGGCATTAGCGACTAGCACAACAGCGCAATTTAACGTAGGAATAGGGCACAACGCGCTAGCTTCAACTACTACAGGATCGCAAAACGTCGGTGTTGGCTACACCGCTTTAGAATCAAATACTACTGGTTATTGGAACGTAGCAATAGGCGAGGAAGCAGGAAGACTTAATACTACTGGCTTTGAGCAAGTTGCGATTGGTAAAAGCGCATTACGAGCTAACACTACCGGATCAAGAAACATAGGTATTGGTTTTCAGGCGCTTACAAACAATACCATTGGCGTACAAAACATAGCTATCGGTAGGAACGCACTCCGAGACAACAATAGCGGCAACTACAATGTCGCTATTGGAAACTCCGCTTTATCAGCAAATACCAATAATTATTCCACCGCCGTGGGTTACGCGGCATTTTCCGTCGCCACAACTGCCAACCGAGCAGTGGCGGTTGGTTACAGTGCAGGCGCTAATGTAACGACTGGAATTAGAAATAACTTTATCGGTGCGTATTCTGGCTATAGCACTACCACAGGACAGCAAAATGTAGGCGTAGGAGAGCAAGCACTCTACACCTGTACAACAGGTTCTTATAACGCCATTGTTGGTAATGCCGCATTAGCAAACTCAACCACTGCGTCTTATAACGTGGCTTTGGGCTATTCGGCCTTACTTTTAACCACGATAGGTAACTACAATACTTCGCTTGGCTACCAGACTTTGTACTCTAATACTACGGGTGCAAATAACGTCGCTGTCGGTGCGCTTGCTTTAGACTCAAACACAACAGGCGATGATAATGTCGCTGTTGGTTACTCTGCATTAGGTCAAGCTACGACAGTTACCGGCAACACAGCAGTAGGCCGATCAGCGCTTACCCAAATGACAACCGGCCACAGCAACACCGCTGTCGGTTGGTCAAGCCAATACAGCACAACAACCGGAATAAACAATACTTCGTTAGGCTATCAAGCCCTTTATTCATCGACTACTGCTAGTTCTTTAACTGCTGTTGGGCAATCGGCGCTTTATTCTAATACTAGCGGCACTGCTAACACTGCTCTTGGTAGAGCGGCTATGCGTTTGAATACTGTTGGTGATGCTAACGTAGCGGTGGGAAATGACGCATTAGAAAATAATACTGGCGGGGACAATAATGTTGCTGTTGGTTATCGCAGTTTGCAATTAAATACCACTGGTTTTCAAAACACAGCAGTAGGCGCATTTGCTTTGGACGCGCTTACAACAGCCGTAGAAAACACTGCGGTTGGTTACAACGCCTTAGGCGCGGCAACTACCGGAAATTCTAATACAGCCTTAGGCAGAAACGCTGGAGGCTCAATAACTACTGGAATCGTAAACGTAATGGTTGGCGAATCTGCTGGCGCAAGTATTACGAGTGGTAGCTACAACACGGTAACAGGCAAAAATGCCGCCCTCTATACGACTACTTCTAACTATAACTGCGTTTATGGCTATGAAGCACTTAGGCAGAACGCAGTAGGATCACATAACGTAGCTGTTGGCTTTAGAACGGCATATAACAACACCGCATCCGACAATACGGCTGTCGGTAACTATGCGCTTTATAGCAACACTAGCGGTACATATAATGTAGCAGTGGGCTATCAAGCCTTGTATAACACCACAACTTCCAGCAATACGGGGGTTGGTTATTGGTCTTTAATTGACTGCACCACTGGCGCTTATAACACTGCAATCGGCAGGATTTCAGCCCAGAACGTAACGACAGGGCAATTTAATACAGCGCTTGGATATAACGCGCTATCTGGTATAACAGTGGGAAGTTACAACATTGCCATAGGCGGTAATTCTGCTCTCAATCTGAGCGGCGGTAATGGCAATGTAATGATCGGCTATGACACTGAGCCAGCTTCGGCATCAACTTCTCATTCTATCGTCATCGGTTATAACGTCACAGGTGTTACTGGTAGCTACTACATAACGATGGGCTACAGCGTTGGTAGTAGTCGTATTTATAACGACCCTACTGCAAATGCCTCTTGGACGCGAGTTTCTGATGAGCGATACAAAAAAGAAATCGCTGATAATACAGACTGCGGATTGTCGTTCATAAACGATTTGCGCCCTGTTACATTTAAGTGGAAAGCAAAGTCTGAGATTGATCCCTCACTTCCTGACTACGATGAAACCGAGACAGAGGCAAAGCACACTTCCAAAATGTATGGTCTGATTGCCCAAGAGGTTAAGCAGGCAATGGACAATCATGGAATTACGGATTTTGGCGGCTGGGATCAGGAAGAAAGCACAGGCATTCAAGCCATTTCACAGGAGATGTTTGTTTATCCGCTAATCAAAGCGGTACAAGAATTGTCTGCCAAGGTAGACGCATTAGAAGCCCAACTAAGTGGAGAGTAAAAAATGTTAGATGAAACTTTAACCGCAGAACAAATCCAGAAGCACTACGATGCCGCTATGGATTCTGTAAACCTGTTGAACGCTGGCAAGCCAGCAGAATGGACTGATGAAGAATGGACTGATTGCGTATCACGCAACGTCGGGCATCTGGAAATCATGGTCGCTAAAGACTACTGGACTGACGCGCAGGACATTACTGTGCTTCAAGCCGCTATTGACGCAAACCAATAAGGGAGAGTTAGGAGTGATAAGCCTAGAATTATCTGTAGAAGAAGTGAACGCAATCCTTGGCGTATTGGGCGATTTGCCTACGAAATCTGGCGCATGGCCCTTGATCGTTAAGATTAAAGAGCAGGCTGATCCTCAGATAGAGCCAGAAGAAGCAGATGACTAATGGACCCACTGTCCCTTATAGCGATGGCCTCGACTACGTTCAAGGGCATCCAGACATTAGTAAACAAAGGGGCAGAGATTGAGGCTGTAGCTCAAAAGCTGGGACAGTGGTATTCGTTTGCGGCTGACATCAAGCAGGCAGAAAAGGAGGCTGAAAAGCCGCCATTGTTCAAAAAGCTGTTTGATGGGCAGACCGTGGAGCAACAGGCGCTAAACAGCGTCATAGCCAAGAAAAAGCTGGAGGAGCAGGAGAAGCAGATCAGAGAATTGATCGTCTGGGCGTATGGAGTCGAAACGTATCAAGAAATGATAATGCTACGAAGGCAAATCAGAGCTAAACGAGAACAGGCAATCTACAAACAACGGCGGCGGCAAAGAATGATGATGGACGGTATAATGATAGCGGTTGCATTGTTATTTTCTGGCGGCATTATTTACGGGACTTTTGCGATTATTAGGACGGCGGCATGAAAAAAGTATTCATAGGTCTAGCGGCGTTCGTTGCGTTAAGCGCAACAGCGCAGACAGTGTATTTTGATAGTGGTGATGTGTACTACCTGAAGGAAGGTGAGCAAGTCTTTATCACTGACCAAGAGTGGGTATTCACGGTTGAAAAAGGCGGCTATATGCGCGGCCTGTTTGAGTTCTTCCGTATACTGCCACTATGCAAGTATTCTGAGCCTAATGATGGTTTTACGTTTGGCGGTTCTCCGACCCCGCCTGACTGCGTGTCTACGCAAGAGGTTGAGGAAGAGGAAGAGGAAGTCTGTGACAACGACTTCAGCTTTGGCGGCTCCGGTTGCTAAAGGAGATTTGGCGTGGAAATGCTAGAAACAATGTTGCGATGGATTGTGATGCCAATAGCCGGTTTTGTTTGGCTTATGTTCATGCGGCAACAAGATCACACCACGCAGATTGCTGTTTTAAAGCGCGAAACCGAAATGGCTCGTCAAAACCATGATCGTGAGATTAAAGACATCAAGGATAAGCTAGACAAGATTCTTGAGAAGCTAGACGAGAAGGCGGATAAGTAATGGCGTGGCAGGCGTTAATATCACCAATTACTAACCTAGTTGGGGGGTATTTAAACAACAAGCATGAGCAGGCACAGGCTAAGCACCAAGCAAAGCTACAGGTTATCCAGAACGACGCTGATTGGGAATCTAAAATGGCCTCCGCGTCTGCCTCTAGCTGGAAAGATGAATTTTGGACTATTGTGCTCGCAGTGCCATTATTTTCTCTTGGTTGGAGCATCATCGCTGATGATCCTACTATTGTTGATAGGGTTCACGACAGCTTTACTGCTTTGGATACTCTGCCAGATTGGTATCAGTATTTATTGTTTTTGGCAGTATCTGCGTCATTTGGAATCCGTGGTGCTGACAAGCTCATGAAGTTGAGAAAGCCATGAATCCCGAAGAACTAAACAGGTGGCGGATTGTTCCACGCTTGCTTATGTTAGCAATGCTGGTAATGACGTACCGAGTTGTTGAATGGTTTATGACTTTATCTGATCCTAGCGCGGAGCAAGCGGCTCTAGTTTCTGTTATGACAGGCGCACTTACAGGTGCTTTCGGCCTATTTCTAGGCAAAAAAGAGTAGTTATCAACATACTCACTAGTTGATACAATCTGGCACTACAAAAATCTGGGGGATTTGCGCGTGGACTATAGCGCTATGCGTCCGTATGTAACGGACAGGCAGGCTGTATTACTTGATTTGTTAGCTAGCGGCTTAAGCTGTGTAGAAGCCGCTCATAAAATAGGTATAAGTGAGCGCAACGCTAGAAGATTGTTACAGCGAGCAAAAGAACTTGCGGCGAAGCGCGGCTACGCACCAGAGCACGATATGACTAAGCCCGTCCCTGACGGGTTTGTTGTCTCTGGGGTATCCACGTACTACAACGACGAAGGCAAGCCCACGGGCCAGTGGGTTAAATCCAAGCTCGACGCAGAGGATAAGCTGGCCCGTTTGCAGGAAGCCATAGAAGACTTCGCTTCTAACTACAAAGGGCTGGCTGAGCCTACTCCACCGCCCGAGGAAGCCGCAGAAGACATAGTGCTGGCTATCCCCATAGGTGATCCTCATATCGGCATGTATGCGTGGTCTGAAGAAGCTGGCGAAGACTTTGATATAGACATCGCTAGGAAAGACCTGCTCTCTGCCGCCGAAAAACTGGTTTCTGTTGCGCCCTGCGCCAGCACCTGCCTAATCGTCAATCTGGGCGATTTTTTTCATGCTGACAACATGTCTAACACCACTAGCCGGTCTGGGCACAGCCTAGACGTTGATACTAGGTGGAGCAAGGTGTTAAAGCTCGGTTGTATGCTAATGGTAGACATAATCAAGCTGGCCCTGCAAAAACACCCCCGAGTAGAGGTTATTAACGCGATTGGCAACCACGACGATCATTCTTCCATCATGTTGGCGGCTTTCTTGTCAGCGTATTTCAGCGAAGAACCTAGGGTATTTATACAGCCAACTTCTTCAAAGTTTCATTATTTTTCGTTTGGTAAATGTTTGATCGGCGTCACTCACGGTGATACTGTAAAACATGCCGACTTAGGCGAGCTAATGGCCGTCGATAAGCCGGAAGATTGGGGTGCTTCTGAGCATAGATATTGGTATGTTGGACACATACACCACAATCGTAAGCTGGAACTGAGGGGGTGTGTAGTAGAGTCATTCCGCACGCTAGCCGCTAAAGATGCTTGGCACGCCGCTAAGGGTTATCGGTCTGGGCGGGACATGAACGCTATTGTATTACACAAGGAATTTGGTGAAATAGCTAGATACCGCTGTGATATAAGGATGGCACGATATGGGTGACGTAGTTGATCTAAAGCTAGTAAAACAAGACGCATACGATAGGTCATGTAGTGAATGTGGTGCTGTAGCGTTTACATGGGAAACTTTCTCAGAAAACGAGGAAAACCACGCGTTAGTCTGCACGGAGTGCGGCGAGTACTACCTTCTCCACGGGTTGGAAAAAGAATGAGCTTTTTTAGCGAAGACGAACTCAAGTGCAAGTGTGGTTGCGGCGTGTATAAGTTCGACGAGGTGTTTCTCAAAGTGCTGAACTCTATACGCACTGACTGCGATTTCGCCCTCCCTGTGTCTAGCGGGTACAGGTGCGTTAATCACCCAATAGAAGCTAAGAAAATCGCTTCGGGACGCCCAGCCGGTGCGCACACTACTGGCAAGGCTGTAGATATAGCTGTCTACGGTGAACGGGCACACAAGTTTTTATCTAGCGCTGTGTTTCATGGCGTAAAGCGCATTGGCGTAAACCAAAAAGGTGCGCATAATCAACGGTTTATACACATAGACATAGTGGAGAACTTACCTTCTCCCACTATTTGGAGTTATTGACATGGCGTCTAAAAAAGATCCTAGGCTTGAACGCGCTGGAGTCTCTGGCTACAACAAGCCCAAGCGAACCCCCAACCACCCTACAAAGTCTCATGTCGTCGTTGCTAAACAAGGCGATCAGGTAAAGACTATTCGGTTTGGTCAGCAAGGTGTTAAGACGAATCAGACGGCTGGACAGCGCGAAGCGTTCAAATCTCGTCACGCCAAGAACATAAAACGTGGTAAGATGTCAGCGGCTTATTGGGCAGACAAAGTTAAGTGGAGTCCCAGTAAGACGAAATCTCCATCGACTAAATGGAAGAAGGGAAGTTAGTTATGCCAAACGTAGGTGGTAAGAAGTACCCGTATACCAAGGCGGGTAAGGAAGCGGCGGCAAAAGCCGAAGCTAAGAAGGCCCAACCCAAGCCTAAGATGTATACGCAGGCGCAGGTGGACAAGATGCTTGCGGCGGCGCGTAAACAAGCTAAAAATCCGATTCCTTCGCCCAAGAAGCAGGCCGCTATGAAAAAGCGGCTCGCAGAGGAAGCGATGGATAAGAAGATGCGAGCGGCGGCTAAGCGCAAGAGGGTTAACTAATGCCTAAAGCAAAGTATTCTGCGAAACAGAAGAAGCTGGCCCGTGTAGCTCCTCCAAGGGACAAAATCACCGGCGCTGATCTTAAAAAGGTGCGCGGTCGTGGCAAAAAGCAAAAGTAAAGCTAAACCCAAAAAGTCTTCTAGCCCTACGCCTAAAAACAAGGCGTTGTACGCACGCGTAAAAGCGGCGGCTAAAAAGAAGTTTGATGTATATCCCAGTGCCTATGCCAACGCTTGGCTGGTGCGGGAGTACAAAAAGCGAGGTGGAACCTATTAATGGCAAAGCCGAAAGGTGGTCTGACAAAGTGGTTTAAAGAAGATTGGGTTGATGTCAAAACTGGCAAGGAGTGTGGCAGAAAATCTGCTAAAAACTCCAAGCGTCCCTACCCTTCTTGCCGCCCAAAAAAGGTAGCGGCTAAGATGACCGCCGCTGAAAAGGCTCGGTCTAAGTCAAGAAAGACCGGCCCCGCACGGATTAAGCACGATGTAACTGCGTCCGGGCGACGGCGGAAAAAGAAATCTTAATGTCATTGAGGTTGCGCTATGACCACTTTAAAAATCCGCAATTTCGGAGGCATAGCTCCTAAGCTAAACTCCCGTTATTTGCCGGAAAATCGTGCCCAACAAGCTCTAAACGTAGATACTACGCGGAATGGCTCGCTTAACCCATTACGTAAGCTAGGCACGGCAGTTAAAAGCGGGCTTACTTTTACCGCCAAAACCCTGTTTAGAGTACGCCCTAACGATGTTAACGGTGATGGGGATTACTGGGTTGCCTCACCTCACGACATTAGTTTTTGCCGCTCACAAGTCATTGAAGACACTAGTGAACTTGTTTATTACACGTTTGATACGCGTCCAAGTAACGACAAAAACTACAACCCGTCGTTTTCTGAAAGTGTCAACGCTATTAGATCCGACACAACTGGAAATACCCAAGGTGTCGTGGGGATTAGTGATACGTGGTATGGGCTAGGCGTCCCTGCACCTACACAAGCCCTGACAGTAGGGGCGATAAATACTCCTGCTGACGTAGATGGCCTAAGCAGAGAGTTTCGTTCGTACGTTTATACGTACGTTTGGAAAAAAGCAGGGCGCGAGATGGAATCTGCCCCTTCCCCAGCATCTACCTCTGAAGGGATATATCTGAATGAAGGTACGTTTATGCGCCTTACGGGGTTTCAAAACATTCCGTCAGGTAGTACTAGGCCAGTTGGTATGTTAGATGCTGATCTGTACGTGCGTATATACAGGTCTGTAGGCGGTGCTTTTTTGCTCACTAATACTAACGCCGACATAAACATAAACAGCGTCGGTGCGCACGATGATAAAGTTGAAGCGGCGGATTTGGGCGAAGCGTTACCGTCTCTTGGTTGGACCCCACCACCTAGTGATCTTAAGGGTTTGACCAATATGGCGAACGGCATGATGGCCGGGTTTTCTGGGCAGGATGTCTATTTCTGTGAGCCTTACATACCCCACGCTTGGCCTATTGCGTACACGATCAGCGTTGATAGCCCCATCGTTGCCCTAGCTTCTTTAGATACCACACTTGTTGTACTGACAATGGAACGTCCGTATTACGTGCAAGGTAGTTCTCCTGAGTATTTAACGGTAGTTGCCGCTGACGCAAATCAGGGGTGTGTATCTAAGGACAGCGTAGCGGTCATGAATGGTGAGGTATATTTTGCTTCTCCAGATGGATTACTAACTACTAGTCCTAGAGGTACAAGAAACATAACCGAAGGCTTTTTCTCTTACAGGCAATGGAACGATCTGCTAGATCCCACCACAATTAAGGGGTTTACGCACGATCAAAAGTATTTTGGCTTCCATAGTGGGGGCGGGTTGATATACGACATACCCACCCGAGAGTTTGTTACGACTACATACACTATAGACGCAGGTTACGTAGATACGAGGCTTGATGAGTTATATGTAGTTTCAGCAAACACTGTTCGCGCTTGGGCAGGGAGTACGTTATCGGGCCGAGATTCTTATACATCTGCGGAGTGGAAATCCAAGACATTTGGCTTCCCCAGCGAAATTAGCTTTTCGTGTGGGCAGGTAGAAGCGGAGTCTTATTTAGGCCAAGGAGGGTCTGGTATACAAGTCCAAATTTACGCCGACGGCGCAAAAATATTAGACGAATATGTACTTAGTAGGAACATGTTTAGGCTACCTTCGGTATTAGCTAGAGATTGGGAAGTGTACGTAAAAACAAACGATGAGATTTTTAACATCACCCTAGCGCAAAGCGGTGAGGAATTAGCTAGTGCCTAGTCGCCCTAAACATAGTCTACCGACTGTTAGCTCTGACATACCCAGAGACTTGCGGTTGTTTATTGACCGCGTAGCGGAAGCTATATCATTAAATGGTGACGATAGGTTTGTAACCGCTAAAGAACTAGCTAACGCAGGTGTATACGACCCCACAGACACCACAACTGACGCTGGTGGCGACGACCGTAACGTAACGATACCAGTATTAACGCCACCTCAACCAACACTTACGGCCACTGGTGGGTACGAATACGTGGTTCTTAGCTGGCCTACGCCAGCATACTACGGCCATGCGTCCACTACGGTATATAGAAATACCACTGCGAACCCTGTTTTTGACAGCCCAGACACTGTAGCAGTAACGAGCGTTGCCGGTTTTACCTCAGTGTTTTCTGACTATCTTGGCACTGGCGTAACCGCCACATACTGGATTCAGTTTGTAAACATCAACAACGTAGAAGGGCCGGTTTCTGATCCTGCTTCAGCAACAACCGCTATAAATGTAGCGGAAGTCATTGATGTTCTTGGAGGTCAGTTAACAAGCTCTGAGTTTGTAGATTACTTATCAACGTTTATGGGTAATGAAAACTACATTGTTAACGCTCCCGGTAACTACTCAGTAAAAGTCAACGCTGATGGTGCTTCTGCTGGGTTTGGTTTGTCTACAACCACACGGGATCAAGGTGTTGAGTTTGATTTTGCCGTATTAGCAGATAACTTTTTTATTGCGCCCCCCGTAGACTTTAACCAAGCGGCTAGGCCCACAGGTTCTGGCGTTTCCAAAGGAGATGTATGGCGGCTTCCATCAGGCTCAAACACGAATAACACACCATACGCCCAGTATTATGTCGCCCTTCGTAATAATCCCACAGTATTTGGACATTGGGAACAGATTGAGCCTGCGCCATTTATTGTACGAACGACTGACACCACGATTACTAACGCGGATGGCAGAGTAGTAACTGTACCCAGAGGCGTTTATATCCGTGATGGCTATATCCAGAACGGAACAATCACTAACGCCAAGATAGGCGAAGCCGCTATTGATACGGCAAAGATTCAAGACGCCACTATTGTCACCTCAAAAGTAGGGTTTTTAGACGCTGGCAGGATTGTGTCTGGCGTTTTGAAGTCACCCAATTTTACTAACGAGCCTAACAAAGCGGGTTTTTTCTTGGGTATGGGCGTAACTGGTTCTAGCCCTAGACTAGACTTAGACGCCGACGGTAATCTACAACTCAACGATGATGGCACTGTAAAAGTTCTGTACGGCGGTAGCCCAAGACAAGAAGATGTGCAGTTTATATTGCGTGGCGCAGGGGATACGTACCCCGCGCTACAACTCATCAACGGTGTAGTGACGATCAACGCACTTGCTATTCGCCGTGAGCTTAAGTCTGTCAATTTTGGAACGGAAAACACCAGAGGATTTAAGATTGACCTTGGTATTTCTGATGAAAACCCCGGTGGTTTTGTCCAGTTTCGCGACAACACTGGCGAAGATGTATTTTTAATAGACGACTCTGATGGCAAAGGCGTCGTTAAGATGACCGGCGCGGCTATCCGCGATGCGATTACGTCATACAATGATGACGGCACTATATTCAATATAAATGCCACAGTAACAACTCCGGGCTTTCATCTTGGTACAGGTAAGAAATTTGATGGTGGTAACGACAATACGAAGTTCTACTTATACGGTAAGAACGGCAAACTTCTTTTTGGTATAGACGAAAATACAGAACAGCTTGGCGACCGCATTGCTAACAGTGCTTTTATTAGCAACCAGCTTGCGAACGCACAGAACATCAACCCGTTCATGACAGAGCCGGACTTCAGCAAAGACGATGTTATTCGTCCCAGAGGCTGGTATCTGTACTCAAGCACAAACGACGGTGATTTGACCTACAACACTGCGAACGAGCTAACAGGCTACCCTGCTAACACTGTCCTCAAGCTCAAGTCAGAAAACAATAATGATAGCAGTATGGGCGCTTTGTCAGCCGCGATACGGCGTGATCCCAAAGTTTCTGAGTACTCTGTAGTCATTACATGGCGGGTAGAGAACGCGGCTAGAAATAACGGCGGCTTGTATTTCCGCGCCTTTACTACGTCTGACGAAGATTTCCCCATTGGGCAAAACGTGGTTACGCCTGCGGCTAGCTATGACTACATTTTTCATAACGATGAACCTACAATAGTTGGAAGAATGCCTAACGGTAGAGCCGCTAACCTTATCGTAGTAGAAGATAGCTACAGCGGTAGCGGCAGAGGCGCAGGTAGTAACTACCAAAACGTTGGGATGACCAGCACAAACGTACCTTTGTCTGGTGTAGATTTCCACACTACTAAACTAAAAATAAGTTTTACTGGCGCTTACGCTGATACAACCTATTTTTCGCTAGACATTTTGAACTGGGTCGGCCTCGGTGCTAGCGCCGCTTTGTATATTGATAAGGTCGTTGTTACGCCGATAGCCCTAGATGTAGACGCAAGCGATGTAACCTATAACGGCACCTCATTAAGTGACTCTACGTTCGCGTGGCTTACCGACAAAATACGCTCATCCAACATCAGTACATATTTTGACAATGCCGCGATTACTGAGGCAGTTATTGGCAGTGCGTCGGTTGGTACGTTAAAAATCCAAGATAACGCGGTCACAGTCCCACAAGTTTTATCCCTACCAACGTCTAGTTTTGCGCAACATAAAACGCACTTACTCATAACGCCTACGCCCTTAGTGCTCGACTATGGCACTGAACCTAAATTAGTTCCTTCAAAAATTTTGTTTTTTGTCACAGTAGAGTTAGGCTCTATCGGTTTCGGCGGGGATTGGGGGGCGGCGGTCATAAGGCTGTGTTGGCGCAACGGGAACGTAGCTCCAGAGAGTACTAACCCGTTTTACTCATATAGACCTTACGCCGATGCCAATGTCCTAGAAGCCTTACAGCAGAACGGGAGAAAAGGTGCGCCACCATCTATTGTGTTCTCAGCAGTAATGAATAAATTTACTGGCCCACGCACGTTCTTTTTAACATTAGATGTTGCCGGAGAGCACGGTAGCGCTAGTAATTGGTGGCGGGTTACATCCGGTAACTTAACTGTTTTGGCGGCAAAACGATGATAAAGAACTACGTGTTCTATGATTTTAAAGGGGAAATAACGGGTTTTATTACCCAAGATGACAGCCTTACTTTACCTAGTGGTAATTTTATAGAGGTGTCTGAGAGCGATCTAACTGATGATCCCAGTAAATTCTACATAAAACTCCCCGAAACCATTTACGATCCTGACCCATACCTAGCGCAGTTGCCCGCAGAACCCCATCCACAAGCTGTGTTTAACTACACGACCAAAGAGTGGCAGGTGACTGATGAGGTAAAAAATGAGGTGGCGCTAACTCAGGTACGGAATATTCGTAACGAGCTTCTGGCCGCATCTGATTGGACGCAAAGCCCTGACTCTCCTCTAACCGTTACGAAAAAGACGGAATGGCGTAATTACCGCAACCTACTACGTGATATAACAGAAACTTACGAAGATGTTTTAGACGCTAATGACGTAACTTGGCCTACAGCCCCGTCTACACCTACGGACGACTTTGGTGGTGGGTATGACCCGAACGACGTTGATGTGGATTTGTTTGATACAAGATGACAGCCACACCCGCCAAAAGACTCGTATTTGATCGTAAAGAGCTAATAAGTGCGTGGGTTGCCGCTAAAACAGAGCAGGTAACAACTTGGGGCGACCACTACGCTATGGGGGTTATGGAAGGCAGTACCGTCGTGGCAGGCGTAGTGTTTAACAACTTCAACGGGGCCAACGCTACGTGCCATATAGCTGTCGATAAGTCAGGGAAAATACTAATAAAGTTGTTCCAAGCGGCGTATGATTATGCGTTTAATCAGTGTAAACTTAAGCGATTGACAGGCATGGTCCCAACTAGTATGCCAGACGTAATAGCATTTGACCAAAAACTTGGCCTTAAGTACGAATTTACGATGAAAGACGCGCATCCAGATGGGGATATAGTGGTCCTGTGCGGAACCCCTGAATCCTGTAAGCGTTGGAGGACATAGGAATATGGGTGGAAAATCAGCATCAGCACCTGATTATACGGAACTAGCGGCGGCTTCGCGTGAAGCTGTAGCGGCTGGAGAGCGGCTGGGTAACAGACAACTCGACTTTTCAGAGCAACAGTACGCCGAACTTAGCCCCATTTTTAGGGAG
>Ga0255776_10001328_pt1 | contig 27955 bp, 24 predicted proteins | sample 071ome_19_FD_179974 | JGI IMG/M metagenome (GOLD analysis project Ga0255776, IMG submission 179974) | Coastal salt marsh microbial communities from the Groves Creek Marsh, Skidaway Island, Georgia - 071413AT metaG (version 2) | ecosystem: Environmental > Aquatic > Marine > Intertidal zone >... | reverse complement strand
CTAATGGTGCCAGTTCCGTGTCTTCAACTTGCTGGTCTTTTAGCGGGTCTTTGAGCTTGTCAGTCATATTCGTTTTCTCTTCAGTCGGTTTTTTATTGTTGTTGTCAGAATTGGAAGTAGATGAAGTCATGTCCAAAGTCTCCGACGGTGAAGAATAAAGTGAAGCCAACCAGCAGGATTGGCCAATATAGCCATTGGCGTTGTGTCAGTGCATCACCATAGCGGATACGCAGAGCATCAACGAAATGCATTATCAGCAGGCCCGCGACAACCAGAGCCATCACAATGCCTGCACCGGCACTGACTTCCGCTGCTTGCGGTACGTGCATGGTGATAAACATTTCACCTGCGGTGGCCAGATCTGAACCACGGAACAGTGGCCAGCTGAGAATGACCAGATAGTGGGTGACGATGATTTTTATCAGAGTCGCGCCCCAGTTTTTGCTCTGCGTCCAGCCTTTAAGAATCGCCTGATCATTGAGCCAGTTGGTGACGACGACCAGCATACCCATGTAGGCGCCCCAACTGACGAATGTCCATGAGGCACCGTGCCAGAGGCCCGCGAGCACCATAGTCAGGAACAGGTTGCGTGCGCGTTTGCCATTACGGTTACCGCCCAGCGAGATATAGAGGTAATCACGCAACCAGGACGACAGGGAAATGTGCCAGCGACGCCAGAGGTCGACAGGTGAAGTCGAGAACCATGGCAGGTTAAAGTTCATTGGGATATAGATGCCCAGCATCAGCGCGACACCAATAGCGATATCAGAATAGCCGCTGAAGTCACCATAAATCTGTGCAGAGAATGCCAGCAGGCCAGTCCAGGTTTCGAAGGTACTAACCGGTACTGGCCCGTCGAAGGCGTAAGACACCGGGCCTGCCATCATGTCAGCGCCGGTTTTCTTCAGTAGGCCGAGCATAATCAGCAACATACCTGCGCGAATCTGAAAGGTCGTTGGCGTACGCATGGCGACGATCTGAGGCAGAATCTGCTTTGCACGGAGAATCGGGCCTGCGACCAGCTGAGGGAAGAAAGATAGGGTCGCCAGAAATTCAAGGAAGCCACGGTGTGCCTTCATATCGCCGCGATAAACGTCGATGGTGTAACTCATGCTCTGGAAGGTATAAAAAGAAATTCCCACCGGAAGAATAATACTGAGTGTAGGTACGCTGACGTGACCACCAAACAGAAGCACAAAATCCTGCACACTCTGCAGAATAAAGTTGTTGTATTTAAAGATCGCCAGAATGCCTAGATTGAGCGTAATGCTGGTGATCAGCCAGCGCTTTTTAAGCACCGGATCGTGCCGGTTTTCCTCGACTTTCTGGGCAATCAGATAGTCTGCTAAGGCACTGAATACAAGAAGGATGATGAAGTTGTAGTTCCAGGTGCCATAGAACACCAGGCTACTGATAACCATCAGCCAGATGATTTTCCGGCGATCGGTAAATACAAACTTGAACAGCAAAAAGAAGCTGGAAAAGAACCAGAAAAAAATAGCAGAGTTAAAAATCATCTGTGATTACTCAGTACTGCATCCTTGCGGATACCAAATTATTACATCCGGATCTGAGAACTTCGTTTCCTGTACAGAAGCGAACGCCGGACCTGACTTGGTGTCAGATCCGGCCTCAGCATCAGGACCGGTTTTTATTATTGTTGTTTCGTTATGCTTTGCTGGTGGCGTCGGCAAACTCAGGTTCGGGCAGAAAGTCTGGCTCCACAGCCTGTACAGAATCTGCTTCTGCCATTTCTGGCTGCTGACTTGGAGCGGCTTCTGTATCAGTTGTCTGCTCCAGTGTCTTCCAGCGGAACGGGATCAGTAGCTGCTGCCAGTAGTTATGAAGCGGGAAGTTGGTTTCGTCACCTAGCCCAGTCTTTTCTGGAATATCCCGGTCTTTCGGCCAGTAGTAAGTACCGAACATATGATCCCAGAGTGTGAACAGGGCGAAGTTCTTCGCTTCGTGGTATTTCTGGGAATGGTGCCAGCGGTGCAATTCATTGGTGGCGATAAAGTAATTCAGCCAGCCATGACGCAGGTCGACGTTCATGTGGGTAACTGTTGCAAGTGTGGTCGAGAAAACCATCGCGACGGTTAGTGCTTCGATGCTGACACCGGTCAGGGTAATAAAGAAAAGAGGCACATAGCGGCGGAACATGGCATCAACCGGGTGCACTCTATAAGCGTTCATAAAAGTTACGCGGTGAGCGCAGTGGTGCACCGAGTGGAAGCGCCAGAAGAAAGGTACTTCGTGAGCGATTCTGTGTGTAACGTAAAAGAAAAAATCACCAATCAGAAACGCGCCGACGGCCTGCATCCAGAATGGTGCATTCGCCAGACCAAATTCCGGGCCTATGACTCCGTAGTGAATCAGCAGGCTACTCGAACTCCAGGCAAACATGATGCTGATGGCCAATGTCTGCAGGGAATTTACAACAGCAACAGTAACGGTGTTTGAAATAACGTCTGTCACCAGTTCGCCTTTTTCCAGTGGTGCAGACACCTTCGGCAGAACAAACTGCATCAACAAGCTGATAAAGTAGTACGGTAACAGGAACCAGACCATGAGCTTGCTGGCGTCGTAACCGACGTGATAGATGGCTATGGCGGCAAGGGTCAGCGCGACATAGGTATAGGTACGCGAAAGCAACCACTGAAGTGCATTCATTGCAGTATCCTCCCTGGTGTTAAAACCGAGTGTGAACTGGATCGTGGTGAAATTATTTTTGTTTTCGCGGATATTAAGAATTGGCTAGCCGGCCGTACAACGGCCCGCCAAGAGTTGACCTGATTTCACACATAAAATATTCCCTTATGTCCAGTATGGACTAATCAGAATGTATGCAATGCAGAGAACTGGCGTATCGAGTCTATGATTTTTTTATTAAAACCTGTGGAGCAGAGCGTAAACCGGCTTCCTGTAATCGGAGATGCCGTAAACCTTCCTTTGCCGGAATTGGCAAAGGATCGTTCGTTGTTGGTCTTTGTGCGTCATACGGGTTGCCCGTTTGCGGAACGGGATATCAAAGAAAGTCGTCGTTGGGCGACAGCGCACCCTGATGTTTGTGTGGTGGTTGTGACTCATGGCGATGTGACTGTACGGGATCGCTGGCTGGAGCTGATCGACGGCAGTGACGGGGTAGAGCTTTATCATGATTCTGATCGCGAATTTTACGGTCAGATGGGCTTGGGCTACAGCAGTGGTTGGCACTTTATGGGGCCAAAGTCGCTGTCAGGTGTTGTGCGTTTGTGGTTCCGCGGCATATTTAACCGGGTCGCATCGGGTACACGCTGGCAGCGGGCCGGGGTGTTTCTTTTAGACGATGGGGCGCTCGTCTGGTCGCATATTCCTGAGTCGGCTGAGGGGTTCAGGTTGCCTCCTGAGTCCGTTGTTGAGAACCAGTAATCGGAGGTCAGATGAACAAGGATGAGTTGATAGCATACCTGGATAGCAAGCCAGAGAGTGTGCGTGATTATCCCTTTGGCCCTGAGGCGTTGGTGATGAAGGTCGAAGGCAAAATGTTTGCCCTGTTAACACGACACCAGGATCGTGATGCGCTCAACCTGAAATGCGATCCGCTGCAGGCTCAGCAGTTACGGGATATCTGGCAGGATGTGATTCCGGGTTATCACATGAATAAACGCCACTGGAATACCGTATTTATCGAAGGCGATGTGCCAGACCCTGAAATAGAGAGAATAATTGATCATTCCTATGCGTTGGTGGTTCGCGGGCTGCGCAAAGCGGATCGGCTGCGACTGGAGATTCGCCACGGCACAGACTCGCTTTACTGCGGCGAGTAAAGACTACTCAGTGGGTTTACTTGATATCCAGTTTTTCAAACTGGTGGCTCAAGGCCCCCATATTCTGCTGAATATATTCGACGAAGGCCCGGGCCGCAGGCGTGAGGTGTTTATTCGCCGGGTGCACCAGGCACCAGCTACGCCGCAGCGGGAAGCCTTTGATATCGAGTACTTTCAGGGCCCCTAAATGAAGCTCTGGAAGAATACTTAATCGCGGCAGTACGGCGACGCCGAGTCCGGCCATGACCGCGTGCTTTACCGAATCGTTCGACCCCATCTGCATAGCCTCAGGTATTTTAAGGCGTGCTTCGTGGCAATGTACTTCCAGTGCTAAGCGGCTTCCTGAGCCGGCCTCGCGGATCAGTAACTGGCTGTTGAGAAATTCCTGTGGGGTCACTTCATCCTGTGCCAATAACGGATGCTCTGGTGGCACAACGGGCACGAGTTCGTTATCGAGGAAGGGAATCGAGATCAGACCGCGGCCATCGGGGACCATACCCATAATCACCAGGTCGTCAGCATTGTCTGTCAGGCGCTCAATCGCTGCCGAGCGGTTTACTACGCGAACGCTGACTTTGACCTCGGGGTTCAGGTCCAGATAAGCGCGCATCAGATAAGGTACGACGTACTGTGCGGTATTTACTGCGGTAAGCCGGAGTTCGCCGGCGACCCGACCTTTTAATGCGGCAAGGTCAGTCTGCAGATCACGCAGCTCTGTGAAAATACCGTCTACACATTGATGCAGGCGCTCACCGGCAGCGGTGACATAGAGTTTGCGTCCAACATATTCAAACACCGGTGTCGCTAACGCCTGTTCAAGCTGGCGTACCTGACTACTGACCGCAGGCTGAGTCAGGCCTAACAATTCTCCCGCCTGACTGTAACTTTTCAGATCATAAACTGCCTTAAATACCTGAAGCTGGCGAAACGTTAAACGACTGGCTATTTTTTGTACGGAGAGTGGCATGGTTGATCACTTCGCAGTTACCTATAAGTCTTAACTTATAGAAAGTAGAAAATTTATCAATTATTCCTTCTCTTAAGCCTGACTTATCGTGAGTGCATCATCTTTGAGGGGGATAACCCATGTTGAAGAAAGTACTGATTGCCAACCGCGGAGAGATTGCTGTCCGTATTGTGCGCGCCTGCGCCGAGGCTGGCATTCGTTCTGTGGCGATTTACACCGACCCCGACCGCTATGGCCTGCATGTGAAGCGTGCAGATGAAGCCTACTCTGTCGGTGACGATCCGCTGCGTGGTTATCTTGATCCGGCTGGGATTGTCAGCCTGGCGGTTCAGACCGGCTGTGATGCGATTCATCCCGGTTACGGCTTCCTCTCAGAAAATGCTGAATTTGCCCGCCTGTGCGAAGAAAAAGGCGTGACCTTTATTGGCCCATCGTCTGAAGTGATTCATAAAATGGGTGATAAAACCCAGGCTCGCGACAGTATGCGTGCTGCGGGTGTTCCTATTACGCCGGGGTCTGATGGCAATCTGGCCGATGTTGAAGAGGCTCTGGCTCTGGCCGAGAAGGTGGGGTACCCGGTAATGATTAAGGCCACATCAGGTGGTGGTGGCCGTGGTATCCGCCGCTGTGACAGTGCAGATGATCTGCGACAGCAGTACCCGCGTGTTATTTCTGAAGCGACTAAAGCATTCGGTTCTGCCGAAGTGTTCCTTGAAAAATGTATCGTGAACCCACGCCATATCGAAGTTCAGATTCTGGGCGATAACGACGGTAATGTGGTGCACCTGTACGAGCGCGACTGTTCTATTCAGCGTCGTAACCAGAAGCTGATTGAGATTGCACCTAGTCCGCAGCTGACACCAGAGCAACGTGACTATATTGGAGGCCTTGCGGTAAAGGCTGCCGAAGCTGTGGGGTATGTAAACGCGGGTACGGTGGAGTTTCTGCTCACTGGCAACGAAGTGTATTTCATGGAAATGAATACCCGGGTGCAGGTTGAGCACACTATTACTGAGGCGATTACAGGTATTGATATTGTCCGCGAACAATTACGTATCGCCGGTGGTAAGCCCTTAAGTGTGCGTCAGGAAGATATTCAGCATCGTGGGTATGCGTTGCAGTTCCGTATTAATGCTGAAGATCCGAAAAATGATTTTCTGCCGAGTTTCGGCCGCATTTCTCATTATTACGCGCCCGGTGGTCCGGGGGTGCGGGTTGATACGGCAATTTATACCGGCTACGAAATCCCTCCCTACTACGACTCTATGTGTCTCAAGCTGGTTGTCTGGGCATTGACATGGGAAGAGGTGATTGCCCGGGGTAAACGCGCCCTGGATGACATGCGCCTGCGCGGTATCAAAACCACAGCACAGTATTACCAGCAGATTCTGGATCATAAAGATTTCAATAACGCCTGTTTCGATACCAGTTTTGTACCAAGCCATCCGGAGCTTCTGAATTACTCTGTTAAGCGTCACCCAAGCGAAGTGGCACTGGCCATCGCCGCTGCTATTTCTGCCCACGCGGGCTTCTGATTAAGGAGAGAACATCATGACTCAGCCAAAGAAAATTGAAGTTACCGACGTGGTACTGCGCGATGCGCATCAGTCTTTAATCGCGACCCGTCTGCGTACCGAAGACATGCTACCGATCTGCGAAAAACTCGATCAGGTCGGCTACTGGTCATTAGAAGTGTGGGGTGGAGCGACCTTTGACGCTTGTGTGCGTTTTCTGAAAGAAGATCCATGGGAGCGTTTGCGCCAGCTGAAAGCTGCTCTGCCGAATACCCGTCTGCAGATGTTGTTGCGTGGCCAGAATCTTCTCGGTTATCGCCACTATGCAGATGATGTGGTCGAGGCATTTGTAGCAAAAGCCGCAGACAACGGCATTGATGTATTCCGTATTTTTGATGCACTTAATGACCTGCGTAATTTAGAAACGGCGATTAAGGCGGTTAAAAAAGCTGGCAAGCATGCGCAAGGCACCATCTGTTACACGACCAGCCCAGTCCACACGCCTGAATTGTTTGTACAGCAGGCGAAAGAACTAAAAGCGATGGGTGCTGACTCTATTGCAATTAAAGATATGGCCGGTCTGCTTACACCTTATGCTACGGAAACACTGGTCAAAGCTATCAAAGCCGAAGTGGATCTGCCGCTGGTTCTGCACAGCCACAGCACCGCAGGTCTTGCACCTTTGTGTCAGTTGAAAGCGATCGAAGCTGGAGTTGATCGCATCGATACCGCGATTTCCTCGTTCGCCAGTGGCACCAGTCATCCGGCAACCGAGTCTCAGGTGGCGGCGTTAAAAGATACGCCATATGACACAGGCCTGGATCTCGAACTATTGAGCGAAATTGCAGATTATTTCCGCGAGGTACGGAAAAAATATCATCAGTTCGAAAGTGAATTTACCCGCGAAGATGTTTCTGTACAGATTAATCAGGTACCGGGCGGCATGATGTCGAATCTGGCCAATCAGTTGAAAGAGCAGAATGCGTTAGACCGTATCCGTGAAGTATTTGCTGAAATTCCGCGCGTACGTGAAGACCTCGGCTTTCCGCCTTTAGTTACGCCGACGTCCCAGATTGTGGGCACACAGGCGGTGTATAACGTACTCGCCGGTGAGCGCTATAAAACCATCACTAACGAAGTAAAGCGTTACCTGCAGGGCGGTTATGGACAAGCGCCTGCGACAGTGAATGCCCAGTTGCAGAAAAAAGCGATTGGTAATGGCGAAGTGATTGAAGGTCGTCCGGCAGATCAGTTGTCACCGGAGCTGAGCAAATTACGTGAAGAAATCGGTGCATTAGCGAAATCGGAAGAAGACGTTCTGACATTTGCCATGTTCCCGGATCTGGGGCGCGAGTATCTAAGCCAGCGTGAAGCCGGCACGTTGAAGCCTGAAGAGCTATTACCTCTGGAAGCTGCCGGGAAAGGTAAATCTTCTACGCCACAGGCGACAGAGTTTGTCATTGACGTGCATGGCGAAACTTACGAGGTTGCCGTGACTGGTGTCGGTAATATGGATGGTGGCCGCCGCAAGATTTATCTCTCACTGGATGGTATGCCGGAAGAGGTGGTGTTTGAACCGCTGAACGAATACGTTGCCGAAGGCGGTGGTGCTAAACGCGGTCGGGCAACTCAGCCCGGTCATGTTACACCTGCGATGCCGGGTAACGTTGTAGACGTGCTGGTGAAAGAAGGCGATTCGGTAAAAGCCGGACAAGCAGTGATGGTGACCGAGGCCATGAAAATGGAATCTGAAGTACATGCCAACATTGCCGGCACCGTTAAAGCGGTGCATGTCGCCAAGGGAGATCGTGTGACTCCCGGAGAAATTCTGATTGAAATCGAGTAAGTCTGTCCGTGCGGCGGTAGGCAGCCGCCGCCGGATACCTTATTCTTGGCCCTGACTGAATCTGAGGTAAGACCGTGAAAGATGTAATCAAAGGTGTTATTAACTTCCGCAGCAATGTGTATCCGCAGCGCAAGGACCTGTTCGGTACCCTGGCTGGCGGCCAGAATCCGGATTTTCTGTTTATCACCTGCTCTGATTCACGCATTGACCCGAATCTGCTGACGGGATCTGATCCGGGCGACCTTTTTATCTGTCGCAATGCGGGCAATATTATTCCTCCACACTCAAACGAAACCGGTGGCATGACCGCATCAATTGAGTATGCGGTGGCTGTGCTGGGTGTTCGTCACATCATTGTCTGTGGTCATACTGACTGTGGTGCGGTGAAAGGGGCGCTGGATATGGAAGGCCTGAACGGTCTGCCACACGTTAAGGAGTGGTTAGGACACTGTCGTTCGGCGATGGAGATTGTTCGTGAGCGCAATGGTATCGCCAGTGGTTCCTGCCTTGGTCACGAGCACCTGTATGAAGCGATCGAAGAGAATGTGCTGCAGCAAGTGCAACATCTGCGCACTCATCCTGTTGTTGCTGCGAAGCTGGCAACAGGCAAAGTCGCGATTCATGGCTGGGTGTATAATATCGAGACTGGCGCAATTCGTTGTTGTAGTCACAACAGCACAGAGTTTGAAAACTTTGAACAGCACTACGCAGAAGAGATTGCTGCCCTGAAGTGACCAAAGTCACTAATTGATGTAACAAATCGAGCCATGTGTCCCGTGGCTTGATTTGCCCATTGGCTAACCGTCAAATCGGCGTAAACTCCCAATTTAGAACTTAATAGACAGTTTTCTTTTATTTGAACATCTGTTAACTTAGGTTCGGTCGATGGCTAGGGACCTTCGACGTCAGGCAGGGTAGAGAAATAGCGATGATTGCCGCATTTCAAAGCCCGAGAGGTGGACCTCTTGCCTTTCGCTACACACAATTGTAACAGACAAACTCGTACACTATGTCTATCGGGCCGGATTGCCGGAAAGAGAAAAGGATGTGGTGGTGTATTTGTCTCCTCTGCAGTTTGGTGTTGTCGTAAAGGGACACGCAGGTGTTGTGCAGCATGCGCGTGTATCTTCCAGCTCTCATCCTGATCAGTACTCTGTATATAAAAAAAATGATCCCGCTAAGGGACAGGAGTTCTCACTATGTCAGCTGATAAGCAGGCGCAGAAAAAACTGCCGCCAATTAAAATGCGCTTCAAAAACCGCGAAGACATCACTCTGGACGAATGCCTGGGTATGTATGAGCTGTTCAAGGTTTACTACCAGAACACGCCGTTTTCGCAGTTCCTGGAAGACTTCTCCAACAAAACCGGTGCTCACATCGCTAAGCGTAAGACCGACGGTAAAGTTGTAGGCTTCTCTACTGGTGTTGCCCGTACGATTGATATCGATGGCAAACCAACCCGAATTCTGTTCAGCGGTGATACCGTAATGTCGAAAGAATACTGGGGCACCACTGCGTTCCCACAGTCGTTCTTCCGTTGGTTGCTGTCTGAGCGTCTGCGTCACCCGACGCTGCCAATGTACTGGTTCCTGATTTCTATGGGTTACCGTACGTACCTGATTCTGGCGAACAACTTCTACAAGTATTACCCGAACATCGATGGTGATGATCCACACCTGAAAGAAGTTGCTTTTGCCGCTGCTGAAAACATTTTCCCAGGCGCCCTGAACCGTGAAACCGGTCTGCTGGACTTTGGTGAAGATGCCTGTGCTCTGTCTGACTTCGTAACTCCGATTACAGACAAAGAGCGTGCAGTACCTAAGATTGCCTTCTTCGAAAGCCGTAACCCAGGTTGGGCTCAGGGCGATGAAATGGCCTGTGTTGGTTCTATGGACTGGGTATCTTTCGGTCGCGTTATCCTGGACGCACGCCGTACTCTGTTTAAGAAAGGCACACGTAAGACTCAGAAGCAGGCGAGCTCTGCTACGGTTAACCACAAACCTGAGAACGTTGAGGTTACCGTTGATGACATTTACAACAGCGCTAAGTCAGACAGCAAGCCTGCCTGATACTGTTGTGAACTCCTGAAAAAGCCCGGCAATGCCGGGCTTTTTTTGTTTCTGCGCTGGTATCAGGCCTGATAGCGTTCGCGCAGGTATTCAAACATAGCTCGCATACCCATTGCTTCACCACCGACTGGGCGACCACGCAGGGCACGACGGTTGAAAGCCATCACATCAAAGTGCACCCATGGGCAGTCACCGACAAACGCCTCAAGATATAGAGCTGCTGTGATCGCACCACCAAATGGGCTTGGTACTGAATTCACCATGTCAGCGACTTCGCTGTGCAGCGCATCTTTATAAAGACGGAACAGTGGTAGATTCCATACCGGGTCGCTGATTTTCTCGCCGGCTTGCATCAGGTCACCGGCCAGCTGTTTCTGGTTGGTGAAAAAGCCTGGCAGATCGGTACCGAGGGCGACGCGGCACGCACCTGTGAGGGTCGCGAAATCGATCATCAGATCCGGATTTTCGCTGGCTCCTTCAAACAGAGCATCGCAAAGTACCAGACGGCCTTCAGCATCCGTGTTATCAATTTCAACGGTCAGACCTTTACGGGTTGGGAGCACATCACCCGGACGGAAGGCGTTACCGCTCACCGCATTTTCGGCCGCTGGAATCAGCAGGCGCAGACGCACAGGCAGTTGGTTGGCCATGATCAGATAGGCAAGACCAACTGTGTGTGCCGCTCCGCCCATATCTTTTTTCATCTGGCGCATGGCATCGCCTGGCTTCAGGTTCAGGCCTCCGCTATCGAAGCAGATACCTTTACCGACCAGGGTGACCTTAGGATTGGATTCATCACCCCAGCGCAGATCGATCAGACGTGGTTCATGCTCGCTGGCACGACCAACGGCATGAATCATAGGGAAGTTCTGCTCCAGCAGTTCCTGGCCGGTGAGTTCTTTGACTTTGGCTCCAAATTCTTCCGCCATGCTGTGGACAGCAACAGACAGATCTTTTGGCATCATGTCAGACGCTGGAGTGTTGATCAGGTCGCGTACCCGGCGAGTCCCCTCGATCAGTCGGCTCGCCTCGGTGATGACCTGTGGCTGATCAAGGGCGAGTACTGCGGTTGCAGCAGGCTTTTCGGTATAGCGGGTAAAACGATAAGCGCCCACGCCCCAGCCGAATGCGATAGCGATCAGCGTATTTTCGTCGAATGTCTGTTCTATATGGTAAGTGCCCGCAGGTAGAGTGCTGGCCAGATGCCCACATGCAAAGTAGTCGAGCGTGCTTTCCACCACGCACACGGCACCGACAAGCATGCCGCCATCTCCGGCGATGGTTGATACGCCATTGCCACTGAAGCCAGTTGCGGCGAGCCACTGTTTTGTGGCGTCGGGCTGGCGCTCAAGCCAACCTTCATACTGGGCTTTTTCCAGCAGGTGGAGCGGCAGACCTTCGTGGCTGTGGATCAGTACTTCTGACATGGCGTCTTCCTTTAATTTTAAATGACTTTGTCGCTGGTAAGGACTGTCACTAGTATAGGACGTCCCGCACGCAGGCAAAACAGGCTGGGCTCAGGTAAACTGTATGGCTATATGAAAATCTTCTTTCTGGGGGCCGGATGGCTGATGAAGTGATTGGTGGTGTACTGATAGGCAGTGCCGCCGCCTTACTCTGGATAGGGATTGGCCGCATCAGCGGTATGACAGGAGTCACTTCAAGTCTGTTTCTTTTATACGAGCGTCAGCGACATTGGGCTCTCTGGTTCGTGCTGGGCTTAATTCTGGCCTGGCCGATGATGCAGTTTGCCGGTCTCGATACTCAGATCCGTATCACCGATAACACAGGTTTGTTAATCGCTGCCGGCTTGTTGGTCGGCTTTGGTACCTACGTCAGTAATGGCTGTACCAGTGGTCATGGCGTTTGCGGTATGGGGCGTCTGTCGGTGCGATCTCTGGTTGCGACCATTACCTTCATGGCTGCGGGTATTGTGACCGTGGCGGTGATGAATGCTATGGGAGTCAGCTTGTGAATGCGGTGATTGCCTTGCTTTCGGGCCTGTTATTCGGCCTTGGTTTACTGCTCTCCGGTATGAATGACCCTCAGAAGGTTCGTGCATTTCTGGACATCTTTGGTAACTGGCAGCCAGAGCTGATCGCAGTGATGGGATCTGCGGTAGTGGTGTTTTTCATTGCCTATCGCTTCAGCGAGGGCCGCACTAAACCCTTATTTTCTGCAACTTTTCATCGCCCGGTACTGACTGCTATTGATGCCCGTTTACTGATCGGAGCCGCGATGTTTGGTACCGGTTGGGGGCTTGTTGGCTTGTGTCCCGGACCTGCGTTAGTGGATTTATTGTCTGGTCACGAGAGTATTCTCTGGTTTGTTGCGGCGCTGCTGGCGGGTAATCGTTTGGCGCATTATCTGGTTGGTCCGGCCCGTACGGGTAATGGATAACTAATAGCTATCTATTGGTTAGTGATAATCAACTTAAACTATCTCTCTCCCTGCGTTTTACTGAAAAGGTAAATCACAGGTCGAGGGATAGTGTTATGAAACAATTGATTCAGGCGGGCAGTGCGTATGTTTTTAATGCACTGGCGTGGCCATACGCTACCGAAGGTAGCGCATCGCCGTCTGGCGGGGATTACTGATTCTGATCCTGGTTCTTATCAGAGCACGCGGGCGAGAAATTCCAGCGCATCATTGGCGGACTGCTCCGGAATTTCTTCCATTGGTACGTGGCCAACTCCCGGATACATGATGACTTCTGACTCGCCCAGCTCTCGATGGAAGTTTGCCGCATTTTCAGGCTGAATCCAGATATCTTTCTCACCCCATTGAATCAGCGTTGGCGCGGTGACTTTTTTCACGCCGTCGGTGCTGAGGTTATCCAGCTCTTCAAAGATACGCAGAAGAGACAATGGATTGCCGCGATGCATCATCATGTCCTGATAAATCGGAATCCGGTGTGGCTCAATGCGATGTTTATCGCCATACACTTCGTTGAGAATATATTTCACAACGAAGCGCGGTGAGCCAATGCGCACAAGGTGACGCAGATATGGCGTCGTGAACAGCTTCATAATCAGCGGTAATTTCATTGGGTAGCCCGCTGCATCGAGCAGGATCATGGCGCTGACTTTTTCCGGATAAGTCGCTGCGAAATTCCAGGAAATATAACCGCCCAGTGAATTTCCCACCAATACGACTTTGTCCAGACCCAGGTATTCCGTCAGAGCATGCACGCGGTCGACGATGGCTTCAATCGAAGTGTCACCATCAGAGATAGCACCCGTCAGACCAAAGCCCGGCACGTCGATACGGACAATCCGGTATTTGTCTTTCATACGTTCTACCCAACCGTCCCAGGTCTGCAGCGAGGCCATGATGCCATGCAGCATGACGAGTACAGGAGCCTCTTCGTCCTGACGCCCTTCGATGCGGTAATGAATATTGTCACCACGATACTGAAAGAAACGGGAATCATCATTGGCGTATGTTTCAGCGAGCTCGGCAGTGCTGAGCTTTAACAGGCCCATATAGCGGATCATTTCTTTCGGTGACAGCATTCTCTTCTCCTTTAGTTCTGGGTCTGGAGAATGCCCTGCAGGGATAAGCTTGCACAGGTGAAATAGAGACACGTTCCGGTGCCTGTCACAGTATTGTCAGAGAGCGGCCATGCCGTTGTCATTTTTTGCCGTTTAACTATGCCCGTCGATCCAACACTGCCAACACTGAGAGGGGCGTATGCCACTGTCTCGACGGGAATTTCTGATTGATGGTCTGGCGACCGGTGCTTTTTCGCCTGTTCTGGGAAGCGCGGGCCACCGTGGACGCGGTGGAAAACACTCCGGGTATCCGTTTCAACACGGTGTTGCCAGTGGTGACCCTCTCACCGATGCCATCATTCTCTGGACCCGGGTAACGCCGGCCCGGACGTCCTCTGCTTCGGGATATTCCTCTGTTCCGGGGTACCCCTCAGTTATGGGTTATCAATGGTTGGTCGCTACTGATCGTAGCCTTAAAGATGTTGTTGCCTCTGGCGAGGGCCTGACTGACGCCAGTCGCGATTTTACCGTAAAGATTGATGTACGCGGCCTGAGCCCGGGCCGGGAATATTTTTATGCGTTCTATTCCCGTGGTCACTGGTCTGATACTGGGCGATTTAAAACCCTGCCAGAAGACGATGTTGAACATCTGCGTATCGCGTTTACTTCCTGTTCTAACTACGCTGCTGGCTATTTTAATGTGTATCGTGAGCTGGCGTTGCAGAGCGACCTGGATGTGATTCTTCATCTGGGGGATTACATCTATGAGTACGCCAGCATTGATGAGTCTTTGCAGACCGGCCGTTTGCATGAGCCGTTAAAAGAGACGGTTACACTTGCCGATTATCGGGCCCGACATGCTTGTTATAAAGCCGATAAAGATTCTCAGGCGGTGCATCGTCAGCATGCTTTTATTGCCATTTGGGATGATCACGAAGTTGCAAATAATGCCTGGCAGGGCGGTGCAGCCAATCATCAGGATTATCAGGGTGACTGGAGTGAACGCCTGAATGCAGCAGTGCAGGCGTATTACGAGTGGATGCCCGTGCGTGAGATTACGCATACGGGGCGTCTGGCGCTGTACCGCGGCTACCGCTTTGGTAACCTGCTGGATTTATCTGTATTGGATACCCGTCTCGCTGGGCGGGATGCTCCAGAAACCTCCCCAGATGCCATTGCAGATAGCCAGCGCACTTTGTTGGGTTTTGAACAGGAAGCCTGGCTCGAAAGTCGTTTGATCAATGCTCAGCAGGAAGACGTGACCTGGAAGCTGCTGGGGCAGCAAGTGATGATGGGGCAGTTCGGATTTCAGGATCAGCCGTTTAATTACGATCAATGGGACGGCTATCCAGCAGCTCGCCAGCGCCTGTTTGATGTGATCCGCGATAACGATATTACTGGCTGGGGGGTGCTTACTGGCGATATTCACTCCAGTTGGGCGATGACCTTACACGATGACCCATTTGAATCTCTGCAACAGCCGTTAGGTTTTGAATTAGTAACACCTGCTGTCACCTCAAAAGGTATCGGCAGCCGGGCAGCGGGGGAGTTTGCAGGCGCATCTCTGATGCAGGTATTGCCGCATCTGAATTTTGTCGATTTCTATTATCGTGGCTATGTATTACTGGATATTACTCATGAGCGCTTGCAGGCTCAGTGGTGGGTGGTGGACCGGGTCGACTCACCGCGTTATGAAACCGCTTGTCTGCGAACCTTAGAAGTCACGCCTGATTCGCCAGAATTTAGTGAAGCTGAACCGGTGATCGCGGATTCATCTGGCGCAGACGCGCCTGTCGCTTCTCTCAGAGCCTTCTCGGATGAACTCGCATATTTGCGAGAATGGAGTGCGGGTGGCGAGGTTATTCCGGAAGGGATGGTGGCGTTGCACCATCCCTGATTTCTGATTTTCAGAGCCAGCTTTTCAGAGCTTCGGGGTCAATCCCGAAGCAAAAACTCGCGGGCGTGCTCGGCAGTAATTTCTGGCGTTTCTTCCATCGGCATATGGCCCACCCCCGGGTAGGTTTTCGCCTCTGAATTACGGATATTCTTCAGAAATGATTTAACGTGGCGGATCGGAATCCAGCGATCTTTTTCGCCCCACATAATCAACGTCGGTTGAGTCATTTTTTTCATGTAACCGGCCGGGAAGCCACCACGGTTGCGGATGTAATGAACGACATTTGCTCCCGAAGCGCGGTTGCCGGTACGCATCATCAGGTCGTAGTAGAGGTCGATTTTTTTCTTAGTAAGACGTGAGGCATCACCATAAACATCTCTCAGTACCGACTTAAATGCCGGCTTCGGAAATTTAATCAGTGATGAGGTGAAGGTCGCGCCCGGAATTGCCAGCACCATTAATAACCATGGCACCACAAAGAAGAAGCCAGCGGCGTCGATCAGAATGACCTTTTTCACTTTTTCAGGATAACGGGCTGCGAACTCCCAGCTCATCCACCCGCCAAGAGAGTTCCCGGCAAGCATGCATTCCTTGATATCGAGTGCGTCGGTGAAGTCGTTCAGGAATTCACTGTAGATGTGTTTGAACATGCCCTGAGGGTGCGGCCCGGTCAGGCCGTAATTCGGAGCATCGACGGCGATAATACGGAAGTCATTCTTCAGGATGTCGATCCACTCTTCCCAGGTATGTAGTGACGAAAACATACCGTGCAGCAGAATCAGCACCGGGCCTTCGCCGACATCACGGTAGTGAATGTCCATGCCTTGTACCCGGACGAATTTCGAATCCGGGTAGCCGTGGCGTTCTTTCATGATTTCCAGCGGGATGTCGTACTTCTCTTTAAACAGTGCCTGCAGCATGGTCATTCCTGAGAGCACCGGCGACCGGCGCAACGTGAACTGATAAAATTGCGGCATAGTTTATCAGATGGCTATTTCTGCGGCATGACCGAATTTCTTCTCTCTGAGCCAGTCTGGGCATATCCGGCCCTGATGCTGCTGTCATTTCTGGCAGGGTCTGTTTTGCCGTTGGGGTCCGAGTGGCTGTTTGTGTGGTTACAGACACAGGAATATGACCTGCTGACTCTGATTATCGTTGCAACCCTCGGTAATAGCCTTGGAGGCTTTCTGACCTTCTGGTTAGGCCGTATGGGTCGCGACCTCTATAGCAGTAACCATCAACCGGGCAAACGCTGGCTGTACGCTGAAGGACTATTCCGACGTTACGGCACCTGGTCGTTGTTATTGAGTTGGGTGCCGCTAATCGGTGATATGTTGGTAGTGATGGCTGGCATCGCGCATGTTCCGGCGCTTCGGGCCTGTGTGCTTATCCTTATCGGTAAAGCGGCAAGATACTCTGCATTGGGGCTGATCTGGATGGGAGCCGTGACCTGATGAGTACTTCATTCTACCGTCTGACGTTTACACTGTTTGCTGCTGATGAAGGCCGGAGTGTTGAAGATTTTATGCGCTGGGCATTCCCGAATGCCGATGAGGTAACTCTGGCTTTGCGCGCTCAGACGCTCCTGTTGAATGGCGAGCCTTACGATCAATGCAACCTTCCGGGAACCGGACTATTAAGCGTTGCGCTTCCGGGGCATGAAGAAGATCCGGTTCAGACGGATTGGTGTGTCATCTGGGAGCGTCATGACCTGATGGTCGTGGCTAAGCCACCAGAATTACCGGTAAGCCGTACCACACGAAACCTGTTCGAGACTCTGATCTCCCATATCCGTCGCCACTCCCCCTGGCGTGATGCCCGCCTGTTACACCGGTTGGATACCGAAACCTCTGGCCTGATACTGATCGCCAAATACGAGGCTGCTGACAAGCGCTGGAAGAAGCGTCTCGAACGGTTGTTAGTGTCAAAAGAGTATGTCGCCCAGGTCAGCGGCCAGCCTGACTGGCAGAGTCTGGATGTGACACTTCCTCTGTCAGAACGCACAGATAGCGAAATCCGCACAAAAATGTATCCCGTCGACGATCGTGCCGATCCTGCTTACAAGAGCATTAAAGAGTGTCATACCCGGTTTACCAGGCTTGAATCCTTGGGAGGGCGTACGCTTGTTCGCTGTGAGTTGTTCAGTGGGCGTAAACATCAGATCCGGGCGCATCTAAGCGCGATTGGTTGCCCCATTGTCGGCGATAAAATCTATTCATGTGATGGGTATTACTACCTTAAACGATTGGGACAGCCACTAGAGACTGCTGATCTGGAGGTGCTGGGTGCGCCATGGCAGCAACTTGTGGCTGCCAGGCTGGCGTTGCAGTTACCCGATGGGCTGGTAGAGGTCAGTCTTCCCCGAATGCTTCTTCACCGCTATCTGAGGTTGCCGTCAGAATACGGTTCTTAGTTAAGGTATTGGCGGGAATATCTGCACCTGTTGCGGCTTCTTTCAGGCGTTCATAGGTCGCTTTACCGATACCATCGAAGTCGATACTTACAAGGCCATGAACAAGGCCGGCCTGCAGCAACGCCCGGCTTTGCTCGTTTACTCGGCCAACACCAACAAACATTTGTGTTTTGCCCGTGACCAGACGATCGGTAAAACGGTTGACCGTCCGGCGATAGGCTATCGGGTCAACTACTGGCCAATGCCCGACAGAGATGATGACGTCGGGGCGTATGTCAGACAGGATGCCGGCTAACTGACGCAGAGACTTACTGGTATCAGCAAGACTGAGACGCGGGCAGCGTTCATGTTCAGCCCAGCCATTTTCACCGGTCAGCATCTGTCCCTGAGGAAGAGCGGTATCTGCAAGAGTTTCTCTCACGGCATGCACACGGGAAGAGAGGTTAGGATCAAATTCGATGGTGATAATGCACAGGGTTCCGCCTGAAGAGTGGGAGGCGCTGGCTAATACAGCCAGGTCATGCCCGAACTTGTAGTTGTCAGGGCCTACGTAGCCCTTACTGAGATATTGTTCGCGCTCCGCAAATGGGGAATCAAAGGTCAGGACAGGAATATCTGTTTGAGTAAGCGCCGGGGCAATAAAGGCCGAGTTGGTTACAGAGATCGCCAGTGCGGCGTAATTACCACTGGCAAGCGCGCTTTCTATCGCTGAGCGCTGCAGATGCGCGTTAGCGGCGTTATCGCTGCCCAGTAGATCACAGACATTACCATCGGCTTCTGCTTGGGCTGCGCATGCCTTCCATGCTTCGACAAAGTTGGGGTCTGATTTGCTCTTAGCGACCATTCCCAGGCGCAGCCCATCTGCGTAGGTTACCGTGGCGATAACCATACTCAGCACAGCACCGATTAGTGAGAAAACTCGCATCATGTCTGTCGCCGTCCTGTCGCTCCGTGCATTGTCGTTATTTTCCAGTATAGGCTGGTTGGCCCCAAAGAATAAGTGAAGTCCATGTAAATAAAAACCGGATGTAAAATCCGGTTTTTATTTAGCTCTTGCATGCCTCTGATGGGGAGTCGAAGGTCAGGATAGGAATGTCTGCCTGGCAAGACACGCTGCGATAGAGGCTGAATTAGTAATAGAGATGGCCAGCATCGACAAAGTTGGTGTCGGAGGTGCTCTTGGTGACAAGGCCAAAGCGCAGCCCCTCGGAATGAAGCAAGTTCATAAGCAACAAAACCACTAACACAGGATGCTTCATCTGAGACCCTGCAAGAGAGGATCTTCTGAATATATTCCAAGGATCTTACTGGAAAACTTAGTTGGGCGTAAATAAAAAACCGGGCCAATGGCCCGGTCAGTTACTTAGTTAACAGTAGCGTCTTCTCTGTCTGAAGCCCGCAGTGATAACAGCGATAAGTAGCCAGAAGGCATTTGCTGCACCGCCACCACTGGAACCTGACTTCTTCGCGGGCCAGTCATGAAGGGCAGCTACGTCTACAGAGATAGAGTCGTAGGGGGTGCTGCTGGGATACACGTAGCCAGCTCCCTCTGCGTAGGTAGAGATGAGAGCAGGCTCCTCGTAATACATGATGTCTATACCATCCACTGTACCCGTGTTAAGTGAGACCTTGGTCTTTCCAACCAGTGTGATCTGATAAGAATGGCTTCCTGAGCGGGAAAGCTCTCCACCGACATAGTGCTGGGTTGTGTAATTTATCACAACAGGTTTTCCCGGAGTCATCGACGCAGGAAAGATCATGTATCCAGAGTATATTGTCTTTAATTCTTTATCTCCGCCGGTACAGCGTGTTTCTGTTCTATATATGCCGTCATGGCGGGCTTCGATAACGTCATAGCAAGTGCTACCTTCTTGATATGCTTTGTACTTGTTAGCCTCAATGTGCTCCATTTTATATGTGGCTTGTTGGCCATACCATGACGTGGTAACTGACAGATTCCCAACCGGGTAATATGGCCTTAGATCCATAGTAGAAGGTTTTTCTGCTTGGACTGGCGAGGTACCAAATCTGTTTTCTATGAAGTCAGCAACGCCGTCACTGTCGGAGTCGTACCAAATGCCCTCTGATATATGCGGATCCCGTCCTATTGCAGTTTCGGCATCATTGTTGAGGCTGTCTCCATCAATATCGGAGTCGCAGGCGTCACCGATGTAATCCCTGTCCTGATCTTTTTGTTCGGGATTGATAACCGCTGGGCAGTTGTCCCTGTAATCCGCTCGCCCGTCATCGTCGGTGTCGCCCAGGTCGCAGGCATCACCTATCCCGTCATTGTCCGTATCAGACTGGAATACGTTGCTTTCCCAAGGGCAGTTGTCCTGATTGTTTGGTAGGCCATCTCTATCATGGTCTTCGGTAATGGGGTCGCAGACATCACCACTGCCATTGCCGTCAGTATCAACCTGGTCAGGGTTATAATCTGTAGGGCAATTGTCGAACCAATCCTGAATTAAGTCGTCGTCTTTGTCGTCATCTGCACCGTCGCAGGCATCACCAACACCATCTCTATCGCTGTCTGACTGAGTGGGGTTGTAGTCCCAGTAACAATTGTCCAGCGTATCTGGGACGCCATCACTATCTTCGTCCGGCTCTTCGTATGGGGTATATCGGATATCATCAATGATCAGGTGTCCGTCATGTTCACCAAATGTACTTCCGGGAATTTGCAGTTCAATTTTGACCTGGTGCATGCCGGCAGAGAAATTACTGACGTCAATGTAGTCGCCTTCCCATCCACCATATGTCGGAGTCTGTGAGATCCCATCTATGTATACTTTTAATAAGTCTGGATATTGGCTGTAGTAATAATAGTTATAGCTGGTTGCTTCGTATGTCAGCTTTCCGGTACCGTCAAAATATGCGTAAAACATAATATACGGAAGTGGCCGGTTTGCTATTGCAGCAGGTCCGCGCAGGTCGAAGCCCTCATCGCCGTTGTCATCGCTAGCAGTAAACCAGTATCCACCAGAACTGATTATGTAGTCTGGAATCAGGCCATCATCGAAGTTGATAGTGAATTTTCCGTTGAGAGGTGCAGATGATGGCTCAGAGATATCTGTTCCTATGAGATACTCATAGAAGTTAGGTAAACCATCGCTATCTTTATCCTTTGCCTTGTCTGAATCGTCTCTCGGGTTCAGGCTATTTAAAATCTCAATGCTGTTTGGAATTAAATCACCGTCAATGTCGCTATCGCAGACGTCTCCGATGTGATCGCTATCCAGATCTTCCTGCTCAGTATTGCTGTCTTCAGGGCAATTATCATATAAATCATCAACTGAGTCGGAGTCTGCATCACCACCGGCAATTAAGTCGTACCGGGAAATTATCGTATTCGTCTTAGTGACCTGGATAACGCCCAAATAGGTTGAATCGTATAGCAGTCTGAGATCTGCGTTACTTCCCTTATTAATGGATTGAACAAGCTCGAACGAATCAGACCATATTTGCAGAGCTGACTTATCTTCAGATACCGTAATTAGATTTCCGGACGGGTAGGACGCATCAGAAATATTGGAGCTTAGCGAATGAGTGTTAGCCATAGAATCCATTGAAATTATATTCCCGTTACTCAGGAATATACTGTTCAATTCTGGAATTATGGATAGTTGTCGATTGGATATTAAACCAGCGGCTGCGTTGTCACTTGAAGTTTGAGTCTTAGTTGTTTGATTATACGTGAGCTTGGATAAATAGCTGTTTGTCAGCCTATAGAAAGCTGAATTCTCATCAGACCAGTATGTTGGATCATGGTCACTATAGGCGTACCCTGAGCTTGATATAAAGAAGCCCTCCGGAGAGATACTATATTCATTGTTTGCTTTGGCAGATGCTATTTGAATTCTTTCCATGTAGATCGCGATACTTGTCATTTCGTCAGGGGACAGATAGGCAAGCTCGACCACGTAGGGAATATCATCAGAAAGGTCAATTTTTCTTAAGTACCCATCCCTATGGGTAGAGTATATTGTCGAAGTATAGGCATCGTATTCTATTGCAGTGGCGTCAGCTCCAATATTGTACGATGAACTGTAGTTGCCAGATGAAAGATCCCAGATATAAATTGCAGAGGTATCTTTGTCATAAATGATGGCATCACCTGATTGTGTCTTCAGGATTTTTTCGGGAACTAACTCAGAATTATTCTCAGGGAGCTCTGGCGAAATTCGCACTGGCTGAGAAGGAATGAGGTCTGATTCAGGTGATAAATAGGTACCGGAAATTTCATTGTCTGAGATTACCAGGCTGACGTAGTTTTCGTTGAAAGAGGTGAGATAGTTTGTTTGTGCAGTTAATGAGTACCGTCCTTGGGGGATCCCATGTTTAGAGTACTGCTCAAATGTACCGGTATCCGTTTTGACTAAAAAGGAATCTGGCAAGCTGGCCGCCGCGATTGCTCTGGAAAAAGGCAGGCGTGAAATAATCTTGTTTTGATCGGTGTCGATAATGAAACCAGAGCTGAGTATCAATCTGGACTCTGACGCGCTGAGAAAATAAGTGGGTGACTTTTTATCGTAGTGATATGTATAAGAACAGGATTTTTCTGGGCGGTTGGTATCAGAGATGTAAATCCGACATATATCTGTCGAGTAGCGATAGTAAATATCCGAAGACTTTTCATTGTTGAATTCAGCGAGAGTCAGGGAGTAAAAGGAATTAAAGTTCAGAATTTGACCTGACTCTGAGTATGTTCGGGCGTGATCGTCAGCCTCTGCCGTAAGAATCACCTGATCTTCAGCACTTAATGCAATTACGTCTGCCGATGCTCCCCCAATGTAGACAGTGCTGCCATCCGCGACAGAAATGCGTCTTAATTCACGGTTGTTTGATGTGTATATCTGGTTTGCGGAGACTGCAAAATGTTGTGCGGGGTTTGCGAGATTGATAGTCGGAAGTTCACTACCTGAAGCAAGATCAAAACGTAAGATCGCTTGATTGTCATTCAATGCATACACTACATCGTCATGCTCTCGAATTTCGAGAATTTCAGCGTTTGTTAGATTTGAAAGAAAAATAGCGAAGACCCCTGCAGCCTTTGCTAATTGCTTAAGGAGGGTCATAAATACCACGTCCATGTCGATTACTTAGTGACGTGATATTACCAAATGATCAATAAATATTCGATGTCGTGTCGCGACAGGACAGTACCGTCACTCAGGTCAATCACGACTACTGGCAATGAGACTCGCTGGGTCAAACATGCCAACGCCGCTTTCTGCGCTACCCGGTTGAGCTGACTTGAATATATGGGGCTTAATCTTGCCCACGACATGCATCTCGCATGGCTTACAGTCGAACTTCAGTGTCAGCACTTCATCGCCATGTACCAGCTGCATGTCTTTCACCTTAGTGATAACACCGGTGACGCCTTTGGCCTGTTTCGGGCAGAGGTTAAAGGAGAAGCGCAGGCAGTGCTTGGTGATCATGACTGGCACGTCGCCGGTTTCAGCGTGGGCTTCGAAGGCAGGTTCGATCAGCTCTACGCCAAAGCGCTTGTAGAAAGCACGGGCGTGTTCGTTATAAACGTTATCGAGGAATGACAGCGCGGTGTCAGGGTACACCGGAGCCGGATCGCTCACGGCTTTACGCGAGCCGCGTGGATGCTGGGCAATACGCGCTGCGGTTAATGCTTCAATGGCGTCACGGCGCAGGGCTTTCAGCTGTGAACCCGGAATAAACCAGGCATCGCCTTCAATACTGATGTTATCAGCGTGGTAAATCGTTGTACCCAGCTTCGCGAAGGTATCCTGCAGTTGCTGCATTGATTTTTCTGCGTTGGTGGCCGCTTCGAAAGGGCCTTGGAGCATCACGGAAGCGCTGATGCCTTCTTCGCTGGTAATTGTTGCCTTGAGCGTCGCTTGCGTACTTTCGATCTGCCAGCTCACCAGCACACGACGCTCGGCTGAAGTCTTCAGCAATGCCTGCTGCCAGTTGTGATCGAGATTGCGGTTGAGCGCGACTGGCGGGCGAACGCGAGCCATCTCTTCTGGCATTTCATTCGGCGTGACCTTGTACTGCCAGTAGTGCGTGCCTTCGTCGTCAAATTCACATAACTGCTGCACAGTATTCACGCGGAAGCCGACAACTTCGCGTTTCACCAGAATATTCAGGCCATCGCCGTTGGTCAGTTCTGTATCGGTCTGAACGGTCAGGTCTTTTTTACCAATACCGATCAGCTGGCCGACAGGCAGACCGACAAACTTTGGCGAATCAAAGGCACCGATGTCGATTTTGCGATCAGAGACAAAATAATCGGTGCTGCCACGATGGAAGGTTTTATCCGGGTTCGGCGCAAAAAAGTGCTGGGTATAACCACTGGAGGCCGGTGCCAGATCCGGACGATCGGTCAGGATCTCATCCAGCAGTTTACGGTAATGCGCAGTAATGTTTTTCACATAGCTGACGTCTTTATAACGCCCTTCGATCTTGAAAGAACGTACGCCCGCGTCGACCAATGCTCGCAGGTTATCGGTCTGGTTATTGTCTTTCATCGACAGCAGGTGCTTGTCGTATGCAACGACACGACCGGCATCGTCTTTTAACGTGTACGGCAGGCGACACGCCTGTGAACAGTCACCACGGTTGGCACTACGGCCAGTCTGCGCGTGTGAAATATTGCACTGCCCCGAAAAGGCAACGCACAGCGCTCCATGAATAAAGAACTCCACGGCAGCATCAACGGAATCGCTGATCTCTTTGATCTGCTGCAGATTCAATTCACGGGCCAGAACGATCTGCGAGAAGCCGGCTTGTATAAGAACTGCGCCTTTTCTAAACGGCGGATATCGCACTGAGTTGAGGCATGTAGCTCGATTGGCGGAATATCCATTTCCATCACGCCCATGTCCTGGACAATCAAGGCATCAATACCAGCATCGTACAGCTGGTGGATCAGCTTGCGCGCAGGTTCAACTTCGTCGTCGTGCAGGATGGTGTTCATGGTCACGAACACCTTGGCGTGGAAAAGATGGGCAAAGCTCACCAGATCAGCAATGTCGCTCACCGAGTTCGCCGCGTTATGGCGCGCCCCAAAGCCCGGCCCCCCGATATACACCGCATCGGCACCATGCAGAATGGCCTCTTTCGCGATGTTAACGTCGCGGGCAGGGCTTAACAGTTCGAGTTGGTGTTTCTGGAGCATAAGTACAACCGTGGGAGCAGAATCGTGGTGTCGCGGATGGGCGACCAAAAGATGAGCGAATTTTGCCCGCTAGACCCGGCTGAAGCAAGTCAGGAGGGAGGTCGGCTACGTTCGGTAGGGAGGAAATACCTGCCAGAGTGTGTCTGGCAGGTATCGGATTTGTTACGCGGTTAATTGTCTTCTGCGGAAGCTGATAGCAAACCCGGCGATCAGTAGCCAGAACAGATTTGCCGCGCCGCCGCCGGAAGACGGGCTTTTTCCTGAGGTTGAGATAACTTCAGGCTCAGGCAGTGATGCCGCAACGGCTTCAACATTAACTCGTTGGTTGATCTTGTAATCTGCAAGGTTCATGTATTGCGTGCCATATAAACCAATATCTTTCAGGTAGGTGTAATATACGGCGCGACTGAACACTGATGAGGCGAGAGTTATGTATTCTCGACTTTCGCCGTTAAAGTCCATTTCGCCCTTATCGATCATATAAACGATGTGATCCAGGCAGTGTTCATGAGTGCATTTAGATGCACCGGAAGAGGCTACTGTCCCACCCTCCTGGATCTCGAAAGGCAGGTGTAGTAAGTCGATTTCTTCAACGCCTGAGTTAAAGTAAGCATTTATATAATAATGCCGATTCAGACTCTTAAGGTAGATACCGTCTTTACCAATCCGGTAGTAATGCGCCCCCTCACCGAACAGGCCGTAGCTTGTGTTCTTATAAATCCCCGGTGAGTCTTCAATAACCGATTTAGTGAATTCTTCATTGTACTTTGGAGGACCGATTGCTACCCGGGCGCGGTAGGTGTACTCAATATTTCCTAAAGGTACATAGTCAGCGAGTGATAGTGTCTCGAAGTCATCCGCTACAAAAGGATCTGTTCCTGTATTTAACTCGTATATGTCGTTTGCGCCATCGCCATCAGAGTCGATATTAGTCGTATGAATTACATCGCCGCTTGAGTCTTTGTCGAGGTCTTCACCCCTGGAGTCACGATAGTCCAGCCGATCTTCAATCTCATCCGCCACCCCATCAACATCATCATCCGGGTTACAGGCATCACCCGTGAATACTACGTCGTAAAAGAGGGATTCCTGCAGTGGATTGTATACAGTCGGGCAGTTATCAATACCATCTGGCAATCCATCAGAATCGCTGTCTGCTTCATCATAGTCGCATTCGTCCTGAAGACCGTCGCCATCGCTGTCCGTCAGGCTGGATCTTGCCATGGGGCAAGTATCCAGAGGAGCAACGAGATTATCACGATCATCGTAGTATGGCTCCGTATCTTGTCCACTTACGAGGCGTTTTACTGTCAGATATGGTGGCGTCTCGCCATCCTCTAACTCATAAGAGAACGAAACCGTGACTAAATGTGGCCCGCTCTTTACCGAAACTGCCATCACCGATGGATCACCAGGAGATAAAATCGTTCCACCTTCAATGGATAGGTCAGTATATGGAAAAGTACCTGGGGCAGTGTTTATCACGGCAAGAAGGTTAATTATTTGTGTCTCAGTAAAGTTAGTTGCGAAGACAAATTGGCCGCTTACTGAGTCAGTCGAAGAATAATCTTCTGTTAATTCATTCAGGAGCAAAAAGAAGTCAACGTCATTGGCGTTTGTTCTGAGAACCCCTCCCTGGCTCACCATAGGAAAGGACTGCGCGTTACTTCCAAATTTTACGTCGAGATTGTCTGTCGTCTCCGGTGTTGAAGCCGCTGACATAGGATCAGACTGCAACAGGACTTCGACAAGGTTTCCGATTCCGTCACTATCGCTGTCCATTATGTAATCGCTGGAGTTATAAGAATCAGATCCGAAGGTATCTTCCTGCTCGTTTGTCAGACCGTCGTTGTCTATATCGTTATCGCAAATATCGCCAACAGAGTCTAAGTCATAATCCAGTTGCTCTGGATTTGAGATAAGAGGGCAGTTGTCTAACGTGTCTGCGATACCATCCTCGTCTTGATCGGAATCAGCAATAGCTGACTGGCTCATCAGAATAGTTGAAACGAGTAGGGGTAATAACGACTGGCGGAGCATGGTGTTGACGTCCATATCATGTAGAAAATATCGCCTGATATTACCACGACGGTGCGACTTCCAGACTGCCCTTACGCGACACTGCTATTTCAGACATAAAAAAACCGGGCACGTAGCCCGGTTTCTTTTATTGCAGTTTCAGCAGAGCAGCAAGCTATTACAGCAGGCCGTTTACCGCATCAACAACGGCGTCAGCGGTAATGCCGAACTCTTTGAACAGGTCGCCTGCTGGTGCAGATTCACCAAAGGTGTCCATGCCAACGATGGCGCCGTTCAGGCCGACAAACTTGTACCAGTAGTCTTTGTGCAGGGCTTCTACCGCGACGCGGGCAGAAACAGCAGCAGGCAGTACCTGTTCCATGTATTCAGCGCCTTGGGCACAGAAAACTTCGGCAGAAGGCATAGAAACGACGCGGATGTTTTTACCGCTCAGTTTCTCAGCCGCTTCCATCGCCAGTGATACTTCAGAACCGGTGGCGATGATGATCGCATCCGGAGTGCCTGCGCAATCGCGCAGGATGTAACCACCGCGTGCAATGGCAGCTACCTGCTCACTGTCACGGTCCTGATGAGGCAGGTTCTGACGAGAGAAGATCAGCGCCGATGGGCCATCTTTGCGCTCTACAGCCGATTTCCACGCTACCGCAGATTCAACAGTGTCACATGGACGCCAGGTCTGCAGGTTTGGTGTGTTGCGCAGGTTAGCAACCTGTTCAACTGGCTGGTGGGTAGGGCCATCTTCGCCCAGAC
>Ga0255776_10001323_pt1 | contig 28009 bp, 22 predicted proteins | sample 071ome_19_FD_179974 | JGI IMG/M metagenome (GOLD analysis project Ga0255776, IMG submission 179974) | Coastal salt marsh microbial communities from the Groves Creek Marsh, Skidaway Island, Georgia - 071413AT metaG (version 2) | ecosystem: Environmental > Aquatic > Marine > Intertidal zone >... | reverse complement strand
TCCACTCCGTGCGCAGCATGGGGTGCGGCAGCCGGCCCGAGGAACCTTTCCGCGACGCGTGGCTCCTGGTGAGGCGCGGCGACCCCGGGTCACCGATACCCCCCGGTCGTCAGCTCAGCTGCCTCACCACAGGGGCCCCTGATCCCACGGTCCGGGGTTCGCGTCCGGGACGGCACATGCGGGCGGGGCCCATTCGTCGGCACGCCCCCATCGGGAGCAGGGTGCCGGCAGGGACGAGACAACCGCGCCAAGCGCCGCGAAGCTATCGGTCATCTGGAAATTCGACGTGACCGCCACCGTGGCCCCGTCATCCACCATGTGCACGGCATTGGCCGTGAAGCCGTCGATCAGCCCCTCGTGGCCCCACCCCACGCCCCGGCTGGTCACCTCGTAGCGGAACAGGCCGAGCCCGGCTCCGGTCCACCGCAGGGGCCCAAACGCAGGCAGCGACCGGAGGGCTGCGACCGACTGCGGCGTGGGTGTGGTCATGAGCGCCCGGTGCCCCGCATCCAGTACGTCCCCGGCGACCAGCGCGCGCAGCCATCGCGTTACGTCCGAAGGGGTGGACACGAGCGATCCGGCAGACCAGGCGATCACCCAGTCCGGGCCGGCGGTAACGGCGAGCAGTGGGAGCCCCGGTCTCGGGGGAGCGCACGCCGGCTCGCCCGCGCCGCCGCACGCGAGGCGTGAGCCGTCAACCGTCGGTGGCTCCGGCGCTCCCGTCCACAGGTAGGTGTCCCTCAGTCCCAACGGGCGGAGGAAGCGCGCATCCACCTCACGCTCCCACGTCGAACCGGTCGCTTTTTCTGCGATGACGCCCAGCATCGTGTAGTTGGTGTTGCTGTAGGCCCATCGCGCCCCGGGCGCAAAGACCCGCGGCAGGCGCGCGGCGAGCGCGATCATCTCCTGCGGCCGGCCGAGGGAGCGGTAAGCCGGGTCGTCCGTGAAGTCGGCGATGCCGCTGGTGTGCCCGAGCAGCATCGCGACGGTGATGCGCTCCCCACCGGGGTAGTCGATCCACCTGCTGATCGGGTCATCCAGGGAGACCAACCCCTCCTGATCGAGCTGCATCACGAGGGCCGCCGTGAATGTCTTGGTGATGCTGCCGATGTGGAACCTGTCACGCGGACCGAGGCGCTCCGCTCCCGGGGGTGCGGCCGATCCGGACACCGCAACGGCTGGCGGCGTGTCGGCGTCCAACGCAGCCGCAGCCGCCAGGCCCGGAATCGGTCGCCCCCACCTCTGCCCGAGCGACACCCGCAGCCCGGCGACCGATTCGGTCAGCGCGTTGGTGACCCGGGCGTCGGGCACGCGTTCCCCCGACCCGCACCCGAGGACCGAGGGAAAAAGCAGCGCGCAGAGCCCGCTGGCAAGGGCGACACGCCCTGAGTGAATGGATGAGCCCATGGCCTGCGAATCAGGTCCCCGTCGTTCCTGTCGCGACTCTAGATGAGTGCGCTGCACCATCCGGCGGGTCCGTATGGGACCGGCCGATCGGCGTACCATCCCGCCATGAGCGAACTGACCCGCCGCCAACTCCTCGGGCGCGCTGCCGTGGCCGCCGGGGGAGCCACCGCCATCGGACTCGCGGGTGCCGCCGCCGGGGTGGCCGCTCCGGCGCCCCGCTCCACGTCCACCGCACCGCTGCCCTGGACCATGTTCCGGTGCGGCGCGTGGAACGACGAGACGCTCTTCGCATTCGGATCGGCGTCCTCCGGCGCCGCCGAGGTGGGCGAGGTGATGGAGCTGGTGCGCGTGGTGCGCGAGAAGACCGGCGATCCTGTCGAGCCCACCACATCCGACTTCGACGTACTGGTGGCGGAATGGCAGCGCCTGGCCGCACGCCTGGAGCGCCGGGCGGCCGAGTCGAAGGCCGCGGGCAACATCGCCAGCGCGCGACAGCAGTACCTGCGGGCATCGTCATATCGCGCAAAGGCGCTGTTCTTCATCCTCGGCACCTCGCGACCGGCCCGGGAGCAGGCGGCATTCCGGGCATGCGAGCAGGACTGGCTGAATGGCATCGCGCTCTGGGATGTGCCCGTGGTGCAGGCGGCCATCCCATATGACGGCATGTCGCTGCCCGCATATCTCTTCCGCCCTGCGGACGATGGGCGCAGGCGTCCCACCGTCATCGTGTGCAACGGAAGCGATGGGCAGAACGTGGACGTGCTGTGCGCGGGCATCACCGCCGGCCTGGACCGCGGCTACAACGTGCTGACCTTCGAGGCCCCGGGTCAGATGACGCTGCTGTTCGAGCAGCAGCAGCCGATGCAGCCGGACTGGGCGCCCATCATCAATGCCGTCACCGGCTGGCTGGCCGCGCGTCCCGACGTGGATGCGCGGCGGGTTGCCGCCGTGGGCATCAGCCTGCTGGGCATGGTCATCACCAGTGCCGGCGCCGGGTCGCCCGGTCTGTCGGCGATGGTGCTGGAGCCCGGGGCGTATTCGCTGCCGGCGGTGTGGGGCGACCGGGAGTCGGTGCAGGCCGTGGTGGAGACCCAGGACGCGCCCGCAGGGGTGCAGCGGAAGGTGGCCGCCGAGGTGAACGCCGGGCTCGCGGTGGCGTGGAGCAGGTACATGACCCCGCTCGAGCGCTTCACGCTGTCCAAGCGCAGTGAGCTCTATACGCGCAATGCGCTGGTGTGCGCGCGGCAGGGGCGCCCACCCAGCGACTACTACGGGCTCATCCGGGCCATCCTGGCCTTTCAGTACCAGTCCACGCTGCCGAAGGTGCGCATCCCCACCTACGTGTGCGACAACCAGCTCGATGAGTTCTTCGGGCCGCAGGCGCGCCGCGTGCCGTCGATGCTCACCGGCCTTTCGGCGGACCAGAAGTTCCTGCGCACCCTCACACTGGCCACCGGCACGCAGTTCCACGACCAGCCGCTGGGGCCGCAGGCGTCCCAGGAGTTCATCTTCGACTGGCTGGGGGCGGTGCTGGGCGCGTAAGCGCGCCCGGGGCAGAAAGGTTCAGCCCGCTCCGGCGCGTTCGCGGATCTCGGAAACGGCCTGCTCAGTGGTGACGATGCGCGCGTAGCGGTCGCGCAGGGTCATGATGGATGCATCGTGCAGGTTGGGCGTCACCGTGGTGCAGGCGTCCTCAACCACGGTCACCAGATATCCCAGGTCGCAGGCCTGGCGGACGGTGGTGTCCACACACTCGTTGGTGTACACGCCGCACACGAACAGCGTGCGGATTCCCAGGTTGGTGAGGACATAGTTGAGGTTGGTGGACGAGAACACGCCGCTCGCCGTCTTGTCGATGACGATCTCATCACCCTGCGGGGCCACCTCCGGCACGAACTCCGCCTCCTTCGACCCGGGGGCCGCAAGGAGGTCGAGGCGCTTGTGCGCGGCGCTGCGGTCGCGGCCATCGGCGGTGAGCGCCCGGATGCGCGTGTGGATCACCTCGAGCCCGGCGTCGCGGAAGGCGTCCTGCAGCGTTCGGACGTTGGGCAGCACCCACTCCCGCAGGCTCGAGAAGTAGAAGCGCCTCCCTGCCAGTGGCACGCCGCTGGTCTCCGGGTCGGCGAACACCCCGTAGCCGTCCACCGCATCCAGGTACTGCATGTCGATGCAGAGCAGTGCCACATCGCGGGCCTCCAGGGCCCGGAGTTGCTCGGCCTTGTCAACCTGGTTCTCGAGGTAGGCCGTGCGAAGAGGGTCGGGCGGGGTCGCGCCCTGCGGATCGGTCATGCGGCCACCCCCGCGCGGCGCATCACGGCGCGCAGCAGCACGTTCGCCCCCATCTCGATGTCCCCCCAGTCGGTCCACTCCGACGGCGCATGGCTCTGGCCGTCGCGGCTCGGCACGAAGATCATGGCAACCGGTGCGATTCGCGCGACGATCTGCGCATCATGCGCCGCACCGCTCGGCATCACCAGCGAGGGCGCGCCCACCTCGCCGGCGGCAGCGGCCACCGTGGCCACCAGGTCGGGGTCGCAGGCCTCGGGCGCGATCTCGCTCTGCACGTCCAGGTCGAGCATGAGGCCGCGGCGGCGGGCGATCGCGGCCAGGTCCTCGCGCGCGGCGAGGGCCAGGGCGTCGAGGGTGGCGGGGTCGGTATCGCGCACGTCCAGGGTGAACAGCACCTCGCCGGGCACGGTGTTGGCCGCGCCGGGAAGGATCTCGGCGCGGCCGATCGTCGCGCGCGAGCGCGGACCGCCCGCGCGGGCCAGCAGGCCCTCCACCCCGCTCGCGAACTCGGCCAGGCCCTGGAAGGCATCGCGGCGCATGTCCATGGGAGTGGTGCCGGCGTGGTTGGCCTCGCCGCGCAGGCGCACGGCCCACTTGAAGAGGCCGGTGATCTCATCCACCACACCCACCGGCACTCCCGCGCGTGCGAGCACCGGCCCCTGCTCGATGTGGAGCTCGAAGTAGGCGTCGATGTCGCGGGCCGGGCGCCGTGCGTCGAGCAGGCCCAGCGGGTCCATCCCCCGCGCGCGCATCTCCTCCGCGAGGAGCACGCCGTCCTGCCCCGTGAGGTGGAGCGACTCGGGCGTGAGGAAGCCGCACATGGCCTCCGAGCCCAGCATGCCGCCGAAGCGCCCCTCCTCGTCGCTGAAGGAGACGAGCTCGATGCCGCGGCCGGGGACGACCCCGGCCTCGTTCATCACCCGCAGGCACTCGAGGCCGCACAGCACGCCCAGCGCGCCGTCGAGCATGCCCGCACGCGGAACGGTGTCGGTGTGGGATCCGATCATCACCGCCGGGCCATCGGCCGGGCCGATGCGCGCGTGCACGTTGCCGGCCCCGTCCATGGACGCGGGGATGCCGGCATCGGTCATGCGACCCATGAGCCAGCGGCGGCCGCGCATGTCGGCATCGGTGAAGGCCATGCGGTATACGCCCCGGTCCTCGGGGTCCCGGCCGATCTCACCGAGTGCGAGAACGTCGGCCTTCAAGCGCTCGATGTCGACGCGCAGACGCGCGGTGGTAGCCACGACTCCCCCTCGTGGTTCGCCCCGAGGCTACCCCGCTGCCGACCAGGCGGTCGGGATCAGCGGATGGCCCGGGCCTTGGCGGCCGCCGCGCGTGCAACGGACGTGCGGTATGCCCGGAGCGCGTCGGCGCGGCATGAGCGGCGCTGGTTGGCACGTGCACGGGTGGCGCATGCGGCAATGCGCACCGTCCGCACCCTCATCGCGCCCGCCACGGCAACCCTGCGCCGGTACTCGGCGTTCTGCGCGATGCGGCACGCAGCGCGGGACGACGACGACCGGCGCGCCGCGCATGCCGCCAGTCGGATGGCGCGGGTGCGCGCGGCGGCGGCGATGGACACCCGGCGGCGGTACTCGGCGTTGTGGGTGGTTCGGCAGGCGGTCTTCGCGCGCGCGGTGGAGCGTCTGTCGCACGCGGCCAGTCGCGTATCGCGCACGCGTCTCGCCGTGGCCACGGCCACGGTGCGGGTGTACGTGGCCCTCGCCGCCGCCTCGCAGCGCGCCTGCGCGGTGCCCGACCTGGCGTCGCACGCGACGAGAGCCGCATCGCGCACGCTCCGGGCCTCGGCGATGGCGGCTGCCGCCGTGGTGCGCGCCTCGCATATGGCGCCAGCCGTTCCGGTCAGCCCCGCGCAGGGGTCGGGGTCGACGGGCGCCCCAGGCACCGCGGGAGCGGGGGCCGGCGACACAGGTGGCGGCGCGGGCAGCACGACTGCACCCGTGGTCGCGACGGCCGAGATGCCCACCGCATTGACGGCCACGACGCTGCACGCATAGGTGGCCCCTGCGCTCAGGCCAGCCACCACGATCGGCGACGTCGCCCCGACGGCGCTGCCCGTGGCACCCCCCGTGGAACTCGTGCACGTGGCCCGGTATGCAGTGATGCTGCCGCCGCCATCGTCTGCGGGAGGCGTGAACGCCACGCTCAGCGCGGACGTGGATGCCGGCGTTGCTGCAGGAGACGTCGGCGCGCCGGGAACGGTCGTGGGCACGGAGATGGCGGACGAGGCGATGGAGGGCGACGATGAACCCGCGGCGTTCTCGGCCGTGGCCCGACAGGTATACGACGCGCCCTTCGACAGCGAACTCACGGTGATCGGGGAGGCCGGCCCTCCTGCCGTACGCGTCGCGCCGCCATCGCCGCTCGTACATGTGGCGGTGAACCCGGTGAGGGGCGACCCGCCGTCCGACGGGATGCCGAAGGTGACGTCGGTGGCCTGCGCCGACGGCGCCGACGCGGCCACGCCGGTGGGCATGGCGGGCACGCCCCGGCAGCTGGCGGACGCACGCAGCGCCCCGGCATCCAGGCGGGCGGCGGTCACCGTCTTCCCGGAGAGCGACGCGGTCGGGACAGCTGTGGACATGACGGCAGACCGCGCGGCGGATGCCGTAAGAGCCGGGTTCGATGCGGCGCACAGCGCGATCGCACCGGCCACATGCGGAGTGGCCATGGACGTCCCGCTGTACGAGGACCAGGTGTCCACCGGGACGGTGGAGCGGATCGCGCTGCCCGGGGCCCCCAGGTCCACGCTGGTGGCGCCGTAGTTCGAGAACGACGACATCACGCCCGTACTGGTGATGGACGCGACCGAGATGACGCAGTCCCAGCCGCGCGCGGAGCCCCCGGCCGTGAGGCTGCAGTCGTAGTTCGATGGGTAATGGGGAGTCAGGTCGTTATCGACGGGGTTGCCGTTGTCATCCCCATTGCCGGCGGCGGCGACGAACAGGATCCCCGCGTCCCCGCCGCGGCGGATCGCCCCCAGCAGCGATGTGCTGTATCCGCCGCCGCCCCACGAGTTGTTAGTGGCCACCACGTTCACGCCGTGCCGGCTCTTGAGATCGGTGATGTAGTCCACGGCCCGCACCGCGTCGCTGGTCCAGCCACCGCTGGGGCCCAGGAACTTGGCCGGGATCATCGTGACGTCCCAGTTCACGCCGACCACGCCGGAGCCATTGCGCGGAGCACCAATGGTGCCGGCCACGTGGGTGCCGTGGTCGTCGTCCGGCCCGTCGTACACGGAGGCATTGTCGTTGTAGAAGTCCCAGCCGTTGACGTCGTCCACGTAGCCGTTGCCGTCGTCGTCGATGCCGTTGGAGGGAATCTCCCCCGGGTTGACCCAGATGTTGTCGGCAAGATCGGGGTGGGTGATCTGCACCCCGGTGTCGATGATGCCCACGTGCACGGCCGGCGACCCCGCGAACCCATTGGCCCAGGCGGTGGCGGCATTGCTGCCCCACTGATTCGATGGGCTCGTCGCCGGGCCGTACATGCCCCAGAGTCCGCCGGCCGTGAAGTACGTGTCGTTCGAGGTGGCGGCCGGGCGCAGGAGGTAGTCCTTCTCCACGCGCACCACATCGGGGTCGCCCTGCAGATCGGCCATGGCCTGATTCGGCGTGGTGCCCGGGGGCAGTCGCATCAGCTCGAAGCGCGACGTGCGTGGCGTGAGCCGCTCCGCACCCACAGCGCCCACGTCCCGTCGGGCCGCCCTTCGGGCGGCGCCGTCGGCCGACGCTGCGTACTCCACGATCACGCGGTCGGGCGCGTATTCCGCGGGCGCCGCGGCGGCGGTGCCTGATGCCACCGCCAGGGCCGCGGCAAGGCCGGATCCGATCATCCGGGGAGTGAAGTGCATCGCTGTGATCGTAGGCGGGCGCAGAGCCGCATCGCGCCCCGCACGGCGCGGCATAACGCGATCCTTACCCCGGCCATTCGGGTGGCGGCGGCATCTGGACACGTCGCCTATGGTCCCTGTCGCTATCGGACGACGGTCGCCCCCCCGGGGCGCTAAGTGGGAAGCCGGTGAGAATCCGGCGCGGTCCCGCCACTGTCACCCGGGAGCGGGTGGATCGGGCTTCGGCCAGCCACTGGGGCACTTGCCCCGGGAAGGTGATCCAGATCGCGTTTGACCGGGAAGCCAGGAGACCAGCCGCCGCTCCGTCACAACACTCCACCTCCGAGGAAAGAGGACTACGTGACTACACGCGCACGCGTGATGACCATCGGCGTGACCGCCGCGATCCTGGCCCTGCCGTCCGCTGCGGTGAGCGAGCCGGTGAAAAATGCCACCGTGATCAGCATCGAGGGCAAGGCGGGGAACATGCTCGCGCCGACGGCCGTGGCAATGCCGCAGCGCACCCCTGGCATGCCGGTGCCCACCACAACGGTGCGCGACTCCACACGCGCGCGCAATGCCGCGAAGATCTCGTCCCTGAGCGTGCTCAACCAGCTGCTCACGGCCGGTCCCGCGACCGATACCCGCGTGGTGTGGCGCTGGTACGCAAGCTTCAATGCCCCGTATGTCATCGCCCTCGATCGCGTCGGCCCGAAGGGAGCTGACGGGTGGAACTACCGGGTGAACAGCCTGTACTGGGGGAAAGGCGCCAACATGGTGAACCTGGGCAACGGTGACCGCGTCACCTGGTACTGGGGAGCCTGGAACGCGGCGGTACTCGAGATCGCCGAGCCCACCACGGGGTCGTCGCCCACGGCGACGGTGGGCAGCGGCTCGATGCGCGTGGTGATCAACCAGGTGAACTGGAAGCGCACGCGGGTGCCCGCCGCAGGCGCCACGGTGACCTACGCGGGACAGACGGCCACCACCGACGCGAGCGGGGCCGCGAGCTTCACGGCCGTGCCAGGACGCAATGTGATCCGCGCGACCAAGTCGCGCGTCATCGCGGCCACCCTGGAGGCCTGCCTGCCCGCGGGCGGGACCACCTGCACCACCTGACGCCCGCGCCCGGGTGATGCGACAGACCACGACCTACGTGATGGCCACGCTGGCGGTGCTCACCGCCGGCGTGGCCACCGCAGCGCCCAACGACCGCCCGGCGGCTACTGCAGCTGCGCGGGCGGCGGCGTGGCTGGCGGGCCAGCCCACCGCTGGGATACCTGCCGGCCAGCAGGCGGATGTGATGGTTGCCCTGCGCCTCACGGGAACCAGTGCCCGGCAGCTCGCGTCACGCCGCCGCGCGCTGGCGCGGACCGCTCCCGGGTATGCGACATCCGCAGGGGCTTCGGCCAAGGTGGTGATGGGCGCGGTCGCGGCGGGGGCCGACCCACGACGGCTCGGCGGCGTGGACTACATGGCGCGCATCGCTCGCACGCGCCGCGGGGCGGGCCGTTACGGCACGACCTCATTCGACCAGGCGCTCGCCATGCTGGCCATGCGCTCGGCCACTGGCCGCGTGCCGCGTGCGGCCGCGAGAACCCTCATCGGGCTCCGATCCGGGCCCGGCTGGAACCTGGCGCTCACCAGCGATGATGAGCCCGACATCGACAGCACCGCGCTCGCCATCATCGCCCTGCGTGCTGCGGGCACGTCATGCCGCTCGTCAGCAATCGCGGGCGCGCGCGGGTGGATCGCCCGCCAGCGCGTGGCCGGGGGGTGGACCGCCTACAGCGGCGCGCCGCCCAGCGCGAACTCCACGGCGCTCGTCGCCCGGTCTGAGATCGCCTGCGGCGGGCGTGCCACCCGGGCGCTGGCACTACTCCGACGCCTTCAGCAACGTTCAGGCGCCATCCGGTACACGGCGGCAGAACCCGAGAGCCGCCTGCTCGCCACCACCGAGTCGGTGCCGGCGCTCGCGGGCGTGTCCCTGGCGCGGGGCCTGCGGAGGGACTGAGCACCACGCGGGCATGGGCACGTGCCCATGCCCGCGTGAAGGGTCATGAGGTCGCCTGTGGCGCCGACGGCAGGGCGGCGTTTCCGATGAAGGCGATGCGGCCCTTCTGCCCCGTGAGCGTGTGGGTGTCGCGGTACTGCATCGGCGGGCTGTAGATGCCCTCGTAGGCGCCGGTGCCGTCCGTGAAGCGCGCGGTGCCGATGAACGTGAGGGTCGGGCCGTTGCGGGTGAACCGCGAGCGCACCGTCCCGTTGATGGTGCCCTGGTCGTTGGTGATGGTGAAGTCGGCCGTGGCGATGGACGTGGCCGGGTTGAGGGTGAACACCATGGTGATGTCGCCCGACCCGATGGGGCTGCCCGACACCGTGCCCTTGTCGGTGATCACGTTGCCGTTGGTGCTGGCCGTCTTCGTGGGTCCCTCCAGGCGCACGTTGATCGGTCCCATGCGCACCGGGAAGGGCACGGCGGGACCGCTCAGCGGCTGCAGGCGCTCGTTCCACACCTTCACCAGCTTCGCCTGCAGGCGGCGGAACTGCTTCTCCTGGGCCGGGGTGCGGTCGTAGCCGCGGTAGGCCAGGTTGGTGGACTCCAGCGGGTCGTTGCGCAGGTCGTACATCTCCCACTGCGCGGGCACCTTCCCGTTGGCGTCGTAGTACATGCAGATCTTCCACCGGCGCTCACGGATACCGAACAGGTGCTGCGGCGGCGGCACGTAGGGGCCCCGGTTCTGCCCGGCCTGCCAGTCGTCGTAGGTGAAGACCACGTAGTCCTGCACGGGCTTGGGGCTCGCCCCGAAGACGATGCGCGAGTAGTCGACCCCCTCCCACGCGGCGCGCGCGCTGGACGGCGCACCGAGCATGGTGGCCATGGTGGGCAGGAAGTCCACGTGCGACACCAGGGAGTGATTGGTGCGCCCGCGCTTCCACAGCAGGGGGTTCGAGAACACCAGCGGGATGTTGGTGGCCTCGTCGTACATCATGAAGTTCTTCTGCCGCTGGCCGCCGTGCGCCAGGCCCATCTCGCCATGATCGGAGGTGCGGATGACCAGGCTGTCCTGCCAGAGGTTGCTGGCCCCGTCCTGCGTGGTGACCGACTTGAGCGCGGCCAGGGTGTCCACCAGGTACTGGTCGGACGACTTCATCAGGTTGGCGTAGAAATTCAGGTAGTTCTCGCGCTGGCGGTCGTTGCGCAGAATGCCCAGCCCGTTCGACAGCGCGCGGAACACGCGCTGGGCGGTCGGCTTGGTGGAGAGATCCTCATCGAGGGTCTCCGGCAGCTCCACATCACCGCGGAACCAGGTGCGGCTGTAGCCCGCCTGCGAGTACTTGCTGGGATACGCCAGGACGTCGTGGGGGTTCACCAGCGAGATGACCAGCAGGAACGGCTGCATGTTCGCGGCCACCTGGGTGATGAACTGCAGCACGCCCTCGGAGGAGTCCTGGTAGTCGCCCACCGAGGTCATGAAGCGACCGTCGTTGTTCGCCAGCCCGCCGCCCATCTCCACGATGTCCTGGTTGGCGCCCGCATCCTGCGGGTTCCACCGGCTCCAGCCGTACTTCGCCATGTCCGCCGGCGTCCACACGAAGTCGGCGGCGGCGGGCTTGCTGCAGTGCCATTTTCCCTTGTAGACCACGTTGTAGCCCGCGGCCGTGGCCACGGTGGCCAGGTTGGGCAGCACATCGGGGGTTGGCAACTCCACCTGCGGGTACTGCGGGGAGGGCATGTCGGTCTCGAGCGTGTACTTCACGCCGTGCTGCGCCGGCAGGTAGCCGCTGAAGAAGGTGCTGCGGGCGGGCGAGCACATGCACGCGTTGGTGAACGCATTGTCGAAGGTGAGGCCGTTCTTCTGGAGCGCACTGAGGCCTGGCAGGTTCCGCTTGGCCCAGCCCGGCGGGAAGTGCTGGATGTGGCGCTCCTGGTCGGTGATGAACAGGACCACGTTCATCCCCTGCAGCGACGAGGGTGCCGCGGCGTTCGCGGCGCTGGTGGCGACGCGCCCCGCGGTGGTGGCCGCCGCCACCCCGCCCGCGGCAAGCGCGGCCTTGGTGAGGAAATCACGGCGTGTGGACATACGTGGGGCTCCCGTCGACGTTGACGGGGATATCCCAGCAGGTCGTGCACCCCCGTGCGTCGGGTTTTCCCTACTGGGGGGCAATGAGGGTGCCACTGTCGAAGCGGCCCACGGCAACCAGCGGTGGCGCGCCGGCGTCGCTAGCCGATCAGGCCCTTGTGCATTGCCGAGCGGGCGGCCTCGGTGCGGTTGCGGGCACCCATCTTGCGAAAGACGTTCGCCAGGTGGAACTTCACAGTCTGCTCGGTCACGAACAGCCGCTCACCGATCTCCTTGTTCGAATACCCCTCGGCCACCAGCGACAGCACCTCGAGTTCCCGCGGGCTGAGGGGGTCGCGCATGCCGCGGTCGCCGTCGGTGTCGGCCGGCGCAACACGGGCTCCGGACATCACGTGGCGGATGACCGACGGGAGGTCGCGTGGCTCGGTGCGCTTGTCCAGGTAGCCGTGCACGCCCATCTCCTGCAGGTGATGCACGCGCTGGCCGTCCCACACCCGGGAGAGCACGATGACGGTGGTGGCCGGGAAGCGCTCCAGCACCGCTGACACGGCCGAGAGGCCGTCCCCCGCCCGCATCCACGGCTCGATCAGCACCACGTCGGCGGGCACGTGCTCAAGGGCGTCCAGCAGGTCATGCCCCGTGCCGGCGGTCACCACCACCTCCATGCCCTCGTCCTCCTTGAGGGCGGTCTCCAGGCCCAGCCGAAAGGTGGGGTATTCGTCCGCGATGGCGACCTTCACGGAATCCATCGGCATCCTCGCTTGACGGGAGTTGTGAGGTTTACACAGATCGTATCCCTGCCGTGCTCCCCGTGTGGGGGACCATGACCCACCGGAACGTCGCGTCACCGACACCGTGCATACAGTTGACGCGTGCTCGGCATCCTCATCGCGCTGGTGTCGGCGGCGCTTTCCGGGTGGGCGTCGGTGGCCCAGCAGCGGGTTGCATCCGCGGTGCCGGTCGAGGACGGGGGCACGCTCCACCTGCTCGGGCGGCTCCTCGTCCGCCCGCTCTGGCTGTTCGCCTTTGCGGTGAACATGGCCGGGTTCGCCACCCACACATGGGCGCTCGACCGGGGCGGCCTGCTCACCGTCGAGCCGGTGATATCCACCACCCTGCTCTTCGCGCTGGCCTTCGGCGCATGGTGGGCGCACGAGCGCCTGCCCACCACGGTATGGGTGTCATCGGCATTCCTGGTCGGCGGACTCGCGCTCTTCCTGGTGGCGGCCGATGCATCGGGCACCGGCGACGACGCATCCGACCTGCGGTGGCTGGTCGCGGGAATCGTCATCGTCCCGATTGTCGTCGTGCTCGCGCTGTTCGCATACCGGCACGCCGGTCCGGCGCGGGCGGTGGCCTTCGGCATCGTGGCCGGAATCCTGTTCGGCCTGCAGTCGTCGCTGCTGAAGGCGGTCACGCTCGACTGGGGGACGGGGCTCATCGACGAGCTGGGCAGCTGGAAGCCCTGGGCGGTCATCATCGCCGGCATCGGCGGGTTCCTCATGCAGCAAGCCGCATTCCAGTCGGGCTCCATCGCGCTGTCGTTGCCACCCACGGTCGTGTTCCCGCCACTCACCGCAGCCGCCGTGGCCATCTTCGTGCTCGGGGGCACCATCAACATGTCGGGCCTGCACGGGGTGGCCGTCGTGGCCGCGGTGCTGGCCATCATCGGCGGGCAGGTGGCCATTGCGAAGGTTGAGGCAGGCCGCGAGCAGGCGAAGGCCGGCGGCACGGCAGCGCGCGCCTCGTAGGGGTACCCCCATTCAGCGCCGCCCGCGGCTGTGGTTGCCTGCAGATCGGAATTCCGACCCGGGGGGCACGGCAATGGGCAGGCATGGGGCAGCACGAGGCACGACGATCACCCTCGCGCTCGGGGTGGCTGCCGTGGGCGCGGCGGGCCTTGCAGGCCCCGCCACGGCACAGCAGCCCACCATCTATCCGCTGCTGCAGAAGGACGTCATCATCAGCGCCGACATCTGGAGCCCCCGGCCGCAGATGCTGGCGGCCGGGCTCGGATTCGTGAACATCATCGGCGTGCCCGGGGCGGATTCCGACGATGTCACCGCGGCGCAGCAGGCGGTGCAGGCCGTCGGCGGCGCATGGAACACCGGCCTCACCTGTGCCTCGGGTGACGCGCCGCCCCGGCGGGCGCTCACCTCCGCGGCCAGCCCGGAGCAGATCTACACCGTGAACGCCGTGAGCCCTCGGTATGCCGCCGGGCTCCCGGTGGAGTTCTCATGGCCGGTCCTCCCCAGCACGGTGAACGCCTCTGACTTCCGGGTGACCCTGAACGACGGCACCGTGGTGGTGCCCGAGAGCGCCTCGGTCAATCCCAACTTCGAATACAACGAGCGCTCCACCGTGGTGCTGTTCGGGCACTTCGGCAACGCGCTGCCCGGCAGCGATCCGGGCGCCCGGTACGTAGTGAAGGTGGAGGTGGTGGATGACGTCACGCCCATGCGCCTGGTGGGACCGCGCAGCCGCCTGGTGAGCGCCGTGGGGATGAGCGCCACCAAGAGCACCTCCCCCTACGACGACCAGCCGGCCGACCCCACGAAGTGGACGGGCCCGCGGCTTGCGGGTGGCACCGTCACCCGGATGTCCACCCGGGGCGAGGGCGCGCCGCCGGGCCTGCGGTCCACGCTGCCCAATGACGGCCGGGCGCTGTACGGGGCGCGGGCGCGGTTCCGCGTGCGCGTGCTCACCACCGGGGGCTTCTCGCCGGACGGCATCACGGCCCTCACCCCCAATGCCTACCGACGGCACTTCCAGGTGATCGCCGTCACGCGATCCGGGCGCCGTATCCCGCTCGTGACCCCCGGCCGCACGTATCGCATCGACGGCCACCCGCTGCGCGTGGTGGGCCTCGCCGATCTCGGGCGGAAGCAGCGCACGTACGACCGCTGCTACCAGGAAGATCACGACAACCAGATCGACATCATCCTCGACGGCAGCGTGGAGGCCGCCCGGCGCGTGCGATGGGTGCGCGTTCCCGCCACGGGAAGGGGCTACCGGCCCCTCTACAACCCGGGTGGCCCGGGGATCGCTCCCATGCCCGGCGTGCGCTACTCAGCCCCGGGACCACGCCATGCCCAGCGCATCGCCAACGGCATCGACCGGGTGCTGACCACCACATACCGGCCCCGGCGGGCGGGCTGACTCAGCCGGCCCCGCACGACGCGGGATACGCGGGGCCCGACGCGGACGGGGCACTGGACGCGACGATTCGCTGGACGCGCCGGATGAGGTCCCCGACGCCGTCCATGGCCGTGTAGCGGTCGTACACGGGCTGTACCGCCACGCGCAGGGCGCGCAGTTCTGCGGGGGTTGCGGTCGCGAAGAAGAAGAAGCCGCCGCCTTCGCGGCAGAGTTCGCGAGCAGTCCGTGCCGCAGACCTGCCGACGATGTCCAGTGACGCGGTGGGGAGCACGCGCGCGGCCGAACGAACCCATCCCTTCTGGGTCGGCGTGAGCGATGACCACACCGCGTCGTTCATCGCGAGAACGGTCGGGAAGGGCCACAGGGTGACGTTCGCCGCCATGCAGCGGAGGACATCGACATACCCGAGGGTCGCGACCAACCCGAGATTCGCCTCGATCGCATCGAGGCGACCCGTGGTGAGCGCCTCCCCGACATCCGACAGCGGCATGCTCACCGGGTCGGCTCCAAGGGCCCGGATCGACTGCGCGAGCAACCCTGACTGCACGGAGCGCATGCGTGTGCCCGTCCAGTCGTCCGGCGCGAGCAGGCACCCCTCAGCCGATGCCGGCCGGCGCATGCCGCCCTCATGTATGGCGAGTCCCTCCAGTCCCACCCGCCGGGTGCCGCGCAGCATGAGCGCAGCGACCGGGGATGCCAGCACCGCGCGCTCCGCGTCATACGTGGTGATGAGGAACGGCATCTGCAGCGCCAGGAATGAGTTGACTCCCTCCGCCTGCCACACGGATGCCGAAACGGACCCGGCATCGACCTTTCCTGCCCGCATATCCGCCAGCAACCCGAGGTCGTCCCCGCCGCCATACTCGGGCACCAATTGCGCCCCAAGGCGCCCGCCCGACACGGCCGCGAGACGGCGCGCGAAGACCCTCAAGGCCGCCCCGTATGGATGCTCGGCAGTCGTTACGAATCCGATCCGGATCGTGCGCTCGGTACCGGTGGTCCCCGGCGCCGGCGCAGTCTCGGACGCAGCGGATGAACCAGGCGGGGACGCCGCATCCGAGCCGCATCCTGAGGCAGCCAGGGCCGCGGTGATGGCCAGCACCGCGAAGAGGGCTCGCGCAGTCCGAAGCATCGAAGCGTGACCGTAGCCGCTGCGACGCGCGGCGTGTCCCCGACCTGCCGCACGTACACTCACCGAATGGGGTTCCCCACCTCGATCACGCGATCCGCTTCGATCGCCTGCGCGGCAGCGACCGCAACGATGGTGGTGGGCTGCGGCGCAGATCCGGGGCTCACCGGAACCGTGCGGGTCGGGGGTTCCAGCACCCTGCTCCCGTTCGTGCAGAACGCGGCGGCGGAATTCGCCGAGGCCAACCCGCTGTCGCGGGTGGACGTGGACATGACCGGCACGTCGGACGGCCTCGCCCTGCTCTGCGACGCGATTTCGGGCGTGTCCGGGGCAAGTCGGCCTGCGTCGGCACGTGAGCGACGGGATTGCATGCGCTCGGGCGTGGCGGCAGTGCAGCTGCTCGTGGGCCGCGATGCGGTGGTGGTGTTCACCGGCCGCGACTCACCCGTGCCGCAGTGCCTCAGCACCGCAGTGCTTGACCGCCTGACGGCGGAAGGCCCGAATCGCCTGACATCGTGGGGGCGCACGGCGAAAGGTTCCCCGCCTCTCAGGGTGGTCGTCCCGGAAGCGGGCTCGGGCACGCGCGACACCTATATCGAGAAGATCATCGCGCCCCCGGCGGCCGCACGCGGATCATCCGCCGACATCCGGGGCGATGCCATCGCCACCCCCGCAAACCAGGTGATGCTTTCAAGGGTGCTCGGGGCCCCCGGCGCGATCGGTATCGCCGGCTACCAGACCGTTCAGCCATGGCTTGACCGCGTACGGGCGGTAGGCATCGACAGCGGCGACAGCCGCGCAGGGTGCGTCAGCCCCACGCCCGCATCGATCGCCGATGGGTCATACCCGCTCACGCGCGACCTGTACATGTACGTGGATGCGGATGCCAGCGGGGAGAATGGTGATGCCACGCGGGCATTCGGCGACCTCATCAGCTCTCCTGACTTCCTCCGCCGCGCGGGCAGCGGCCTGTCCGACCAGGACATCGCGGACACCGCGCGCGCCTGGTCCACCGCCGACACGGGCCCGCGGGAATGATCGAGGTCCTCACCTCGCTCTCCGCGTGGCAGGTCTTCCTCCTTGCCGTCGGGGGAACGATCGCCCTAACGGTTGCCGCAGCCGCCGTCATCCACCGCACCCTTCACGGGCAACCACGTGAAAGGGCGGGCATCACCGCGGCCGCGTACATGACGGCCCTCGGAAGCCTGTTCGCGATCCTGACCGGGTTCCTCATCAGCTCCGAGTTCCTCACGCTCCGCTCCGCGCAGAATGCGGTGGGCTCCGAGGTGGCCGCCGCCAGCCAGCTGGCCCAGGCGAGCGGCGCTCTGACGCCCGCCGACACCGGCGCCCTCCAGGAGTCCCTGGTCGGGTACCTGGACTCCATCCCCGCAGGCGAGTGGCCCGCCCTCGCGACGGGCGCCGCGGATCGCTCGCCATCGGCAGACCGGCTGCGGGAACTGCAGCGCACCGTGTTCGTGCAGGCGAACAGGTCGTACGTGCCCGACGGGGCGTCCGGCACCATGCAGCAGGCCGTCAACGACATGACGGCAAGTCGGCGGGAACGAGTGGTCATCGCGGCCGGCAGCCTGCCGCTGCCGCTCTTCCTGCTTGCTGCGCTCTCGGGGCTGGCCCTGCTGGTCAACGCCCTGCTCGTGTCGAACCGCCAGGGGTGGCGCTACGGATGGGTGGCAGCGGGCATCGTGCTCGCGGTCGCGCTCGACCTCGGTGCCATCCTCGCCATCAGCGCGCCATTCCAGGGTGCCTTTGCCGTGGACACGGCACCGATCACGCAACTGGCCGGGGAGATCCGGGACGGCGCCTACTTGCCATGGGTGGCCACGCCATGAGTTGGGCAGCCCGGGCAATCGCGATGGTCGGAATGCTGCTCGTCGCGATGCTGGTGTCATCGTGCGGGGACGACACAGGGGCCGCAGCCGATCCCGCGTGCGAGGCCAGCGAGAACGCATGCGTCACCGTGGGCATCGGCGAGCCCATCTACCTGGGAACGCTGCTCTTCGCGCGTGACCCCGAAGGACGCGGCACCCGTAACGCCATCGCCCTCGCCCTCGACTACCTCGACGGTGCGTTCGACGGCCGCGACGGCGGGGTGCTCGGGCACCGCGTCGACCTGATCAACGAGGTCGAGGATTGCACGCCCGCAGGCGGGCGAGCCGGGGCACGCCGGCTCCTGGCCGACGCCGACATCGTCGCGGTCATTGGCACCACATGCTCTGCGGCCGCCTATCGCGCCGCGGCCACGGTGCTCAGCCCGCGGCAGGTGCTGCTGGTCTCACCGACAAGCACATCACCTCTTCTCACAAGCCCCGAGGGCCGCGAGCGGTACTTCTTCCGCACCGCCGCCAACGACGTCATCGTGGCCCGGACGATGGCCGACTTCACCCGAACGCGTCTGCGCGCCCGCACGGCGGCCACATTGGCCACCGACGACCCGCACTCATCCGCCCTCGCCGATGCATTCACCACGGCGTTCCGGTCTGCAGGAGGACGCGTCGTGGCGCAGCAATCCCCGGCGGGTTCCGACACCCTGCTTGCCGCCCGGCGCATCGCTTCCCAACGACCGGATGCGATCATCATCCCGGCGTCGGAGCCCGGGTGCAGCCGTGCAGTCGCGGCAGTTCGCGCGCAGCCCGGACTCTCACGAACTCCCATCCTGGCCTCCGGGGCGTGCATGACGACCTCATTCCCCTCGCGCGCGCGCCGCGACGCAAATCTCTACGGCGCAACCCTCGATGGCTCCGGCCTTCGCCGGAACGGCTTCTACCGCACCGAGTTCCTGCCCGCATACCGGCAGCGCTTCGGAAGCGCGCCGTCCGGGGTCGTCACCGCGCCGGCCTTCGATGCCCTCAACCTCGTGATCGCGGCCATCCGGAGAGTCGCCGTGCCGCTTCCGGGCGGGGCGCTGCGCATAAACCGATCCGACCTTCGCGCGGCGATGCTCGACGTGGACGGCTACGAAGGGATTTCGGGTGACCTCGCCTGCCGCGCCTCGGGCGACTGCGTGCAATCGGCCCGGGTCTCCGTATATCGCGCTTCCTCCTGGCCTCCAGCGACCGGCTCCCCGGTTTTCAGCGGAAGCCGCACGCTGAGCGAGGCCACGAACTCGGGCTGAATCACACCGGCCTGCGCGCGATGGCGTACAGCTTCATGAAGTCGTAGGTCCAGCCCCGGGGCCCCGACCGCTCGCGCATCGCCTGCTCCACGCGCGAGAGCCACCCCGCCACCTCAGGGTCCGCAGGGTCACCGATGATGTGCCCCGCCACCACGCGCATGCGCTCCATGTAGGCCTCCACCGTGGTGTGGCGAACGCGGCGCTCCATCCAGATGTCCAGCGGCTCGAGGCCCGCCTGCACCAGATACCCCTCCATCTCGCCAATGTCGCGCAGGTTGCCGTCGAAGGCACCGAGCCACGCGTAGTTGATGGGCTCGACATCGGCGATCACGTCACGGTAGGCCTGCTCGCCGCCCTTGCCGGAACACAGGATCGCAATCACGCCACCGGGCTTCATCGCGCGCGCCATGGCCGCGGCGGCGTCCCACCGGTGCTGGAACCAGTGATAGGCCATCGAGCAGATGACCAGGTCGAACGCGTCGGGCTCCACGGGCATGTCCTCAACGCCCGCCTGCACCAGCGACACATCCACGCCCTCGATGTTTCCCAGCTTCGCCTGGAACTGCTCGAGCATCCCCTCCGATGGATCCACGCCGGTCACGCGCGCCGGGTGGAACCGGTCGATCACCGCCTGTGTGGCCCACCCGCTGCCGCACCCCACATCCAGTACGTCGTCGTATCGCCCCGGGGGAATCGACAGCACCAGCCGCTGGGCCCCCTCCAGGTTGAAGCGCACCGCGCCGTCGTAGTCGGAGGCGGTCTCGCTGAAGCCGCCCGCAATGGTGTCCCTGCGTTCCGTTGACATGGCCGGATTGTCCCCGACGCGTCCGTATCGGGCCCGGGCGTCACACATGCCCCCCGCCTGGCAGTGGCGCACCACACCGGCGATAGCCTGCGCCGATGGGAACGCGCGCCTCCCTCGCCCGCGCCCTCGGCCTGCGTGACGCCGTTGCGATCGGCCTCGGGTCGATGGTGGGCGCAGGGGTGTTCACGGCCGTCGGCCCTGCGGCGGCCGCTGCCGGGAACTGGTTGCTCGCCGGCCTGCTGCTCGCCGGCGTGGTCGCGCTGTGCAATGCCATGTCGTCGGCGTGGCTGGCGGCCCGCTACCCGGAATCAGGCGGCACCTACGTGTACGGCCGACAGCGGCTGGGCCATGCGTGGGGATTCCTGGCGGGGTGGGCGTTCGTGGTGGGCAAGCTGGCCAGTTGCGCGGCCATGGCCTTCACCATCGGCGTGTACCTGTGGCCGGAGCGCGCACGGGCCCTGGCAGTCGTGGCCGTGATCATCCTGGTGGCGATCAACTACGCGGGGATCGAGCGCACCGCAGCGGCCACGCGCGTGCTGCTGGGCATCACGCTGGCATGCCTCGCGGTGACCGTGGTCGCCCTTGCGGGCGGGGGCCAGCACCATCCAGCGCCCGACGTGGCAATCGGCTCCGCCGCCGGCATCCCCCAGGCGGCCGCATTCTTCTTCTTCGCCTTTGCGGGGTACGCGCGCATCGCGACGCTGGGCGGGGAGGTTCGCGACCCCGCCCGCACCATCCCCCGCGCCATCCCCATTGCCCTCGGAATGGCACTGGCCATCTACCTGGTGGTGTCGGCCGCGGCGCTGTGGGCATCGGGGCCGGAGGTGCTGGCCGCCTCCACCGCCCCGCTCGCCGCGGCCGTGGAAGGTGGTGCACTCGCCAACCTGGCGCCCGTCGTGCGGATCGGGGCCACCGTGGCGTCGGTGGGCGTGCTGCTGGCGCTCATCGCCGGCATCAGCCGCACGGGCCTGGCAATGGCACGCGGGGGCGACCTTCCGCGGGCGCTCGACGCCGTCCACCCGCGCTTTCGCACGCCGTACCGCGCCGAGGTGGTGGTGGGAGCGCTCGTGATCGTGGTGGTGTCGCTGGGAGACCTGCGGGGGGCGATCGGGTTCAGCTCGTTCGCGGTACTCGCCTACTACGCGGTGGCGAATGCATCGGCGCTCACACTGCCGGCCGCCCATGCCCGCGGGGCGCGCGCACTGCCCATGGTCGGAGTGATCGGCTGCGTCGCGCTGGCCATCGCCCTGCCCTGGCAGTCAGTGGCCCAGGGGGCCGTGGTGCTCGCGCTCGGTGCAGCGGCCTTCGCCGTGCGGTCCATGCACCGGCGCTGACCGGTTGCCGTCGCCCCGCCATGCGGACGTCCTGCTGCGCCCTCGGCGACGTTTCGCCAATGCGACGGAGCTCCCACGGGGAACGCGGCCACCGGTATGACTGTGCGCGCATGGTCGTACCCGGATCACGTGTCATCGACTGCATGCGTCCCGCACAGGCGTCCGGAGGTGATCCCCGCATCTCGCGTGATCCGACCCCCCGGAGGCCCCCGCCTCCGCCGTGGTACCCGCGGTCGCAGGCGCGCCTATGGCCGAGGCTGCGGGCGTCGGGCGGCCCCCCTGTGCCTGCAACCCAGGCGTCACGGTTGCATTGGTATGACGCGCTTTATGCGGCGGTGGCACCCCCAGTTATCACTTCCCGTGCATGGTCATCCATGGATCACGCGTCATCGACCCGCTGCTCCCCCTGAAGGCTTGCGGAGGAGATTCCCGCATCTCGCGTGATCCGCACCCCGGGAGGCAACAGCCTCTGTCCCGGAACCTCATCCGGCGGCGGCCCGGGTTGCCCCGGCCCCGCCCCGGCGGCACCTGCGGGCGGCAGCGTGACGGCTGACGGGGAGCGGCGCTAGAGCCAGCGCACCGTGCGCACCAGCACCGACTTCACCGAGGTGCCACGGTCGTCAGGCTTCAGCGCGAAGCGCACGCGGCTGACCCCCCGGGCGATGCGCCGGGTGAGGAACGAGAACTCGCCAGCCCCGATGTGGCGCCGAGCTAGCAGGCGCCCACCGATGGTCACCGTGAGCACACCCGGCAAGGCGACGGTGCCCTCCAGCTCGTAGCGCCCGGCAGCGGTTGGGGATGACGAACGCGGAACGAAGATGGCCGTGACGCATGAGAAGACGGGCCCGAGCGCGGTGGCGGAGGCTCCAACGGCCATGGCCGGCTGGGCGCCCGTGCCCACGTAGAGCAGGCGATTCGGCATGGCCGGCGGTACTCCGCTCACGACATCCGGTGTGGCCGAGGCGAGCAGGCGCTGGATCACATCCGCCGGTCGTGCCGCAGGATTCGCCGCGAGGACGATATCCGCGGAGCCTGCGACGAAGGCCGACGCGATCGACGTCCCACTGGCGAAGACGAGCTGATTCTGCGCGGCTGCGTCACGTCGAGTGACCGTCGTCGTGGTGAGGATGCCGTCGCCCGGGGCCAGGATGTCGACGCAGGAACCCGTGCCGCTGAATGGGGAGATGACATCACCCTGCGAGATGGCCCCCACGCGGATGGCCGAGGGCTCGGACGTGGGTGATCCTGCACAGACGTCGCCCGGCAGGTTGCCCGCGGCCACGGTCACCACCAGGCCATGCGCCACTACGGCCGCCACGGCATCGTTCACAAGGGCGTTGTAGGGACCATGAAGGCTGATGTTCACCACCCCCGGCGTACGGGCAGGATGGACGCCCAGTACCCAGTCGAGACCCGCGATGAGCGCGGCCCCATCACCATTCCCCCTGCAGTCGAGGATGCGCACCGGGATCAGCAGAGATGCCGGGGCCACGCCCGTCTCCGCGCCCGCGATCACCCCGGCCACCCGGGTGCCGTGGCCATTGCAGTCCTCAGTGCCATTGCCATCCCCCACCACCGATACACCCGGCCGGAGTCGGCCCGCGAACTGCACCTGCTGGTCGCGGATCCCGGTGTCCACGACGTAGTTGGGAATCCCCGGGCCGGCGTTCAGCATCACGCTCTGACCATCCAGGGGAAGGGAGCGCTGGTCAATCCGGTCGAGCCCCCACAGCCCCGGGGACGTCGACCGGAAGGGGGTGTTGGACACCACGCGAACGGAGCGATCGCGCACCACGCGGACAACCCCCGGATCGCGGCGCAGGCGTCGGGCATCCGCGGTCGTGAGGCGGGTCGCGAATCCCGGCATGACCCGTCGGAACACCCTGCCGATTGAGGTGCCGCGGGCCCGCTCCGCCTGCACGACACGCTCACGCGCCACGGACGTGGTCGCCTCCACCAGGTATGCGGACCGCGGGGCCGGGGCGGCGCCGACCTGACCGGCGGCCAGCGCGGCGATGACCAGGACGATGAGGTGCAGGGAGACCCAGAGGCGCATGAGGCGACGCTACCGCGAAGACAGACGGTTACCGCCGGTCGGGAGTCGGGTGCACCCCCCCGCGCACGGGTGGGGGCGAGCGCCAGCTATGCGCAGCTGGAGATGCCCCCGGGCCGGCACTCCCCCCTGATGATCACCTCGCGAATCAGCGGGGTCGTCGTATCGACGATGCACCCGGTGCGGGCCAGAGCCGACGAGGCGCCATGAGCATCCGTCTCGATGAATGCTGCCAGCGTCGCCACGATCATGCAGGCCGTCTGGCCCATGTGCAGACGGGACCGCGCGGGCCGGCGAGTGGCACCCGTCGCTGAGGGAGATCCCGGCCCCAACAGGAGGGTGGCATGCCCGAGCTACGGGTCCAGTTGCCGCGGCACGCCAACGAGGAACATCTCCACGATGCGCCGCGGCAGATTGGTGAGCATGGGGAACAGGAACGCCCGCGCGGGCATGCGCACCGACCGCCTGCCCCTCTCCACCGCGCGCACCGTCTTCGCCGCGACGCGATCCACATCCGCGTCGGCCAGCAGCAACAGGCGGTAGAAGCGCCGGAACGATGCCTGCGTGGGCGGGTACGACAGCACCGAGTCGGCCATGTCGGTGGGAGTGATGAGCCCGGTCTCCACCACGGTGAGGCCGACGGGCAGTCCGGCCATCTCCAGGCGGACCCCCGCGGTCATATGCGTGACAAAGGCCTTCGTGGCGCCGTACACCGAGATGCCGGGGAAGGTGCCGCTGCCGGCGAGCGACGACACCTGCACCACGTGACCGCTCCCACGCCGGACCATGCCGGGCAGCACCTGCCGTGTCAACTCGGCAACGGTGGTGGCGTTCAGCTGCACCATGCGCTGGATGTCACCCATGGGCATCTGCGTGAAGGCGCCGGTCAGGTCGATGCCGGCGTTGTTCACCAGCACGTCCACAGGGCCTCCGCGCTCCTCGATGCGGCCGATGAGCCCGTCCACCTGCGTGGGGTCGGCCAGGTCAGCAACCATCGCCTCGCCGCCGGTGCGACCGGCAACCCGGGCCAACTGATCAGCGCTCCGTGCGACGAGGGTGAGGCGCGCACCGCGTGCCGCGAACGCATCGGCGAGAGCAGCGCCGAGGCCGCGCGAGGCGCCGGTGATCACCACGTGCCTGCCATCAAGGTGCATGGGAAGCCTCCTGCGAGAGATCGGGTCCCGGTGACGCTACGTCATGCACGCCGCCGCGCCCGAAGTGGACGGTCATCTCTTCGCGGCCTCTTACGCCGCTCTTCGGATGGGGTGGTGCACTGCCCCGACAACGATCGGAGGTACGACCGTGGAGCGCGGATACCGCGACCAGATGGCTCGACATCCGCGACCTCACCGCAGCGCGCACGGAGTCGTCCGACAGCACGCTGGACCAGATCTAAACTAATCCGACCCGCGCGTCCAACAACCACCTTCGAGCCTTTTCGCGCAGCACCGGAACACAGTCCGGGGGCGGTGGCGGACCGGGGGGCGGAGGCGGCGGACCCGCCTGGCGCCGGTAGGACCGGCGCGGCACGGACCCCCGGGGCACCGCGCGCGGCGGGGCGAGCGCTAGCCCGCCACCGCCACGCGCGGGTCGGTCGGATACAGCGTGGTCATCGACCGGGCAGGCGAGGTGTTGGTGGCGTCGATCACCGCTCGAGCATTGATGAGCAGCCCGGATGCCCATGGGGCAACCCTCGCCCGGAAGTAACGCGTGGACGACCCGCGCCCGGTCACCCCGCGCAGCCAGCAGGCGGTCCGTGCGCGGCGCGTTCCACCCGCCACGCTTACCACCGTCATGGTGGCCGGCACCCGTGCGCACATGCGGGTGTCGATCGCGTCCCCGGATCCGCCCGCAGCGCCACGCACGGCGAAGGTCACCACCGAGCCGGCCCTCGGCCGGTGCGTGGATGGCGTGATGGTCACCGCCACGCGGGCAGCGGCTGCCCCGGGCTGGGGCGTCTCGCCGGAGCCAGAGGGCGGCGGAGGAGGCGGTGGCGGGAACACGCACCCGGCATTCCAGATCGCCTGCCCTTCGGCGCCCCAGTTCAGGCCCGGATACGTGTAGGTGCGGCTGTTCACCTGCACGATGAACGGCGGAACGATGCTCTGCGGGTACCGCACCACCGACCTCGCGACCGCCAGAGGCATCTCGGTGCGCACCGTGAACCCGTCGTCGGTGGCAAGGCAGAAGGTCACCGGCGTCACCACAACGCTCGGCGGGACGGGCAGCGGCTTCGGCACCACCGGCTTCGGCGGCGGGGGTTGGGGCGGATCCGGCGGGTCGGGAGGCTCCGGCGGGGTCCACGCGCGGCACCCCGCGAGCCACGTCACAATCCCCACCGATCCCCAGTTCTGCCCGGGGAAGGTGCTTGACCCCCCGGGTCCGTAGGAGAAGGGTGGGATGATGTCCTCGGCGTGCTGGCCGGCATGGCCTGCCAGCACGCTCTGCTCCGGAAGGGTCAGGCGGTTGAACGCGCCGCTGCTGTTCGCATGGCAGATGGTGATGGACGAGGGTGGCGCCGCGGCCGCCTGCGCCGCCCCGGCCACAGCCCAGACGGCACCCACCAGGATCACCCCAGCGCTGACACGCGACGCATGCGCTCCCCGGTTCACGCCCCTTTCTCCTCCTCGCCACCGGACACCACCCCTGTGGTGCCGTCGCCGCGAAGTGTGCACGACGGGCGGCTGCCCGGTCAGGCGGGTCAGTTCTCCGGGCCCTCCCGATCCAGCACCTCGCTGGTCACCGCGGCCGCGCCTGCATCCTCGCGCGGCGGCTGCGCACGCCAGCGGCCCACGAAGCGCCATGCAAGCAGCGAGAGTCCGCCGAACAGGATCGGGCCGACGTAGGTGAGCCCCCGGAACAGGACGATGGCCGCGGCGATCTGCGCGCTCGCCGCGCCACCGGTGACCGACAGCAGCCCCGCGGTCAGCACCGCCTCGGCCACGCCCACGCTGCCGGGGGTGATCTGGACGATCGTGAGCAGCCGGTAGATCGCATACACCGCGAGCACCCCGCCGGTACCTGCCAGGGATTCATCCAGCCCGACGGCACGGGCAGACACCAGCAGCAGGAGCCCCTGCATCACGTAGTTCGACGCCGCGGCGACGGTGACCGGCACGCCGCATGCGCGCCACCCCTCGATGAGGTCGTGCCGCACGTTCACCGCAGCCGCCGCGAAGTCCTCATCCGTGGGCGCGCGACGGGCGATGCCGCGGGCCCATGTGATGACCCGACCGGATATCGCGCCGAGGCGCGCCGCGAGCCGCTCCGACCGCAGCGCCATGACCGCCAGCACCGTGAGCACCGCGCCCACCGCCACGCCCACGGCGGCGATGCCCCACGTGACCCCCGGCTCGGGGTCGCCCACGACCGCGGCGCCGGCGACGACGACGATCGGCATGGCCAGCACCAGCAGGTCCGTGACGCCACTGGTCACCAGCCACAGGCGGCTGAAGTCATCCAGCGAGAAACCCCACGAGCGCAGCATCATCAGCCTTGTCGCGGTGCCCGAGGGCCCCGGGATCAGGTTGGACACCGCCGTCTGGCCCTCGAACAGGACCAGGCCCCGGGTGAGCCCGAGGCCACGGAGCCCCGCGGCGTACTCCCACCCGAAGGTCACCTGGATGAGGGCCGTCAGCACGAGCAGCGCGACCACCTCGACGGGGCCGACCTGCGCGAGGGCCGCGCCGACGTCCTCGAACCCGGCCTCGTTGCGGAGCAGCAACCATGCGACCGCGGCGAGGAGGCCCAGCGTCAGCACCCAGTGGAGGGCCATCGCCCACGCCGGGCGCCGGGCCCGGCCGAGAGGGTTGCGCACGGTGCGGCGCGCGCGGGACCGGTGTGCGGGCGCCGGGCTCACCCCGCCACGGTACCCGCCACCCGGAGCGCCTAGTAGTCCAGGCGATCCGCCCGCGGACGGCGCTGGAACACCATCCACACGATCACGAACGCCACGGCCTTCAGGCCCAGGTCACCGAAGATGACCCACCACACCAGGGCCGTGTCGCTCATGCCGGTCATCACGAACAGGGCCGTGAGCACCGTACCCCCGATCGCGAGCACGCCCGCCAGCACGAACCACAGCCAGTCGCGCACCTCGTGGCGCTCGCGGGGCGGGGCGTCGGGGTCGGACACCTCAGCCGTGCGGGTGGCCACCGAGGTGGCGTCCAGCACCTCCACATGGGTGATGGGAAGCCCGAACCGCTCGCGTGCCTGCACGACCAGGCCATGCTCCAGCCAGTTCGAGCGGCCCTCCGGATGCGTCGCCACGATCAGCTCATCGGGCGCGAACGTGCGTATGGAGTCGTCGATGGCCAGCAGCGGATCGGCGTCACCCACCGCGCCGCGCGCGTCGATTCCCGCAGCCCGCAGGTGATCCAGCGATACCTTCAGGCGCTCGCGCGCCCGGCGGTAGCCGTCGTCCTCATCCGACCACCAGTAGTGGAGGCGACTGGTGAGCGCGGGCGCCACCAGGAGCACCTCGGACGCCCCGGCGGCCACGCGATCGCCGATCATCCCGAGCAGGTGCGGTGCGGCGATGGTCTCGTTGGCCACAACCAGCAGCCGATGCCGATCATTCATCGGATCCCCCGTCATACGGTGCGTGGGCTGACCCTTCCCACCGTAGCGAGCGCGTCAGCGTCAGCCCACCACCGCGGGTCCGAACACAGCGCGGCTCACGCGGATGGGGGCGGACCGCACCACGCGAACCGCGCCCTCGGTGCCGGCGCCGGTGGCCACGGCGATGCCCGCGCCCGAGCCG
>Ga0255776_10001320_pt1 | contig 28033 bp, 27 predicted proteins | sample 071ome_19_FD_179974 | JGI IMG/M metagenome (GOLD analysis project Ga0255776, IMG submission 179974) | Coastal salt marsh microbial communities from the Groves Creek Marsh, Skidaway Island, Georgia - 071413AT metaG (version 2) | ecosystem: Environmental > Aquatic > Marine > Intertidal zone >... | reverse complement strand
CCTCGCCTTCCTTTAAACTAATCGAATTAACAATTGCTTTACCCTGAACGCACTTCAGCCCTGCCTCAATAACGGACCATTTGGATGAATCTATCATGATCGGCACTCGAGCAATGTCAGGCTCACTAGCGATCAAGTTCAAAAAGGTAGTCATTGCCTGCTCACCGTCTAGCAGACCCTCATCCATGTTAATGTCTATTATCTGGGCGCCATTTTCGACTTGTTGTCTTGCGACATCCAGAGCTGAACCATAGTCCCCAGCCATAATTAATTTTCGGAAACGTGCTGAACCGGTGACGTTTGTTCGTTCACCAACGTTGATAAATGAAGGCTGCATACGGCTAGGCTACCGCAGTAAAAGGCTCAAGGCCTGAAAGGCGAAGCCGTTTGGGAAGCGTTGGCAACTGGCGTGGCGGTCTGTCTTTTACAGCATCCGCAATGGCTCGAATATGATCTGGGGTCGTACCACAACACCCCCCGACTATGTTAACGAGCCCAGCATCTGTCCATTCTTGTAGATGAGCGGCCGTCTCGTTAGGCATCTCATCATAACCACCAAGGTCATTTGGTAGTCCCGCATTTGGGTGAGCAGACACTCTAACATCTGCCGCCTTGGCAATTGCTGCTACATGAGGACGGAGTTGTTGAGCACCTAAAGCACAATTAAAACCCACACTGAAAGGATTGGCATGCATAATTGAATGCCAAAAGGCCTCAGGTGTTTGACCAGAAAGAGTACGACCCGAAAGATCTGTAATAGTTCCAGAAATCATGATTGGAATATGCCTACCAGTTTTTTCCTCTCTATCCATGAGAGCAAAAATCGCCGCTTTCGCATTAAGCGTATCGAAAACCGTTTCAACAAGGAACAGATCTATACCCCCTTCTACTAAAGCGTTAGCTTGCTCATAGTAGGCTTTAGCAAGGGCATCAAAATTTACGTTACGAAATCCAGGGTCCTCAACATTTGGAGAGATCGATGCGGTGCGATTAGTTGGACCGATTGCACCCGCAACAAATCGAGGCTTATCATCTGTTGAAGCGGAATCAGCGGCGGTTCGGGCAATTTTCGCGCCCTCAAAATTTATATCCGCCACATTATTTTCCATGGCATAATCTGCCTGTGCAATGGCCGTTGCATTAAAAGTATTTGTCTTGAGGATGTCTGCTCCTGCATCGAGATAAGCAGAATGTATTTTGCCGATTGCTTCAGGTTGGGTGATATTCAATAGGTCGTTATTTCCCTTTAGATCTGTGGGCCATTCTTTGAATTTTTCACCACGAAAATCATCTTCAGATAACCTAAGGCCCTGGATCATTGTGCCCATAGCTCCATCAAGCACCAAAACTCTTGCCGTGGTAGCTTTATAGAGCGCATCAAGCCTTTCGGCGGGCGTATTCATCGCACCGGATCCTAAATTTACTTATGAAGTGATGGAATAACTATATAAGCATATTGTTATATGCCATGTAAATCAAGGTGTTGCTGGCATAGATTAGAAGATTGAGTTCCAAATCACTGGTAGAAGTGCCGCTGTAAACAAACCGTTTAGGCCCATAGCAATTCCAGCAAAAGCCGCAGCAGTTTCGTTGATCTGAAGAGCACGTCCGGCTCCGATGCCATGACTTGCAACGCCCAACGCCAGCCCTTGCGCACGGCTATCCAGAAGACCCAACCAATTCAAAATTGGAGGACCCAAAATTGCACCAACTATACCAGATAGGATAACCACCGCAGCTGTTAAGGAAGGCAGTCCATCTAGCTTCTCGGCCACCCCCATAGCTATAGGCGTGGTCACTGATTTAGGAATTAGGCTAGCAATAAGATCTGGCGTTGCACCAGAAACCCAAGCAAAAAAACCTGCGCTTCCCGCTGCTACAGTCGATCCTGCTATCAAAGCTAAAATCAAACCGACAGCTGACTGGCGGACTTTTTCAAATTGATTGTACAGTGGAATTGCGAGGGCCACAGTTGCTGGCCCAAGCAAAAAATGGACAAATTGAGCGCCCTCAAAATAGCTCTCGTAGCTGGTATGGGTAAAAACTAAAACTACAGAAATTGATGTCACAGAGATCAGCACCGGATTGAGCAAGGGGCTTCGTCCAGATCTTCGATAAAGCCAGTCCCCAATTTGGTATACCACTAGGGTCATTGTGAGATGTAAAAGGGGGCTAGAAGAGAGATAAACCCAGACGTTGGAAACTTTATCCATCGCCATGTTTCCGCGCTCGGGTCAAAATGGTCATCAGCACGGCAGTGACAATAATACCTAAAAGAGTACTGATCACCACAGCCAAACTAATTGCCTGCCATGAATCCTTGATCAAAACTAAATGCGTGGTGACACCAACTCCGGCGGGGACAAAAAGCATTGACAATCGTTGCAGCAAACCTTGTGCAACCTGAGATAAAGATGGCGATACACCACCGCGCAAAAATAGAATGATAAGCAGAAGCAACATGCCCAAGACAGGGCCTGGAACTGCAAAATCAAAGTAAACAACAATGGCCTCTCCAACCAATTGGAGAATAAGCAACAGAGTCAGTGCTGAAAGCATAATCTAGGAATACTCCTGACCAATGATCTCGCCAGATTTCACAGTGGCTTGATGCATATTAAACCCATTCATGCTGACTAACGTGTCTGCTGTATGCACGAATACCCCATTGGAAAAGACGTTTAAAAAAAACACCCTACTAGAATTTATGATTGAAAGGTCAAAGAATTTGGATGAATAGCACCTAGTTTCAGAACTTGCATATTTAGCCAAGTGGTTTCTGATTTGATAAAATCCTTACTAACAAACTCTCCCCTCTGTAGGACAAAGAACAAACCTGCTGTCCGCAGTGATTGGCGAATTTGGGAGGAATAAAGTCAACAAACAAAAATGCTGAGACATAGTTTGGTCTTATGTGCTGGACAGATTAAGACTAATACAGAGTGACCCATGGTTTTTATCAGCTAACTTATGCCTTTTACAAACGACATATAATCACGTTTTCTCTGGAAGGACTGTAATCATGCGCATCGAAATCCTCTGCACGGGCGACGAAGTGCTGAGTGGTAAGACAATCAATACTAATTACAGTCATATGGCACGGCGACTGCAAGAAATTGGGGCTGACGTGATTTGGGGAACTACTGTTGGAGACGACCGCAAAAGCCTAAGAGCAGCTTTCCAACAGGCATCGGCACGTGCCGATGTTGTCATAGTAAATGGAGGGCTTGGACCCACAGTGGATGATCTCAGCCAAGAAATGGCAGCAGAGGCAGCCGGTGTGGGTTTAGTTTTAAATGAATCTTGGCTCGAAAATATTCAAAGTTTCTACAAAGCTCGGGGCCGGGAGATGCCTCCGAACAATCGAAAGCAAGCAATGCTTCCTGAAGGGGCAGAATTTATTGATAACCCGGTGGGAACTGCATGCGGGTTCGCCATAGATATTGGCAATGCGCGCTTCTTTTTTACCCCTGGCGTTCCTCGCGAAATCCGTTTGATGCTCGATGACCAGATAATCCCGAGAATTCTGCAGATGAGCGGCACCCAAGCCAAAGTTCGCCTCAAGCGTTTTCATTCATTTGGCCTGGGTGAATCACGTGTCGACGAAATGCTAAAAGACGTTGAGGCGATGGCCATTGGTGGAGAGGTAAAACTAGGTTTTCAAGCTCACTATCCCGAGCTCGAAACAAAACTCTTTGCCCGTGGAACAGACCCAGACGAACTCATCCGAAGGATGGCACCAATTGAAAAAATAATCCGCGACCGCCTTGGCCCTTTCATCCTTGCAGAAGATGATGAAACTCTAGAAAGCAATGTTCTGAACTCGATCAAGTCAGATAATGGTACTCTTGCGATAGCTGAATTTGGTACGAACGGAGCTACCGCCAGCCGAATGGTTGCTGCTGATCCAGACTCTTTTGTTTTTCGACGAGGTGTTCTGGGTGGTGATATCAATAGCCTCGCATCCGCCCTTGATCTAAAATTGAAAGAGGCATCTTCCGCAGCAGCGGCCACATGTGCAGAAGCAGTCATGCGGGCAACTGGAACCACTTATGGTCTTGCCGTGCTAATTCCAAAAGGAAATGAAGGTGGAATTGGGGGAGGTGAAGGCCAAGTTTATATTGCCATTGCAAAAAATGATGGAACAAAGATTGAGCGACCCGCACTTATAGTTGGAGGCAAAGAAAGGGTGCGCGCCGGTGGCGTTGAAATGGGATTAGATTGTCTCCGTCGTGCATTACAAGGACTAGTCACGGATGACAGAATTGATTTTGAAAAAAAAGACAGCGTTTAACTTTCATAAAGAATAGTCCAACATTGGGGTGAAAAATTATCGAGGATCACTCCAATGAGCACCAACGCCCTTCCTCTCCGCCGCTTTAAGGTACTTGATTTAACTCGCGCTCGAGCCGGACCAACTGCAGTCCGCCAATTGGCGGACTGGGGAGCTGATGTATTAAAAATCGAAGCGCCAGCAGAGGATGATAGCAGAAGTGTAACCGGGGGTGCCCGACACGGTTTTGATTTCCAAAACTTACATCGCAACAAACGTTCAATCACACTGAATCTTAAAAAGGACTCTGCTCGCGAAATTTTTTTAAAATTGGTTGAAGAAGCTGATGTTGTTGTCGAAAATTACCGTCCAGGAGTTAAGACACGGCTTGGTGTCGACTATGAGGCCTGTCGGGCAGTAAATCCTCGCATCGTTTATGGGTCGATTTCTGGATTTGGGCAATCTGGCCCCTACAGAGATAGACCAGGTGTCGACCAAATCGCTCAAGGAATGGGCGGCCTGATGTCAGTAACTGGATTGCCTGGTCAAGGCCCAGTTCGGGTTGGAATTCCTATTGCCGACCTAACCTGCGGAATGTTCCTTGCAATTGGAATTCTTACCGCACTTTTAGAACGAGAAGTTTCTGGTGAAGGACAATGGGTCCATACTTCTCTGTTGGAAGCCCAAATTGCTATGTTGGATTTTCAAGCCAGCCGATGGACAATGGCAGGAGAAATTGCTCCCCAAGCAGGCAATGATCACCCCACAAGTGTTCCAACCGGAGTTTTCCCAACTTCGGATGGTCATATCAACATTGCAGCTTCTGGAGGTGTAATGGTTGAGCGTTTATCAGGCGCCCTTGGGGCTTCTGAGCTTCTTACCAATCCCAAGTTCACTAGTAACGAAAGTCGTTCGGAACACAGAAAAGATCTAAATGCTGTGATTGCAAGCTATACAGAAAAGCGCTCGTCCGCTGACCTTATTGAGGCTCTGAACGCCGCGGGTGTCCCTTGCGGTCCAATCTACAATATCAAACAAACCTTCGCCGATGAGCAAGTTCAGCATCTAGGCCTTGCAACACCAGCGCCCCATACTCACCTTGGCGATCTAAGTATTGTTCGACATCCCACCAATATGTCTCGAACACCATTCAAAATGAGGTCTGCTGCACCCGAACAAGGTGATGCTACAACTGAAACGCTTGCCGCACTTGGATATGATCAAGAAGCTCAGGCTAAGCTGAAAGCAGAAGGGGCAATCTAATCAATGTCTGAAGTTCTCATAGATACTGAAGGCTCAATCCGGCTACTGACCTTGAACCGCCCAGAAAAACTTAATGCGATTAATGATGCACTTTCTCACGCCCTTAAAAGCGCCATCAAAGAAGCAGCAAATGACGATAACGTCTCTGTAATCCTTCTCACAGGTGCTGGCCGTGCTTTTTCAGCAGGCGCAGATTTAAAGGAAGCGGCAAGCAATGGTCGGCGTCCACAGCGGGAAGCGTTGAATTCAGCTATCAGCTCAACATCAATCTACGACGCCCTGATCGCGTGCGATAAGCCAGTTATTGCCGCGGTAAATGGCTACGCACTTGGGGCAGGTTCTGCAGTCGCAGTGTCTTGCGACCTCGTGCTAGCAAGCGATGATGCCGTTTTTGGATATCCAGAGTTGAAACACGGACTCGCTGCAACAGCTGTATCTCCAACATTAGTTGCCCAAATTGGTCGGAAGCACGCCACTGAATTGCTGCTTCTAGCTGAAAACCTCCCAGCAGCCCGTGCAGCAGAAATTGGGCTGATTAATCGAGTCGTACCTAAAGATAAATTAATGACGACAGCAAAACTCTGGGCCAACATAATGTCTGGTTTTGACAATGACGCCCTCTGGATGACGAAGCGTATGATCAGACGTTCTTCTGAAATGACGCTATCACAGGCGCATGGTTTAGCTGCGGATAGTTTGACAGTAATGCGAGGCTTTTGATTTGGACTTTATCCAACTAACATTTCTTTAATTGCTTTCGAATATAATTGAGACCAATCATGAATTATGCAGACCCTTCAGACTTTAAAACACAAGACCTCCAACAAATTCGGAGCCAGGTCGAAGGCTGGCTGAGCCACTTTGAGGCCGCATTAACAGCGTGCGACGCCAACAAATTATCGGATTGTTTCACAAGGGATGGAAACTGGAGGGACGTTCTAGCTTTCACATGGCACCTCACCCCGTTTGTTGGCGCGTCAGAAATAGCTGCTGGGTTTGTAGAACGACAATCATCTGTCCTTGCACATAATTTTGAAATCAACCCAGAGCGGAGTGAACCAAGAAGGGTAACGAGACTTCAGAAAGACTGTATCGAAGCCATGATTCGCTTCGAAACTAAACTTGGACGAGGTGAAGGTGTTCTTCGCCTCATAGAGGAGGGCACCACTTTAAAAGCTTGGGCACTCTCCACCTCGTTAGAGGAAATGAAGGGTTTTGAAGAAAAAATTGGAGCAAATCGGCCCAGTGGATCGGCATACTCCCGAAATTTTGGTGGAGACAACTGGGAAGATGCTCGTCGGCGTGCACAATCTTATGAAGATCACGATCCTACTGTTCTTGTAGTCGGCGGAGCACAGGCGGGGTTATCTATTGCAGCTCGATTGAATCAACTGGGTGTAGACACCCTAGTTGTCGAAAAATGGCCACGGATAGGGGACAGCTGGAGAAAGCGCTATCATTCTTTGGCACTCCACAACTCGATCCACGTCAATAACTTGCCATACATGCCATTCCCACCCACTTGGCCAAATTATATTCCCAAAGACATGCTGGGCTTATGGTTTGAGTCTTATGCCCAGATCATGGAAATCAATCATTGGACTTCGACTGAATTTACAAAAGGCGAATGGGATGATGCTGCAAAACACTGGAATGCAACTCTAAAACTAGCCGATGGGTCAGAGCGGTTGCTAAAACCGCGTCATATCGTTTTTGCTAACGGTGTTAGCAGCTATCCATTGAAGCCAGAGATCCCAGGCCTGGAAGAATTTGAAGGCGATGTTATCCATTCAGAAGGCTTTGATAGCGGCGCACCATACGCTGGCAAAAAAGCGATAGTGATTGGAACTGGCTCAAGCGGCAATGACATCGCTCTGGACTTACACAGCTTTGGCGTGGATACAACCATTGTTCAACGAGGCTCCACAACGGTCGTATCTATCGAACCATCCGCTAAACTCAATTATGCTCTCTATGATGAAGGGCTTTCAGTTGAGGAATGTGACTTAATTGGCCTAGCCGCCACTCCTCCCTTGGTCATCAAAGCCTATCAGCTTGCCGTCAAACGGATGATGGACCTCGACAAGGAAATGATCGAAGGCTTGGAAAAAATTGGCTTTAAATACGATATTGGTGAAGACGGCACTGGACACCAGATGAAGTACCGTCGGCGCGGCGGTGGCTATAATCTGGATGCAGGCAGCTCGGCTCTTATGATTAAGGGTGAAATCGGTCTTATCCAAAACGATGATATCGAAAGCTACTGTGCAAAGGGAGCTCGCATGAAAGATGGCTCCATAGTTGAGGCAGATGTTATTGTTCTCAGTACAGGTTACTATCCACAAGGGGAACTTGTTCGGCGCGCTCTAGGTGAAGATATGGCATCAAAAATAGGGCCGATCTGGGGTGAAGATGAGGATGGCGAACTCGCCAATATGTTTAAGCGGACCCCTCAGGAAGGCGCTTGGTTTATTGCAGGCAGCCTCACCCAGGTTCGTGTGTATTCCAAATACCTGGCATTGCAAATCAAGGCTCTGGAAGAAGGCCTAATTGATACCAATCCCTACTCTTAAGCTCAGTAAGGAAGGTCGGTTTCATGGCGTTAGAAGTCATCCCAAGCGGAAAAGCACTGGGTGCAGAAATTCGTGGAACTGACCTTTCAGAAGGCCTTAATGGAGAGACACTATCAGCAGTCAATGCTGCTTGGTTGGAACACTTAGTTCTTCTATTTCGGAATCAAACCATCGATGATCACCAACTCCTGCAAATGGCTGAAAACCTGGGCGGCAGCCAGGCAACCAAATCTAGAGACTACTACGTAAAAGCTGGCTTCACTGAAAAATCTGCAAGATTGTCTGCGGTACCAGGAATTTCGATAATCTCAAACCTAGACGACGACGGAAATCCCGTCGCGCTTCATGCAGGAAGTGGAAGCCAGGAACTTCACTGGCATACCGATAATTCATACGTTGAAAACCCTCCAAAGGGCAGCATCCTTCATGCCCTTCAAACTCCGCAAGCAGGCGGCGGTCACACAAGCTTTGCAAATCAATATCTAGCCTATGAAAATTTGCCCGATGAACTAAAGGCAAAACTTCCTGGCTTACATATTCTACACGATGACAGCCGGAATACGGCTGGAGGTCTTCGTCCCACACGTGTTGCTGCGCAAGCTCGTAGCGAGGTGACTGGTCCTGTACACCCCCTTCTTCGCGTTCATCCCGAAACAGGAAAAAAAGCGCTTTACCTTGGGCGTCGTTATGCTTGGCCATCAAGTCATATCGTCGAATTAGACGACAATGAAAGTGAGAAATTATTGAACTCTCTCTGGTCCGCAGCCTCAAAACCTGAGATTACCTGGACACACTCTGACTGGCGACCTGGCGACGTTCTAATGTGGGATAATAGGTGCACTCTGCATGCTCGGTCTAAAGTCGATCATACCCAGGCAAGAGAAATGCACCGAACCCTAATCAAAGGTGAGGCTATTATAGCAGGATAGATTACTGTGAAGACGGAATAATCGGATCCAGCATAGGCTTACCCAAGATCAAGTCGGCACCCTTTTCCGCTATCATCATGGTACCTGCGTTGAGATTGGCAGAAAGCATGGTGGGCATAATAGAAGCATCAATTACTCGCAGTCCATCAATTCCACGTACACGAAGTTTATCGTCAACCACACTTGTAGGATCAGTGGACGGGGCCATGCGGCAGGTACCCATTACATGATATGTTGTATTTCCATAATGGCGGGCGGCCTCAAGTAACTCTTCGTCTGTTTGTACACTTTCGCCTGGATAACTTTCAGCATCGACATACGGCTTAAGAGCTTCTGTATGGATTAATTTTCTTGCGAGCTTCATAGCACCAACAACAACTCTGCGATCTTCCTCCGCATCTAAATAATTTGGCTGGATAGCAGGTGCTTGAAACGGATCATTAGACTTAGCTCGAACGTATCCTAAGCTCTCTGGTCGATGCTGCCATGCTGCAATTGTAAAGCCTGGATGATCATCAAAAAACCCATGCATCCCAGGCTTGTAACTTGCTGGCGTAAATATGAACTGAAGATCATTGCTCTTTACAGCAGGGTCCGTATGCCAAAACCCATAAACCATAGATGCACTGAGGTTAACTATACTTTTTCCACCTATAAAATACTTAGCAATCTCGCCAAGGAGTTGAATACCCTTCGCCCGCTCGTTCAAAGTTTCGATGTTTTTGACCTTAACAGCAAAACGTGGGGCATAGTGATCGCGAAGGTTTTCTCCAACTCCTTTGAGCTCGTGTATTACTGGAATTTGGCATTCACGAAGCAAATCCCCAGGCCCTATGCCAGACAATTGCAGCAGCTGAGGCGAGTTGATAGCGCCACCACTTACAATTACCTCGCGATTAGCTCGAACTTCTAACTTTGGACCTCCACGACCACCCTTAGAAAATTCGACGCCCACAGCTTTCTTATTATCTAAAATCAGCCGTGTCGCATGTGCATCAGTCTTGATAGTTAAATTTTTTCGTCCTTTGGCTGGGTTGAGAAATGCCCTTGCGGTGCTCACTCGTCTTCGCCCTCTGACCGTTCGCTGAACGTACGAAACACCAGCTTGGTCTTCCCCGTTGTAGTCAGGGTTACGTGGAATACCTACTTCCTGCGCTCCCCTCATGAACGCCTCACAGAGAGGATGTTGGTAATCGAGATCTGTTACCGATAAAGGTCCCTCACGGCCCCGGAAAAAATCATCGCCTTCACCAATTCTTTGCTCGCATCGCTTAAAATAGGGCAATACGTCTGCGTAACCCCATCCTTGGTTACCACGCTGAGCCCAGCCATCGAAATCCATTCTTTGGCCACGATTGTATATGTGACCATTGATAGAAGAGGACCCGCCAAGGGTCTTGCCACGAGGCACATCGATGTTTCTATCAGCAGTCCAATAACTAGGCTCAGTCTCATAAAGCCAATTTACTGAGGGATTATTCAGGGTCTTGATAAATCCCGCTGGGATGTGAATGAAGGGGTTCCAATCTCTAGGTCCAGCTTCCAGCAGACACACCGTGTACTTGCCATTCTCGGTGAGCCTATTGGCCAGAATACAGCCAGCTGATCCAGCTCCTACAATTACATAATCGAATGCTTCAGCCATATCGCAGCTCACTGTATTTGAAAGTGGAAGAAGGTTTTATCTGCAGATCATTAAAAGCCCAGGGACTAAAATTAAGACCAGTAGCCTAACCTTAAAAGGCTTGCTTATTATGATCCTCAGAGCTTTGCTGTGTTGGCAGTCGCGCCATTGTATAAAATCTGACTCACAGCGTCTGATGCTTTAACTTGAAAAGCCATAATCGCAGGATCAAAATCGCGCGTGGGCCGGGGTGTATGCTCAAAAGCTTGAAATTTATCCTCGCCACTCACGAGCGCCGCCGAGTCCCAATCACCTACAATTTGTTCAGTGTCTGCTGGCATGAAATGCATCGACACACCAATGCGACGATCCACTCCACTGTTAGGACCGCTGGCATGAGCAAGACGATAATTGTGTATGGACATCTGTCCAGGCATCAAAGGCATATGAACAGCGTGGGCGTCATCTACTCCGCGCGTTATTTCCTGCCCACGCGTCAGCATATTATCGGTATGATAGCGATCCTCATGCGTTAAGCTCTCTCCACGGTGCGTGCCAGGCATAACACGCATGCAACCATTTTCTGTCTGAGCTGGGGATAGGGCTAACCATGCTGTAATGACCTTATCGCTAGACAATCCCCAATAAGTGTTATCTTGATGCCACGAAACAAAACTTTCGGAACCTGCATCCTTGATCCAAAAAATTGTGTTCCAGCATAGAATGTTCGGGCCAATTAATTGTTTAATTGGGCTGAGCACCCTTTCGTCGCGAATAACATCATCCAGCCACTTAAAAAGCAGATGTGATTTTGCCCTATAAGCTGGAGGCAATTTTCCACCATTTTTTGCCTCAGCTGCTTCCAGGCTATCCCGACAAGCTGCCACTTCAGACGCTGTTAACACATCAACAGGAAAGACATATCCTTCTTGTTCATATTGGCGGATTTGGTCGTTTGTCAGTGACATTAGGGGGTCCTCCTGAGGTTCCTAATTTGAAAACTTTATTACTGCAGCGAAGCAATGCTTCTCAAAATTAATACCTGCTGTGACTCTGATACCTACTACACACTAGCATCTCTCTGAGCTGAACTAGCAACCATGCGAGCCACTTCATATTCTAAAACTGTTTCACCCTTTTGGTTGATTGCGCGGTTCAAGGTTTTGACTATTCCTCGTCCACCTTTGCTTGTTTCGCGGACCATTTGAACCTCAACATCGCAGTAGATGGTATCCCCTACGTTAGTAGGTCCCGTCATTTTCATTGTTGTCTCAAGCATAGCGAGGCCCGTCATTTGCATAGTGCCTTGCACTAAAAGACCTTCACAAAAACAGTAAACAAGGGCCCCGGGAACAGGGCGACCACCCTTTATAGCCCCATGCCTGTCAGAAAACGTTGCATCAGTAAATATCATCTCAACCATGCCTGTTGCATTAATGAAATTTACAAGATCGGCTTCTGTTATAGTGCGATTGATCGTTCTGAATCGATCACCCGCTTTCAGTTCATCCCAGCCAATTCCCAAACCTACAACACGCATATAATTAACCTTCCGTTTAAAAGTGTCAGTTTATCCTTAAAATCACGGCGCTGGAATTTTATCCCTGTGGCGACAAAGGTCTGCAACTGGACAACGCCAACACTCAGGCTTCCTAGCCTTACAAAGATATCGCCCATGCAAGATAAGCCAATGATGAGCATGCAGCATGTATTCAGGCGGTGTTCTCTTCAGCAATGAGAGCTCGACGGCAAGTGTAGTTTTACCAGGTGCTAGGCCCGTCCGATTTCCAATCCGAAAGATATGCGTGTCAACCGCCATAGTGGGCGCGCCAAAGGCCATATTGCGAACGACATTTGCTGTTTTTCTGCCAACTCCAGGAAGTTTTTCCAAAGCAGCCTGATCATCAGGCACTTCCCCTCCATGTTCAGAAAGAAGAATTTCTGAAAGCTTAATTACGTTTTTAGCCTTGGAGTTATATAGGCCTATTGTTTTGATATGTTCCTTCAACCCTTCTTCACCAAGAGCTACCATGGCCTGCGGTGTTTTAACGTCCTGGAAGAGTCTCTCCGTAGCCTTATTTACTGAAATATCTGTTGCTTGTGCTGACAATGCTACTGCCACCAGCAGTGTATATGGGTTTACAAAGTTTAACTCTCCTTGGGGCTCTGGGTTCAAAGCTGCAAGGCGTCGGTAAAATTCGGCCACTTCGGCCTTGGGCATCGGTCTCGGCATGATGCGCTATACTGAGCTATAAAGAGAGGTATGCAAGAGGTGTCCATGAAAAATAACGCCGAGAGCAAACCAATTTTTGAAGCCACTCTCTATCCCTACCGCAGTTTGCCCCCAGAAGTTTTTTGGTGGCTAATGGCAGGAGTTACAGGAGTAAGTTTCACTACAGGGCTAGCATTTGCCTCAATTGGGGCATGGCCTATTTTGGGTTTTTTTGGACTTGACGTGTTACTTCTTTTCATTGCCTTCCGTTTGAATTATCGATCTGGAAGGTTGGTAGAAACGGTTACTCTAACGAGGGAAGAGCTTCTAATTCGAAGAATTCAACCGAGTGGGAAGGTAATAGAGAAACGCCTGCAGCCTTATTGGCTACAAGTTGACTCAATACCCACGTCAGAGGAAATAGGTGCTCCCCCAGCAGAAATTCGCCTCTCAAGTCATGGAAAAGTTTTCTCATTAGGTCACTTCCTAACCGACGATGAACGATCCGATCTAACAGAAGCACTAAATAATGCTCTTTCCAAATGCAGAGCCATGCCGGAACTTCAATGACTATGCCATACACAAATCCATCAGATCTCTCAGGGCTTGATATCCTAGTAACTGGCGCAGGTAGAGGCCTTGGGAAAGCTGCAGCTAGAATGCTAGCAGGATGTGGCGCCAAAGTTTTTGGCGTATCTCGAACAGAGAGCGAGCTAAACGAGCTTAAAAATTTAATTCATAACGACGGTGGGCAGGCAGAAGTCGCCAAACTAGACGTAACCGACTTAAACGCGGTTCGGAGTCTAATTGGTGATTTACCGAAACTGGATGCGGTCATCAATAATGCTGGGTGGAACCATCCTCAACATACATTTGATGTCGACGACACTACCTTTGATGCGATGGTGGACATTAACCTTCGAGCTACTTTTGCAGTTGCACAAGCAACAGCAAGGCGGTTCAAACAAGACGGTACCAAAGGTTCAATCGTGAATATGTCCAGCCAGATGGGTCATGTGGGTGGGCCTCTGAGAAGCGTCTATTGCATGACAAAATTTGGACTCGAAGGCATGACCAAGGCTATGGCTGTAGACCTAGCTGGCGAAGGAATTCGCGTTAACACGGTGGCACCAACTTTCGTAGAAACACCACTAGCATCCGAATTTTTAAAAGAACAATCTTTCAGGGACTTTGTCATTGGATCTATTCCTATGGGTAAACTCGCTACTGAAGACCAAGTTGCTGCAGCATGCGTATATCTCTGCTCCCCACTTTCAGCGATGACCACAGGAACAAGTATTTTGATAGATGGCGGCTGGACTGCAAAATGACGACGCGTATTGTATTTCTAGACCGAGCAATCTTCGCAAATTCGGTCAAGCTTGAAGCACCCTCATTCAGCCATGAATGGTCGGATTACCCAGAAACAAAGCCACATCAAGTTGTTGAACGACTAAGTGGATGCAAAATTGCTATCTCTAGCAAGATTCCAATCAAAGCTCCGGATATGGATCTTCTTCCCAACCTGAAAATGATAGCGATTGCAGGCACAGGCACCGATCACATCGATATCGAAGCAGCTACACGTAAGGGGATAACGGTAGCGAACCTCAAAGGATATGCCTGGAGAGCAGTAGCTGAGCACGCAATTGCCCTATCTTTTTCCCTTGCTCGTAATCTCAAAAGTTATGGCAATGCTGTTGCTAAAGGCCACTGGTCCGATGCTGATGCCTTTTGTTGGCACGGTGGAGGCGAAATCCGCGACCTTTTAAATTCATGCTTTGCAGTTTTCGGCCGCGGTGCAATTGGAGCGGAGGCCGGACGGCTCGCAAGCCTTCTTGGAATGAACGTAATCTATGCCGAACGCAGAGATGCAAAGCATGTCCGCCCAAATTATGTAGCCTTTGATGAAGCCCTAGCCATGGCAGATGTGATCAGTCTGCACTGCCCTCTCATAGACTCAACACAAGGAATGATTGACGAATCTGCTTTTGCCAAGATGAATAGGAAACCAATATTAATTAACTGTGGACGTGGAGGCTTAGTCAATGAAATGGCGCTAGTTAAAGCGTTGAATGAAGAACAGATTTCTGGAGCTGGCTTTGACGTTTTGTCGAAGGAACCCCCAGATACAGACGACCCCAATCCATTTTTAAAACTAGCTGATCTGCCAAATGTAATTATTACACCGCACGTAGGCTGGGCCAGTGGAAATGCAATGCAAGCAGCAGCTGATATGCTTATCAGTAATATAAATGCATTCCAAGCTGGCAAACCTGAGAACGTTGTTGTGGTTTAATGGGCCATCCGCCACGCGAAATTGTGGATGCCTTGATCCGCTTAAAATTGGTCAACGAACCAGTTTCAGGAGAACCCCTCATAGGTGGTGTTTCATCCGATATCTGGCGAATTGATAGGCCAAACGGACCAATTTGTGCAAAGAGGGCTCTTGGTAAACTTAAAGTAGCTGCCGATTGGCATGCCCCGGTTGAACGAAGTATTTATGAAGCAAGGTGGCTTACTCGTGCATCTGCCGCTTTGCCGGGAGTAGCGCCTAAAATGCTGGGGCAGGATGAAGTGTCCGGTGTTATTGCTCTAGAATGGCTTCCACCAGACAAACATCCAGTCTGGAAAACAGAGATGATGACTGGGCACATTCCCCACGCATTCGCGGGGGAAGTAGGGCGCCGGCTGGCTCGCATTCATTCTGTAACAGCTCTCGTGCGCGACCCATCGGTTGAGGTGGATTTTCCAACGGATACAATTTTTTATGCGATCCGGCTTGAACCTTATCTCGCAGCAATGCGGCCAGTGTGGCCAGACTTAGCCCCCCAGCTAACCGCTTTGATTAACAGAACCGCTTCAACAAAACGCTGTCTTATCCATGGAGATATAAGCCCAAAAAATATTTTGATGGGCCCATCCGGTCCTGTTTTTATTGATGCAGAATGTGCTTGGGCAGGAGACCCTGCTTTTGATCTTGCATTTTGCCTTAATCACTTACTGCTTAAATGCAATGTACACCCCGACAAGTTAGAAGATTTCGGCAAAAGCTTTAAAGAGCTATCGCAAGCGTACTTGAAAGGTGTTGATTGGGAATCCCAACAAGAACTAGAGATGCGCGCCGCCACTCTTTTGCCAGCTCTTTTACTTGCACGAGTAGATGGAAAATCGCCCGCCGAATACATCACTGCTTCGAAGGATAAAGAACGTATTCGCAAGATTGCTTCGTCATTAATTCAATCCAGTCCTCACAGCCTTACCAAAATATGGAATACCTGGTCAGAAGGATTTTTATAGCTATGCCAATTAATCAGAAATAATGAGTGTGATTTTGAGCAAGGCTATAAAGCACAAACAGTTTTGCTTTAAACGCTCTAAATTTCGCCGAAGCCTTGATCAATTAAATCTGAAACTGCCGAGACCGCTTCATCGGCCCTATGGCCTTCAGCTACTATTATCACTTTAGTTCCAAATTCAGCGCCCAGCATCAAAAGGTCCATAATTGAATTGGCCTCTGCTGTCTCACCATTACACTGGATGAAAACGTCGGCTTCAAAAGTTTGCACCAGGCTGGCCACCTTAGCTGCGGGACGCGCATGAAGCCCCTTTGGATTACAGATGACCGTCTCTTTAGCAGTGCCCAAATTAGTCACCATTACTTAATACACGACTAGCCATGCAGATATATTTTTTTCCCGCATCTTCCGCCTGAGTTGCACAATCTTTCAAAGCTAGCTTCTCACGTGTCTGCGCGAGTTTAACAAGCATAGGAAGATTTACTCCGGCGATTACCTCAACTTGCGCACCTTCCATAATCGATATAGCTAAATTTGAAGGAGTACCGCCAAACATATCAGTTAACAGGACTACTCCATCGCCAGAATCATTTCTTCGAACAGCTTTAGATATGTCTTTTCGGCGAGCAATAGGATCATCTTCAGGTCCAATCGCAATAGCTTCCGCTTGAGGCAAGTCACCGACTACATGTCGCAGCGCCTTCAAAAGTTCTGCTGCTAATTCACCGTGAGAAACGACCACTATGCCGATCATAAAATCCCCTCCGGCTAAATTCCCTGCACCCAGGTTAATTTGATTACACTAATTACGAAAACCTCTTAACCTGCCAGTTAAAAAAGATCACGCAATATCACAATAGCTGGTGCACCTTTACGTCTAGCATCAGCAATAGCTTGTTGTGGTTGGTTTTGATTAGCTCATGATTAATTCGGGTCGAACTAAGCTACAGGCAAAGTAACTAAAAAACGGGCTCCAATTATATTATGGTCAGTCGCCCTTCTATTTTCAGCAATTATTGTTCCGCCGTGGGCTTCAACAATTTGCCTAGAAATTGAAAGGCCGAGCCCCGAATGCTCACCGAAAGCTTCTTCATTAGGACGTTCCGTATAAAATCTTGCAAAAATGGCATCTTCCTTTCCAGGAGGTATACCAGGCCCGTCATCTTCGATGGCAATAGTGAAAAAGTCACCAAAACGAGATAATCGCATGTTGATCTGACCAGTTATCGGGCTGAACGATCTGGCATTACTGATTAAATTTTGAAAAACCTGTCCTAGGCGAAGTTCACCGCCCTTGACCCAAGCCCCTTCCAAAAGCGGCTCGGAAATTTCTAAATGAAGTTTAGGAGCCTGTGGCTGCACAACTATAGTATTTTCGATCTCCATGAGTGTTTTAAGCACCTGAACCAGATCTATGGATTCCATCTCTTCCCTAGACATTTCAGCATCGAGACGCGAAGCATCAGAAATATCACTTATCAGGCGGTCGAGGCGTTCAACATCGTTTTGGATGACACTAAGCAAACGCTGGCGTTGGCTTTCATCATTCACACGTAAGACCGTTTCTACTGCGCTTTTTAGCGACGTCAGTGGATTTTTTATCTCATGAGCGACATCTGCAGCGAATTGCTCTGTCGCCATCATTCGGCTTTTAATAGCTTCCGTCATATCTCGCAGAGCGACCGATAGATCGCCTATCTCATCTTTCCGCTCTGATAGGTCAGGTATCGACTGCTCCCAAGACCGTCTACCTCGATTCCGATTCACAGCATGTGCCAACGCTCGTAACGGACGGGAGATTGCATTTGCGAGATATAGAGAAGCTAAAACTGACAAAAACATTGCAACTGCAAAAACACGAAGGATATCGTAGCGCACCGCCCTGACAGCCTGCGCTACTGCTTTACCCTCTTGAGAGAGCATCACAGCCCCAATGATTTGCTTAAACCGTTTAGTCGGAGATGTTGCTGTCAAAATCAAACGGCCATCTGACATGCGTCGAACGGCTCCATCAATTTTTCCCGACAATGCCGAAACAGTTTCCGGGTAATCAAAAGCTGTCTGATTGGGACCTTCGGTATAAAGAGGCCGTCGGCGAACAAATTTTTCCCATACTGGGGTTATCAAATCGTAGGTCCTATTGAAAAAAGCTTCAAAGCCACCGGACGAATTTGGTGGCGGCAAACTTTCGATTTGAATTAGCCCGCTACCGCCTACCACACGACGACTGTCAACCATCAATCCAGAATTTGGCGTAAACACTCGGACTCGTGGACGATCAGGATTGGCAAATCTGTTAACAAGACGCTTCGCGAGTTCTGGTTGAAGAAACGCTTCAACACCACTGTCTCCACCCTGCTCGATACCAGCACTTTCTCCAAGGGCCTCAGCCACCAAAGTCGCTTGTGCTTTCAAGATAGCAAGCTCGCTCTGTATTAATTGAGATTCATACCGTTCAAGATACAGAAGCCCAAAAAAAAGAATGCCAGGACCAACCAAATTAACCAACAGAACGCCGCGAGCTAATGGCGAAAACCGAAGACGACCTCTTTGATGACTGGCTGAAACATTACGTTGGATTACCCAATCCCAAAGTACCAAAGTCGGCGCAATGAAAATTCGGCGCAACAAAGCTTCTATTCAGCCTTATACCGATAACCAACACCGTACAAAGTCTCGATATGGTTAAATTGAGGATCACATTGTCTCATCTTTTTCCGCAAGCGCTTGATGTGACTATCAATTGTTCGGTCATCAACATAAATGCTATCGCCGTAAGCTGCATCCATTAACTGATCACGGGTTTTGACGAAGCCGGGACGGATAGCTAAGGCTTTTAAAAGCAGAAACTCTGTCACCGTTAAATTCACCTGATCACCCTTCCAGAGACAGAGGTGGCGAGCTCCGTCCATCACAAGATGGCCTCTTGTAAATTGCTCTGCTCCAGCCTGTGCTGTTTCCTCTCCTATATCTACGCGGCGAAGCAAAGTACGGATGCGTTCTACTAATAGTCTTTGAGAAAACGGCTTTCGGATGTAATCGTCTGCTCCTAGGCGTAGACCAAGAACTTCATCAACTTCATCATCTTTTGACGTCAAAAAAATAACTGGAAGAGCTGTTGTCCGACTACGCAGCTTTTGAAGGAGCTCCATTCCATCCATGCGAGGCATTTTGATATCAAGTACGGCAAGGTCAACTGGAACCTGTCGGATACCCCGGAGAGCCTGCTCACCGTCGGTATAGGTGTCCACACCAAACCCTTCTGCCTCAAGTGCAATTGAGACGGAGGTTAAGATGTTTCGGTCGTCGTCAACGAGAGCGATGCGATGAACCATGATGGAGGCCGTCCTTTACGCTTGATTATCATTATAAAGGAATGGCTGCAGAATGTGACCACAATTAGTCATTTACGTACCAGTTGCGCCGCAATTGGCATAATGCTTCCATTTATTTCATGACTGATAAGACTCGCCTTGCCGTCGATATTGGCGGAACATTCACAGACTTAGCTATTGAAGGTCCCTTTGGGCGCCTATCTCATAAGCTACTGACTACACCTGATGCACCTGAGCGTGCAGTTATCGAAGGAATTAACACGTTGCTCAAAAGCGCATCTGTTAATCCTGAAGATGTAGCCATTGTCATTCATGGCACGACTTTGGCAACAAATGCGATAATTGAGAGAAAGGGAGCAAAAACAGGGCTTGTGACCACAGCGGGTTTCCGGGACTCAATCGAGATGGCATATGAGCACCGTTTCGAGCAGTACGACCTCTATATGGAGAGACCACCTGCCCTATCTCCTCGTCACTGGCGACTTGAAGCTGAGGAGAGGATAGCCGCTGACGGCTCAATCCTATTACCCTTAAAGGAGTCTTCTCTGGAGTCCGCTATAAGTATCTTCAAAACGGAAAACATAGAAGCAATAGCGATCACCTTTTTGCATTCTTATGTAAATCCAACTCATGAACTTCTCGCTGGCGAAATATTTTCAAAAGCCCTTCCAAACGTGCCAATCACGCTAAGCCATCAAGTCTGCCCGGAAATTAGAGAATACGAGCGAACATCAACAGCACTAGCAAACGCTTATGTTCAACCCCTCATGGCAGGGTACCTTCGTCGCCTAGCCGATAATTTGCAGGAGGCCGGTCTCTATTGTCCGTTGCTCATGATGACATCAGCAGGCGGGGTAGTCACAGTGGACACCGCTGCAGCAGAACCCGTCCGCCTTGTCGAGTCTGGTCCAGCCGGCGGCGCAATATTGGCCACACAAATTGCCAAAGAAAATAACGAAGCACATGCCCTAGCATTTGACATGGGAGGCACTACTGCCAAGCTCACACTGATCGACAACATGACACCACAATATGCGCGCTCATTTGAAGTTGCGCGTGCACATCGCTTCCTTAAAGGCAGCGGCCTGCCATTGAGGATTCCGGTCATAGATATGGTCGAAATTGGCGCTGGTGGTGGCTCAATTGCGCGCATCGACAACCTAAACAGAATTACGGTGGGCCCAGATAGTTCCGGAGCATCACCAGGTCCAGTTGCTTATGGAAAAGGAGGTCTACAACCCACCGTAACCGACGCTGACATCGTTATGGGGAGAATTAGTCCGACCCACTTTGCTGGAGGACGGATTAAAATTAATGTTTCCTCCGCTGAAAACGCAATATCAAAGGATATTGCTAATAAATTAGAAATTGATGCTCTAACTGCGGCAGCCGGTATAGGCGAAATAGTCGACGAAAATATGGCAAACGCAGCACGTATTCATGCCGTCGAAAATGGTAAAGATACTGAGAGCAGAACTATGATTGCGTTCGGCGGCGCAGCTCCAATTCATGCCGCTCGACTTGCAGAGAAACTAGGCATTAATCGTGTCATTATCCCAAAGGGAGCAGGAGTTGGTTCAGCCTTCGGCTTTCTCGCAGCTCCCATAGCATACGAAGTGGCTCGTTCTCGTTTGATAGAACTAAAAAACTTTGATTATGAAGCTCTCTCTCAGATCTTTAGTGACATGGGAAAAGAAGCGCATGCAGTTGTTCGACTTGGCGCGCCAGATGCACCATTAATTGAACGTCGTGTGGCCTACATGCGATACCGCGGACAAGGGCACGAGATTGCTGTTAGCCTCCCAAATAAAATTTACGGGGCCAAGGATTCTCAAACATTAAGGGATGCATTTGAAAAGGAATACTCCCGGGTATTTGGCCGAGTTATTCCCAATTTAGAAATCGAAGCCATAACATTCACTTTAGCGGTCGGGACCAAACCATCCGATATTGTGAAATTACAGCCAACCTCAATTAGCTCCCTTCCTGAACCAGAGCAAAAAAAACAAGTTTTTGATCCAGGAACCGGTAATAGCCATCAGACTGCAATTTACAGTCGCAGAGCCCTCACACCTGGAACAAAATTAATTGGCCCAGCGCTTATTGTGGAAGATGAGACAACAACTGTGGTCCCACCTAGTTTCGTAGCTGAAATAAATTCAGGAGGACATATCATTCTGACTCGGGAGGTTGTTTAGATGAATTCAGCAAATAGTGCCGGCGATAAAATGGCCACACTCCGATGGCAGGTTATGTGGGATCGCCTTCTATCAGTGGTAGAAGAACAAGCACAAACACTGGTTCGAACGGCTTTTTCCACATCAACTAGAGAAGCAGGTGATGTGTCCGCTGGAGTATTTGATTTAGATGGAAAGATGCTAGCGCAAGCTGTGACAGGAACGCCCGGTCATATCAATTCAATGGCTCGGTCCGTCACCCATTTTATAGCTGAATTTCCCATTGAAGGCATGTCACCCGGTGATGCATACATTACCAATGATCCATGGATGGGAACGGGTCATCTTCATGACCTAACAGTAGTATCTCCCTGTTACAAAGATAACCAGATGGTTGCTCTATTCGCGTGCACCAGCCACTTGGTCGACATCGGTGGAGTGGGGCAATCACCTGACGGCAGGCAAGTGTACCATGAAGGTCTCTACATTCCGATCTTACCACTCATTAAAAAAGGTCAAATGGAGGAGTGGCTCCTTAAGTTAATACGGGCAAATGTAAGAGAACCAGTTCAAGTTGAAGGTGACATCTACGCTCTGGCAGCCTGCAATGAAACAGGCGCTAAACGCTTACTATCCATGATGAGTGAATACGGACTCAACGACCTTAAGGAGCTTGGAGCTTACATTATATCGACTAGCCGTTCCGGTATGTCAGATGCAATCAATAAATTGCCAAAAGGGCAATGGACAGCATCAATGCGAATTGACGGTTATGAGGAGCCAATTGACCTTGTTGCCACCTTATCAATTGGTGATGGAGAGATTTTAGTTGATTTTACAGGCACTTCAGATGCTGTTGGGCGTGGTATTAACTGTCCAATGTGCTACACGGAAGCATACACGTCATTTGGGGTAAAATGCGTTGTTGCTCCATCAATCCCTAACAATGCAGGTACACTCGATGCCATCAAGGTGACGGCCCCAGAAAATACAATTGTCAATGCACTGCACCCGGCAGCAGTCGTAGCTCGCTCTACAATAGGCCACATGCTACCCGATGTTGTCTTTGGGTGTATCGAGCAAGCGATACCTGGAGTTGTTCCAGCTGAAGGCACATCTAATCTCTGGACGATAAAACTTGGTGCCGGTCATGGTATGGGAATGATTGGCTCCAAAAACGCATCGCCTTTTATGGTTAATTCATTCCACTCTGGTGGAGCGGGAGCGCGACCATCACAAGATGGGCTCTCGGCAACTCCATATCCCAGCGGCGTTCGAAACGTGCCTGTTGAGGCGACCGAAGCAATTACACCCATAGTTATTTGGCGGAAGGAATTTAGACAAAATTCTGGCGGACCTGGTCGCTACCGTGGCGGCCTTGGTCAGGTTATGGAAATAGAGAATAGAGAAGAGGTACCCTTTGGAATATTCGCCACTTTCGAGAGGGTTCATTACCCACCTCGAGGCCGGGCAGGAGGATCAAGCGGAGCAAAAGGTAGAATCAGCTTAGCAAAAGAAAAACGCGATCTCCGTAACAAAGGCTTTCAAATAATTCCAGCGGGAGAACGTCTCGTAATCGAGATGCCTGGAGGTGGCGGGATAGGTGTGGCTTTTGAGCGAGACCCTTCCGCCGTCGCAGCGGACGTAAAAGCTGGGTTTATAACAATCGAAGCCGCCTCAACAGATTATGGAGTAGTTGTAAGAGATGATGGGCAAGTCGATTTTGAAGCAACTAAAGCCCTTAGAATGTAACTAAAATAGGTCATAATCCCTGCAACACCCTCGGCATAACCTCCTTGGCAAAAATTTCCATGGATTCCATAACTTGAGAGTGAGGCGTTCCTAAGGACTGAAAAGCCGGTATCACGGCAGTCACACCAAGCCGCCGGCCATAGCTAATCAACTGCTCTGCCACCTGATCAGGCGACCCAAGTAAAAATCTATCCTCAAGTAACTCTTCAAATGGCAGATCAAGGTTATTATCTCCGTCCGCCATGGACTTATCTTGTCCCCACGCATGGTAAGATTTGTATTTTGCTTCAAGAGAAGGTCTTGCAATGCGAATCGCCTCAGCTTCTGTGGCTCCAAGGTAGCATTCTCGCATAATGGGCAACACTTTTGGCTCTGGCTTGCCTGCAGCCTCCAATGCGCGTCGATACACATCAAGCTGCCGTTCTATTGTTGCCATAGTTTGATGTGGATTAATGAACCATGCATCTGCCATTCTCGCTGCACGTTCAATTCCAGCATCAACATTAGCGCCAATCCAAAAAGGTGGATTGGGTTTCTGCAAGGGTTTGACGGAACAAGAAGCATTGTCTAACTCGAAATGAGAGCCTTTCATATTCACCGCTTCTTCGGTCCAGAGACGACGGATAGCCACCAGGTTTTCCTCAAACCGACGGCCTCTTTCTTTAGCGGTCGTACCAAATGCTTTAAATTCGACCTCGCGATAGCCAATACCTGAACCAAATACCAAACGTCCGCCAGACATGACATCAATAGCTGCAAGCTGCTCGGCTATATCAAGGGGCTTATGCAACGGTAAAAGCACAATACCCGTAACAAGTTTGATACTGGGTGCTTCCACCATAATACGTGCTAAAAATGGTGTCTGCTGAAGAGCCTGCACAGGAGACATCGAATAGTGTTGTCCCTTGGTTAGGTAACTATAGCCAAGCTTGTCTGCCAAACGGGCACTCTCACACGCTTTGGCAAAAGCATCTTGCATATCCGTGCCTGAGGGATACTGACCTCTCATGCTAAAGCCATATTCCATCATTTTTTCCTCTCTTGATACACCGATACTTCCTAATGCTAACATGTAGTCAATCAGTACACACGAAGGGCTGCGCTCATGAAAGGCATTGTTTTTACTGGAGACCGGAATCTAGAACTTATGGAGTTTCCAGACCCAGAACCAGGCCCACGAGACGTTATTTTGGAGATCAAAGCGTCCGGTATGTGTGGCACGGATCTAGGCCTTTATCGCCGTTCATCTACTTCAATCACTGAGAGCGACCTAATTATCGGTGGGCATGAACCTGCCGGCATAGTCGCAGCTGTTGGAAACGGTGTCTTAGAGACAGAAGCACGTGTTGGTGACCGGGTTATGGATCATCACTATGAAGGCTGTGGACACTGTAGACACTGCAAGACTGGCTGGACCCAAAGTTGCGTGGAGGGACCAATTGTTTATGGCAACCGTGGTGGACATGGCGCTCACGCTAAGTACATGAAGGTTCCAGTCCATACACTTGTTCCACTACCAGAAGAACTTTCCTTCCAAACAGGCGCCGCTATCGCATGTGGAACCGGGACCGCTTATGGGGCACTGAAGCGGCTAGGCTTGGAGGGTGACGAAACGATCGCCGTTTTCGGACAAGGACCAGTTGGTCTATCAGCAACCCAATTAGCTGCAGCAATGGGCGCACGCGTCATAGCAGTTGATCCAGAATCTGATAGACGCGAAATGGCTTTGAGCCGTGGGGCGGAAATTGCCCTCGATCCTAGTGACGGTAAAGTTGTTCAAGCAATCAAGGATCTGACACACGGCGAGGGTGCTGATAAATCTCTCGATGCAACTAATTCCGTCGACGCTCGCCGAAATGCGGTTCAGTCAACTAGGACATTCGGCAGCTCTGTAATGGTGGGGGTTGGTGGAGAAATCACACTTCAGGTTCTTCCTGATCTTATTCGCAGGCAATTAACACTTATTGGTCATCAAACTTTTTCTAAGGTTGGCCAGGCAGACTGTGCCCGTTTCATTGCCTCACGTAAGATCGATATCGACAGCATATTTACCCACAAATGGAAATTACACCAGGCTGAAGAAGCATATGATTTGTTTGATCAACAGAAGACAGGCAAGGGTTTTTTCGAACCCGCCTGACATCTCCAAAGTACCAATAATGCGGCAATATTAATTACCTAAATCTTCGAGAAAGCATTTGGAGGAGGCCAACATGGCTGACAATGAATTTGATTATATTGTTATTGGGTCCGGCTCTGCTGGGGGAGCTGTGCTGGGAAGATTGTCAGAAAATGGTCGCTTCAAAGTCCTTTGCTTAGAGGCAGGAACAAAAGGAGCAAAATATATCTGGACTCGCCCTCCAGCTGGAGCTGCTAATCTTGTAGATAATCCAGCTGCCAACTGGCGCTATCAATCAGAGAGCCATGAAGGTCATGGTAATCGGCAAATATATGTTCCAAGAGGTAAAATTCTTGGTGGCTCGAGTGCAATCAATGGAACTATCTACAACCGCGGCCAAAAAGCTGACTACGACACATGGGGACAAATGGGTTGCCGTGGTTGGAGCTTTGAAGATGTTCTGCCATTTTTAAAAAAAATAGAAAGTACTGATATCGGTGATGATGCCCATCGTGGTCGCAGCGGTCCTATCAGAGTAACAGAAGCGGCCAAACTAACACCCTTCTATGATCTATTTATCGACGCAGCAAAGGTTCAGGGACTTCCTCATAACCCTGATTATAGCGGTGAGACACAAGAAGGTGTCGCGATGGCTCAACAGACAGTGTTCAAGGGCGAAAGAGAAAGCACTGCGGTCAAATACATAGAACCAGCACGCAAACGGTCTAACGTCACAGTCCATTCCGGTGCTGAGGCTGAAGAACTTCTTTTTGAGGGCAAACGGTGCATTGGGGTCTCTTATCGAAGGAACGGAAGGGTGGAAAAGGCATTTGCAGCGCGTGAGATTATTGTTTCATGTGGGACCGCGAATTCACCAAAATTGTTAGAGTTATCTGGGATAGGCAACCCAAAAATTTTATCTGAGCACGGAATCAAAACATTCCATGAGCTGCAGGGCGTAGGCGAAAATCTGCGAGATCATTTTGGACCTATCCTGAAATGGCGTTTTAATCAGGAAGGGTTATCTCTTGCAAAACGAGGGCAAGGTGCGCGTTTTGCCCTAGAGATTGCAAAATATGTGACCTTACGGAAGGGTTTCATTTCTCAAGGTATTGGCACTCTGCGCGTATTTGCTCGGTCTAGGCCAGAATTAGAAAACCCGGACGTGATGATGGTTGTGGCGCCTTATATGATCGAGATGCGCGGGGGAAGAAGTCGGCGTATGTCGCCTATAGAGGGTTTCTTTATGTATTCTCACGCCCAAAGAACAGAAAGTACGGGCACGATGCATATTCGCTCTGCTGACCCATCTGAACCACCAAAAATTGGGTTCCGCTTCTTGCAAACTACAAATGACCGTTTACTGGCCATTGCCTCCATCAGAATGGCGCGAGCTATAGTAGAAAGCCCCCCTCTAGCTGAAAAAATCGCTGAAGAATTGGCCCCAGGTGCCAATGTACAAAGTGACGACGAAATTCTGGAATATGTTCGGAATGAAGGTACGATCACTCACCACATGATTGGTACTTGTAAAATGGGCCATGATCCAATGGCTGTAGTTGATGACCGTCTGCGCATTCATGGACTAGAGGGAGTCCGTGTTGCGGATGCTTCAATTATGCCTACCCTCACATCAGGAAATACCAACATCCCTAGCATAATGATTGGTGAGAAATGTGCAGCGATGGTGCTGGAGGATGCAGCTTGACCACCAGGGGGCCGGATTGGGGTGGTGTTATGCCACCAAATGAAAGTTTTTTAGCAAAAGCGCCAAAGGAATTAGCTCTAGAACCAGATCTCCCCATCATAGATACGCATCTGCACCTATGGCAGTTATTTCCTGGGCAACCTTATTTATGGAGGGAGCACGCCGCGGATGTCGAAGTATCTGGCCGCAACGTAACCCATCGCAGAGCCACCGACTGACTCTGGAAAAACTGCACCATAGAAACCTAAATCCCCAGCTTTTTTGACAAGCCCTCGAGGGAATTCACCACTCTTTTCTATATCGTTCATGAAAGGATTAACCTCAGACTCCATGAACCGATTTACACTATCTCTAAGGGCATCAATTTCTTCAGCAGCAGCAACACTCATGAGTATTCAAACCTCTTCTAACAGCTATGGCTACTAAGTCTTCATATTTGAAGTCGAATTCCCATCGCTTGTATCCTGCTGTTGAGTCTCCTCAACAGCAACCCTAAAGTCTCATAAATTACCCGACACGAAAGCTTAGAATATGAAAACTCTTGAAGGCAAAATTGCTTGGATAACAGGTGCTGGAACAGGCATTGGCCGCGGAGGCGCTCTCGCTCTAGCAGAAGCTGGTGCCTTCATAATTCTTTCAGGGCGAAGAAAAACGCAGCTTGAGGATGTTAAGAGTACTATTCTTGCAGCAGGAGGAAATGCGGAGACGGCTCCACTCGACATCGTGGACGTTGAAGCTTGCGATAAAACAGTAGACTTTATTCTCGGAG
>Ga0255776_10001319_pt1 | contig 28050 bp, 32 predicted proteins | sample 071ome_19_FD_179974 | JGI IMG/M metagenome (GOLD analysis project Ga0255776, IMG submission 179974) | Coastal salt marsh microbial communities from the Groves Creek Marsh, Skidaway Island, Georgia - 071413AT metaG (version 2) | ecosystem: Environmental > Aquatic > Marine > Intertidal zone >... | reverse complement strand
GTTCGTTTTCCTCGAACAAGAGCGCCATCCGTTGCACCGACAATGGTTCACCCGCCGCCAGTAGCGCGCCCTCGAGAATCTGCACTAATCCCGCTTCCATCTTTACTCCGACCTTGCCTTGATATGAATGGGGCCGAAGCCCTCTGTCTGAACAATTTCGATCAAGGACTCCTTCATAAGCTCCATCAAGGCAAGGAACGTGACGACAACGCCAAGCCTGCCCTCTTCAGGTTTAAAAAGTGAGACAAACGGCACAAAACCACCCGCCTTCAAGGTATCGAGCACCTGTGACATCCGCTCTCGAGTCGACAACGATTCCAATTGGATCTGATGACTGGCATACATCTCCGCGCGTCTCAGGACATCACCCAGCGCCAGCAGCACTTCGCGCATATCAACGTCGGGCAACGGGCGCTCAAGGTGTAAATCGGGCGGCGCCGCAGAAGCCTGCCATAGCTCGCGCTCCAACCGCGGCAGCGCCTCAAGATCCTCTGCAGCTTTTTTGAAGCGCTCGTATTCCTGCAGGCGCCGGACCAGATTGGCGCGTGGATCCTCTTCGTCCTCGTCGACATCTCCGGCGCGAGGCAACAACATTCGCGACTTGATCTCCGCCAACATCGCAGCCATCAACAAATATTCAGCCGCCAGCTCAAACTGCATAGCGTCCATGAGCTCGACATAGCGCATGTATTGCTCGGTAATCTGGGCGACATCAATATCGAGGATGTCGAGGTTTTGGCGCCGAATCAGATAGAGCAATAGATCCAGCGGCCCCTCGAAAGCCTCCAGAAATACCTCGAGCGCTTGCGGCGGTATGTACAGATCCTTGGGCAGCTCGGTGACCGCCTCGCCGCGGACCATCGCGAAGGGCATTTCGGCCTGTTCCGGCCGCACCGGCAGTGCCTCAGCCAACGCCGCCACTGGGGTTTCTGTCTCGCCAGATTCAGGCGTTTGATCGGCAGGTAAAGTCACAGCGAAAGTATACCCTCAGGCAGATTCAAAGTCGCTGATATCACCGAGTCCGCGTCGCAAAATCCGAGGCGTTGCATCGGTTAAATCCACCACCGACGTCGGCTCCATACCGCAGAAGCCACCGTCGATGACCAAATCGACCTCATGTTCGAGTACATCGCGAATATCGTAGGGATCCGTCAGCGGGAACTCGTCTCCCGGCATGATCAGCGTGACGCTCATCAGGGGCTCGTTCAGCGCGTTCAACAAAGCGCTGGGAATCGCATGATCGGGCACGCGCAATCCAATCGATTTGCGCTTGGGCTGCACCAATCTCTTGGGTACTTCACGGGTCGCCTCGAGAATAAACGTGTAAGGGCCCGGCGTGGCGTGGCGGAGCAAACGGTAAACGGTGTTATCGACACGCGCGTAGGTACCCAGCTCCGAGAGATCCCGACACATGAGGGTAAAATTATGGTCTTCCCTAAGCCGTCGGATCTGGCGAATTCTATCCGCCGCTTTTTTGTCGCCCAATTGACAACCCAGCGCGTAGGCGGAGTCGGTGGGGTACACCACCACCCCACCTTGCTGGATGATCGCCACTGCTTGCTGGATCAGTCGGGGCTGCGGCGTCTGCGGGTGAATGGCAAAAAACTGACTCATCGGGCAAAGGGGGCCCGGGCCCCTCCGGACAATATCCGGCTCCAGATGGACGTCGTACGAGTCGAGCCGTTAGCGTTTATTACGCCGCGCATAGGACCTCCCAAACTCCCCGACCTTCGGGGAAAGCGGTCACATCGACGCCTAATCCCGCCCCGTAGGGCGTATCGCGATGAAAATCCGAACCCACAGACACCATTAAATCTCGTTCGTCAGCGAGACGCCAAAGCTGATCCGCGTCGCCCGGATTCGCCCGCCCATTAATGACCTCGATCGCTTGGCCGCCCGCCTCGCAAAAAGCATCACGGAGCGCCCGCAGGCGAGTGGCCGTCATCTTGTACTCGAGTGGATGGGCAAGCACCGCAACGCCCCCGGCCTGAATAATTGCCTCGACAGAGCAATGGAGTGCCGGCCATAAGACCGAAATATCACCCGGCTTGCCCCGCCCTAAAAATCGCTTGAACGCGTCTTGCTCGGTGTCCACATACCCCGACGCCACCATCCAGCGCGCAAAATGCGGGCGCCCGATTTGCGCGCCCGCGGCGATCTCAAGTGCGCCCTCGAGCGCGCCGGGCATGCCGGCTTTTTCTAGGCGATGCGCAATCCGCGCCGAGCGATCAACGCGGGCGGCATCTAGCTGGGCGAGATGCTCCAGCAGATCAGCATTAGATTCATCGAAACCCAAACCGATAACATGGATGCCAACGCGGCCCCATTGGCACGACAACTCCACTCCGCTAACAAGTTCAAGGCCGTGGGGCACGTACTGTGTAATTGAGAGATACCCAGCAATCGTATCGTGATCAGTGAGCGCAAAGCGGGTCACACCCTCATCAGCCGCCCTCGCCACGAGATCACGTGCACGTAACGCGCCGTCCGAAGCGGCACTATGTGTGTGGAAGTCAATCACGGCAATCACTACACTGCGGCGGGGTGACAGATCACCTCGCTCGTTTGAGAGCGTCAATTGTCTACTATAGCGGAGAAGATGGCGAGCGTTACGGCGCAGGATCAAGCCCAACCATGAAGCAGCTACTCGAATTCATCCCTCTGATTTTGTTCTTCACGACGTATCAGATGAACGGACAAACAGTGTCGATCGCGGACTGGTCGCACACCGTTGATGGCATTTTTAGTGCCACCGCAGTTTTGATGATCAGTTCGTTGCTGGTCTGGGCTCTGGTATCGCTCGTTGCAAAAGCCAATGACCGCAGATTGATGTGGATGACGATCGCGGTCGTGGTATTTGGCGCTGCCACGCTGTTACTGAGGGATCAGCGATTCATCCAGTGGAAACCGACCGTGTTTAACTGGACATTAGCGGCGGTATTCATTGCCTCGCAGTTTTTGGGTGAAAAAAATTTGCTACAGCGCATGCTGGGCCAGCAGATCGCTTTACCGGCGAAAACCTGGAAGCAACTCAACGGGTTGTGGGTCACCAACTTCGCAGTGGTGGGCGCGCTGAATCTATTCGTCGCCTATCGCTACGAGGAAGCCTTCTGGGTTTCTTACAAGCTGTACTCAAGCATCGGGTTCACCGTGCTGCTGATGCTGCTAACCGTGGCGCTCGTGGCGCCTCAATTGAAACCAGAAAATGACGACCCCGCGAATCGCGAACCTCTGAGGAGATCGCCATGAGCGACGCGCTACTGAAACTCCGGTCGAGCCCGTGCTTGCTGTCTGTGGCTCTCTTTATGGCCGCGGCCGTCTCCCTCACTGCCGCCTTTCCGCTCGCTGCGCAGGAAACCCAGTACATCAGCGACACGGTCCTTGTGCCGGTCCGCAGCGGCGCCGGTAACGATTACCGGATCATTAATCGCGGTTTGCCCTCGGGCACCGCCGTGCTGGTCTACGACAAAAGCGAGAGCGGCGATTGGATCGAGATCGAAACGCGCGGTGGCACCCGGGGTTGGGTTCCCTCACAGTATCTGCAGACAGAGCCCCCCGCCGCACTGCTGATCAACGATATTCGAGTCGAATTGGAGCAAGTCCGCAGCGAACGTGACCGGTTGGTTTCCCAGCTGAACCAGCGCTCTTCAGACGCTGACGAGGCCGATGACCAAATCGGCGAGCTGAACGCAGTGATAGAAAGCACCCGCGCCGAGTTAACCGAAATCAAGCGGGTATCGGCGGCGGCTATCGAACTGGACCTGATGAATCAGCAGCTTGTGGCGGAGCTCGAATCTGAACGCTCTGAGGCGGATTTATTAAGACTCGAGAACGTTCGCCTCCGGGAGCGTATCGCGAACAACCAGATTCTTGACGGCGCCTTAGCGGTGCTTTTGGGCGTCATTTTGGCGGTCATTGCACCCCGCCTTTGGCCTAAAAAGCAGCGACGGGACGGCTGGTCCTGAACTCACTCACCGAGAGGAAAACTCCATGAAGTACCTATCGAGCCTGCGGCAACTGTTCACGCTTGTCACCCTACTCTGCTGCACCTTGGTGGTGACTGGTAACAGTCTCGCAGACGATATCGAGTCGGAGAATCCCAAAGTCCTGATGCGCACGACCGACGGCGACATTACGATACAGCTGTTCGCCGACAAAGCGCCCATTACGGTCGAGAACTTCCTGCAGTATGTTGATGAGGGCTATTTTGACGGCACCATCTTTCACCGAGTCATCCCTAACTTCATGATTCAAGGGGGCGGCTTCACAACCGACCTGCAGGAAAAGGCGACGCGTGATCCCATTATCAACGAGTCGCGCAACAAACTGCACAACACCCGCGGCACGTTGGCAATGGCGAGAACCAATGACCCCGATTCGGCAACTGCGCAGTTCTTCATCAACCAGAGAAGCAATCTTCAGCTCGACTGGTCATCCGGCAAAGAGGGTTATACGGTGTTCGGCGAGGTCGTCGACGGGATGCAAGTCGTCGATATCATCGCCTTGTCCAAGACGGGACCTGCGAACGCACAGACCTCGCAGGGGCAAGCAGTGTTTCAGGATGTTCCTATCAAACCCATAGAGATTGTGTCGGTCACCCGACTTTCGCCGTGACGCAACTCAGTATTAATCTCAACAAAATCGCGCTGATTAGAAACTCACGGGAGACGCGCCATCCTGACCCCTGTGAGTTTGCAGCTGCGGTGATCAGTGCCGGCGCTCACGGTATTACGGTACATCCACGACCAGACCAAAGGCACATCCGCGCGGAAGACTGTATTCGCCTCGGTGCTTCCCGGGAGACCGAGCTCAACTTGGAAGGCAATCCGTTTGCCCCCGCCCAGCGGTCCAGCCGCGCCGATGTGGGGGATTACCCCGGTTTCATGTCGCTTGTCGAGGCCGTGCGCCCGGATCAGGTTACCTTGGTACCGGATAGCAACGAGCAATTGACCTCCGACCACGGATTTGATGTTTTACGCGATGGTGAACGCCTTGAAGGCATTATCAAGCAACTTAAAGCTTGGGGGTGTCGGGTCAGCCTGTTCATGGAACCAGACCCAGCGCAGATAGCCGCCGTAAAGCCGCTGGGTGCGGATCGGATAGAGCTTTATACAGAGCGTTATGCCCGTGCGCACGAGGACGGCAACTTTTCCGAGACGTTGGCGCAATTCCAGGAAGCGGCTGCGGTGGCCACCGAGCACGGGCTTGGCGTCAACGCCGGCCACGACCTGAATCTCGCCAATCTGCCGGACTTCCGGATCACGGGGTTGCTTGAGGTATCGATCGGTCACGCCTTTACGATCGACGCGTTACGTTTGGGCATTCCCACCTGCATCAACCACTACCTCGACGCCCTGCGCGCGGCCCAAACAAACTGAGATCCCGGCGGCATGAGCGACGCACTGCTGAAGGATGAGCCCCCCTATCTCGTTCCGCACTCACAGGAAGCGATTCGCCTGCTCTATCGCGATAATGATCTGCTGATCGTCGACAAGCCCACGCTGTTGCTCAGCGTGCCCGGTCGACACCCGCGCAATCGCGACTGCCTCATTGACCGCCTGAGTATCCGATATCCGGGCGTAAACGCCGTGCACCGGCTGGATCTGGATACTTCGGGCGTCATGGTCGTACCGCGCAATCCAAAGACGCTCTCGGCGCTGGCTCGGCAATTCCAAGAACGATCGGTGGAAAAAACCTATATCGCCCGTGTTGCCGGTCACCTGCGTGAGACTTCGGGAGAAATTAATTTGCCACTCATCCCCGATTGGCCGAACAGACCCCGGCAAAAAGTCTGCTTTACTTCGGGCAAGCCCAGCCTCACGCGTTGGCGGGTCATTGATCAAGACGCCGCGACGTCAGTACTTGAACTGACCCCGATCACGGGCCGGTCACATCAATTGAGAATTCATTTGCGCGAGATTGGACACCCAATCCTCGGATGCGACTTCTACGCTCCAGACGACGTTTTGAAGGCGTCACCGAGATTGCTCTTACACGCCTCGCGCCTGCGCTTTAAACATCCTGTCTCAGGGCAATTTCTCACCGCCAGGTCGCCGGCCCGCTGCATCACCGAGCATCATTAGGCGCCGTTTCTGGGGGGGTGACAGATGATTTACCATGCGCTGACTACACGACGGAGACGCCCGTGGTTTCTCTAGACCGGGCAGATCAGGAAACGATTATTCTGATCAAACCCAATCACTCATCCACCTGGCGGCATAACCTCTGGCTACTGGCAGCGCTTGCAGTGCCCTCTCTGGGGGCAGGTGTCGCGTTTGCAGTGCTGGGCGCCTGGCCCATTCTGCCGCTCGCGGGGATTGAACTCGCTTGCCTTGGCGGGGCGCTTTACTGGGTCAACTGGAAACTGGAGTACCGGCACGTTATTCGATTCGACGACCAAACCGTACTCGTTGATAAAGGCTACTTCGTACCCAAGCGCAGCTGGAAGTTCGACCGCGGCGACACTGCGATCCGGGTCGTTCCCGAACCGCACCCGTGGCAGGGTCCGCTACTATCGGTACACGACAAACTCTCGGAGACGCGTATCGGCGAATTCCTGAATCGCGAGGAATCGCTGCAGCTATTGAGCTTGCTGCGCCAGCACTTCAGTATCCGCACCCATAGTGATGGAGGTGCCCTCGATGCATGACCCGACAATTCATGTGCAACGTGAGACGCCGGACAAAGTGGGATTCATCTCCCTGGGGTGCCCAAAAGCCTTGGTAGATTCGGAGCGCATACTCACGCAGCTGAAAATAGAGGGTTACGAAATCACCCCGCATTACGCAGATGCCGGCGTGGTCATCGTCAATACCTGTGGGTTTATTGATGCCGCCAAGGAGGAGAGTCTTGAGGCCATTGGCGAGGCGATCCAAGAGAACGGTCGGGTATTGGTCACTGGATGCATGGGTAAGGGCGAGGACGCGGAAGCGATTCGGCTGCGGCATCCCAAGGTGTTGGGTATCAGCGGCCCGGCGGCCTATGAAGAGGTGTTGACCACAGTGCGCCAGGTGCTGCCGCGTGCGCACCAACCTGACCCCAAACTGGATCTGATCCCAGCACAGGGTGTCAAACTGACGCCACGACACTACGCTTATCTGAAAATCAGCGAGGGCTGTAACCATCGCTGCCGCTTCTGCATTATTCCGAGCATCCGTGGCGACTTGGTGAGTCGCCCCATCGGGTCCGTCATGGATGAAGCAGAGGGTCTGGCGCGGGCAGGCGTTCGCGAATTGCTCGTTGTCTCACAAGACACCAGCGCCTATGGCGTCGATCTGAAATATCAAACGGATTTCTGGCAGGGCCGGCCGCTCAAGAGCAACCTCGAGAGCCTCGCCTCGGCGCTAGCGGAGCTCGGGATCTGGATCCGGCTGCATTATGTTTATCCCTATCCTCACGTTGATGCTTTGATTCCATTGATGGCCGAGGGGAAATTGTTGCCGTACATCGATATGCCTTTACAGCACGGCGCGCCGACCGTCTTAGAGCGCATGAAGCGCCCCGCCGCGACCGAGAAAACCCTCGACCGCATCGCCAAGTGGCGGGATATCTGTCCCGAGATCACTATTCGATCAACGTTTATTGTCGGATATCCCGGAGAAACCGAGGCGGAGTTCGAGACGCTGCTGGAGTTCATTGAAGCGGCGCAGTTGGACCGGGTAGGCTGCTTTCAATACTCACCCGTCAAGGGTGCCGCGGCCAACGCACTGCCGGACCCTGTTGACGAGACAGTAAAGCAGGCGCGTTGGGAGCGCTTTATGTCGCTGCAACAATCTATCAGCGCCAAAAAGCTTCAGCAAAAAGTGGGCACCACGCAAACCATCCTGATCGATGAGGTATCCGATGAGGGCTCAATCGGCCGAACTCGCGCCGACGCACCGGAAATTGACGGGCTCGTGCATCTGCCGGGAATTACCGAATTCCGACCGGGAGATATCGTCGAGGCTGAGATTACCGGCGCAGATGACTACGACCTCTGGGTGTAAACACAGCCTCTCCTAGCGTGAATATCATCTTGCTCACACCGGAGGACTGGCTGAACAACCGCGTTGTCAGACTCACCGATCGTCGGCACGAGCACATCAAGACCATTCTTAAATCGGTCGTGGGCGACACGCTCAGAGTCGGCCTGTGGGGCGGCGACCGCGGCGCAGGTGTCGTGGCAAAGACGACCAGCTCTTGCACGGAGCTCGAGATCACTTTATCTGATCCGCCGTTACCCAGACATCCGTTTGATATCGCGCTGGGGTTACCGCGGCCCAAAATGTTACGCCGCGTGTTGCGAACAGCGGCGGAGATGGGCGTGGCTAATCTGCATTTGATTCACAGCGCTCGGGTCGAGAAGAGCTTTTGGCAAAGTCCGCTGCTACACGAATCGCGAATTACCGCGGCGCTGCAGGCTGGCATGGAGCGTTCGGGGGATACCACCCCGCCTACCGTACACCTGCACCGGTTATTCCGACCTTTTGTGGAGGACCACCTGCCCGGCCTGATTGGCGAACGCGCTGGCTGGCTTGCTGACCCCGGCGCCGATCAACCATTGAACCCGAGTCGTGAGCCGGGTCTGATTTTGCTCGGCCCGGAGGGAGGCTTCGTGCCTTTCGAGATCGCCCTCGCGCAATCCGTAGGCGTCACCGCGGGGCACCTGGGCACCCGCGTGCTGAGCGTAGATACCGCGCTCGCCGCGACCCTCAGCCAAGCACTCGGCTAAAGATTTTCGATCGCTGCGTTAGCGGCCACACCGGTGCCCAAGGCGCAGGTCACCCCCGTACCCCCGATACCGCAATAGCCTGTTGGATTCTTGTGGAGGTATTGCTGATGATAGTCCTCCGCATAATAAAAAGGCGGCGCCTCCAAAATCTCTGTCGTGATTTCGCCAAAACCTGCTTCTCGCAACCTCGCCTGATAATGGGCCTGACTGGCCTGCGCCATGTCATATTGCGCCCGCGAATAGGTGTAGATGCCAGAGCGATATTGAGTCCCCCAGTCGTTTCCCTGTCGCATTCCCTGTGTGGGATCATGATTCTCCCAAAACGCATCTAAAAGCGCCGCATAGGTGAGCTGACTGGGGTCATACACCACACTGACGACCTCGTTGTGGCCTGTCTGCCCTGTGCACACCTCTTGATAAGTCGGATTGGGCGTCAAGCCAGCGGCATACCCAACCGCGGTGGAGTGCACGCCGGGAAGGCGCCAGAACACCCTCTCGACCCCCCAAAAACAGCCCATTCCGAACAGAGCGTGCTCCATACTGTCGGGAAAAGGAGGCAACAACTTCGCGCCCAGTACCGCGTGCTGGTCAGTCACCGGCATAGGCGTATCCCTTCCCGGCAGTGCGGTCGTAGCATCAGGTAAGGCGTGCTTACGTCTTAAATCCATGACATTCATTGCTGATTGATCTCCAAAACTATAGGCCGTGATTGACTGGTCATTGCCGGCTCATGTTTGTCATAATACTCGGCTGGTTAAAAAACTAACAACAAACACCGCCGGGGGAATGAGGCTACGCGCGCGTGAGCCGCCCCATGAGGAAATCCTGCAGTAGGCAGGTGGCGGGGGAGGAAAAGATGACACAGAACACGACAAACACCTTCAAGGCGGAAGAATTCTCCAGCCGAAAACTCATGGATTTGGTTGACAACGCGAAACGCAAAAATCGACTTAGCCAAGACAAAGATATGATCAGCGCAGTGGTAGCCGAACTCACCACCCGACGACATTACCTCAGGGAATTGCGCGACCACGGCCTACTTTCGCCTCGCAGACCCTAGGCGCACCGTTTATTAGCAAGGATCTTGATCGCGCCGGTTCCCGTGACGTAGCGGCGTTTCTGGGGAAAAGTCGCGCCATCCGCGCAATTACTGATCGACAAGCGCGGCTCATTTTTGCGTTAGATGCCACCGCCAGTCGGGAGCCGACTTGGGAGCGGGCGCGTCGCCTTCATGGCGAACTGTTTGAAGCCGCCTCAACCGCTGCGGCGCTGGCAGTTCAGCTTTGCTATTACCGGGGCATCGCAGAATTTTTCGCGAGTCGCTGGCTCACCGACGCCGATCAACTGCTCGCGCAGATGAATAACGTGAGCTGTGAAGCGGGTATGACCCAAATTCATCGGGTCATCACTCAAGCACTGAGCGCCGGTTCGACCCAACACCCACTGAGAGCGGTTGTTTTTGTGGGCGATGCGTGTGAGGAGGATCCCGAGCGGCTTATGGCTCTCGCGGGGCAATGCGGCATCAAGAGGATCCCCCTGTTTCTGTTCCAGGAGGGTGGCGATGCTAAGACGCGGGACATTTTCAAAGGATTGGCACGGCTGAGCCACGGCGCTTATGCCCCCTTCGACGCGCAGAGCGCCGAACAACTTAAGCAACTCTTAGGTGCGGTCGTCAGATACGCCATGGGCGGGCTAAAAGCGCTGCGCCAGTCTGCGGCACCGGGGGATAAACTGCTGCTGGAGCAACTCGATACCCACTCCTGAGGATCGCGCGCGAGGAAAATCAACGCCGCTCACTCGGGCATCTAAAACGGATATCATTGTATCGAATCCGGTAATGGAGCCGCCTACACAGTGCCCCGTCTGATCATCCTGCTCGCTGTCGTTATCACACTGGTTATCCTGGTGCGACGAGCACAGCAGCAACCCCCACACAAACGCCGCGGTGCGTACCTCAAAATTATTCTTGGTGGCGCCATTATCGGCATACTCATCCTCACCTTGATGGGGAAGATGCATTGGCTGGGCGCGGCGATCACCGGTGCCCTTGTTCTGCTTCGCCAAGCGCTGCCCCTCGTGGTTCGGTTTCTCCCAGCACTGGGCAACTTGCGCGCCCAGGCAGCGAATGCTGGGTCAAAACAGTCCGAGGTCAGTGCACGCATCATCAAGATGTGCCTTGACCATGACTCAGGAGAGCTCAGCGGCGAGGTGCTGGAGGGCACATTTAAGGATTGGCGCTTGGAGGAGCTGGACCGCGAGCAACTCAACGAACTCATGGATTACTGCCAGCGAGAAGATCACGACTCTGCGCAATTACTGGCGAGCTATCTTGACCAACGCTTTCCGGACAACGAAAGAGAATCGGGCAGTCAGCAACAACACACTCGTCAGCCAACTGGCGGCCTGACACGCGGTGAGGCGCTGGCCGTGTTGGGCCTTGGGGATGGCGCCACGAACGACGAGATCATAGCCGCTCACCGCTCTTTAATTCAGAAACTCCACCCCGATCGCGGCGGTAATGATTACTTGGCAGCAAAGATTAACGAAGCCAAGGATTTTTTACTCGATTGAGCGGTCCAATGGACGGTTTGCTTGAAAACGCGACGCGTCGACCACGCTGAGGAATCATTAATGAGTGCTGCTTTTGTTATTCGCAACCAGCTCGGACACTATCTAGGCAAAGCTGGGAATTGGGTCAAAGGCGGGCATCCTGGGCAGGTTGCCTTTTGGGAACACAGGGATGAGGCAGTCAATACGCTCTTTGAATTGGGGTCCAAGGACAACAACTTGCGGGGTGAAATCGTGTTGAGCGAGATGTCGGATGGCAAGCCACACAACTTGGTGATCAGCGAACACCCCCTCCCGAAACCACCGCCGGAAGCAGCCGAAGACCCTCTTGAAAATAACGGCGCTGACCCCACCTCTTGAGGGTCACCGCCTTTCCAAAAAAGGAAACTGTTAGATGAGAGTATTGTTATTCCTCGCGACCAATATTGCAGTGCTGTTGCTGGTCAGCGTCGTATTCAATTTGCTGGGTTTCGAGAGCATCCTCGCGAGCAATGGCGTTGATCTTGACCTCAACAGCCTGCTGGTTTTCTGCGCATTGTTCGGGTTCAGCGGCTCAATCATCTCGCTGTTACTGTCAAAGTTCATGGCAAAACGAGGTACGGGCACCGTGGTCATCGAGACGCCGCGCAACCGAGACGAGCAATGGCTGCTTGAAACGGTCCAGACGCTCGCCACCGAGGCAGGCATCGGAATGCCGGAAGTCGGTGTGTTCCCCTCAGACAACGCGAACGCTTTCGCTACCGGCTGGAATCGCAACAACGCGCTCGTCGCTGTCAGCACGGGACTATTGCGGCGCTTCGAAGAGCGTGAAGTACGCGCGGTGCTCGCCCATGAAATCGGCCATGTGGCCAATGGCGATATGATCACACTGTCCCTGATTCAGGGGGTGGTGAACACCTTTGTGATGTTTTTTGCACGGATCATCGGACACACCGTGGATCGAGTCGTATTCAAAACCGAGCGCGGATATGGCATTGGTTACTTTGTCGTCACGATTGTCGCCGAGATCATTCTCGGCATCCTCGCCAGCATGATCGTCATGTGGTTCTCGCGCTACCGTGAGTACCGGGCTGACGCCGCAGGCGCGCGACTGGCTGGCCGTGACGGCATGATCGCCGCCCTCATGCGCCTGAAAGCGGAACAAGGCTTGCCACAGGATTTACCCGGTGAAATGACAGCCTTCGGTATCCGCTCCGGAAGCGGATCAGGCCTCGCTGCGCTACTGCGCTCTCACCCGCCGCTCGACGAGCGTATCAAGGCATTGCAAACCCAATGAGTATCAATCGATCCCGGCTCATCTGGCTCATCATTGGGTTGATGACGCTGAGCGTCAGTGCTGCACGTGCTGACGAGATTCCTGACTATCTGTCGTTCTCGACGGATGACGAGGCCAACAGCACAGAGGTGTTTCAGCGCGCCAGTCCGGCAGTCGTCTTTGTCACGTCCAGCGCGCTTCGCCGGCAACGCTTTTCCGCCAATGTGATGGAAATACCCCGCGGCGCTGGCTCAGGTTTTATTTGGGATGCCACTGCCGGATTAGTCGTTACCAATTACCACGTGGTCGCCGGGGCTGACCGACTCACCATTACTCTGCAGGATCAACAGGCCTTTCAGGCAGAAGTGGTGGGACTGGCACCCGAGAGAGATCTCGCCGTTCTGAGAATGATCGACCCACCCGCTGGTTTGAGCGCGTTACCCCTGGGAGACTCCTCGGAGTTGTCCGTCGGCCGAAAAGTCCTCGCTATAGGCAACCCCTTTGGCCTCGACACCACGCTCACCGTGGGTGTGGTCAGCGCACTGGACCGCGAGATCCAGTCACCAAGCAACCGAACGATTCGCGGCGTCATTCAAACTGATGCGGCAATTAACCCCGGCAACTCTGGCGGCCCGCTGCTGAACTCTCTCGGCCAACTGATTGGCGTCAATACCGCGATTTACTCGCCCAGTGGCGGTAGCGCCGGCATTGGTTTCGCGATACCCGTCAATACGGTTATCGACGTGGTACCACAACTCATCGCGTACGGAAAAATCATGCGTCCGGTACTGGGCGTCGAGCTCGCGTCAGATCGCTGGCTCCGTCAGTATCGGGTCGAGGGTGTGCCGATCGTCAGGACCTACCGAGGCTTCCCCGCTGAGACTGCGGGCATGGTGGGAGCTCGTAGAGGAGCGCGCGGAGAAATCGTTCTCGGTGACGTGATCACCCACATCGATGGCGAGCGCGTCGCCAGCAACGATGAATTTCTCTCGGCGATGGAACAGCACCGCGTCGGTGACACGATAGAGATTGCGACGATCCGAAGTGGCGAAGAGCGCCAGTTCAGCGTGCAACTATCAGAGGTTCAGTGAAGGGTTATTCCCCCTGCCGGGGCCAGCTTTCTGGATCTAAGGTCTCGCGAGGCAACTGATCCCGACTGAACTGAGGCGTCCCACCTGCGTGCAGTTGCTGCTCAAAGTCTTTGAGCAGCGCGATACCAACCGGGTACAGCGCCCATAGTGCCAGCAAGTTGGTCAGTGCCAGTAGCGCCATGGTTAGGTCGGCAAAACCGAAGACCGTACCGAGATCCTGCACCGACGCCCACGCGATCATGGCCAAGACGGTCATCCTGAAGACCCCAATAGCGCGACGCCCGAGTCGTTCAAAATACGCGATGGCGTTTTCACCCAAAAAGCTGTTGTAGGCGATGGTGCTGGTGGCGAACAGCACGAGCACAACACTGACCAGAGGTTCTCCGAATGCGCCGAGATGCTCGGCAACCGCCATCTGAGTCAGCACGACCCCTTGCACGTTCTCTCCGGTAGGTTGGTAGGCGGACGACATTAAAATAATAAGCGCCGTAGCTGTGCACAGTACGATCGTGTCGATAAAGACACTCAGCGATTGCACCAACCCCTGAGACATGGGATGCGGGACGTCTGCCGCCGCAGCGACATTGGGCACCGTCCCCAATCCGGCTTCGTTAGAGAATAGACCCCGACGAGCCCCTTGCGCGATCGCCGCCGCAACGCCACCTCCGACCGCCTGCTCCAACCCAAATGCCGACGTGAATATGAGCCCCAGCGCGCTTGGGATCTGTGTCACGTTCAACCCCAAAATTAATACTGCCACCAGGAGATAACCCAACACCATAACCGGCACCACAACTTCGGAAACTAGCGCGAGACGACGAATACCACCGAACAGAATCGCCGCCATAACCAGCGTCATTACCGCCCCGCTAATGACCGGGGAAACACCAAACGCAGCCTCGACAGAGGTGGTCACCACATAACTTTGCACTGCGTTGAAGCCAAAGCCGATCGTGACCAGTAACAACAAACTGTAGATCACCGGCAACGTTCTCCAGCCCAACCCGTATCGCATCACATAAGCGGGGCCGCCGCGAAACGCTTCATTGCCATGGCGGCGCTTGTATAGCTGCGCCAGCGCGCACTCAAATACACTGGTCGCCATACCCAGTAGCGCAATAAGCCACATCCAGAATAAGGCGCCTGGCCCTCCCAGAGTAATAGCCACTGCCACTCCGGCGATATTGCCTCCACCGACGCGACCGGCAATGCTGACGGTCAGCGCCTGAAAGCTCGATATGCCCCGGTCTGATCCCCACCAGTCGATGTGCGACAAAACGGCTAACGTCCGTCTGAATAATCTGAGCTGAACGGCCCGGGAGCCGATCGTGAAGCGCAACCCCACTATCAACAGTGCGCCAATAAGTACGTAGGACCAAAGCCAATCGGTCAGCTGCATCAACATGGGCGTCAGACCAACCCGGTGATTAAAATCAATGCCACTGCGGGAACAGCGACAAAGCGCGTCAGCAAACGCCAGGGTCCGTACCAGCGCGCGTCAGCGCGAAGCTCGTCTTGACTGTGCGCTGGCGACATAAACCATCCAGTGAATAGCGCAACCAAAAGCCCTGCCAATGGCAGCAGTAGCTTGTCATAAAGCGCTTCGGTGAGCTCATTAAAGTTCAATCCCAACAGTCGATAGTCTTCCCAAATGTTGTAACTCAATACCGAAATCACGCTGAGGCTAGTGACAGACCCGACCACCAAAATCGTGCTGCGTTGCCTCGAAATCACCAGCTTTTCCTTGGTCCAACTGGTCACGCTCTCCAAGAGACCCACCATCGAAGTAACGCCTGCGACCGCCAACATAATGAAAAATAAAATCGCGAATAGGCTACCGCCGGGCATCTGCGCGAAGGCGACAGGTAGCGTTTGAAAAATCAGACCGGGGCCGCTCGCCATATCGAGACCAAAATGAAATACGGCAGGGAACACAACAAAACCAGCGAGCAGCGCAATTGCGGTATCCGCCATGACAATCGTCCCCGCGCCCCGGGCAACGGAAAAATCGCGCGGTAAATAAGCGCCATAGGTCATCATGCCGCCCATGCCAACGCCAATCGAAAAGAACGCCTGCCCGACGGCCGCGAGGAATGTCGCCCCGGTGACTTTGCTAAAGTCGGGCGTAAACAGCCACTGCAGGGTCTCCATAAAGCCCCCCGCAAAATAGTTGTAAACGCTCAGGCCGACCAGCAGCGAGAACATGAGCGGCATCATGATAGTTACGGCGCGCTCGATCCCCGACTTGATACCCGCGTAGATAATGGTGCCGACAATGAGATTACCTATCACGGTCCACAGCACCATGGCTTGATTGTCAGCGAGCAGGCCTGTAAAGGTGGTTTCAGCGACGGATGCATCGAAATCAGCAAAACCCGTGGCCAGCGCGCGCCCGAGGTACCACAGCACCCAGCCCACGACGACCGCATAGGTGATGGCAATCGTATAAGCCGTGACAACACCCAGACCGCCCACGACTTTCCAGCCGCTACTGCGACCAGACTCCTGAGCGACCACTGCCATGGATCGCGGGGGGCTACCGCCGCCGCGACGACCCACCAGTAACTCAGCCATCAAACACGGGATGCCGATGGCTAGCGCACACGCCAGATAAATCACAACAAAGGCACTGCCACCGTTTTCACCGGTGACGTAGGGAAAGCGCCAGATGTTGCCGAGGCCCACCGCAAATCCCACCGAGGCCATAATGAAAGCGAATCGGCTAGACCACACCGCATTTCCTGTAGCTACCATTTATCGATCTCCCGCCCCACTCTTTTCACTTGAACTGCTGCGTGTCACGTCTGCGTGGCCATTACCCGCATCTCTCATGCTACGGCATTCCTTACCCTAGCGCTCCTCCGGGACTTTTCCGCAGCGCATTGGCGCCTAGTAACGGCCCTCAAGGGCGATATCGAACCCCTCGGCCGAAGGTGTCGCCAGCACCGCAACAGACCGCCGAAACTGTTCGTCCCGCGCGAGCGCGCCCGCCGCCTGAAGATTGATACGGTATCGGTCAGCTGAAAGTGCTATGTCGCCGTCGATGCGCAGCGACCCATCCAGCGTAGTCACTTTGCCAGTGACTGCCGCGGCATCGCCTGCGCTCTGGCCCTCGATCGACGGCGCAGCTTGATCCAATATCATCCGATAACTCCCGAGAGCGATACTGCCGGAGTTCGCCGTCCAAATCGCCTTGTTCAGCGCCAGCGTGCCGCTTCCCGCTTCAAGCTGACGGCCCGCCAGCACCAGTTCGGAAATATCTCCGGTCAAGGTACCGCCGAGAAAGATCGGAGCGACCGCACGCACAAGCGCCATGTCGATCCGAAAACGCAGATCGCGCACCAGCACCGTGCCATCGAGGCGGGTGCCCACCCGAGCTTGCAAAAGCTGATCACCCCACTGGCTATCCAGCCACACGGGCGTCCCCCAGACAAGCTGCCAGGGGGTTATCCGCCAGCTAATGCGGCCCAGCATCACCGGCCGATCTCCGACCTGAACCCAGCCGCGGGCAGCCTGGCCTGACCACAATGTGCCTGACACACCCGAGACAATAACGCTGTCGGGGAGCCACCACTTCACGATCCAAGCGGGCAACTGGAACAGCAACAATGCCGATAGCAGCAGCGCAGCCAGAGTGCGTGGACGTCGATTGAGCCACTCCATCTTATTGGCCAGCGATTCTGAGCGTTGCGTTAACGCCACCATTTTTTCCCGCACTGCTGATCGAGGCATCCACCACTGAAAGTTGCGAAATACCCTCGACCTGTTCCAGGAATCGCAATACACCGTCAAAGGGCACCGATTCGAAGCGAATTTGCACCTCGCCCCGGCTATTGGGTTGTAGTCGTTTGACCGGGAGCCCGCTCGCATCACTGGCCTGACTTAGTGTCCGCGTCAGGTTGACCGGCTGACTCCCCTTACCGCTCCGAAGCGCCGCTAGTTGAGCCACCTTTAAATCGACGCGAACCAATTTTTCAGCAAGCGCTGCATTCCCCTGCACAAGGCGCTCACGACGACCATCCAGTTCGATAAAAATGAGCTGCGTGTATGTCCACAGCAGGAGTGCCCCCGCGAGCATCAGTAGCGCGATTTGATCGCGACGCGACAGCGATTCGAACCACTGCTTCATCTTTTAACTTCCACACTCAAACGCGCCACGACACCTTCGCGCCGCGCACTTGAATTCTCTAGCTCGACGCTAAAAGCACCGGTCCTAAGTGCTTCCTGCACCCGCTCGACGGATGGGAAATCAGGAGCAGTCAGATTCACCCGCAAAGCGTTACCGCCGCTGTAATTTACGGAAGTCAGCAAAATACCTTCTACGGTCGCTACCGCCTCGAGCAGCTGCGTCAACATCGGAGTGAAAGCGCGCTGGTTCGTGCCAGCGCCAAACTCAGCCAGCTGCCGATTCAGCTGTTTTTCGATGTCGACTACCGCACCTTGCGGATTGACCTGTCGATAACTGACCTGCATCGCCTGTCTTAATTGCAAATCTCGTGCTTTCAGCGATTGATAGTCGGCCACCGAAACACCCGTTTTAAGAATCAACGCTACACCGAGCGCAACCGCGACGCGCTGCCACTGCTGCCACCAGCGTGTCAATGGGAGCTTCGGGGCGTACGCTCCTTGGCGGAGATCGGGCCCCGAAGGCGTCGGCTCCGCCACCAACAATGCCTCTGCAAACCCGCCCTGCCGCCATTGGCAGCGCGCGCGCCATGTGTCCGGAATGGCCGCCATCGCCATGTCTTCATGCTCACCATAGACCACCACCGTGGCAGTTTCGTTTGGCAAACTCTCCAACAAAGCAGGTAGCAGAGCCGCCTCTATGCGCGCGCCGTCGATAGCGCTCCAGCGCGCCAGCACCTGACCTCCCTCAAACAAAAGCGTGCAGGTCCCCTCCTGCCAAGGCAGGCAGAGCGCTTCGGCGACCCAAGGCACCTCCAAGAGGGCTTCTGGCAGGGATGCAGTCCACTCATCCAGCGTCTCCCGCCGCACAATGGCAATGCCTTGTCGATTTTCACCCAGCCCCACATGGGCAAAATGTAACCCCGCAACATCTTCCAGCAAGGATTCTTCCAGCATATAGGGGAGTGCCTGCCGCAAATGTTTTACTTCTTCTGGGCTTACCGGCAGTGATAGCGTGCGCACCGCATCAGAGGGAAAGGCAACACAGGTGTTATCGGGCAGAGCCGACAGTTCCGCAGGCAATGGCTTCGGCTGGCTACCGGCACTCACCCACTGGGCTTGCGTCTGCCCCCATCTCACGATGTTCAGGTTGTCTTGCGCCATCACCAAAGCACTGTCATCCCGTCCCACACTCGCCCCACATTGGCACGGGCATCATAGCTCCCCCTCAGACCTAAAGACAGCGAGGGTCTCGCCCGCCGAGCGATGGAGCACCGTACGCAGATGGCGCGTTTGGCCCGCCAACTCCACATTGGCTTCGAGCAAAAACCAGTCACTGCGGGTGGTAATCAGTGTCTCTAGCTCGCTCGATGGCCGCCCCTCAAGGACAGGATCCGAGAGGAAATCCTCAACGCGCGCTATTTCTCCTTCCGCACGCAAGGCTCCCAGTCGCTCGCCCTCGATCTCAGGTAGCGGTTGCCAAACGTCGTCGGCATTCAGGCTACGCAATACGGGTAATGGTGCCGTAAGAATATTGATCCCCCCGCCCTCCTCGGGCCACACGGTTACCAAAGGCGCCAGCGCCTCATAGACCGGCAGCGTCATACCTTTGACCGCACGCAACTCACTGACGCTGGCCAGCGGCCGATTCGCTGGCAAGTAAGGGAATTCTGCATAACGATACTCACCGGACTCCGCGCCGTTCGGGCGCCGCTCGCTGTCAGCATCGATGAAATCAATGATGGATTCGGTCAGTGCCATCGCTTCTTCTAATTTCAACGATGCCTCACCAAGCGATTGCAGAAGGCGAATCAGCACTTTTTGCGCCGGAGTCCAGCGGCTCTCTGCGTCGGTCGTGCCGGTGTCCACCGCCGGCTGGAGATCGTTGTTGACCTCATCGGCGGACCCCGCCGACGCTTCGGTTGCAGAGACGTCTCCGTTGCCAGCAGCTGACTTTCCACCTTGACTCAGAAGCGCGTTAACGTTGAAACGCCCCTGCAGGTCCTCTAGCTCACCGCTCATCCACCCGCCCGCGTCAAGCGGATAAGGTGTGGGCGGTTGCGCCCACAGCTCCCCAAGGTGGTCGACCGGGCTTTCCGATCTCGCGTCTGCTTGACTATCAGCGCGCAGTGCTAGCACTGCCAGTTGCTCAGCCCCGATGAGATAAGCCCAAGCCTGTTCGGAAAAGAGTTGATGCGTGCCGCGTTGCAGCGTGAGCGTGAATTCGCGCTGCAAACCAACAATCAACGCGGACGCCAGAGCGAACACCAACATTGCCAATATCAATGCAGCACCGTGTTGTGTGCGCCGGCTATCGGTACGACGGCAGTACATAGGTTCTTCGAATTTCACCGAGACCAATGATCTCGATAGTCACTTCAATAGCAGCGGGAGGCGAGAGAATTTGACCCGGGCGAGACAAATCCTCCACCCAGCTCTCCCTCCAATTTCTTCGATCAATCACATCATCGCGATCGCTTTGCACTGCAGCAACGGCGGGTAAAAAACGCAACTCAAAACGCTCAACGTCTTCAAGCAACAGCGCATCAACAGATTCGGTACCTTGAATCCGATCCAACACCGGGAAATAACCGCGCCACAGCGTCCCTTCTTCCAGCCACCAGCGCACCCGCTGCAAGGTGCTCCGCGGAGCGCCGGTCGAGTTATGCCAGCCGGCTCGGGTCAAGCTGAGCAACTCGCGAGCAAGTTCGCCTCCTGTCAGCGCGGGCGCGGACGTACCAAACTCGTCGACCACACTCCGATTCACCACTTGCCGAATGTCGCGTGTCAGCAACGCTAGTACTTGATTCACACCTTGCGCTCTGGCTGTTGCGCGCTTGATCGCCTCAGCCCCCGAGAATGCGGCAGACAATGCCGAGTAGGATAAAACCGCAACAAGGGCGGTAATTGCCATTGCGACCAGCACCTCAACGAGGGTAAACCCACGATTTTTCTGCTTAGAATGCGTCATCAGTTTTCTGCGCGAGATAACCGTCGAGCGCATGCAGCGGTGTCAGACGACCGTCTTCCTGATCCGATACGGTAATGCGGTAGCGATAAAAGCCGGGCACGGGCGTCTGCTCACCTTCGCTCCACCAATACCAGGTTTGCCCCGCCAGATCCTCGCTTCCCGAAATAAGTCCCGACTGCAGCGTGCCGTTTGCCGCGAGGACAAGCGTCAGATCCGCCAGCCGATTTGCCGCCACCCATTGCGCATGTGCCCGATGTTCGAGATAGCGCATACCGTCGAGTTGCTGCGACAGCGTAATCAGTAGCGCCGGCAGGGCAACCGCAACGACTGCCAAGGCCACCATGACCTCGATCAGGGTGAAACCCGAGGCACGCGAAGCCCCCTTGCGGTCGAGCACCTCCCCCTCAGTCCTCATAACTGATCCCTCGCGGTAACAGCGTCAATCGGCCCAGCAGATCCCATTCCATTCGGTACAGCAACGACCCACTGTGAGCATCATGCCAATCCAGTGAGCCGGGGGTCACCTCGCCGCCGGCCCAAAATACGACTTGGGGCGAAGGGTTCAACTCGGGGTCATAAAACGCGATCGCCACGTCGGGCTGCCCATCGAGTTGTAAATAGAGCTCCGTATTTTCTGCAAAGGAAATTGGCGAGAAGGCCTCACCGGCGGCCATAGGCGCGGCCCATCCTTGGTCAAACCGCCGCAGCCACAGCCCTACATACCGCTCGCTATTATCCCGCGACTCAAGACCGATAAAGAGACCGTAGTCCGAGCTGGTAAAGCCCGCCTCGTCGCGAGCATAGGAAAATAGGCTGGCGAGATATTCGACCTCTTGACGCAATTGCACATCGGCACCACCGCGCCCGACATTCAGGGTGACGACACCGGTCAGCAATACGATAACCAGCACGGCAACCAGCAGTTCGATAAAGCTGAACCCGCGCGCTACCGTCGAGCTGGGGACTCTCATTTTCGCCAGCGTCAGGCGTCCGCCTCGTTCCAATTACCGATATCGGCGTTCTGGCCGTCTCCACCAGGCAAACCGTCTGCGCCCAGTGAGTAAATATCGGTCTCCCGATATTCGCCAGGTGATAAATAGAGATAGGGTCGGCCCCACGGATCTATGGGCTCCTCGGACAGATACCCCCCCTGCTTAAAATTGCGGGGCTCTGGCTCAAGGCTACTCGGCGTTACCAGAGCCTGAAGTCCCTGCTCAGTCGTCGGATACACGTAATTATCGAGACGATAGATTTTCAAGGCCGTCTCAATAGATTTGAAATCTGCCCGAACTTTTTGAATACGGGCGTCATCGGCACTGTTAAGCACGGTGGGTGCGACCACACTGATCAGCAATCCCATAATGACTAACACAACCAAAATCTCGATCAGGGAAAAACCGTTTCTGCGCATCATCGCTACTCACCTCACCATCGTATTCAAATCAAAGATCGGCAGCAGGATCGCGAGTACGATGGTCAAGACCAGCCCACCCATGAACACCACCATCGCTGGCTCGAAAAGCCCCATCACAGTCCCGAGCGTCATCTCCAGCTCGCGTTCTTGATTAGCCGCCGACCGCTCCAACATATTCTCCAGCTCGCCGCTCGCCTCACCCGAAGCCACCATATGAATCATCATGGGCGGGAAAAACGCTTCCTGCGAGAGGGCGCGACTCAAACTCGAGCCTTCCTGCACCTTGACTGACACCGCATGACTGGTCTCTCTAAGCACCAAATTTGTCATGACCGACCCCGCGATACGCAAGGCGGCAATCAGCGGCACACCCGATGCCATTAAAATACTGAGCGTCGAGGCGAACCGAGCACTGTCCAGCGTCACCAGCACGCCGCTGACGACCGGCATCTTGAGCAAAAACCGATGCCAACTTCTCTTTCGAGCGGGATGCCTCAGCACCCTACGCGCCGCCCACAACACGGCGATCACTCCGATCAGACAGTAGACGATGTAATCCCTGAGAAAATCACTTACCCAAATCAGCCCAACGGTGAGTGGCGGCAATGCCTTCTTGGTGTGGGCGAAGATGCCCACCAACTCGGGAACGACAAATACCATCAGGGCACCCACAACCGCGACCGCCACCGCGACGAGCACGAAGGGATAAATGAGGGCCATCTGTAGCTTCTGCGCGGTGTGCTGCCGCGTCTCGGTATAGTGCGCCAGCTGTTCAAGCACAGGCCCGAGCTGCCCGGCCTCCTCACCGGCATTCACCATCGCCCGATACATCTCCCCGAATGCGGAGGGAAATTGCCCCAGGGCATGCGCCAAGGTGTGTCCTTCTGCGACTTTCGAACGAACCTGCAGCATCATGGACTTGATCGCCGGCTTGCGGCTCTGCGCGGCAACCGCCTGCAAACATTCGTCCAGCGGCAATGCCGACGCGACCAGCGTCGCAAGTTGCCGCGTTATCAGCGACAGATCTCCTGCACTCAGACGCCGCCTGAATAGCAATACTAGACTCTGTCGGCCGGTGGTAGGCGCATCATTCGCCGCCTGAACCTCGACCGGTCGCAGCTGACGCTGACGTAAAACGCCGCGAATCTGCCGATCGGAATCCCCTTCAAGGATGCCCTTGACCAGCTTGCCCTCGGGGTTGAGCGCCTTATAACGGAACGCAGTCATAGACTAGTTGACTGTTGTCACCCTCAAGACTTCCTCGAGACTCGTCTCGCCCTCAAGAATCCGGCGGCGTCCATCAGCGTCAATGCCGGGGCCGTTTTGACGCGCCATGCGCAACAATGCCTGTTCACCCATACCAGTATGGATCGCCTCTCTCAGGGTTTCGTCGATTTCTATCAACTCATAGATACCCGTCCGCCCGCGATAGCCCGTCATATTGCAGTGCTGGCAACCCTTGGCCCGGTGCAGCATCACAGACGCATCGGTTATCCCCAACCGTTCCCGCTCGCCTGCCGAGGGTTGGTAGGGCTCTCGGCATGACTTGCATAGGAGCCGCACCAGCCGTTGCGCCATCACCGCCAACAGACTCGAGGACAACAGAAACGGTTCCACACCCATATCCTGCAAGCGCGTTATCGAGCCAATCGCGGAGTTGGTATGCAAGGTCGATAGCACCAGATGCCCGGTGAGGGATGCCTGAACGGCGATTTCCGCTGTTTCAAGGTCGCGGATTTCACCCACCATGACGACATCCGGATCCTGCCGGAGGATAGCTCTGAGCCCACGCGCGAATGTCATATCTACCTTGGGATTGACCTGCGTCTGACCCACACCAGGCAACATATATTCGACCGGGTCCTCGATCGTCATGATATTGCGCGACGTTTCATTGATACTCGAGAGACCGGCGTACAAGGTCGTGGTCTTACCCGACCCCGTGGGGCCCGTCACCAAAATAATGCCATGCGGACTGCTGAGCGCTCGGCGGTAGGAGCCATCCACCTGTTGATTCATTCTCAGCTCGCTGAGATTCAGCTGCCCCGCCTGTTTGTCCAATAACCTTAGCACGACGCGCTCGCCGTATGCCGAGGGAATGGTCGACATGCGAATATCGATCCCGTGACCCGCTATCCTGACCGAAATACGACCGTCCTGCGGCACCCGCTTTTCGGCGATATCGAGCTTGGCCATCACCTTGAGCCGCGACACCAGGAGCGGGGCGAGCATACGTTTCGGTGACAGCACCTCTGTGAGTACACCGTCGACGCGGTAACGAACACTGAGTCGCTCCTCGAATGTTTCAATATGGATATCGGAGGCCTGCTCTTTGACGGCTTGCGAGAGAATCGCGTTGATTAATCGGATGATCGGTGCGTCATCCTCGGCGTCCATCAGATCGCCCACGTCGGGCAGTTCGTCGACTAACCGGGATAAGTCGACATCCGAGGACAAGTCCTCCGCCATCTGCGCGGCTTCATTTTGCGTGCGCTGGTAAGCGACGCTTAAGCGCTGTCGGAAGGCCTCCGTGTCCAATGGTTCGAGCTGGAATGCGGTGCCCAAATATCGGCGCACTTCCAACAGCACCTCGGGTTTAAGCGGCGGAACATATTGGAGCGTCAGGTGAGATCCCGATCGATCGAGCAATACATTGCGGGATTGCGCAAAACCAAACGGCAACCCGGAAACCAACGGCCCCGCAGAATTTTCATCCATTAGCTGAGACTCGGAAGCCGGCTCGCCCACAGTACTACTCGCCCCCGGATTGGTCCGCGGGCACCTCGGGTAACTGCCGAATCTGCTCCTCCCAGGTGGGAAGCACCGGCAAGTTGCCGTCATCGAGGAACATAAGACCGCGATCGCGGCGCTCCCTCTGCTGCTCGCGAATAAAACGATATTTTTCCGCTGTGGCGCCAGCGAGATCCTCATCATCACGAATGATTGTAGGCCTGATAAAAACCAACAGATTGGATTTGGTCACCGTCACGACATCATTGCGGAACAAACGCCCCAGTAGCGGAATACTCGAAAGCAGGGGGACGCCTTGTGTCGAATCCTGAATGTCATCCTTGACGAGACCACCCAACACCACGATGTCGTTATCGTTTGCCAGCACCTTGGTCTCGATCTTCCGTTCATTAGTAATCACATCGGAGGCCGCCAAGATCTGCGCAGAGATACTCGAGACTTCTTGAACGATATCCAACACGACCGAGTCACCTTCGTTCACCTGCGGCGTCACCTTGAGTGTGACACCGACACTCTGGCGCTCAATGGTCTGAAAAGGATTTTGGGCGCCGTTGCCGACTCCGGTATTGGTGTAGGAGCCGGTAACAAAGGGCACCTGTTGACCTACGGTAATAAACGCTTCCTCGTTATCGAGCGTCAGCAGACTGGGCGTCGACAAAATATTCGCATTACCCTGCGTCTCTAGCGCATTGAGGATGACCGTCATCGTGAGGTCCTGATCGACCACTCCCCAGCCCAATGTGGTACCAGGAATCTGGGATAACGTACCGGCGACCGCGCGGGTGCCAATATTTTCGGAGCCATCGCTGGGCAGAATGGCTTCGGCGAGCGCGCGGTTTCGCGCCTGCTGCGCGCTGCTGGTGCTGATATTGCCCCCGAACATCCCGCCGTCATTGGAGAAGAGCCACTGCAATCCCAGCTCTTGGCCCTCGGTAACTTCCATTTCGACAATGATGGCCTCAATAAGAACCTGCGCCCGGCGAATATCCAGCCGGGCTATCACGGCTTCCAAGGCGGCCATTTCGTCGGTGTCGGCGGTGATGATGAGGCTGTTGGTGCCCGCATCAGCCTCAATAGTAGAGTCGCCACCCCCGGAGCGCTTGCCAGTGCCGCCTTCCTCCAAACGAGAAATATTCTGCATGACTCGAGTGAGCACTTCCGCCACTTCGGTCGAGTCCGCGTACTCGAGGTAAATCACACGGACATTACCGGACTGCTCCAACGGGGTATCCAAGTAAGACACCAACTTGCGAATACGATCCACCGAGAGCTCGTCGGCGGTCACCACAACGCTATTAGTGCGTTTATCAGCGACCAATACGACTTCCTTATCCGCCTCGGCACCTTCACCTTGGCGCGACTTTTCGAGCGTGTTCAGCATACTGACCACGTCTTCCGCGACGCCATATTTAAGGCGAATGACCTCGGTCGTCTGGATCGCCGAGCGATCCATGCGCTCAATGATGTCCAAAATCCGACCGATGTTTGAGCGGATGTCCGAAATAATAATGGCGTTGCTCGGCGCATAAGCCGCCATATGCGCTTGCTGCGGCACAAGCGGTCGCAACACCGGGATGAGTTTGGCGGCTGAAATATTGTCGAGTCTTATTACCTGTGTCACGTACTCGTCGTTGTCCAGGGTATCCTCGTCCTCCATCAACGGCACCGGCGAGGACCGGGCATCCTTGTTCGGGATAATGCGGATCACTTGGCCGCTGCGCACCGCGGTGTACCCCTGTACATCCAAAATAGACAGGAACAAATCATAGAGTTCGCTCTGATTAACCGGTTTGGAGGAAATCACTCGCACTTTCCCCTTCACGTTCGGGTCAACCACCATCGTGGTACCGGTAACGTCCGCGACAAACTTGATGAACTCTTGGATGTCCGTATCTTTTAAATTGACCGTGTACTCCTGAGCAACCGCCATGGGCAGCAACGTCATCGCCAGTAAGAGCGCAGCGAACGCTCGTCTGACGAAATTGTTGATGCCGTGAATAAAGTTCAATGTGTTCACATTCGTCCTTTTTGCGATGCCATCTGCTGGCGCTGGCGAATCAAGGCCTCTCAAAATCGATCCTAAGACTTACGTTGCCACCATCCCGTTTAATGTCAAATACCGCTTCTGTGGCATCTTGCATGGCTTGATAGAGCCTCACCACATTGGTGGCGTCACTCAATGCCAGACCGTTTACCGCGGTGACCACATCCCCCGACTTAAAACCGAGTGTCTCAAATGCCTCTACCTCCGTACCTGGCATCAGCTGATAACCCGTCACACCCGCATCGGCTCGCACCGGCGATATCGAAACCACCCTGGCCAAGTTGTCGGGATCGTCATAGAGCTGCTGCCGGTATTGGCGCGCCAGCGCGGTCGCTTGCCGGGCCTCGGACGCGCGCGAAGACGTGAGTTCAGCGGCCGCCTTCTTATCTTGCGGCGGGGGCACTGATGCTCCACCAACGCGCGCAGGGATTGCTAGCGCGGGGCCATCATAGAGCTTGATTAACTCGTAAGTACCGTTGTTGTCGATGACCACCTGCTGGGGCATGACTTTCGCCAATACCACCTGACCGGACGCGGGTAGCGCGTCGCCCACGCTGTAAACTACCTCCGCATTGCCCGCTTTAATCACTGCACTGCCCAAGCCATCCTCGGTGGAGGCAACAATCCCGGTCAAAGTCAGCGCCAAACGGGTTTCCTGCGCGTCCTGCTCAATGCCGTCGCGTCGGCCGTCGGCGCCATTGTCCTGAGATAGGGTGGCGGGCTCGTCGGCATCTCCGCCAAATAGTCCGGATCCCAGCACAGCTGATACATCGATACTGACGGATTCAAACTTTTCAGTCAGTCGCGGCGGGTTAATGGCGACGCCGGGTACCGACACGACGGCGTCGGCTCGCCAGGGAATCCATAAAAGCTGACTGACGCTGACCAATGACCAGATCACGAGCAGTACCACCAGCACGCTCTGTAAGCGCCGCAAACGGGCGGTATCGCGGGCATAACCTCGCCACAGCGTACGCAAGCGATCCTCGACGTCTGTCATCAAGGCCGCGTAGCGCGATTTCCACTCACTGTGGTCCAACCGATTCACAACAGGGGTCTTTGCCTTTCAACATCTCTTGCAGGAATCATACTGTTCTAGAAGCAGAATTACTGCCCGTAAA
>Ga0255776_10001318_pt1 | contig 28054 bp, 17 predicted proteins | sample 071ome_19_FD_179974 | JGI IMG/M metagenome (GOLD analysis project Ga0255776, IMG submission 179974) | Coastal salt marsh microbial communities from the Groves Creek Marsh, Skidaway Island, Georgia - 071413AT metaG (version 2) | ecosystem: Environmental > Aquatic > Marine > Intertidal zone >... | reverse complement strand
ACATACTCTTGTACGTATGGCTTCAGTAAGCCAAGGAACTTCCGACTGGACTCAAAGCGCTAATGAATGGGATGTATATCCTCAAAACACTTGGACATACGGTGGTGCTCACACTTCTAACTGTGCTTCATCAATAAGCGGCTGTAACGAACTTTTTATTTCCGAATATGCCGAAGGAAGCTCCTCAAATAAGTACTACGAGATTTATAACCCAACGGGAAGCCCGGTTTCCCTAGCTGGTTATTCAGTTTCTGTATTTAGTAACGGTTCTTCCACAGCAGGTAATACCATTACATTCCCAGCATCTGCAACCCTCGCGGCGAACGATGTTTATGTAGTTGCTAATGCAAGTGCAGATCCCACTATTCTGGCTTTTGCAGATACTACTTCTACAACAACCTACTATAACGGTGATGATGCTCTAGTACTTTTCAAAGGTACAGATACCCTAGATATTATTGGTGTCGTTGGCGTAGATCCAGGTTCAGAATGGACTGTAGGTACTGGCTCAACTAAAGAACATACTCTTGTACGTATGGCTTCAGTAAGCCAAGGAACTTCCGACTGGACTCAAAGCGCTAATGAATGGGATGTATATCCTCAAAACACTTGGACATACGGTGGTGCTCACACTTCTAACTGTGCTGGTAGCAATCCACCTTCACCGTCATTTACAACGGTTGATATCAATACCTTTAACGGACTGGACGCAAACGGAGTTGCCGATTCAATTGGAACCATGAAGTGGATCAAAGTAATTGTAACCTCTATCGATTTTGACGGAAACGGGGGTTATAATTTTACCGCTGAAGATGGTACCGATGGAATTACAATTTACAAATCAACCGTAGATGTAAGTGGCTATAATAATCCCGCAATGGGCGACAGCATTTACGTTCATGGTACGGTTGCCCAATTTAATGGTTTGACAGAATTAGTTCCAGATAGTATTTACCTAGTAGGTTCCGGATATACACTCCCATCTCCAACAGTAACAGCTACATTGGACGAATCGACCGAAAGTGAGTTAATTCAGATGATCGGAATGACATTATCTAACCCGGCACAATGGCCAGCTGCAGGTTCCTCTGCAAGCGTAGACATTACAGATGGCACCAACACTTTCACAATGAGAATTGACTCGGATTCTGATGTGGATGGAAGCACAGCGCCATCGGGTATGTTTGATATAACAGGTGTTGGAGGCCAATACGACAATAGTAGCCCATATGATGGCGGTTATCAAATCTTGCCTCGTATGATTACCGACATTTACGAGTATCCGGTTATTCCAACATACCAAATTAGTGATGTAACGGGAGTTGATGCAATGGGACTTCCAGACTCTGCAAACGTATTATGTAAGTTAGAAGGTATCGTAATGGGTGTGGATATGCAAGGTTCTCCATCCGCCATATCTTTCACTTTACATGATGGTGTAGATGGAATCGGAACCTACGGATCAATCTCAAACTACACTGTAACAGAAGGGGATTCAGTTCGAATCATAGGGTCAATTGGGCAGTACAATGGATTGTTGCAAATGTATCTAGATAGTGTTGTGTTGATAAGCTCAGGTAATGCATTACCAACTACCCCTTCTTTAATCACCTCTTTAGATGAAACTACAGAAAGCGAATTGGTCAAATTTGAGAACGCAACTCTAGTTGATCCAACACAGTGGGGATCAGGCTCATCTGGCTATACCTGCGATATCACAAACGGTTCAGATACTATAACTTTGCGCATTGATGCAGATACTGATCTTTATGGCACACCTGCTCCAGTTGGTGCTTTTGATGTAGTAGGAATCGGTGGACAATTTACTTTCAACTCACCGGCATTAGATGGTTACCAAATATTGCCTCGTTACACCGCAGATATCACACCTGCAGCGGCAGTATATGTTCCTAAAATCGTTGTGAGCGAGATTATGGCAGGTTCAAACAGCACTAACTACAATTCAGATTGGTTCGAGATTTACAACTACGGTGATTCTGTAGTAAACATTGGTGGATTCTCATGGGATGATGAAAGTGGTATATCTGGTACTTCAGTATTCCCATCTGTAACTATCTCTCCCGGGGAAGCAATTGTAGTTCTTAATGACTCTTCAACGAACAAAGACGCCTTCTTGGCAGAATGGAAATTGTATCCTGGTTCTGTTACCATCGTAGCAAACGATGAATTGACCGGTTCATTCCCAAGCTTGAGCCAAAATGGTGATGGAGTGTACTTGTACGACGCCTCAGGTGCGGCCTTGACAAACTCTCTGTACTCTGCTGCTACGGCAGGATACTCGGTAGAGTTTGATACTACAGGTGCATTCACAGGAGATGCCGTGGATGGCACCAATGGAGCTTATACCTCACTCGAAGGTGATGTAGGTTCTCCGGGTAACCTTACTCCAAACTCTAATGTAAATGAGCAGAGCATCGTACGAAACATCTATCCGAACCCAACTACCGGTATGTTTACCGTAGAATTGGGTGTAGAACTAGAGTACACTGTTCAGATTGTAAATATGGTAGGTGAAACGATTGCCGTAGAGCAAGGCTTGGGCAATGCAGTTCGCATGGACCTCAACGCTGCTGCTGGTACTTACCTTGTGAAGGTAGTGACCGACCGCGGTACGCAAACCCTACGCGTGGTGCTTCAATAAGGAGCGCAAAAAATCGCTGAAATAAAAACCCCCGCGGCTGCGCCGCGGGGGTTTTGTTTTTTAGTGCTGTATGAAAATTTTCTCCATCCGGTCGCCGACTAACATATAGTAGGTGGCGGCGGGAAGGTGGTCTACCGGAATCCTATTCTCCCCGGCCTGTAAGGTGCCCTCATCGACGAGGTGTTTGCCTAGGGTGAAAATTTGAAAATCGTTGGCCTCGGTTGTAGTGATGTTCAAAAACAAATCTGCGGGATTAGGTCCAATTTTTAATTGAATTGGCCCCTGCTCCTGAGCAGCCATATAAGGGTTCCAAGCTACGTGCGTCGAATCGCCGTAGATGTAATGCACGAGCTCCGGGTGATCGATAAACGGATTGCGGTTGCCCTGCATGTTGTGGATGACGTTATTGCGGTTCATCTCAAAACTGTCCACAGGATCTACCCAGTGCCAAGCAATCAAGGTGCTCAACACCGCGAAGGTGGTACCACCAGAATTTAGGCTTTCCTGTGCTACTAAATCTGGTTCACCAGCATCCCCTTCGTATCTTAGATCCATATATAAGATAATGCGGGCTAAATCTCCCTTCACCTTATCACGTGGTTCAAAAAGCCCAGCTGAACCATTAATTAGATTTCCAGTCGCTGAACCGTTAAAATTCACGGCAGATCCGCCAGTACTTAAATCGTCGTATTCATGATTAGAACGCAAGGAGTTCAATCCGCCATCGGCAGGCTTAAGGTTATGGACATCAGTTCCAACGCCAGCACTCGTTCCAAAACCACCTAAACTACGTGGCCAAACATGTTCGCGGTTCCACCCCTGTCCGTTGTTGTACTCCTGCGGTCCATTTACGGATACGCCGGCATAAATTAGGCAGACGTTGTCCGTATTTGTTGTGTCTTTATCGCTGACTTTGAGCACGTCCCAAGTATCGGTGTTGCTCGAAGAATATTGCAATCTTGTGTGAACCTTGATGATATCATATAAGGCTTCGCGAAGGTCTTCGCCGTCCTCATTGTAGGCATCTTGGTAGTACGTTAAGGGTTGAGCTTGCAAGGCGTTGAAGGCCAAAAACAATCCCACGGAACAGAATAGCTTGTTCATATTTTGTGATTTTTCACAAAGATGCAATAAATACACGAGGGAAAATATGGTTGTAATTAGTCCCAAAGATCGACCGGAAAATTTGAGTCGAGCTCTTTCAATTTTTGGCCTACGTGAGACCAATCTTTTTTAAATAAAGCAACGATTGCTGCATCCTCAGGTGCATCTTTTACGCGGCCTCCACTGTTCAACTTCATGTAAATAGGCAGCAACACGCGCTGAATAGCATGTGGAATTAGTGGTTGAAGCTTTAGTCCCAATTGGTGTAAAGCACCACTCTTGATTGCCACACTTTCGTTGCGATGCTCAAAATCAAACCGAGTATAAAAACTTGGATCTACTCCAATGTATTCGGCAATATCTTTCATAACCACCTCTTTACGCGACATTAAATCTTCAAATGACCAAAACCGCACATGGCCATCAGGCATTGCTTCCATCCATCTTTTCAAGTGTTTTGCATAATCCACATATCGCTGGATTTTTGGGAGATTTACATATTCTGAAAGACCTATTTTAATCCGTTTTGTTCTGTACACTTCCATTTTGTAATGGCTGTACATTTGTCTTGAGGGTTCCCTAAACAAAAACACAATTTTTGGAGGAGATTCCCAGCTGGAAAAATGATTTAATGCTGTCGATTCGTAAAGGTAATGAGCAGTAGCTTCAAATCTGATTTTTGCATTTTCACCTTTTCTAAAGAAGGATAAGTAGTCATCTAGAGAATTTTCATGAATGTTGCACCCACTGTTGAATCTATTCACCTTATCGGCGAAAAAGAACGTCTCCTTCTTAGGACTGCCATAGACATCTGGATGGGCCGATAGCCAAAAATACAGGCTGCTGGTACCACACTTTGGGGCACCGCCAATAATGACATTAGGAAGAAGCGCTGGGTTCATACGAGCAAGATAGTAAGATTTGGTGCTAGACCGCTGTGGTCAAGAGCAACTCTTTGATCCACCAAGCCAAGGCGCCTCCCGCTAAGGGACCCACCACTGGGATCCATGCATAGTCCCAACCGGAATCAATCTTATTTTTGATGGGCAACAATTGGTGCATGATGCGCGGTCCTAAATCGCGGGCGGGATTGATTGCATATCCGGTCGTACCCCCTAATCCCAGACCAATAACCCAAACCAACAAGGCTACTGGCAAGGCACCAATACTCCCCAACCCTATAGGCATGATGCTCTCGCCTTCCAAGGTTCCTCCAACAAAGTAGAAGACCACAAAAACGAGGACAAAGGCGCCGAGGGCCTCGCCAAAGAAGTTATTCCAAGTGTTTTTAATCGCCGGTGCGGTACAGAAGGAACCGCGAATGGCGCTGCCATCATCCGTGATGTCGTAATGTGGCTTGTAGAATACGTAGTTCATGGTGGTGCCAGCGGCTGCCCCTAATAATTGGGCCACGAAATACATCCACATCGTCGCCGTATCCACCGCGCCGTCCATCCACAGCCCAAGGGTCACAGCGGGATTCAAATGCGCACCGCTGTACGGGCCCGCAACGACCACCCCAACGAAGACCGCGAGGCCCCATGCGGTGGTGATCATCACCCACGAGCCAGGATCGCCCTGAGCCTTAGTGTTTTTTAAGACAACGTTAGCAACAACGCCGTTTCCGATAAATAGCAATAAGAAAGTTCCGACGAACTCGGCCCAGAAAGGTGACATACGCGTGGTTTTGTTCTGAACTACGAAGATGCAAAAATTGGTAGACTCAGAGAATTTTACTTAATTATTGATTCGTTAAACTCGCAGCATATGAAACCGTATTTGTTGGCTATTGATGCCGGAACGACCTCCTCCAGAGCTATTGTTTTCGATGGGGATACTAAGAAAATTGGGCTGGGCCAATTCGAATTTACCCAGCACTTCCCACAACCTTCTTGGGTAGAGCATGATGCCAATGAAATATGGACCTCTCAATTGCGCGCCATCAAAGAGGCCTTAAAACAAGCCAAGGTAAAGCCGCATGAAATTAATGCCCTCGGAATCACCAACCAACGCGAGACCACCATCATTTGGGATGCCGCCACGGGCGAGCCCATCCACCACGCCATCGTGTGGCAAGACCGCCGCACCTCAGACTATTGCGAGGGCCTCAAATCCCAGCACGGCCCTACCATCACTGCAAAAACGGGACTCATCACCGATGCCTATTTCAGCGGCAGCAAGATTCGCTGGATCCTCGGCAAAGTTCCCGGGGCGCGGGAGCGTGCCGAGCGTGGTGAATTGCGATTTGGCACCGTAGATTCTTGGATCATTTGGAACCTGACCGAAGGCGCTTCGCACATTACCGATGCCTCGAACGCGAGCCGCACCCTGTTGTACAACATACACGAGGGGCAGTGGGATGCAGACCTTTGTGCCTTGCTCCAGGTTCCCATGTCCTTGCTCCCCAAGGTGGTGGACAGCAGCGGAAAATTGGCTCATACCTCTGAAAAAATCTTTGGCGCAAGTGTACCAATTGCGGGCATCGCCGGAGACCAGCAGAGTGCCCTTTTTGGCCAATTATGTTTCGACCCCGGCGAGGCTAAAAACACCTACGGCACAGGCTGTTTCGCCGTGACCAATACCGGTAAAACCATCGTCAACAGCACAAATCAAATGCTCAGCACGGTCGCATGGCAATTAAACGGTGAACTCACCTACGCCCTCGAGGGGTCGGTCTACATCGCCGGTGCCTTGGTGCAGTGGCTGCGCGACGGGCTGAAAATCATTGAAAACAGCAGCGATATTGAGGCCTTGGCCCTGAAAGAAGGCCACAATGGCGGCATTACCATTGTCCCTGCCTTGAGCGGATTAGGAGCGCCGCATTGGGATGCCTATGCCCGCGGTGCCATCATGGGCATCACCCGCGGCACCAACGACAGCCACATCGCCTACGCGGCGCTCGAAGCCATCGCTCTGAGCACAGCAGATGTTTTGGAAGCCATGGCCAAAGACCTTGGGCAAGAACTCAAAGCCATCAAGGTGGACGGCGGGGCTAGTGCCAACGATACCATGATGCAATTACAAGCCAATATTTTAGGCTGTCCAGTCATTCGCCCGGCGGAGACCGAGAGTACCGCACTTGGTGCAGCCTTGCTTGCAGGACTTGGCATAGGGTATTGGTCGTCATTGGAGGATCTCAAGCCTTTGCTCAATGTCGACGAAAACTTCGATCCAACACCCATGGACCAAATTTTGTTGCGCGACCAATGGCATCGAGCGATCGCCGCTAGCAAAGGATGGATCAAAGCAGGGGCGAATGAATAGAGCCGAGAATCTTGCGCTTCTCAAAGAGGAAGCCTTCGACATTCTCATCATAGGCGGCGGGGCCACAGGATTAGGTGCTGCCGTTGACGGTGCGGCGCGTGGCTACAAGGTCGCCTTAGTGGAAGGGGCCGATTTCGCCAAAGGCACCAGCTCCAAAAGCACCAAACTGGTCCACGGCGGGGTTCGATACCTGCAGAACGGAGATATCTCTTTGGTCATTGAAGCCCTGCGCGAGCGAGGCCTGCTGTGCCAAAACGCGCCACACTTGGTTAAAAACCTTAGCTTCGTCATTCCTTCATACGATTGGTGGAACAGTCCCTTTTATGGAGTGGGGTTAAAGATTTATGATTTGATGGCGGGAAAATTGGGACTAGGTCCTTCGGAAATGATTTCTCTCGAAGAAACCTTAAAACGCATCCCCAATGTCAATCAAGAAGGGCTACGCGGCGGTGTACTCTACCACGATGGACAGTTCGATGATGCGCGATTATCCATTTCCCTTGCCCAAACAGCCTCGAAAAACGACGCCGTACTCTGCAACTACGTAAAGGTCGTAGGGCTGTTGAAAGAAGAGGCAGAAGTGGTCGGCGCCAAAGTTCAAGATGCTCTGAGTAACGACGTTTTCGAAGTTCGCGCCAAGGTCATCATTAATTGTACAGGGGTTTTTGCGGACGATGTATTGAAAATGGATAATCCCGAGGCTACAGCGACGATCAGACCATCACAGGGGGTCCACATCGTTTTGGACAAGAGTTTCTTGCCCGGCGATGAAGCCATCATGGTCCCGCAAACCACCGACGGCCGCGTGCTTTTTGCGGTGCCATGGCACGATGTGGTCATCGTAGGAACGACCGATACCCCGCTCGAACAACGCGATTTAGATCCAGTGGCACAGGAAGATGAAATCAAATTCATTCTCGACAACGCGGGCATGTACATGTCGAAAAAGCCCACTAAAGCAGATATCCTCAGTGTATTTGCCGGTTTGAGGCCCTTGGCGGCGAGTGAAAACGGAAGTGAAACTACCAAAGAAGTGAGCCGACATCACAAGGTGTTGGTCAGTCCTTCTGGATTGATTTCAGTGCTGGGTGGCAAATGGACGACCTATAGAAAAATGGGAGAAGATGCCATCGATAACGCACTAGTGGTCGGTGCTCTGCCCCCGCGAAAATGCCAAACGGAGAACATGCCCATTCACGGCTATGAGGTAGCTCCGGATTGGACCGATCCCCTACACGTTTATGGATCCTTCAGAAAGAAAATCCGCAAGCGCATTGAAAAGAACAAAGAGCAGTCCTTGAGCGATAAATTTCCCTTGTATCCCAGCATGATTCGTTGGGCAGTGAAGAAGGAGATGGCCATGACCTTGGAAGATGTGCTGGCGCGTCGTACCCGGGCCATTTTATTCGACGCCAAGGAAGCGAGGAAGATTGCACCGGAGGTGGCGCGATTGATGGCACAATATTTAGGTCGGGATGCGCGTTGGATTACGGAAGAATTGGCCAAATTTCATGACTTCAGCGACTCCTATGTCGTGAAATGAAAGAATGTAACGTTTAAGTGGGTTAATATGTATCAGCGTTTCTAAAACGTTTTATTTCAGTAGCTAAATACTGTGATACTTTCGTAGCAGATTCTGAGTAAAGATGATTGCCATCTATGTACACATTATCCAACGGAGCTTCAATAAGATCGAAATATCCATCGGCTTTTGTCAATAAGGTACTTATATGACTATTAAAACCTGCTAAATAATCCTCCTCTATTTCCAACATAGTTTTGTGCACAGGTAGCCTAACTAAATATACCTCCCCCTTTGATTTAAGAAGGTCAATAAGTTTAGCCAAATAATAAAATCGTTCCTCCGAGAAAACCATTTGATGAGTTTTCTTTTCGTACTCTCTAAACGTTCGGATTTCTTTTTTTACTACAAATAAAGAATCTAATGAAGGATACACTCTTAGGTAACCATCTGGGGCCACCTGAGCGAACGATCCATTTACGTTCTCATTGAAGTAGCGATAGTTTGCTTTCAGAATAAATTTTTCAAAATTCCTAAACGCAATCATACCCCATCCATATGGAAATTTTTTCCATAAATACTCAAAATTTGGCTTTTGGTCGAAATGATTAATTCCAAAAAGAACACTACTCGAATCCGAGCTGTTGATGGTCTTACCCTTTTCTTGACTTATGCACCAAGGGTCTATTGATAGTATAAAACATCCTCCAGAATCAATTCTCTTTGTTTTTTCCTTTACCGCATTAAAATAAACTTCACCATATGACGAGCTTTTCAATGTAAACGCAAAATTTTGAAAATCGTTTTCTTCTAAAATATCATTGAAAAAAACCGGATTCAATCCTTGAGAAGCTCGGGATGTACCCAAGATCAAATTAGGTGAGCTTTTTAAGGTGAACTTTTGATAGTATTGATCAGTAGTTCCATTAGCGAGAAATGCCAACACTAAATGCGTGGCTAGAACTATGATGAATGAAATGACTATTTTAATAATTACACTACGCATGGTTAAAAAGCAAAATATATGAACTCATTTTTACCAAAATAGCCGAATGTTATTATTAATAGAAAAACTACGTAGTATACCGACCAGCGTTTAATAGGGCTTAATTCATTTAATTCAAGTGGACAGTATTTATGGCGGGAATACCATTCAAATAATGTAAAGCCTGCCAATAGTAGAAATGTATAAATGAATTGAGACTTTGGCGTCAGTATCTCTATCTTAAAGAAAGTATCAGAAAAAAACAAGGATTCTAAATAGTTAAAAGCATCGAAAATCGTCTCAGACCGAAAAAATATCCAACCCAAGGTTACAATTAAAAATGTTCCAATTGTATTAAGCAATACCCCTAGATTACTGTAATTGACGGTATCACGTCTTTTCGCAATACCTTTATTAAATAAGCCAAAAGCTTGATAATAGGCCGCATGTAAAAAGCCCCAAAGTAAAAAAGTCCAGTTCGCTCCATGCCAAATTCCGCTGACCACAAATACAACAAGGATATTTCTATTTTTTTTGAATGCAGTACCCCTGCCTCCTCCTAACGGAATGTAAACATAGTCCCTAAACCAACTACTTAAAGAAATGTGCCATCGCCTCCAGAAATCTACAATGTTAACAGAGAAATATGGATAGTTAAAATTTCTCATTAACTCAAAGCCGAAGAGCAATGCACTCCCGATTGCTATGTCCGAATACCCTGAAAAGTCACAATATATCTGAAAAGAAAAAAGAAATGCACCAATGAAAAGCGTTAAACCACTGTAAATCTCATAATTATCGAATATCTGGTTAACATATATCGCTGTATTGTCTGCAATAACTATTTTTTTGAATAGCCCCCAAAGTATAAGAGCCATACCTTTTGATAGATATGCTATGTTAAATTTTCTATTTGTACTGAATTGGGGAAGAAGCGAAGAAGCCCTTTCTATAGGTCCTGCAACAAGCTGAGGAAAAAAACTGACAAAAGCTAAAAAATCGATCAGTGATCTTGTGGGCTTCATCTTTCCTTTATGGATATCAATAGTATAACTCATCGTCTGGAAAGTATAAAAGCTTATCCCGACCGGAAGAATAAGATTTAAGGTGCGGACATTAATATCTAAACCAAAAAATAAGAATGCTTCCCTGAAACCAGAAACAAAAAAATCATAGTATTTAAAAATACCTAAAAGACTTAAATTGACTAAAATACTTAAGAATACGGCCATCTTTCTTAATTTGGAATTAGTCATATTTAATAAAAAAATTCCTATAGAATAATCAACGATCGAACTTATGAAAATTAGTCCCAAAAAACGATAGTCCCACCAACCATAAAATAAATAGCTCGCACAAATTATTAATATATTCTGGGCGCGCCTATGATTATTGAAAACAAGCCAATATGTAAAAAACACGAGCGGCAAAAAGATTGCAAACTCGAATGAGTTGAACAACATTTATATCAATCTTGTGAGCTTCGATAAGAATTTAACAGCTTTTCAAAAACACTATCCTTAATATTTTCATTGTCTAGGATTTTTGTAACAAAGTCCGTAAATGCTCCAAATCCACCGTTTGAAGGAGTAATGTAGTCAACTATTTCTTTTGTATAATCTGGAGCACTGTTTGGACAACAAGAAAACCCTACTGATTGAAGCAAAGGAAAGTCGTTAACTTCATCGCCTATGTACGCAACATCTTCAAATCTTAGCGACTTAGCATTTAGTAATTCCTTTACAAGAGACATTTTGTCTTGAACACCTAAATAAGATTCTGTAATCTTTAGTTTTTCAAGCCTATTCCTTACAGCCTCTATATTTTCGCCAGAAATAACAATTATGGGAATATTAGCAAGCTTAGCTAAAGCTACACCAACGCCATCTGTTACTGAAAACTTTTTGCCTTCAAGACCTGAATCAAAATAATACATGCCTCCATCAGTCCAAACCCCGTCAATATCTGTTATTATTAACTTTGTTTTCATTTTAAAAACTCTGGATAGATTATTTCGTTGGCAGGAATAGGCATTGCAAGTTCTTTCCCTACGACTTTATGTCTTTCGCTCCACTTAAAACCATCACCCGGACTTAGCATACAAAGGTCATCTTCTTTCAAAATATAACCTGCCGGGAAATCACTTTTTGCTGCAAGCGATCGTTCCAATTTGATTTTAGCCTGTTCCGTTGAATTTGCAATAAAAATATCCTTTACTCCAAGTGCTCTTTCTAGTAATCTTATGTCACGAATCATTCTTTGTTGACCATCTATACCCAAACTTCCTTTTTGATCCGTCCCTTTCATATCCCGATTAATGGTAATATGTTTTTCTATGATAGTAGCTCCTTTGGCAACGGCAGCTATTGCGACTGAAATACCGACCGTGTGATCAGAATATCCTATGGTATAGTTAGGATAGTTCTCTTTCAGATAATCAATAGTATTTAAATTTACATTATCGGGGTGGGTGGGATATTCTGAAACACAATGTAAGATTGATATATTATGGTGATGAGAAGAAATTACATTTACAGCATCATCTAATTCCTTCTTGCCTGCCATTCCTGTTGAAACAATAATTGGAATACGGGTTTTCGCTAATTCATTCAATAAAGGAAGATTCGTTAAATCGCGACTTGCAACCTTCAAATAGTCTGGAGTGAACAAGTTTAGAATGGACATTGCTTTAATTGATGTAATAGTTTCAACAAAATCTAGGCCCTTCTCTTTAGCATATTTATAACACTCAAAGTGTTGTTCATCTGATAGTTCTAGAAATTCCCTGTGTTCACCGTAGGTTTTCCCAAATGAGTTAGGACTATTATAAGGCTCTCTCATTTTTGTTTCTGACAATTCCTCAGTTAAATCTCTTTTTGTGAGTTTAACCGCATTTATCCTTGGCAGTTCTAAATCAAATAAAGAATCATAGATAGGTCTGCTCGCAAAGTCAATGATCAATTTTGCAATATCTAGAGACCCATTATGATTTTGTCCTATTTCGCCAATTATGTAAGTCATTTAGTGTTTTTTTTAATTTCTTGTTTCATAAGTTGCAATTTCTCTGGCTGGGAGCGCAGATAATCTACAAGCTCAATGTAGGTAAAATCCTTTTCAATTCTTTTCAAGTACCAGTTTTGATAAATACCCGCCAACATCGACCAATCTTCCTTTGTATCAAGAGTGCAGCGTAGTTTTGAGATTATATCCGAATTCACCGGAATAAATCTAACATGGAAGCTTTCTGGACTTGCATAAATACAATTCGTCACATGCTCTAAACAGTTCTTTTGAGAGAAGGATGATACCTTTCTTAAAGCATTAAGTTTTACTATCTCTGCAAAAAAACCAGAATGTGTCAGGATGCTCGGTATACCATCAACTGAAAAAGACAGATAATCTTCATCAGAATAATCATGAGCTAATTTCAATATACTATTCGTATCAATAAATGGGTTGTCAGAACATACCCGAATAATGTTTTCAGCGCCAAGAAACTCTGCGCATTTAATAAACCTGTCTAAGACATTGTGTTCGGACCCACGAAAACATTCAATACCTATTCGATTACATTGTTCTATGATTATATCATCGCTAGAATTTTCAGTGGTAGCAACTATAATTGGTAAGCCTATTCTTTTAAGTCTTTGAAGTTGAACTTCTAAGAAACATTTACCATCTGGTAAGCTCTCTATTATTTTACCCGGCATTCGACTAGAGTTTGTCCTAGCTTGCACAATAATCTGAAATTTTCTAAGTGGCATGAATAATTTGATTTAGCTTATCGATAGTTGAATCACCCGTTAGATAATACTTTTGGATAAACTTTTCATACGCCAACTTATCAATACTATTAGGTGAATCAAGTAGTATTCTTTGGAAATCTTCTTTTTCATAAACCGGAATCCCTACTTGATTCTTGATCCAACCCATTAAATCTTGTTTATTATAATCAAAAACAATCATGGGCTTGAAATGTGAGATGAACTCCGTACCAACCGTTGAGAAGGAGACTATTAAAGTATCGCATAATTCAAAATGAGATTGCAAATCTGTTATTCTGTCAATGATGAAATCAGTATAACCGGTCTCCAGACTTGCTCTATAATAAAGTGTGTCATCTTTTTCCTTAGGATGTGGTCGGATCACAAGCTTTTTATCAATTTGAACCTTCTTCAATACACTCATGACATCCCTTATTGTATTGTAGCGAAGTGAACGATCTCTTTGAGGTTGAGTTGCAAAAAGTAAAAATCCGTTTAATCCTTCTAATTCTGTATTTATAGTTGTGGCAACTGCGGGTAACAGTCGACCCAAGGTGATTACACTTTCTTGACTATAACCTCCAGAGCTCACCAACAGAGAAGTGAAATACGATCCCCATGTGAAAGTAAAAGTAGGGAGGACTGGTTGGCGCACATAACTTCCGTAAATGTACGCTGGGTGAAAGTCGTGTATGTTACCGTGCTGAAAAGCTAAGACCTCAGTGCCGCAACTTAATGCTGCACATTGAATTACTCTTTGCTGGGGACTATTTTCATCACTCAAAAGAATTTTATCTATGTCATTCCTTTGAAAGAATAATTGAAAAGCTCTAAACTTTAAGAACATCAAAAAATAATAACCCTTATTCGCAGCCAGCAGGATCTTCAAATCCTTGAGTCGTTCGTTTCCACGCGGAATATCAAGCTGATCTTTTAATTTGCTAAAACTCCTAAAAAAATTCAGGGTATCCGGCAAAATTCGTCCAGTTAAAATATAATTTAGGATAATAGAATCGGAATTGAATAGATAGGTCCTCTTATCTACATTAGGGATTCCATCATTTTTTAAATCAAAAAACGGACGATTATATAGCTGTGGGTATTCAATACCATTGAAACGGACATTAACTCCCTGAACAACATCTCTAGCGTTGGAGATAATAACTGCCCTTAAATTGTGTCGTTTAGGTTTTATATATCCGGTAACAACTTGGCTTAATTCCTTTATAAAGCCTAACGACAGCGTAAACAACGAGCCTCCGATCGATTTTGAAAATATATCATTTTCTATTTCATAAAACTTATTTCGATAGATAAAATACAACCTAAAGTGGTTTAAGAACCAAATATCAATGCCCGCAGTCTTTTCGAATCTTTGAAAACTCTTCTGATTATAATTATAAAAATTAGCCAGGTCTTCTAGTGCTCTAGAAGCTAAATAGTTCTTTTCGGTCATAATCTAGATCAAATTCAACTCATTTTTTAACCTGATGTAAACATATATTATAACAATTATATTCATCAAATTAATTAAACATAGTCCTATGATAGAAATGTTACTAATACTCATAGGCAATAAAAGCAAAATACAACCGATTCCAATGATCTTTAAATGCGTTCGAGTAAATGGATTTATGTGCAATTTTTTAAACAAAATAATTGCTTTTAAAAGATTATAAATTAAGTATGAAATGACCGTAGTTAATGCAACGCCATTTAAACCTAGAGATGGTATTAGTAATAAGTTTAACACTAACATGACCAAAATAAAGGCACAGGTAGCCCAAACATTGAAGATATAATAAGGTCCATTTGACAAAATCTCACTGTTAGCCCCAAATAAATAATCAATCAAGCGAGAAAACAAAACCAATATAACTAATGTCTTTAACCCTTCAAACCTTTCGGGGTCAGGAATAATACTGACCAGAAAATCGAGATTAGGAATTATCAGAATAGCCGCAACAACGACTGTAGATGTTAAAATTTTGGAAGAATTTTTATATATCCTTTTAAGCGAATCATAATCCTCCTTGTTCCAATAATCAGCGATTGCCGGTGTTAAACTAACGGACATTGGTCTACGTGCACTTTCAACAATATTTCCTATAAAATATGCCATGCTGTAAATACCTAATGCTTCAAATCCAATTGTAGACACAATGATCTGACTATCTAGTGTTGTAACACTCATTGAAAGAATACCGATAACTACACCGCTTCCAGAAAATAATAGAAATTCTTTTCTTCCGAGTAATGGTTTCAATCTTGGTCTTACTAATGATAGCTTTTTTTGATATAAGCCATAAATCAATACCATTAAACCAATGGCCAAGTGCGTGTAAGCTAAAATCCACATCCACTCAGAAAAAAATATTTTATTATAGAACAACAACAACGCAGCAATTATTAAAGATATTCTTACGAACACATTTTTAATAAAAAATGGGATAGATATCTTATTTTTTGTTGCTGAAACAGATAAGCCAAATGTATAAAATATTGAACCTGTAATTACAACACCTAAAACGCTCATTTCTTCAAAGTATTTCATTTGAAATAAGAGCGAAAAATAATTTGTATACTTATAAAAAATAATGCCGGATATGACAGCAATAAAAAGTATTAAAAATAGGATGTTCGAAAGAAATAACCTGGCGTCATACTTGCTAAATTGACTTTGATACCTAACATACGTTCGATGAATACCAAAAAGCACTATAACTGTTATCAATGAAGACATCCTCTCTACCCATCTATAGATACCAAGTTCTTCAAGAGAAAACACTAGGGGAAATAACCATATGTTATTAAGAATCCCCAAAGCAATCCCAATGAGATTACTTAAAGTTCCTTTTAAAATCTGGCCATTAAACATATATGTGTTGCTTGAACAGCTATTTGATATTACGACTGTATGAAAAAATCTGAATTAAGGTGATTGGCATCGGGTTTTGCATTTAGTGCATTCAATAAATATAGGAGCCTTTAGGAATTTTAAATATGATATACTACTTCTTAGAATCCATTTTGATGCTGTTCATTTAATTTGTGGATCGAGTTATGTAGCAACAAATGAACATTAATAACGCGTAACATCACAAATTCATATCTATCCTAGGCAATAATATTTGTCTAGCTTTATTATGGTAATGACATCATATTAGATACAGGAGTAGGTATTGTATTATAATCAGGCACCCACACAAGTATGTGTAAGTGCCTGAATATCTATGTGGGCCCAGCAGGGCTCGAACCTGCGACCACCTGATTATGAGTCAGGTGCTCTAACCAACTGAGCTATGAGCCCGGGAGGGCAAATATAGTGTAGTATGACGGAACGATTTCAGATTTTTTAGTTCAAGTACCTCGCCTTGATTCGTATATCGTTATTCGCAAAATCACCTTCATTGTGATCGCATAATATGAGCTTTACACGATCGGCTCCCGCCATAGCGTAGGCCGCTCTAAAATCTTGATTGATTTGAGTCAACCTAGTAGTTAAATCATTCTTGATGGCATCGACATTCTCACCGTCCCAGCTAATGCCGCTTTTCGCTTCTAACAATATCTCTAATGTCTTATCGCCGGTAGCATCCTCACTGGTTCTTATCTGGAAGGTATTGCACTTTTCTACCAGTGTTTTGATTTCAAACATTGATTCTTGGATATCTACCGGACTCACATTAGCACCGAAAAAGGCCACCGTCATATCGGCGCGACCATAATGGAATAACAGAGGTAAATCAGTACGAGGTGCCACTATTTCAGACTTGTCTATGCCCAATTCTTCTAAGGCCTCATACATCTCTTTAATCGTTACTTGATGACCTCTATCGTGAATATTATACCTGACTTTTGGGGCGACATAATGAAATCTACAAACGGTAATAATGAGTTCACCCTCCTCAGTATTTTGAATCAAGAAATCAGAAGGATTGTATTGAAAAATCATCGGCAAGGCCCCCTCATGCCGAGTAAGACGTTCCCTTAACTGTTGGTTAGATCGCATCAACCTTCTCAAGCTAATGGTAAAATCATTTTCAGAGCCAAGGTTTAATTCTAAGTCCGACGCACCTAGAGAACTATAGACTTTCTTAATTCCTTTGTCATAAAGGAAATCTCGCATACCTTCTGACATGGACTCTCCGCCAAAAATGAATGAAATATCATACTCCTGCCAAGGGATATTGCTATTATCGACCAATTGCTTGAGAAACGGCGGATAACCCATCACCACGTATTTATACTTCGTGCCAAATTGCCGCAGAGTATTTTCAATTTTTTCTTTCTCAGGACCCAGCGACTTTAGCATTGAGAACGGCACACACGACATAGTGACATTAACTCCCGTAGCCCAAGGCCCTAAGGCAAAAGCATTGATAATAAAATGTGGTTCGGTACCAAAAAGAGTCTCGAATCCAAATCGAATGATCTTCCCGTTTCTCTTACGCTCTGTTTTTCCTCGAACCCAATTCGTTGCCGTACCAGATGAACCAGAACTTTCATCGAAGATGATATTCCGTTCGGGTATTTTTCCATCCACACAACGACTGTCCATATCATAGACTTTGACATAGTTCTCCTTGTCTATAAATGGAATCTCCTCAATCTGAGGAACAAATCCTTTAAAACTTGGCTCCGAAAATCCTTGGCTGTCCAAAAACTCCCTGTAGGCAGGAACTCTACTCTTCGAAAATCGAAACTGATAATAGGCTCGAGCACGAGAATTAAAATTGCGAAGTCTATTGAAACCAGGAACATAAAGCAGTTTAATTGCCCAAGGAAAGGTTAGGAACATTTCGCGATAGACACCGCCTAATCGAGCGTAGTAGTATACTAGTAATCTTTTCATGACAGTAAAATATCGGAGGTATTGATTCTAAAACTTCTGGGAGGGACTTTGCTATAGCCGGCGCGACATACGAAAGCTAAAGGAGCTTCATTGTTTGGGTCCAATTCCAGTTTCTGCGACAACGCACTAAAAGCCGTTGGATTTGTGATCAAGCTCCCAAACGGATGCATATACGCACCCTCTTTGGTTAATTGGAGCCAAAGACGGCAAAGAAGCCTCCCAAACTCATATTGATCCATTGAACTAGACCAATGATGCTGAACCCACATGATCGTAGCAGTACCCTTGTAGGTACTACCATAGTAGGACGAAAGCATTTTTTTCCTTGCGCCCTTTGTCCATTTTTCATGATGACGAAACACGGACTTCACCAATTTCCCTGGAAAGCCCATGCATTTTGTCCATAATCCTGTTTTCTCCGCCTCCGCTTCCTTTTTGGAATATCTAAACAGGCTATCTAACTCCTCTCGCATTGGTGTATGAGATAAATCTTCAAAAAGTGTGGCTTGATTGATTTTTACAAGATGGTCCACTTGCTCTTCATCACTAGTTGAAAACAAGGCAGCGCCGAAACTGGAAACAAGTTCTTCGCAATTGCGTATCGTTGAAGCTTTAAGCGGCTCTCCAGTATAATCTGTGCGCGCCGTTCTCCTTTCCTTCAACAATTCTGGCGACAAAGTTTCCTTTGTGGTCCTTTCACTCATCGTGATTTTACCAAAAGGCCGAACACCTTCTTGATCGACCGAAGGCGCTTCTATGAATTCAGTTAGCGAAACTTGATACCCATGTGAGGCAGCAGCTATTGATAAACTTTCCACAAATACACCAAATACTGCTGTGGCAAATTCTGATTTCGGATCGCCTACGGGCAACAAGAATTTTGTGTCGTAGTATAAAAGAGCTTCTGTTTTTGAAATGACCTTTACCCTATATGGCTGCAGGTTATGCACACTAGGCGCCCATCGTGCCATTTCAATGATAGCTTCCCAACTCGGAGGCTCCTTCGTCTTCCCAAAAAGACTGTTTGGTAAAAAGCCAGCTAGCCCAAAAAAGAAGCTGGATGTGATAAAATGACGACGATTTATTTTCATGATTTTACATAATGTACAAATTTTCATGGACACAGGTGTAACGAGGCAGAATAAGCATTCGTGATGTCCTGCACATGTCCTAGTTGTAAAATGGACGATGCGGCATGTTCTTTGTATAATTACATTTCCATAAACTGCTAATGGACAAATTACCCGTTTTGGCTTTTGCCGCACTCTTAGGGCTGTCCGTTTCAGCACAAAATGTCCCCATTGATTTTGAACCAACGGGCCATGGTGCTAATTGGAATTGGAAGGTATTTGAAAATGGATACAATCCACCTTTGGTGGTTGTTCAGAATCCGGATACCAATGGAATAAATACAAGTCCAAACGTCGCTCGCTTCGAAGCCTTGCAACAAGGACAACCATTCGTAGGTTGCGAATCTATGCATGGTACTGACATTGGTACTTTCACCATAGACCAGGATAACTACATCATTCGTATCATGGTTTACAAGACAGCAATTAGTGATGTAGGAATCAAATTAGTGCGATGGGACAATTGGTCCCTAGGAGAAATCAAGGTTGCCAATACCAAGACGCACGAATGGGAACAACTCGAATTTGATTTCAGTGCGCATATTGGTTTGACCTACGATCAAATCGTGATTTTCCCAGATTTTACCGCGCGACCTTCAGACCGCACCATCTACTTTGATAACGTTTGGGGCGATCTTTACATTCCACCTCCGCCGCCACCACCACCTGTGGATAGCGCAACGATGACCTTGCCGAACTTCTTCAGTCCAAACTTCGACGGGATCAATGACCGCTATCGACCAAAGATGCAGCACGCAGATTGGGCCGAGTGGCGCATCTACAATCGCTGGGGTCAGGAGATGTTCTATTCCGAATCTGTTTCTGAGGAGTGGAACGGCTTGTATAATGGCCAATTAATAAGTCCTGGCGTTTATTTCATAACAGCAAAATGCGGGTCGACTAGCACAAATAATGAAGTGATTCAACAGGGAGTTATTCATGTACTTTATTAATCGAGCAACCTCATTAATGATTGTTGGACTTTGAATCTTATGTAATTGGTGATTTATCGGGGGGCGAATAGCAGCGTTTTGTTAACTTAGACCAACAAACCAATATAAACTTCGATATGAATCGTCTTATATGGCTTTTATCCTTTATTCTGTTTTGCAGTTTTTTTAATTCATTAAAAGCTGATAATTATTATTGGGTAGGAGGAAGTGGGAATTGGTCTGATATTAACCACTGGTCAGCGGTCAGCGGAAACAATCCGATGCAATTACACACTGTTACACCAACAAGCAATGATAATGTCATTCTTGATGCTTTAAGCTTCCCTTCCACCGGAGGAACTATTGAAATCAACTTAAATCTAGCGTTTTGCAAGAATTTAATTATCAATAATGTGCCCTCAAATGTTACAATCAATTTTCATGGCTCTAATAAGCGTCTGAGAATTTTTGGAGACATTATGATTACCGACACTATTAATTGGAATGGGGACGGAAAAATCTTACTGGAAGGCACCAATACAAATTATATAAAAATAACAGATGTGGTATTGCCCAACCTTTATGCCAATTCATTAGGTAAGACTTGGGTAGTACAGGATAGCTTGGAGGTTGGTAAATTAGTAACAGAGTATGGGGTTTTCGATTTGAATGGAAATTATTTAAACGCGAACAACATTGAATGTTATAACTCCTCAACAATTAATATTCAAAACTCAACAACACATTGTAATAACTTTTATGTAAGACATAATGCAAGCTTGGAAATGACGAATGCTGAAATTGAAATAAATTCAGTATTCGAAGCAAGTGGTTCAAGCACCATTAATTCCAACGGTGCAAGTATTATAATGAAGCAGAATTCAGGTTTTTTCTATGACTATACTTCCGCTTTTCACAAGTATGGACTGATTGATGTTTTAAGTAATTATTGTGAGATAAAAGGAAATGCCTTTTGTACTTCCGAGAAAATTCATATTGAGAATGATGCCTTACTATCTGGATCGCTTAAAAGCGATACGATCATCTTAGACTCTACCTCTTCTATTAGAGTATCAGGAAGCCCAACCTTAGACTATATTGAAGGGAATGGGACTTGTAATTCTCGGGTAGAGATAGTCTCCTTAAATGTCGGCGATACAGCATATATAAATCATAGCTCTACGAATGATACATTAAGGTTTATTCGAGCACGAAACATAAAAGTAGTCGGTGAACCTTTGACTGTAAAAGACTTTGAAAATGTAAACAACACTAGCGTAGGTTTTAATGATTTCAACCCAAACACAACATTGGGGCAAAAATTTTATTGGATTGCGGGATCCGGTCGTTGGGATGATTCAAATAACTGGTCTTTAACAAACGAAGGTAGTCCCGCTGATTGCATCCCCGGTGAACTTGATAGTGTAATAATTGATAATACAGGCAGCAGTGCTGCGCCGGTGAACATTGCGCTTCCTGATAAAGAAATAAATGTCTCTTCAATATATGTCCACACTTCTCACAATGTAACTTTTACCGGCGGACTCAAGATTATATTGGATGGCACCTTGGATCTTGATTCCAATGTAAACCTCAATAATCATATTTTTTTTACTGGATCTGACCTGACATATTATGTGAGGGCCTCTGGAAATGCACTGGGTAACTTGAGTTTTTTAGGTAGTGGGAAGTGGGAGTTAACAGATGATATAAGCGGTAATAGAATTGTCCATTTAAATGGTACACTGGACGCGCGCAGTATCCTGGTAAACTCGCAAATATTTAGGTCTGATTCCGTGGAAAACCCTGTGACACTAATGATTGACAACTCGATAATAAAGACAACGCAATTCCTAGCTCCTAACCTGAGAAACGCATCTACAGATGGCTCAAAAATATGGCTTAAAAATTTCAACTGTAATTCGGGAGGAGCTGAATGTTGGAGCTTACAAACTGGAGTGCATGTTCAATGGGATACTCTTTTTGTAGAAGACGATCTTGCTCAATTGAATGGCAATAATAAATTTCGTTTTGTAGAATTCGTTAATTCTGCCGCTGTAAAGGGGGCATTATTCACTGATAGCGTAATTTTTGAAAAAGGAAAGGAATATAAGATTAATACAATCCATCTTAATTCAATAAATGCAGCAGGGGACTGTGGAAATTATATTGACTTCACTTCTACAGGATCATCTTCAAACTGGCACTTAAACGGAGGTAATAAAACCGTTTTGTTTGCCATTTTCAAAAACACAGTAATCAATAACGGTTCTATTTCTGCATTGAATAGTTTTGACAACTCGGGAAATACTGGAATCAGCTTTACTCTTGGAACACCAAGGACATTATATTGGGTCGGAGGTTCGGGTAATTGGGAAGATGCTTCACATTGGTCTATCACATCAGGAGGTACCGGCGGTGAATGTCTTCCAACTCCAATTGACAGTATTGTTATTGATGAAAATAGCAATAATTCCGGTTCTTCATCTTGGGATATCAGTCTTAGCTCCTCGGGGTATATGAAACATCTCAATGTTACATCAAACTCAACTTTCTCAGGCTTTCTAAGCCCAATTTGGCAATTGAATAGACTCGACAATAAATACTTAAAGATTTATGGAAGTATTTATTTGAATAAAAATATTAGCGTCAATGTGGGCACTAATTTATACTCCAATGAGCCAAACGAGGTAATTAAATCATCGTATTCCTATTTTAGATCAATATCAATAAATGCATTTTCTACAACATATTCTGTATTGGATAGTCTAAGGGCATACCGGTTTACACAGAATTCTGGAAACATAAATTTAAATGGTAATTATTTTAATGTGCATGAATACGTCGGAAATGGGGGTATGTTTTCTACCAGCAATAGTGAAATGACTTTCACATATGCCAATATCTATGGAGGTTGTTCTTGGAACATTCCAATGTCTGATATTCGGATTAATAACACAATGATCTGTAATGGCACAGTAAATGCCAATAACTCTACAATTGAACTCTATGGGTCTGCTCCTAATCTAAGAATGACCTCCGCAGATACATTAGAAAGCGTTTTATTTAGCAATTCGAATGGTAGGGGAAACTTTTCGTCAACTCATCCAAATGCATTGGTGACTCATCTTGAATTCCAAGGAGATGGGGTGTTCTCCAGCGGAGCCCGATGTGATACTGTTGCATTTGCAAATGGTCATAGTTATTACCTTAAAGAGGGTCAAACATTGTTCATTGAAAAGCACTTTAACAGCAGAGGTGATCCTTGTAATCCAATCCTCATTCGTTCGACCTCTCAAGGGAATCAGAGTAACATCCAATTAGGAGATACATTATCGGGCGATTATCTGGAAATTAGAGATATTAGTTCCTCTGGGGCTCCATTTTATGCTGGATTGAAAAGTGCTGACCAAGGAAACAACAATAACCTGATTTGGGCAAACAAGCCTGGCTATGTATGGGGATTCGGAAACGATAGATATGTTTTGAGATGTGATACTTCCTCGATAAACGGCATATACTTACCTACAGATGGATTTGAGGATGCTTTGGGCTTCACTTGGATGGATGGATCCACAAACACCACCTATTTTGCGGATGTTGAAGACACCTATTGGGTCACGGCAAACTATGGTCTTTGTGACGTTACAGATTCGGTTAACGTATTCTTTGATACCGTGTTGCTAGGCACGGGTGGTGATATGTATATCTGTCTATTTGACACCCTAACGATCTCTCCAATACGAGATTCATTTGAATCACGTGTAAGTCTTTTGTGGAACGACAATACAACTGATGTTTCTAAAACCTTCGTAATTACTGCTGATACGACAATTTGGGTCGAGGTTACGGATTCATATGGGAATACTTGTGTAGACACACTCTCAATAGTAACTAGCGACGTACAAAATAATTTTGTTCTAAAAGAGCCCTGTAAAGATGAGTCTAACGGTTACGTCCATGTGAGCTCATCAGGCGGGCTTCCTAACTACACCTATCTATGGGGCGATGGCAGCACAAGCGATAGTTTACTTAATATTAGTACTGGATATTATTGGGTAACGGCAATGGACTCCATAGGCTGTATTAAAACGGACTCCATATTCCTTGACGAGCCTGATAGTCTATTGATTTCAAATGTTATTAAAAGCGACTTCAATGGATATAATATTTCGTGTTATGGGGGTAGCAATGGAGTTATAAGTGCTTCGGTTTCTGGAGGTACTTTCCCATATCATTACAGTTGGAGTAATACCACAGATTCAATCTCTACTATCATTGATGTTATGGCTGGGTCGATAAGTCTTGAAGTGTCAGATGCTCAAGGCTGTACGGTGAGTGAAATTATCGTTATGACAGAACCTGATTCAATAAATACGGTAACATCTGTAAGTTCTAATTACAATGGTTATGCCATCAGTTGCTATGGTCAAAACGATGGTAGTATTCATGTTGATACAATTTCGGGGGGTGTTTCTCCTTATTCCATGTCTTGGTCTAATGGCATCAATACTTCCGCTAATTCAAACTTACCTGCTGGAACCTATAGTCTGTTTATAACTGATTTTAACGGATGTGTAGATACTACACAACTTACATTAAATGAACCAAACGAATTATTGGCTAACTCCTCTGTTACAGGAGTTAGCTGTTATGGTGGCTCAGACGGTATTATTAATTTAGTCTCGACAGGAGGAGTTGGTCAAATAGAATTGATTTGGGGCAATGGAGATACCGCGCATATAATTGACAATTTATCTTCGAATTGGTACACCTATAATCTTACCTCTTTAAATAACTGTAGTACAGTTGACTCTGTCTTCGTCCATGAGCCATTACCTATTTCCTTCTTATTGGACACCATCCCTCCTACCTGTATTAACTCCTTTGATGGTGAGTTGAATATTCAAGCTCAAGGAGGGACGGGAGGATATGATTATTTTGTCAATGGCACTTCATTTAGCGGCAGTATACAAGGCCTCGGAATAGATACCCTTGAAATTCGCATTAGCGATGAAAATGATTGTGATACTGTATTTTCTATCGTCTTATTGCCAACACAAACGCTCCCCTTGATTCCAAACTGGTTCTCTCCCAACGGAAACGGAAATGAAGATGTCTGGTATATAGATTGGTTCGATTGTGGCCAATTCACTTTAAAAGTTTTCAATATCTACGGACAACTAATTTACTCGGCCGAATCACAGAACTATATCCCTTGGGACGGCACTTTCAACGGAAAACAATTACCTAGTGGAGATTATTACTACGTAATTGAGTCTGAAGATTATTCTAATCAATACACTGGTTATGTCACGATCCTGCATTAAGATAATTTTTCTACTATTCCTTTCTTTGGGTGTATTTGGACAAGAGGCTATATTAAATTCACCATTTTGGGTTAATAAAGCTTATGTCAACCCATCCTATATAGGAGATTATAGAAAACCCGTTTACGATGTGTTTTTCACGAATAAACAACTTTGGGTAGGAATAAATGGCGCACCACATGTGAATGGATTTGCATTGAATAACAAGTTAAATCGTAAAAATGGGGTGGGTATCCAATTATGGCAACATACTTACGGAGCCTTAAACTATACTTCTTTTTCTATCCCTTACAGTTTCAACGCTAAAATTTCAGAGCGCCAGGGGTTCTCTCTGGGACTCGCACCAAGCTATACCACCACCGCTTTAGATCTCTCGCAAATCACTCGTCCTGAAAGGTTTGATTTAACTTCTCCTATTCCAGATGTCAGCTTTCTTAATGCCTCGGTAGGCGCTCACTACTACTTTGACAATATTTTTAGATTTGGGCTTTTTGCCCGTAATATCATGATCAATGGTGACATTGACCCTGATGAAGTAATTAATTACACAAACTACTCAACATTTACTTATGGTGGTGATTTCTCTTTTTATCTATATGAGAGTCAATATCGCCCCTTAAGCTTTCTTGTAGACGCGTTTATCAAATACAACGAATACACCCCACCTATAGCCGAAATAAGCATTCGATCTGGAAAAAAGGGCAATTTTATAGGGCTAGGATACAGAACGAATGATGATTTAAACCTCATGATTCAATTAGGGAATGCTGAAAGATTGAATTTTGGATTCATCTACACGTATTCCTTCTCTGCATTACAACAGTATTCAGATGGAAGTGGCCAGATATATCTTAAATTCAGGTTGAAACATTAGAATTAATTATTGTACTTTTCTATCGCAAACCATATGAATCGATGCATTTTTTCAATTGTAGCAGTACGCTCAGAGGGTTTTGGATAATATTAGCTTTAGTCCCAGTAATACTTTCGGGGCAAACAGTCTTTGGCCCAGGTTCTGTATGTGTTGGGGATAGTATAACTCTTACAGGTAGTCCTACAACTTCGTTTACATGGTCTTCAAGTGATATTGCTATTGCCGAAGTTTATCCTAATGGTATAGTTGAAGGAAAATTACCAGGCTCGGTTATCATAACCTATTCTGATGGTGTAAGCACAGCAACCCATAATGTTACCGTAAAACAAAAATTACCTACTCCAACATCCGTGGAGTCTTTACCTCTTGAATTTTGTCCAAATGACCCTAGCGTGAGTTATATAGATATTTCGGCGGCTTCAACAGTAGGTTATCACGAATGGTTTGACGTTTCCGGCAATATTATTCCTACTTCCTTGGTTGGCCCAACTCCTGATGTGTCATCACCTGGAACAACTTTTTATAAAGTTATAGAGAATACCTTTAACACTGCTTATTGCCCCTCTGATACACTTTTAATTACTTCTATTGTATACCCTAATCCTGTTATAACTGTTAATTCACCATCGCCCGTATGCGAGGGGGAATCTGTGACTTTGATTGCTACGGGTGCTGGTCCAAGCGGATTTTACGCTTGGGATGGAGGTTTATCAAGTGGTTCAACCCTCCCTTTGACCCCTACCACAACTACCACCTACAGTGTAACTGGAACAGATGAGAACGGATGCCAAGGAAACGCGTCCGCAACAATTACAGTAAATCCTTTGCCATCAGCCCCCACTACGGATCCTTCGAACGATACGGAGTACTGTTTGAATGATACACCATCGGAGTTGATAGCGACGGCTTCTGCGGGTCATACGTTGACCTGGTACGATGCCAGTAACAATATTTTATCTACGGCGGCATCACGTACGCCATCGACTACTACCGTAGGTACGACATTGTACAAGGTGACGCAGACGGACGGTAACGGATGTGAATCAGCGCCGTTAAATATTACCGTGACGGTTCATGCGTTGCCAACGATCAGTGTGGTTGGTGGTGCGTCACAGACGGTCTGTGATGGATCCTCGATTACCTTGAATGGAGCAGGTGGCGTAAGCTATACTTGGACTGGATTAGATGCTTCTGGAAATCCCATCAGTAATAATACCGCGTTTATCCCGCCGGTCTCTGCAACAACAACCTACACAGTGACAGGTACAGACGCCAATGGCTGTGATAATACCGCTGATGTCGATGTGACCTCAAATGCTGCTCCTGTGGTGACGTTATCAGCTACGCTTTCTACGGTATGTGCTGGCGATGATGTTGTTTTGACGGCGACAGGTGGTTCTACGTATACGTGGGGTCCTGGGGTTACTGCTGGAGCTACGGGCGCGACACAGACGGTAAGTCCGACGACTTCGACGACTTATACCGTAACGGGTACCGATGCAAATGGATGCCAAGGAAACGCGTCCGCAACAATTACAGTAAATCCTTTGCCATCAGCCCCCACTACGGATCCTTCGAACGATACGGAGTACTGTTTGAATGATACACCATCGGAGTTGATAGCGACGGCTT
>Ga0255776_10001306_pt1 | contig 28137 bp, 19 predicted proteins | sample 071ome_19_FD_179974 | JGI IMG/M metagenome (GOLD analysis project Ga0255776, IMG submission 179974) | Coastal salt marsh microbial communities from the Groves Creek Marsh, Skidaway Island, Georgia - 071413AT metaG (version 2) | ecosystem: Environmental > Aquatic > Marine > Intertidal zone >... | reverse complement strand
ATCAATTAATCTCGGCAATCATTGCCGATAGAAGCTTCAAGACAAGAGATTAAAACAACTATTTCAGCATGAAGGTAATTGTCATGAGTGCAACAGCAGAACAAATATTATACGGAAATGACCAGCCAAATATCATCGCGAAAGACACCACATGTAGAATCAAGCCTGTTTCGGATTCCAAGATCAAGCGATCGATCACCAACAAAATTGATAGCATCACCGGCATCGACGAAGAGCAAAAGCAAGTGGCTCCGCCTTGTCCAAAGTCGGTAAAAATTGAATTGACGGCACGTTGTAATTTTAACTGTGCCTTTTGTGCTACAGGTTACAAGTTACGTGATAAGCGCGACATGGAGTGGGACTTCTACGTTAAGTTGCTGGATCAATGTAAAGAGGCCGGGGTTGAAGAAGTCGGGATGTTCTATCTTGGTGAGTCTTTCATGTTGCCCTGGTTACCGAAAGCCATTGCAGAGGCTAAAACCAAAGGTTTTCCTTACATTTTCCTAACGACTAATGGCTCGCTCAGTACGCCAGCTAAAGTAAAAGAATGTATGGATGCTGGATTGAATTCGCTTAAGTTCTCTCTAAATTACGCAGATGAAAAGCAGTTTTTTGAAGTAGCGCGAGTAAAAGGGCGTCTCTATCACAAAATGTTGGACAACATTAAAGCGGCCCATGAGATACGGGAAGAGGGAGGTTATGATTGCGGGCTGTTTGCGTCATATATTCGTTACGATGGCGAACAAGGTGAACGTATGATGGAAGTACTGGAGGACGTTAAACCTTATCTGGACGAAGTGTATGCGTTACCGCTCTATTCTCAGGCGGATTTAACCGGCGCCGAAAATCAGGACCGCGGTTGGGACGTTAAAGCTGGTAACCCCGGTCGAGCAGATAACATGCGTGCGCCGTTGCCATGTTGGGCGGTGTTTACTGAAGCGCGTGTGACCCACGATGGTTTCCTAAGTGCTTGTTGTTTTGATCATTCCAGAGACTTCAATATGGCAAACCTGAATGAAGTGAGCTTTATGGAAGGGTGGCACAGTCAGACCTTCCAACAGTTAAGAGGGGCACATTTAAATATGGATGTTCGTGGTACCGCTTGTGAGTCTTGTGCGGCTTATAACTGATGTAGTGTTTTATTCGTATCTCCGTTCTGCTGTTAAGGCCCGACTCGTTCGGGCCTTATTGTTTGTCATATATCTTGTATGCATATCCGGATAGTATTTTTAATAGTTAAGATCAGTAATGATTAACAACTCAAGGAAACGCTATGACAGCACTTATAACGGGAATAATTATCTTCTACAGCATTCATGCTATACCGCACTTTGCGCCGATTAAAGGCCGTCTTCAGTCTTCATTTGGTGAAAAAGGGTATTTGGCTGCATTTGCTCTAATATCGGCAATTGGTCTTGGTCTAATGATTTACGGTAAAACAACTGCCGACTATGTCCATGTCTGGATTGGATTGATGCAGTTACGGCATCTGACTTTCTTACTGGTACTGGTATTCTTTATTTTGCTTATGGCGATGATTATTCCTAGCAATATTCGTCGCTGGGTCCATCACCCTATGTTGTTTGCTTTTTTGTCTTGGTCGGTAGGGCACTTACTGGTGAATGGCGATTTGGCTTCCATTTTGTTTTTTGGTGGATTTGCCGTGTATAGCACATTTGCAATTATTTCAGCTTTTAACAGAGGTAAGCGTTGTGCGCTTGAAAAACAGCCGGTCTGGAAAGATGGATTGGTAATTGCGGTCGGTGCTGTACTTTATGTGGGCGTGGCCAAAATGCATGGCGTATTGTTTGGTGTGCCTTTGATGTAATTTATTACTTTCTGATTCATGGCTTTATGGAAGGGTGGCACAGTCAGACCTTCCAACAGTTAAGAGGGGCGCATAACTAGGCTTCACAAAGGCGATTACTCTTCAAACGCGTTCTGATATTTGGATTGGAGCGCGTTAATGCGGTTCTGTAAGATCGGAGTTTTTAGAAGCTCATCCAGACGCCCAATAATTTCCTTAGCTTGAGGATGAGAGCGTCGGATACCAAAATGAAAAGCTATTGAATTGTCTGATTTAAATGTCATTTTTTTATAGCCCAGCTTGTGGCTGTATCCCAGTTTTTTTGCAATGTACTGGGCCTCTTCAAGGTTTCGGACAAAGAAGCCTTCCTGATTTCTAAGAAAAATCAGGTGGAACAGGTGATCTGTTTTATTGACGTAAACGCGTTTTACTTCACTGGGAATATTCTCTTCTTCCCAGGAATTGTTTTCTTTGGTGCTTTCCGTAAGTAATGTAAACGGTGTTAGGTCATTGATCGTTTTGATACTGTGCGCGCTGAAGTTCTCTTTATTGAAGATGATGTAACCAAAGTCGCTGATGTAGGCGGGTTGATCTGTAAAGAGAATGCGTTCTTTTAATGTGTCGGATGGATAGGTAAAGATACCATCGACATAATCATGAATTACGCTAAGTTTGGCTCGCTTCCAGGGCATAGCCTGTAAGCTAACTTCATAGTCATCGAGTAAGTTGAAGGCGGCTTCGGTAATTTCAGGTAGCAAACCTTTGGGTGTGAACTCATTGTCTTTGGTCGAGTAGGAGGTGGGTGGATCACCTTCAGAAAAGACAAATTGAATGGCAGAATTATCAGCTACCGAACTATTGGAAAGCCAAAAGAAACACATCAAAACGCTGCACAGCACCAAGGTGTTGAGTTTTCGTTTAGAGAATAAAGGCTGTCGTTGGCTATCCACTGCTCGAAAGTTAGATCCGCTGCTTGAAGGTCTAAACAAAGATTAGTCACAGTTGAATGACTGTCAATAGCCGTTGTGGTTGGAGGAAAAGATCCACCACGTAGGGTGGATCTTATAACGATCGTTCTAACAGAAACTAAGAGCGCTTGGTTTGAAGTTCTTTAAGCTCGATAATCATCGCTTTTAATTCGCTGATTTCATCGCTCAGTTCAGCACGGCTTGGCTCGCCATCCTCGTGTTTCTGTTCTGCCTGCTCATTTTCCATCACATTTAATATGATACCAATGACCATGTTCAGGAAGGCAAAGGCGGTCAGGAAAATAAAGCTTAGGTAGAAGGTCCAGCTGAGTGGATAGACTGCCATGGTTTCATACATCACATCTGTCCAGTCTTCAAAGGTCATGACCCTGAACAGCGTCAGCAATGAAATAGCGATGTCGCCCCACAGTTCTTCATTAATGTGAGCAAAGACCGTAGCACCGATTGCTGCATAGATGTAGAAGATGATAAACATTAGAAGCATGACATAGCCTAGCTGAGGCAAGGCTTTTAATAGGGAGTTAAGCAGTAGGCGAAGTTCCGGAATGATAGAAATCATACGTAATACCCGGAAGATACGAAGCAGACGACCGATAAAGGCCATGTCGCTTTCTTCTACCGGCATTAAACTGGCGACCACGATGATGGTATCGAAGATATTCCAGCCGTTCTTAAAGAAATTGCGTTTTTGTTCTTCCCCTGCAAAACGAATCAGAATTTCAGCAAGAAAAATCGCAGTGATTAAGTTATCGAGCCATCCCACAAATAGAACCAAACCTTTGGGAAGATCGTACGTTTTAATACCTACCACGAGTGCAGAGAAAATGATCACGCCTATAACAAATAACTCAAAGGCTTTGTTACTGCGTAATTTCATAAACGACTTTTGAAGGCTGGTCGTTTCCATGTTGGGCAATTGCTCCCTGATGTAATTGAAGACTGAATAATTTTTCGGGCATTATAGAGTAGCTATATTGCAGTTAACAGTTTGGGAACCTATGAATAAGTCCACTCTAGCTCTGCGGGCGCTAGAAGTCTTTCAGACCGAACACTTTAGAACAAGACGAACTTCGCAGGAAATGTCGAGACCTTTTCAAGAAGTTCAACGCAGTTATAAGTGTTTGAAGCCCCGCCCTTTGGGGTCTTCAGAGAAAGTTCTATTTATTGTTGCGATTTTTTGACATAACCCGTCGGGTCGAACCCGCTATGCCTGCAAAACCGCGCCTTAAATAGACCTTTCTCTGATAGACCAGAGCAGAGAGGGACTTATTCAGAGGTTCCCTTGCTTTATCGAAGTATTTTTAAAAACGGGTCAGGTTTTAGTGGACAGTGTGAAAATCGAATTTGTTCAATCCATGTCGGAACTTTCAGATCAGCATCGTTATGACTTAGATGAGATGGCTGGTGATTATCCCTTCCTGCAATATAACTTTTTAAGTTTATTGGAAGACTCAGGCGTAGTGGGCGAGGGCACAGGTTGGAAACCTCATCACTGTTTGGTGTTTCGTGACGAACAACTTATTGGATTTATCCCGCTGTACTTTAAGTATCACAGTTATGGCGAGTATGTCTTCGACCACAGTTGGGCGGATGCGTATTTTCGGTATGGTTTTGATTACTTTCCCAAACTGGTCACGGCCATTCCATTTACGCCCATCACGGGCCCAAGGTTATGTATAAAAAACGCCGGTCTTGATGAAGTAACGCGCAAAAGCATTCCCTCTAAAATTGTAGAGCAGGTTAAGGCACTTGCTCATGACAGTGATGCCTCTTCATTCCATCTTTTATTTCCAACGGCTCAGCAAACGACTGAGCGACAGACCGATTTTGATTTTGATCGAAAGGCAGTTCATTTTCAGTGGCAGAATCGTGGCTATCAGAGTTTTGATCATTTTCTGGAGGGCTTCAGTTCCCGCAAGCGTAAGAACGTACGGAAAGAACGTAAAGCGTTATTGGATAAAGGCATTGAGTTTGACGTTCTTTCTGGGGGGCAAATACAACCAGAACACTGGAGTGCATTTTATAAGTTTTACGTGATGACGTATGCCAAACGAAGTGGCCATGGCGGCTATCTTAATAAGGCCTTCTTTGATGGCTTAACACATACCATGACCAATGAATTGGTGCTTGTGTTAGCCAAACGTGAAGGAAAATACATCGCAGGTGCATTGAACTTTCGTGACTCAAATTGTCTCTACGGCCGCTATTGGGGGGCGATTGAGCATCATGAATTTCTTCACTTTGAAGCGTGTTATTATCAGGGGATTGATTACTGCATAGCGCAGGGGTTGGAACGATTTGATCCCGGAGTGCAGGGTGAACATAAGATTCAGCGAGGGTTCGAACCCGTGTTTACCCATTCTTTGCATTGGATCCGTGATGACGCTTTTCGGGTTGCAATTGCCAACGCTGTGAAAGAAGAAACGGTTTATGTTGAGGATTACTATCAAGCATGTCGTCAGGCGTTGCCGTTTAAAAAAGCGTCAGAATAAAAGACCTCTGTGTATTGGATAAATCCATAGTGTATACATAGAGGTCTTTAGTTATTAGCGATTCTCCAGACGATTGTAGTCGAGTAAACCACCTTCCAACGGCGCATGTGCCATTTGCCACTGGTGTATCTCATCACTGAATTTCCAGAAGTCTTTGTTGGTTCTTCGAATTCCATAGTCAGACATCAGTTTGGCGTAGTCTTCTTCGTTGCTGAGATGGAATATCTGATTGGTTAGATCTTCCAATTCGTCTTCTTTTACATCCCAGAACGCATTTGGATACGAACCTGCGATGCCTTTTAGTAGAGAAAGGGTTTGTTCTTCAGGGACGATCCTGGACGCCTCATTAAAGATATGAGCCACATTGGTGTGGCTGATATTGTTCAGTAGAGTATAAACCTGAACCTGCTTGTCATTGGTCGTGAGTCTAAGAATCACTTGTTCTGGCAGGAAGGTTAGGTGTTTACCACGCAATTTGGCTAAATCTTGAAGCTTTCTTTCAAGAGAGGAATATTGATGCTGATGATCAGGTCGGTTTATTGGGTCGGCATTAATCACCGATGGCCCATACTTCTGATGAACCAGGTTATGGAGCTCTTCTTTAGGGTGTTGTGTTAGGTAGGTAATGCCTGTGGTGCGAGTTCTTCGTTGTTCGATAAAGGCTTGATAGTTTTTAACGCCATCTACGGCACCTTGGTTCCAGCGTGTGATTTCCAGTGAGGCTACATCCGATGGCAGTAGGGTCAGGAAATTAGCTTCCGCTTCCATTCTCAGGAAGTCCATATAGAGTCGAGTTAGCAATTGGTGGCTCACGTTGCCGTGAACATCAAAGCCTGCTACCAATAAGTAATGAATGCGTTCAAGCAGGGTATAGGAGATTAACCAGGTGGTAAGAGGCACTTTACCATGATGCCCTTTAAGGACGGTGGCACTGTCAAAGTGTCTGTAGACGGTCAATGCAGCATTTTGGTTAGAGCCATCACCGTCCCAAACCAAATCCAGATTGAGATCTTTATTTGACGGAAATAACTCATTAATGCGTTTAGCTCGAGCTTCATTATATTCTTGCTGTAGTTTTGAGTATTCCATCCAGCTAGCAAAGGGAAGACCACCGCTGCCGGTTTCAGCAGGCATTCTCAGATAGTCTTTTTGTTCTGAAATAAACTCATTGGCATCATGCATGTGAGGATTATCTGGATCGATAAACATCACCCAGAAATGATCACGAATCACATTCAGCGCAATTTGGCCTCTGCAAACAGGGCCCTTGATAAAGCCACTGATGGTATACATGGCTTCGTCCAGCATGAATTTGTATCGGGCTTGAATAGGTAATTGTTCAAAGGCATCAAACGGGTTCGCTGAGACGATGGGATCATAACCGGGTAACTGGGTGACTTCATACTGGGGTTGGTAGAACAATTCATTCCAGCGAACTTTCCTAGCCTCGTCCAAGCGATAAGGCATATTGGTTTTATCCAGCGTTTTGCTGAATACCGGACGCAGGCGGTAATAGAATTCTGTTGTTCCCGGATCATCAAACGGACGTCGAGTGGCGATTGGCTTGATATCCGTTCCGCTTGGGGTATAGGAACGTATCAGTTTGAAGAACAAGGGCTCTTGAGGTGCAGAGGCATCAGAATCCTCTGTTTCCGGGAAATAGAGATTGGCCAGATAGAGATGCTCAAACATGTATCGGGAGACCAGTTTCTCTTTTAAGGATTGACCATTAAAGAAGGTTTCCCAATCTGTGATTTTCGATGTGATTGAATCGTCCAGTTCTGGCGGTGGAAGCATTTTTGCTCCCGTTTTTACCCAGGATTCAAGACTGGAAAATTCCTGATCAGACAGCGCCGGAAGCCCATAAGGCATGCCCCAAAGCGGCTGCTTCTTCTTGTGATGATCGAACTCAGCGATGGTCGGGCATTCCTGCTGACGGTCCAGACCGAGTTCAAAGCTTTCCGGGAGTAACTTCTGTTCTGGTAAGGGATGTTCTTTCTTCATCGCAATGAGTTGGTAAACAAGGCTTTTCTTCAGGTTTGCTTCCGGTGTTTGTTCCCATTCATTTAATACAGGATGAAAGTCTTTTTCACGCCATTGTTGGGTGGTTACTGAATCATCAAAAAGGCGCGTCGGGTTAGTAGGGCGAATTCGGGTGCCATCATATACCAGCTCTTTGTTTGCTCCTCGATCAATGCCTTCAAAGGAACTCATTTTTAACTGGCAAGGTGCATCGTAGCAGCCATGACATACGACGCAGCGGTTGTTGATGATCGAGGAAACGTCCGTGCTGTTATCATCGTTGCTCTTATTATCATCACCAAGCGTTAACGGTTTTTGGGCGCCAATGTGATAAGCATGAAGCTCGGGACCGGCTTTAAATGCCTGTTCAGTCAGCGCTCTGTCCTGAACTTGAGGTGGTTCTTGAGGACTTAAAGGGTTTTCAACCAGGGCCGCACAGCTGGCAAGTACAAACAATACAAAAGGTAAAGATATGCCTCGGATGGGACGAATGGCAGGCTTAAATCTGTTTAGCAGATGAGTATAAAACCGGGCGTGTCTGTTCATGATGGTTTCTTAAGCTGGTATGACGGAAAAAATTTATAGCTGAACTAATTTTAGTCGGGTTAAGTTTAATCTGATTTACGAACACTGAGAAATGCGTAGCTAGATATTTTTTTATGCAGAGGCTTTGATCGTTCTGAATAATTGATGGCTAAGATAGTGGTTAGAAAGGAATATTTCATGAACTATCTTAGCCTCAAGATAATAAAAATTAGAGAACGCTTTTCTTGTACGCCTCATAACGAGAGGTTACGCGTTTCAGATAATCTTTTGTTTCGTCATGAGGAAGGTTCCTCAACAAATGATTGTAAACCTGATAGGGCGTCATGCTGTTAATCTTCGGCGCGGCTTTGGAAACGGAGGTAGTTCCGGTGAAAGCCCTAGCCACATTGCCTGCTCCGGTGTTGTAGGCTGCTACCACACAATACAAACGAGATTCTGGATCCTTAATCTTTCTCAGATAGCGTTTATCCAGAATATGAAGATAAGCCGTACCCACGTTAATGTTTTTTTCCGGTGTATAGAGGTAGCTCGAGGTCAGCATACGTGAATTGCCATAGATAAGCGCTGAAGCGTCCTGACCTGCTGAGCGAGGTACAATCTGCATTAAACCGTAAGCTGGAATGTGAGAGCGAGCCATCGGGTTAAAGCTGCTTTCAGTATGAATAACTGCCAGAACCAGTGCCTCGTCCATTTTCCATTTTGAGGCTGATTGATCTACCGGCGATTTAAAGCGTTGTGCTTTCGACGAAATAGCTGTTTTTGGTAAAGGGATTGTCATCAAGATGCGGTGTTTCTTAACCGGCTTGGTGGTCGGTTTCTTAGTGTCTTTAACGACCGGTTTAGGTGTAACTTTCGGAGCCGGTTTAATGATCAGCTTGGCGGTTTTTACCAGGTCTTCAATTTGTTTTTTTGCCTCAGGTGTCTCAACGGGCTTATCTACCAAGGTAATGACTGGCTTGGTATCTGGCTTATGTTTAGGAGGCAGTGTTGGCGTAATTTGCTGAGGCTCAACCAGTGCTTCCACTTTCTGGGTAATAGGGTCTTCTTTCTGAGCCTGTTCAACCGATGTATCAGCAAGTTTGGTGAGCTGATCGTTTAACTTTTCCTGGATCTTTTCCTCAGGGAGTTCTTCTTCAACAATCAGCGTAATGCGGATTTCGTCTTTTTCGAAATCAACTTCGCTACGTGTGGTCAGGTCATCGGTGTGTGTCACCCAGGTGGTTTCATCGCTGATAGAAACGTCATCGCCCCAAACACTGGAAAGCTCTTTCTTGTAGTCTGCAAAGGCCTCTTTGTATGCTTTTACATAGGCTTTAAATTCGTCGGTTTGAGTATTCTTGTAGCTATCAGATTCCGCCAGATACTGTTGTTTGAATTGCTCGAATTCACTGCTGGCAAGGGTGAACGAGGGAAAAAGTCCTGCGCTGGCAACGGTTATAGCAGTCGTTATGCCGGATAATAAAACTGCACGAGCTGACGTTTTGAAGTTAAAGCGATTCATAGTAAATCCGTTTAATCGATTATTCAGGGTACAGGCTTGGGCCTTGTGCCTGTCTTGTTTGACTGTCAAAAAATTCTTTCAGAAGCAGTCTTAATTTTTCTCTTTCTTCATTGGTAAATGAAACATCATTACCCGCATTTTCAGATCCATAGTTATTCATTCGGAACTGATCAATTAATGTTTGTGCGTGTTCGGGCAGTGCCTCTATGGACATATTATTGTCTTGCAACGCCTTTTGAATCAATCGGAAACAAGCGACGAAATCTGTAGGCAAGGGCTGATCCCATGAAGATTCATTGACCGGCTTGTTCTCAGTTAGCGGTTTTTGTTCTTTCTCTTTGAGCTTTTTCATCAGCTTGAGGATGGTGAATCCCTGAGCGATCACAGTGATAAATAAAGTAATGATCAGAATCTTGGTGAGCAGCGGTGGACCCTGGCTCACTTCTGTTGGATGTGTTTCATTGATAGTTGCATGGGACTCAGGCGCTTCTAGAGCGGGTGTTTGCAACGGAACATTGGGTTGAACTGGCTCTGGCACATTACTGATTTGTGACGCATCTGGAAGGATGTTAATCGTTCGCTCAGGTAAACGTGCGTATTCGGTTTTACCTGTTTCAACGTTGAACCAGGGAATCTCAATGGCTGGCAGTGTTAGGGTGCCAGGCTGCTTGGTAATGAGCGCAATGTTATCCATACGCACACCCGTGATGCCTTCCTGAGTCATCTGATTATTCAATTCAGGCGCATCTCCGTAGACATTAATCAGATCGGATTGCAGTTGAGGAACGTCGGGAATAACAGCGGCTTCCTGCCCATAGACGGACATGATCAGATTTCTGTTCAGTGATTCGCCTTGTTTGATTTCGATGGTTTCAGCAAGGTCGTCTGAAATCTGTAGACCTTTGGCAGGAATCCAAGTAGCGGAAGGGTAGTCTTTCGGTACATCTTTGAAGGTTAGGGTGATCGGTTCTGAACGCGCTTCAACACGCTTGCCATAGCGGGAGTTTCGCAGTGGCACCTGACCTTCAAAAATAAATTCAGGCAGCGTCAAGCTAGCTGGGTTATCAGAGAAAATTAGGTAGTTGAGTTCTGTGACCTGATAATTGATGTTGTGACGTTTACTTTGATAGGTCGTGTTATCACCAATCTTCTCAATGCTTAAGCCGAGTTGCTGAAGCTCTTTCACGCCTTGCAGTTCCAGATTGAACAGTTTTACAGATTGGTAGAGTTTAATTTTCAGTAGAACCTGTGCCTGCACCCAGGTATCTGTCGTATCCAGCGAGACTTCAATATCAACCGGTGGCGCCTGATTTGGGTCCCCTGAAATGGAATTGACGGCATCCGTGACTTTTAGCTCAATGGGCGCACTGGTTTCATCCTCAATGGTGATGGCAGGAATGGTCAGCAGACCTGAACGCTTGGGTTCCAAGGTTACTGTGAGCGTAGTTTTCGCTTCAAAGTTACCGTTGATGTACTGCATGTTAGTACTGCGGCGATTATCAAGTACGCGAAAATCTTTTTCTAACGGTGATAAGTCGATACTCAGATTAAAGGCGCTGAATGAACCCGATAGCTCTAATTGCAGTGTTTCATTCTTTGGCAGAGTGGTTCTGTCCACCCGGGCATCCAGTGCCATTACTAGGGAACTGGCAAAAAGCAGGAATAAAGAAAGAATGGCACGTAACTGATGTTTCATTAATAGACGCTGTTTCATAATCGTTATTTCAATGGCCTTACCAAACCTGTGATTCGTTAGCCGGTTTGTTTCTTTGATAATGTTGAATTTTGAACTTGTTTTCTAGCAGTATCGAAGGGTCCGTCTGGATCTTACGAAGGGTTTGCTGATACTTTTGCTCGTCAATTTCTTCCTGGGAAAGCGGCTGTGGACGACCCTTAGCCTGATAATCATGAATACCCGATGGTTCTTGATCTGGTGCTTCAGACTCTGATGCTTGTGCATTCTGCGCAGTAGCTTGTCGTTCTAGTTCTTCACTGGAATCATTGGCTTTTTGAGCGGCCTGTTGAGCACTTTGCTCGTCCAGTGAGGAATCTTCTTGCTGCTCAGAGGTTCCTGAGTTTGATTGATCTTGCTCTGATTGCTGATTGGAGCCTTGCTGATCTTTTTGGCTCTGCTGGTTTTGATTACTTTCACCATCCTGATCCTGATCCTGATCCTGACCGGATTGGTTTTGATCGTTGGACGACTCAGGGTTCTGCTGTGATTGTTCCTGATCCTGCTGATTACCGGACTGTTGATCTCCTGACTGGCCGTCTTGGTTTTCAGAAGCACTGTCCTTGTTTTCAGAAGAACCGTCTTGTTTGTCTTGTGAATTTTGTTGTTCACCAGAGTCTTGCTGGTTTTGCTGATCGTCTTGACTCTGTTGTTGGTTTTCATTCTGCTGTTGCTGATCTTTTAGCTGCTCAAGCAGTGCTTTGTCCTTCCGTGCGCGTTCCAATACCGTTTGATTGTCCTCTTTTTCTGCGTGCTCAATGGCTGAGTCATAACGCTTGATGGCTTCATCCAGTTTGCCCTGTTGGGCCTGAACATTCGCCAGATTGTATTGGGTAGTGGCAGTGGCTGAGTTTGCTTGATGAAAGGCTTCCTCTGCTTTTTGCCAGTCTTGAGCTTTCGCGTAAGCGCTCCCTTTTCTTGTGGGATCATCAAACAGTTCTGCGGCGGCATTGTATTCGCCTTGGTCCAATAACGACTGCGCTTGTTGGGATTGGTTTTTCCATAAGCTGTCCCAAAATGAAATCTCAGGGGCGTTCGCTTCTGCACTGAAGGCTTCATTCGGTTGAATCAGAAACAGGGGAAGTACGAGTATCCAACCTTTTCTGAAGGATAAAAGCATCAAGAAGAATAAAGGAATTAACAGAACGTAGCCGAAGTCTTTAACGGCGGCCAGTTCATTCATTTCATCCCGATCAGACTGATCAGAAGGTTCAAAATTCAATGCATCTTCAATATCTGAATCGTTGATAGAAAGCGGGTTATAGCTTCCCCCCGTTTTATTAGCCAGAGCATTGACCTGTTCTTTATGCAATTTAGCAATGACAATGTTTTGTTGATCGTCTTTAAGCAGCTTTCCATCCGGCAAGGGAATGGGAGCGCCAGAGGCAGAACCTACACCCACCACATAAGTAGGGTGTTGTGAAATCTCCAGACTCTTGTTGAGTTGAGCGTTAGATATCTCGTCGGTGAACAGAAGGATTCGACTCTTACTGGAAGGGTAGGCTTCCAGTAGCTTGTTCGCTTCTTCGATCGCGCGGTAGAGACGACTGCCTTTGGAAGGAATCATCCACGGGTTCAATGATTTAGCCAGATGTTCAATGGTTTCTGTGTCTTCTGTCAGGGGTACAACCACATGGGCATCGCCTGAATAAACAATCAGCGCGGTATAGCCGGTTTTCCGTTTCTTTAACAGATCCTGAAGTTTGAATTTCACTCTCTGAAGACGAGACGGTTTTACATCTTCAGCCAACATCGATAGAGACAAATCAAGAATCACCACCAAAGTATCATCGGTTTGTAATGATTGGACCTGATTTGATTTAAAAGAGGGGCCTGAAAAGGCAATTACGGCCAACAGGCTGACAAGCAAAACAATGGAAGAGAGCCAGTAAGGCTTGCTTGAGCTAGAGTCATTATCCGTCAGCTGGGAAAGTAGCTCAGGGGCAATATATTTATTCCACTGTTGGGCACTTCTCACTCGCTGCATGAACAGATACAGGCAGATCATTACCGGGATTAATGCTAATAACCACCAGGGTCTTGCCAGTGTGAAGCTCTCAATAAATGATTCCATTATTGAATGCCTCCCTTTTTAGCTGAACTAATGGTACGTTGATTTGCAAACTGTTTGATACGTCGTGGCAGGTCGCTTAAGTGCCTTGTGCCAAAGGCTGCTAAGTAAAATAGAAGGCTTAATGCCAGTGGCCAATAGAACCACTCTTTGACTGGATGGATAAACTGAGCGTCCTGATCGATGGGTTCCAATTCATTGATGCGTTGATAAATCGCTTCAAGTTGTTCCGGATTCTTGGCTCGGAAATACAAACCCGAGGTGTTCTCGGCAATGCCTTTTAAGGTCGTTTCATCAAGGTCTTTAGACGGATTTACAGTATCGCTGAAGAGACCCATAAAGCCGCTGCGTTTCATGGAGTCAGCACCGATACCAATGGTGTAAATTTTGATACCATTTTTTGCAGCAATATCGGCTGCAGGCAAAGGCTTGATTTCGCCGGCGGTGTTGGCTCCGTCAGTTAACAGAATCATTACCCTTGCAGCTTCGGGTTGGTTTCGTAAAACGTCAGTGGATTTGATGATGGCATCGCCAATGGCGGTATTAGGCCCAGCCATTTCCACTTGAGCTTCCATCAGTAATTTACTGACTGAATCCAGGTCGCGGGTGATGGGAGTATGAATGAAGGCGGCATCACCAAAAACGATCAAACCGACACGATCCCCTTTACGTTCGGTAAGAAAATCCCGAACCACCAATTTCACGGTATTCAAACGGTTCAGTCGTTTGCCCTGGTAGAGCATGTCTTCCATGTCCATACTGCCGGAAAGGTCTACGGCCAGTAACAAATCATGGCCTTCAGTAGGCAAGGGGATGGGTTCTCCAACCCATTGAGGTCGAGCGAGCGCGACGATAAAACTGATCCAGCTGATCAGTAGAAACGCTATGACCCATTTAGACAGGCGTTGTGTGGATTCAGAACTGCTGAATGAGGATTGAACTTTGGTCCATTGGCTTGCATTCGGCAGATAGATGGGCGCCTGACTTTCATCTTTGGCGGAAGAGTCAAATTTCCAGATAAACCAGGGAAGAGGTAAGAGTAATAATGCCAGAGGCCATGCAAGTGTCATTGGCAGACCTCCTTGCACCAGGCGTTACACACCTCTTTCAACTGGGAAGCGTCTGGTAGATCTGTAACTGTTTTTTGGTACATGGCTTTGCCAAATATCTGCCCACTGCCTTGTGTGAAATGATTGCATCTGCCAGATTCATCAAGGAAGGCCAACCAGGCATCCCCGGATAGTGAAGCGACTTTATGGTGACCGAACTTCTCTAACGCAATGGCTTTTAATGCCCGGTTTAACGCTTTGATGAATTCAAGTTGTTCTTGATGAGATGAGGAATTCCCAGGTATCTCGATATTGCTTAAGGCACTGTTCAGATAGTTAAATTCAGCCTTTTTCTTTTTAACTTTCACAAGCCATAGGGTGCCAAGGATCAGACAGGCGATGACGCCAATAAAGACGATCCACCAACCGATGGCAGGCGGCCAAACAAGAGGGCCATGTTCAACAGCCGGTGGCGCGATGACTTCGCCAAGTAACTGAGTCAGATCCAAACCATTGGGAGTCATGCTGTTTGGCCTCCCGTTCTAGGACGACCATTAAATACATCCACCGGGTTTTCTTCAGTAGAAACCGAAATTAGCGGAATATTCCAATTGTTCAAATAACTCACGATTTCATTTTGCATTGTCAGGTATTGTTCGGAAATTCTGCGCTGCTGATCTTTGGAAAGCGCCACGGACACCACCTGATTACCCAGGCTGATGCGTGTTTCACCGGCGCATGGCGGTTCAATCTCAAGCGGATCATTCACTGCAAAGAGGGTAATCTGGGTATGTGCAGATAACTGAGCCAGGGATTTAAGTGCTTCAGGCGTGTAGGAAAACAAGTCTGAGATCACGTAGAGACGTGAACCCGGTGGCAGTAGATACTTTAACTGTTGAAGCTTGTGAGTTAATACCGAGTAATCTGCGGCTTGTTGTTTATTGAGCGCTTGATTGAGTTCAGCCATTTGTTCAATGAATTGAAGCATTTGAGAACGGTTTCTGGACAGTTTGAACAGTTTTGAGTTGCCATCACATCCAATGATTTCGCCACCAAAACGGTCGCCTTGTTTTAGACAACTCCAGGCAATCAAGCTGGCAAGATTGGTCGCCTGAACGCTTTTGAATCGAACCTGGCTGCCAAAAAACATATAGGGGCTTTGGTCACAGAGCACAAAAACCGGTTGTTCACGTTCTTCCGCAAACACCTTGGTATGTGTTTTTCCAGTTCGAGCGGTTACTCGCCAATCAATACTTCGAATATCATCACCGGGCTGGTAATGACGAGATTCCAGAAACTCCATTCCGCGACCGCGTTGATTGGAATGATGCGTTCCTGAGTTACGACTCAGTGCATAGGTGGCTTTGGCAAGATTGATCTTGCTACCAGCAGTAGCCAATTGGAGTAATAACTGCTTGTCAGTGTAAGCGCCTTTGGAAGAACGATCTTCTGACGGATTCACAACGGCGTTTGGCAGAGCACAACACTGGGTTTTGCTCTTGGGCGTTTCGGCGGTCGATTTTTTTCTAAATGCGTTAAACAACATAAATGCTAAATGACTTCTTATTAAACGTTGCTTCGTTTAGCGGTACAAAACGATGTCTAGGGGCTAGGCCACTGGAACCGCATCAAGAATCTTATCAATCACATTGTCTGTTGTGATGTGCTCTGCCTGAGCGCTGTAGGTCAGTAATAAACGATGACGGAATACATCATGGATCACACTCATGACATTATCAGGCGCAACAAAGTCCTGACCATTCAACCATGCGTGTGCTCGCGCTACTTGATCTAATGCAATGGTGGCACGTGGGCTCACACCAAATTCAATCCAATTTGCCAGCTCAGGTGCGTATTTTTCAGGAGTACGAGTGGCCATCGTTAAATGGATGATGTAATCCTCAACGCTGTCTGACATGTGTAATGCTGCAATTTCTTTACGAGCGGTGAATATCGCTTCTTTAGTGAGAATCACTTCCGGTTTTGGAAACGCTGTTGTTTGCTCGCCACGGACGAGACGAAGAATCATCTTTTCGTGTTCAGCGGTTGGGTAATCAACATTACAGTGAATAAGGAAACGGTCCAACTGAGCTTCTGGAAGCGGATAGGTGCCTTCCTGCTCGATAGGGTTTTGGGTTGCCATTACCATGAACAGCGGATCAAGTGGATAAGTCTTGCTGCCCACGCTCACTTGTTTCTCGGCCATTGCTTCTAGCAGTGCAGCCTGAACTTTTGCCGGGGCACGGTTGATTTCATCGGCCAGCACCAGGTTATGGAATATCGGGCCTTTCTGGAATTCGAACGTTGAAGTTTGGCTTCGGTAGATTTCTGTGCCCGTAATGTCGGAAGGCAAAAGGTCAGGGGTAAATTGAACTCTTTGGAAATCGCCTTCAAGTAAATCGGATAGGGTTTTAATGGCTTTGGTTTTTGCTAGACCGGGTGCACCTTCTACTAATAAGTGGCCACCACAAATAAGGCAAATCAGTAATCGGTTAACCAGTTGTTCCTGACCCAGAATTTGAGTGCTTAGATAATTTTGAGCGTTTTTGAAGTTTTCTTGAGACATAACGAGTTCTTAATGAGTAGCTAAATGAATTGAAGCTAATAAGTAATTTGTTATTAAAAATTTAAATGTGTTGTTGAATATAACTCTAATGTAAGGTTTATGATCGAGAATACAAGCTTAAGTTCATTTCAATTTATTCTTTTAAATCAGTCTATTTGGTCTAATCTTGGAGACTATGTTCTAAAAATAAATTAGGTGTCCTCGAGCCGCAGCTAGCTTGGTACGATTAAACGGAGTGTAATTCGTGGAAAAAACGCTGGATAAATTTGCTGAAATTGTAAAAGAACGCCTTCAAGGTCAAAAGAGTAAAGACGTTGAAGCATTTGGCAGGCATTGGATTTCAACCGCACCCCGGGAAGATATTGAAGAGCTAAAGTCTTCTGATTTATACGGTTTGGTGCTGGATACGTGGCAGTTTATTCAGGATTCTGAAGAGGAACTGTTTAAAATTCGGGTATTCAATCCGGATTACGAGCAAAATGCCTGGCAGTCCACCCATACCATTATTCAGGTGTTAGGCCCGAACATGCCGTTCATGATTGACTCTATGCGTATGGAGTTAAATCGTCGTCATATCACCATTCATTCCATTCATTACAGTCTGATTTCTGCTGAACGAAACAAGAACCACGAGTTATCCTCCTGGGAATCGCCAGATGATGATAATATTGATAAAGAAGTCATTATTCATCTTGAAATTGATCGCCACAACTCCAAGAAGCAAAGGGCTGAACTGCATGATTCTGTATACGGCATCCTTAACGATGTTGCGGTTTGTGTTCATGACTTTAAAGGCTTAAGAGAAAAGGTCACCGAACTTTCCGAAGAGGTCAAAGCCACCACCAAAGGGCTGACCAAGAAAGATCAGAAAGAAGCCTCCGACTTCTTAACCTGGTTGGATGATCACCACTTTACATTTTTAGGTTACGACGAGTTCAGCTACGACGAAAAAAGCGATTCACTTAAACGTCAGAGATCAAATCAGCTTGGTTTACTGAAACATTATCGTCGAGATGAAGATGCAATTGCTTTCTGTCTTGGCAAAGATTTGAAAGAAGTTTACGGAAGCCCGATTCTTCAATTCCTGAAGTCGGGAGTTCGCTCGCATATCCACCGTCCCGCTTATCCAGACTACATCATTGTTAAACGCTTCGATAAAGACGGTAAACTGATTGGTTTGGCTCGTATCCTGGGGGTTTATACTTCCGAAGTTTATACGGCGAATCCATCGGAGATTCCAATTGTCCGCAACAAGGTAGAAAGCATTTGTGACGACTTTATAGAGCGGGGCAACATGCAGGAACGCAATATGTTGTTGCGTATTTTAGCCGTCTACCCTCGTGATGAGTTGTTCCAGTCTAGTGTAAAGGAATTGGGTGAGATCGCTCTGGGTGTACTTCAGATTCGGGAGCGTAGAAAGATTCGCCTGTTTGTTCGCCAGGGACGTTTCGGCATGTTCTCAAACTGTTTGCTCTACATGCCAAGAGATTTGTATTCCACCGAACTGCGTGAACGTATTCAGGATATTCTGGTTGAAGAGCACAATGCTACAGACATTGAATTTACGACGTATTTCTCTGAATCGATTCTGGCCAGAACCCACTTTATTGTGCGTTTGGATGAATCCAAGCGTACCTCTCCAGATCCGAAAGAACTTGAACAGAAAGTCATTCGTGCTTGTTCAGACTGGGAAGACGATCTTGATCATGCCTTGATTGATCAGTTCGGTGAAGAGAAGGGTAGTTCGTTGGCTTTGCGTTTTGGTGAAGCATTCCGAGCCGGTTATAAGTCGGATTTCCAACCAAGAACTGCGGTGGCTGATATCGATCATATTGAGGAACTCGATAAAGGCAAACCAATGGCCTTGAGTTTCTATCGCTCTCCGGAAGATGAAGATCACCAGTTACGTCTGCGTTTGTTTAAACGTTCTGACTCGATTCCTTTGTCAGATGTTATGCCTGTGCTTGAGCAAATGGGTCTTCATGTTTTAGGTGAGCACCCATATCAGATTCAACCAAAAGATGAAGAAGTGGTTTGGTTGCATGACTTCCGTATGCGAACCAAAGAAAACTTTGAATTGGATGTCTCACAAGTACGCGAAAACTTTGAAGAGACCATCTTTAAGGTTTGGGAAGGCGAAATTGCCAGCGATAGCTTCAACCAATTGGTTTTGAAGGCGGGCTTGAACACCTTTCAGGTGAATATTCTGCGTGCCTACTCATCGTACATGAAGCAAATCCGCTTCGGTTTCTCACAGACCTCTATCAGCAGCACACTGGCAAATCATCAGGCGTTGACTAAGAAAGTCGTTAATCTGTTTGAGCTGAGATTTAATCCTGAGAAGCATAATCACGAAGGTGCCAACGCCCTTAAAGAAGAGATCCTTAAAGAGTTAGAAGATGTGTCTAACTTAAACGAAGATCGAATCTTGCGTCGTTACATCGATCTAATCTGTGCAACGTTAAGAACCAATGCCTATATAGTAAATGAGGAAGGCAAAGCCCGTCCTTATATGTCATTCAAGTTCTCACCAGCGGCCATTCCGGATATGCCGTTACCTCGACCAATGTTCGAGATCTTCGTGTATTCACCAAGAATTGAAGGTGTGCACTTACGAGGCGGTCGAGTTGCGCGGGGTGGCCTGCGTTGGTCAGATCGTCAGGAAGATTATCGTACGGAAGTTCTTGGTCTGGTGAAAGCACAGCAGGTTAAGAATTCGGTGATTGTACCGACAGGTTCGAAAGGCGGTTTCATTGCCAAGCGACTTAATGCTTCCATGTCGAGAGATGAGTTTCAGGCCGAAGGCATTGCCTGCTATCAGCAGTTCATCAGTGGTTTGCTGGATGTGACGGATAACCTGGTGGAAGGTAACGTCATTCCTCCGAAGCAAGTGGTTCGTTGGGATGAAGACGATGCCTATTTGGTTGTTGCGGCGGATAAAGGCACCGCAACCTTCTCAGACATCGCCAATGAAATTGCTATTAAGTATGGCTTCTGGTTGGGTGATGCGTTTGCCTCCGGTGGTTCCGATGGCTATGACCACAAGAAGATGGGGATCACGGCTCGTGGTGCCTGGGTATCGGTTCAGCGTCATTTCCGTGAACAAGGCATTGACGTTCAGAAAGATCCAATTTCAGTGGTAGCCATTGGTGATATGGGCGGGGATGTATTTGGTAATGGTATGTTACGTTCTGAGTCCATCAAATTGGTGGCGGCGTTTAACCACATGCATATCTTTATTGATCCTAATCCGGACGCTGCAAAGAGCTACAAAGAGCGTGAACGTATGTTCTATCTGCCTCGTTCAACCTGGGAAGATTTCGATGCGGAATTGATCTCAAAAGGCGGCGGTGTCTTCTCTCGCTCAGCTAAATGGATCAAGATCTCGCCTGAAATGAAAGAAACCTTTGGTATCACCGCTGATCGCTTGGCGCCAAACGACCTGATCAAGCAGTTGTTGCAAGCCAAGGTCGATCTGATCTGGAATGGTGGTATTGGTACTTATGTTAAATCGTCGCTCGAAACCAATGCCGAAGTAGGTGATCGTGCTAATGATTCACTTCGAATTAATGGTTCTGAACTGCAAACGCGTGTTATTGGTGAAGGGGGTAACCTTGGTTTCACACAACGCGGTCGTATTGAATATGCCTTGAATGGCGGTGCCTGTTATACAGATGCTATTGATAATGCGGGCGGCGTAGACTGTTCGGACCACGAGGTAAACATCAAGATCTTGTTACAACATCTGATGGAACAAGGTGAGATGACACTGAAACAGCGTAATGAGCTGTTAGTGGAAATGACCGAAGAAGTATCAGACCTGGTTCTTAAGAATAACTACCGTCAGGTGACCTCCATTTCCAACGCTTCTCAGCGTAACTTCGCTAAAATCAACGAATACATTCGATTCCTAGCGCACCTTGAAGAAACAGGGCGTCTTGATCGTGAGTTAGAATTCCTACCAAACAATGAAGTGCTGGATGAACGACGCCGTCAAGAGATCGGCTTAACGGGTCCTGAATTGTCGGTGGTTATTTCTTACGCGAAGAATGAGTTGAAAGATACCTTGGCTGCGGCAGAAGGGCTGGATGATCCGTACGTGTTGAAAGAAGCACTTCATGAGTTCCCGGTTCGTCTGCAAGAGAAGTATTTTGAAGAAATCATGTCACTTCGTTTGAACAAAGAAATCGTAGCAACCCAGTTAGCGAATGAAATTGTTAACTTAATGGGTGACTTGTTTGTTCACCGCATGAGAAATTCAACCGGCTTGCCGGACGGTCAGATTGCTAAGGCCTTCATTGTTGCTCGTGATGTGTTCCGTTTAAGAGAATGGTGGCAAGCGGTTGATGACCTTGATCATAAGGTTGAACACAAAATGCAGTTTGTTTGTCATGGGCGTTTGATGCGTTTAATCCGACGAGCAACGCGCTGGTTCCTGCGTAACACCAACCTGGATCAACCGTTGGAGCAGATCGTAAATACCTATCGGCCGGTTATGGATACCTTGTTTGATCATCTTGAGGATCATTTGAGTGATACCGTTCGTGATGAATGGATGACTCAGAAACAGGAATTTGTGGATGCTGGCATCCCGGATGAATTGGCTCGTTTTGTCACTGGTACTCCGTCCTTGTACGGTTCACTGACCATTTGTGATGCGGCTCGTGATACTGGCACCGACATCGATACCACTGCAGGCTTGTTCTTCAAACTTCGCGAAAAGCTTGGCTTGCATTGGTTCATTCAACAGGTTAATGGTTTGGAAGTGACTAACCATTGGCAGGGTTTGGCGCGTGAAGCTTTGATGGATGATATGGATTGGCAACAGAAAGCCTTACTTGTTCACATCATGCATTGCGAAGCGCCTGAGGGTGAAAATCAGGACGTTAAAATGTGTCTGGTGAACTGGTTCGACGAAAGCAGCCCAATGGTTCAGCGTTGGTTAACCTTGTTGAATGAAGTCAGGAATACCGACAACCCTGAATTGGCCATGTTTACCGTTGCTATGAGGGAGTTAAGTAATTTAGCTCACGTATAGAAGGGATAGTAACTTAGCTAATGAATAGTAATCAGGGTAACCTCTGATTCTGTTTTCCTGATCTGCGGGAATGCCAATACGCAAACAATAAGAGTCTTGAAACGGTGCTAAGCATTTTCAAAAGTTCGATGTTGTTATAGAGTATTTGGCAAGTTAAACGCCCGCAGAGCTGAGAGTAATAGAGTTAGAGGTTTCCCTAGATCCATGAAAGGGTCCAAACACATCATCGTGAACTTAAATATTTCGCCGGAAGAATATACCTACTGGTATATGGGATCGGCACGTACGGTACTGGCAACCAGTATCGACGGTCGTTCTGTTCGTTTCCCTGCTAATATCCTACAACCCTTCATTACACATCAGGGCATTCAGGGCATGTTTTGTATTTTCTTCAAAGCCGATGGCAAGTTTGATCGAATTGAGCGTCTCTAATTTAGTTGATTAGATAATGACTCAAGTCGTGTAAAACACAGTGAAAGTCGCTAGAATAGCGCTCAATTTCAGATATCGATTAAGCCCTTAATAGGAAAGCTCAATGATTTATCCCGCATTACGTTCCATGTTGTTCAAACTTTCTCCTGAGACAGCTCATGAGTTGACACTTGAAGGCCTTCAGGCAATGAGTCGGATCGGCATTGCAGGTTTGATGAATCAGAACATTCCTTACAACCCGGTGGATGCCATGGGCATTGAGTTCCCAAATCCGGTAGGTCTAGCGGCAGGTTTGGATAAGAACGGTGACTGCATTGACGGTTTAGCAGCACTTGGTTTTGGTTTTATCGAGATTGGTACGATTACTCCAAGACCACAGCCGGGCAATCCTAAACCACGTATTTTCAGATTGCCGGAAGCGCAAGGCATCATCAATCGCATGGGGTTCAACAACAAGGGCGTTGATTATCTGGTTGAGCGCGTTAAGAAAGCGAAGTTCGAGGGTGTGTTAGGCATCAACATCGGTAAAAACTTCGATACTTCCGTTGAAGACGCAAACAGCGATTACGTGAAGTGTTTACAGAAAGTCTATGATCACGCGTCGTACGTGACAGTAAACATCTCCTCTCCAAACACGCCAGGGCTTCGTGACTTGCAGATGGGCGAATCTCTAGAGTCTTTGATTATTGCTGTGAAAGAAGAGCAAACCAAACTGGCGGGTCAAACTAACCGCTATGTACCAATCGCTGTAAAGATCGCTCCGGATATGGATGACGAAGCCGTTGAATGGGTAGCGGAAACTCTGACCAAACATGAAATCGACGGTGTTATCGCAACCAACACAACGATCGCACGTGATAAGGTTCAAGGCCTTCAATACGGTAATGAACAAGGTGGTCTAAGTGGCGCACCAGTATTTGAGTCGTCTACTCACGTGACTGAGAAACTGGCAAAAGCGTTGGATGGTAAGTTACCAATCATTGGCGTGGGTGGTATCACGAATAAAGAAACGGCCGCAGCTAAAATTGAAGCCGGTGCAAGTTTGGTTCAAATCTACAGTGGTTTCATTTATGAAGGCCCTGGCTTGATTAAAGCCGCTTCTGAAGGTGTCAACGAAGCACGTAGAGCCTTAATCAACTCTAAGGGTTAATAAACTCGATTGCGCTCAAAGCTTTACTCAAAAAGCCGATCATTCGATCGGCTTTTTTGTGCGCTCAATTTCATGTCTGCGTTTAATGATGGTTAATAAAAAGCTAAAGGTGCAAAAGTCACCAGCAGCAACGTACTGCCCAACACCATAATGGGCAGTAATACACGTTCATTATTGAGATACACCCGAGCTAACAAGGCTTTACCTTGCGATAGTTTATAGGATTCTTGCTTAGCGCTTTCCAGCGTTAAAGCGGGGAGTTGCTGACGGGTTAGCAGATGGTTCATTGCTACTGGCGGAGTAACATAACCTAGCTCGAAGGAAATCAACGCCATCATCCAAAAATGAATGGGATGAATTGACAGTTCATAAGCGAAAGGCGCAATGAAAATACTCACCAAAATAAGCGCGCCAAATGGGTCTAGTATCATGCCTATCAAGATCATAATCAGCAATAGGGTAAAGAGCTGGGCAGTGAACGATAGATCTGCGATTTGATTACTGGCAAAGGCCTCGCCACTAAAAGATGTGCTGCCCAAGGTATAAGACCCTAACATCACTAATAGGATGGCTCCGCTGTGTTGAAAACTGGAACTGAGAGGCTTGGCTTGTTTGTTCGTTTTCTCCATAGGTTCATGTCTATGGACTGCTTTATTTCTTCGTTCAAATACCAGAATGGAAAGCATCACCAGAACCAGAAAATAGGGTGCTGTGAATTCATTGAAGCTCAAGCCTAATAGGAAGTAGAGTGCTGAAGATGTGACAAGAATCAATACAAGATAGGGCGTAAGTGCGGCCAGCTTTGTTGTAGGATATGTGTTTGATTGCGTTGTGTCGCTAGTCTTGAAACTTTGATGGTTTAGAAGGGATTGAGAGTTATGAGAGGTTTTTGAAAGGGGTGTTTTAGGCAAGATCTGAACCATAGCCAGCAATACCAGAACCGTAAGTGCAAAGATCCAGGTTCCCCAGAAGAACAGTTCATCGGTAGTGACTTCTTTGTTTAGAAAAGCGATGGCGACAATCATTAAACTGGGAGACAACACCACACCTGTGCTACCGCTCATGGCTGTGATCGCGAGAACAAATTGTTTTCGTAGTTCTAATTTTTCCAGCCCCTGAAAGATTAACAAACCAACAGCAAGAATAATGATTCCTGAAGCCCCTGTGAACGCGGTAGGTATGGCCATAATCACAACCACCAAAATAGCAATGGTGTGCGCTTTTAATCTCAAGTCTAACAGCTGGTTAATCAATAAATCCGCCAGATGGGAGTGTTTGATCATCATACCGAGCCAGATATAAAGGCCAATTTGAAGATATACCAAGGGCATTTCCAGCATTTGACCGATCATTAACGCAAGCTGAAACATGTCTCGATCTTTCGAAAATAGGAAGGGCAACAGGATCATCCAGGCATAGATAGGTATTGATAGCAGTGAACGAGAGAAACTGATTGACGGATGTTTGTTACCAAGGCGTTGAACAAAAGAACCCATGAGGATTACCAGGTTAAGAGCGAACCCAATTGCCAAGATTAGATAAGGCATTGGTGTGTCACTCAAGTAATTTCGGCCTGAAATATGGTCTGCATATAAGCCACAGGAGGCTGCGACTAAACCACTGCTGATTAGCTGTGCCAGCACAGAAAAGCCTGCCGTTTGATGGAGATTGTTCAGCGCTAAATGTTTTCGGTTAAAAGTGGCGCTAAGAAGAGCAACGGTCAGAAATAGAGCCAGTAGGTGTTTTTGATGTTCAGCAAGCCATAGGTTGAGCTCAAGAATCCTTGCTTCGGCTTGCTTAATCAAACCTATCTCAGCTTGAGGTAAAACAGGGGTTAACCCCGTCATAGAGCAACGGGTTTCAGCAGCTATACTTGGCTTGATTTCACTGGTGTCGGGTGATTCATCGACAGGATCAACGACTAGATCATCGAGTACATCATCCAATAAGGCCATATCGGCGGCGTCTGTTTGTGACGCACCGATACAGTTGTCTTCGTTAGGCAGGATCAAAGACTTCGTCTCTGATGCCTGATCATTGCTTGAAACCAGAGTATCTAGCATAAACAGGCGTTCTTGCAGTCCGCTTGATATGCCCATCAGTAGGGTCAGAAGTAAAACGCAAGCTCCTAAAGCAGTGACAACAGCTTTGATTGGTTTTATAAATCCATTTTTCTCAAACAAATATGGTTTTTCGGACTTAAGTTGATTATCCAGTTCTTGCTGATTGTTCAGTTCTTGCTGTTCCATGAGTCCGGCCCGTGTTTATTCTTTGATGTTAGCCGAACATTCGGTAAGGGTAGAATCCAATTTACAACGGACTTTTCTGAACAGCGTCAGTGCGGTCGGGTGATAAATACCCTGATCTCTCAGATGCAGGCGAGACACACGATGACGGTTGCTCCATTTTTGTTTTACGGTGGGGTCAACTTCAATCCAGTATTTAGTCGGAATCTTATCTTCGAATCCTCTTAGGGTTTTAAAGCCTTCTTCTAGGTGCGTTTGAGTAAAAGAGCGGGAGGCTTGACCAAAGCCTTCAGGGAGTTTCTTACGGCGAATAACCAGTTGCATGGTGCTTTGATGGAGGGGCCAATTAATAATTCCTCCGTCCGGCTCGAGCCCTTTATGCATTTCGAGTAATTCAAAGGCAACTGCGGGCGCACCGGTCACATCTACCAGATGATTATTGAACTTTTGAATGGCGTTATTAATGGTGGAGGGCACAGGGATCATGCCGGTTTGTTGAATGAGGTATTTTGATTCAGGAGCGTTGTCCAGTATCGTGATTTTCTTGCCCGAAAGGCTATCTGGATTACTGTATTGTTTGTCCACCACGAAACCAAATAGCGCACCAGTAGGCATGATGGCCGCGATTTCATACTCTTTCTCGATCATGAACTTTGAGGCCTTGGGGGAAGAGAGTGTGTTGAGGACCAGCTTCAGGTGTTGGTAGTCTGGAATAGCGCCAATGGCATTCAGAGAACCGGTAAATTGGTTGTAATTCCTTGCTCGAACGCCCGGTAGATTAACCAAATCGCAATGACCTGCTTCGAAGTCTTCTGCGGCCAGACGATCACTTAAGTAGTGTCTGAAGTCGAGATGTACCCCCCAGTTTAAAGCCTGGGTTTTATAATCCGTCATAAGACTGGCCATCGGCCCACTTTGACCGATAAGATCATAAAGACACATCACTAATTTTTTAGGCTTTGTCGAAGATGAAGATACCGCCGCAAAGGTGGCTTGTATCATCACAGTTGAAAGAACAAGGATAGCTACAAAGGTAAGGGGAATTCGGAAGTAGCCTGATGAAAGTGTCTGATCGGACATGATTTTCTCTCTTTTTTATTTAAGAGTACTGTCGATCGATGTTTATAAAATCCAACTTTAGAAGGAAAGGAAGTAAAAAAAGGATGAGTTTGTAAGGTATAAAAAAGGGCGCAAGGTTGAATGCCTCACGCCCTTTAGAGGTCTTTAACCGGGATTACTGAGTTATTGTGTTCTCAATCTCAGCCACCACGCGACGGTTTTCTTTACGACCCGCTGCCGTATTGTTATCAGCAATAGGTTGTTCTTCACCAAAACCTTGTGCTTCAACACGTGATGCTTCAATGCCGTAATTAGACACAAGAATCGCTGCTACTGAATCAGCGCGTTTTTGTGATAGAGACTTGTTATAACCTGCATTACCTCGATCATCGGTATGGCCTTGAATGGTTACGCTGGTGTTTTTGTATTCCTTCATGAAATCCGCAACACGCTCAATCTCAGCGTAATACGTTTGAGGGACAACTGCTGAGTTTGTTGGGAAGTTGATCGCTAGGTTAATCGAAACCGTTTTCTCAATCATCACCTTACAACCGTTTTCATCGACCTGAGCGCCCGCCGCCGTGGTTGGACATTGGTCTTTGTAATCCGGCACACCGTCGCCATCGGAATCAAGCGGGCAGCCTTTTGCGTCAACTGGTGCACCCGCAGGTGTGCCAGGGCATTGGTCTTGATAATCGTAAACGCCATCACCGTCAATATCTAATGGGCAACCGCTGCTGTTCACTGCTACACCGGCAGGGGTGTTAGGGCACTTGTCCAGATCATCTGCCACACCGTCACCGTCGCTGTCTACAACAGCAGGCGCTGCAACGGCCATTGGTTGTTCTTCTGTCTTTTGATAAGACGAACCGCCGAACGCATAGCTTACACCTACGCTCAATAGAGCATCCCAGGCTTCTTCATCCAGGCTGTTGATAGCACGCGCATCCAGTCTTGCCGACCAATCTTCATTGAAACTGTAGCGAGCACCGCCACCTACATGAACCTGAGTTTCAACATGGTCTGTGGTGTCGTATTCAAACTCAGCGTCAGCAATGCCCAAACCAAGGAAGGGTTTCCAGTTGCCTGTTTCAGGTAGGTAATACAACGCACCGATACGAATCTGATCAAGATCGGCATCCTGATTGCCATCTTCACCGTCTGGCGAAGAGATCATGTAGGACGCTTCGATACCCCATTTGGAGGTAATCACATATTCGCCACCAAAAATTGCAGTCACGGCTTCATCGGCATCTCTTTTACCATCAAAGGTTTGAATACCAACAGCTGGGTTAATGTAGAAAGTACCCGCTTGTTCAGCGTTTGCTGTTAGAGAAGTAGCCGCAATCGACATGCTGATAGCTGACGTCAATAATGCTTTTTGGAAAAGGTTTTGGGTGCGTTTCATAAAGACTCCCGTGTCTTGAATGAAAGCTA
>Ga0255776_10001298_pt1 | contig 28233 bp, 24 predicted proteins | sample 071ome_19_FD_179974 | JGI IMG/M metagenome (GOLD analysis project Ga0255776, IMG submission 179974) | Coastal salt marsh microbial communities from the Groves Creek Marsh, Skidaway Island, Georgia - 071413AT metaG (version 2) | ecosystem: Environmental > Aquatic > Marine > Intertidal zone >... | reverse complement strand
CGCTTGAAAAATTGCATCGATGTCTTCAAAATAATTATAAAAAGTACCGCGTGCTATTCCTACTTTTTTAACAATATCATGTACGGTTGTTTTTTCTACGCCGTGTTCAGAAAATAGCAGCAGTGCTTGCTGCACTAATGCCTCTCGAATACGTGCCTTATTTTGTTGTCGTAGTCCCACAAATTTTTAGAACCGTTCGATAACACCTGCTATGCCTTGTCCTCCTCCGACACAGGCAGTGACCATGCCATACTTTTGTTGACGTCTTTTCATTTCATTTAACAGCTGTATGCTCAATTTTGCTCCGGTACACCCAAGAGGGTGTCCAAGGGCAATGGCACCTCCATTGACATTGACGGTTTCGGGGTCCAATCCTGCTTCTTGAATTACGGCGAGTGCTTGTGCGGCAAATGCTTCATTTAACTCTGTTTGTTCAATGTCTTTGAGTGAAAGGCCGGTTTGTTTGAGGACCTTTGGTATGGCTACGCATGGACCGATCCCCATATATAATGGGTCTACTCCCCCCACTGCACATCCTACCAATCGACCGATAGGCTCAAGCCCTAATGTTTTAACCATCTCTTCACTGACGACTAGGGTAAATGCGTCGCCGTCAGAAGTTTGTGACGCATTGCCCGCAGTAACTACACCATCTTTTTTGAATGCAGCGCGCAATTGACCCAGTCCTTCGATGGTGGTGTCTCTACGAACTCCTTCATCTACTTGGACTGTATGGGTGTGGGTTTTTCTTTGATTATTTTCTACAAAAACTTCTTCTATAGTAACAGGAACGATTTCGTCCTTAAAATATCCAGCGTCAATGGCTGCTGCGGCTCTTTGATGTGAGCGCACCGAAAATGCGTCAGCTGCGTCTCGTGTGATGTTGTATTTGGATGCCACGGCTTCAGCAGTAGCCCCCATACTGACATGGTAGTTGAGATTTTCGATGTTGGCTTTGTAGCTGGGAGCCAGTTTATATCCAGTCATGGGGATCATACTCATACTCTCTGCTCCTCCAGCCAAATAGATGTGGCCCATACCTGCTTTTATTTTGGCTGTTGCCAAAGCAATGGCTTCTAGTCCAGAAGCACAATAACGGTTTATGGTGATCCCAGGGACTTCTTTTCCTAATGCTCTTGCGGCAATAAGCCGCCCTACTTGAAGGCCTTGTTCGCCTTCTGGATTGGCACAGCCCACGATAACATCATCCACCAGCTTGGGATCTAGTTGAGGCACAGTAGTCATAAGGTGCCTAATAACATCTACGGCAAGGTCATCGGAACGGTAATTTTTGAAGCCTCCTTTTTTAGCTTTACCCACCGCTGAGCGGTATCCTTTTATAATATATGCATCCATCGTTTTAGTTTCTTAGCGGTTTGTTATTCATCAATAGATATTGAATCCGATCAAGGGTTTTTTGATTTCCAAGCAAACTCATAAAGCCCTCGCGTTCAATATCTAGGAGATATTGCTCGCTGACTTGCTGGCTGCTTGTAAGATCGCCTCCACAAAGGACATACGCGATTTTTCTTGCGATTTCTACGTCATAGTCAGACATGTACTCCCCCAATCGAAATTCATTGATTGCAGAATACAGCACGCTCAATCCACCGCGCCCCAATACTTGAATGTCATTTCTAGGGCTGGGTGGGACATAATTTGGTGCCAGTTGCAATACTTTTTCTTTGGCCATACCGATATTTCGAGGGGTGTTATAGCATATAAAATCACGGCCCTTTTGCAAATAATGTAAATTAAATGCTTCATAAGCTGAAGTAGCTACTGTTGCAGTGGCAATGGTTTTGAAATGATCGATCAGGGTTGGGATTTGAACATCACCTTCAAAAAACAGATCCGAAGCTCTTAGAGCAAATTCTTTGGTACCCCCTCCACCAGGCAATAGTCCAACACCGACTTCGACTAGGCCAATGTAGGATTCTGCGGCATAAACCCCAGCATCACAATGCATTGCAATTTCACAACCTCCACCAAAAACATAGCCTTGTGTAGCTATAACCACCGGTATTTTTGAGGTTCTAATGCGCATATTGATGTTTTGGAAACCTTTTACCATTTCGTTGAGTTGATCGTACTGCTTTTGCATGGCCAGCATGCCAACATTCATCAAATTGGCCCCGACCGAAAATTGAGGGGCGTTATTTCCGATGACGATCCCATTCCAATTTTCACTTTCTGCACGATCAATGGCCTCGACCATAGCACGACCAATTCCTTCCCCGATGGCGTTGCTTTTGGAGGTAAATTCGAGACACATAACCCCATCACCAATATCATGAAGGGTGCACTCACTGTTTTTGAGTATGGGGGTGTTTTGACGATAGCTATCTAAGATGATATATTCTGCTGCACTCGGAACGGCTTGATAGGATTGTGTTTTGAGATTAAAATATTTTTTGGTGCCTGCTTCGTATTTGTAAAAGGAGGTAAAACCAGAGGCTTGTAGCTTGGAGATCCATTGGGGCAGGGTTTCGTTTTGGGACTCGATGAGTGCAATTCCGTTTTCAAAACCGATTAAATCCCAATATTCGAAGGGACCATGATCCCAAACATAGCCTGCACGCATGGCATCATCGATCTGAAAATATTCGTCGGCAATTTCTGGAACCCGATGTGCGGTATAGGATAACAACGCTCCAAAATAGGCTTTCATAAATTGATGCTCGCGCGTTGCGCCATCAATAAGATGTTGTAATCTTTTACCCATCAGCTCTATACCCTTAGCAGATTTTACGAGATCCAATTTGGGTTTGATGGCCATTTCGTAGGTTAGGGATTGTAAGTTGAGGGCTTTGTATATCGTGCGACCATTTTCATCTTTTTGTGAGGTGCGTTCATAAAAACCTTTTCCAGATTTGTTACCATAGAACTTATTTTCGAGCAAAAACTCCATAAACTTTAGCGGGGCAGCGGTATTAAGTTGCTCAAAAAAGGGGTCATTTTTTACGGCCTGTTGTACAAATTTGGTCACCTTTTCACCCGTATCAATACCGACAAGATCTTGCAGTTTATAGCTTGCCGTATTGGGGCGACCGATTAGATTGCCAGTCAGTGCATCGACTTCTTCGATACGCATATTGAGTTGTTGAGTGAGCATGGTGATTTTGGCACCAGACATTACACCAATTCTATTGGCAATAAAGGCTGGTGTATCTTTGCACAAAACGGTTTGTTTGCCTAGATGCGTGTCACCAAACTTCATGAAAAAATCAACCAGTTTGGGGTCGGTTTCTGCAATAGGAATAATTTCTAACAGCCGAAGATAGCGGGGGGGATTGAAAAAATGTGTCCCACAAAAATGCTGTTTGAATTCGGCATCTCTACCCTCTGCAAGTAAATGAATAGGGATACTGGATGTATTGGAAGTAACTAGTGTACCGGGTGTGCGAAATTTGGCAACCTTTTCAAAAAGCTGTTGCTTGATGTCCAAGCGTTCGACAACGACTTCAATAATCCAATCATAATCGCTGATTTTTTCTAAATCATCTTCTAGATTTCCTATCGTTATTCTTTGCGCAAAAGCTTTGTCATACAAAGGTGCTGGTTTCGCTTTTAGGGCGGCCGTTAGCGCGGCGGCAGCAACAGCATTGCGTTGTGAACCTTTGGGATTGTCAGAATTTTGGGGAAGAATATCGAGCATCAACACCTCCATACCCACGTTGGCAAGGTGGCAAGCGATGCCAGTACCCATGACTCCTGAACCAAAAACAGCGACTTTTTTTATGCGGTAACTCATAGTTATTTGTACTTTAAAAAACGAATGTATTAAAAAAAAATGACGCTATGTCATTTTTTTATTACTTTTGAATTTGAAAAAAAATAAACATGGCAAACGAAGTATTTGAACAGTTCAAAAAACGGGCTGATGCGGCTTCCGCACTTGGAGGTACACTCAAATTTGTTGTTGACGAAACCATTGTATTCATTGATGGTAGCGGCGATCACAACATAACGACTCAAGAAGATCAAGAAGCAGATTGCACCATAACGGTAAGTCGTGAGGTATTAGAAAAATTGCGAGACGGTGCGCTTAATCCTATGATGGCTGTTATGGGAGGACAAGTAAAAATTGGAGGCGATATGGGGCTGGCAATGAAAGTTCAATCGCTATTGGGTTAATAGAAACCCGACAGTTTTTTTTGAAAAAGAACCGCTATACGACTAAAATCCTATATTTGTTTTGATCGCTAAGAAATCAAAATGAATAAACTATACAGGATAGCAATCATCGCTGCACTTGCAGGATTTTTGTTTGGATTTGACACCGTTGTCATTTCTGGTGCAGACCAACAGCTTCAGGCCCTTTGGGGTATGTCAGACCTTTTTCATGGCACTTTTATTATGGCAATGGCCCTTTGGGGTACAGTCATTGGGGCCATATTTGGTGGTTTTCCGACCGATTATTTTGGGCGAAAAAACACACTGATCGGTATCGGTGTTTTATATTTTATCTCAGCATTGGGATCAGGGCTTGCAACGGGTCCGTATCTTTTTTCTTTCTTCAGGTTTATTGGAGGATTGGGCGTTGGGGCCTCTACGATTGCCGCTCCAACCTATATTGCTGAAGTTTCGCCAGCAGATCAACGGGGTCGTTTGGTTGCCTTGTATCAATTCAATATTGTTTTTGGAATTTTGGTTGCTTTTTTGTCTAATTATCTTTTGAGCGATTTTGGGGCATCACCTTGGCGCTGGATGGTAGGCATCGAAGCATTTCCAGCGCTGCTGTATTGTTTAGGAGTATTGACCTTGCCTAAAAGCCCACGGTGGTTGCTTATAAACAACGGGGATGTTCAATCGGCTCATGCTGTTTTTGAACAACTCGGCATCAAAGAAGATACGCAAGAGTTGGATGCAAAAAGCACTGCAGGTGTGTCCGAAAAGTTATTTCAAAAAAAGCATCGTTTTCCGATAGTACTCGCTTTTTTAGTCGCGTTTTTCAATCAACTTTCGGGTATCAATGCGTTTTTGTATTACGCCCCTCGTATTTTTGAGTCTGCGGGTCTAGGGGCAAGTTCGGCCTTATTGAGTAGTGTTGGCATTGGAATCACCAATTTGATTTTTACACTCCTGGGGCTTTATCTTATCGATCGACTAGGTCGAAAAACGTTATTGCATATCGGGTCATATGGGTATATAATTTCACTAACCTTGGTTGGTATTGCTTTTCTTCAAGAATGGGAAGGGATACTGGTGCCTATGTTCTTATTTTTGTTTATCGCATCTCATGCCATTGGACAAGGTGCCGTCATTTGGGTTTTTATATCAGAAATTTTTCCAGACCACCTCCGTGCTCAAGGACAAGCTTTTGGCTCTTCGGTACATTGGGTGTTGGCCGCACTGATTACCCTGTTTATGCCCATGGCTTTAAGCGCTTTTGAAAATCCTGGAATTGTTTTTATTTTCTTTGCTTTTATGATGGTTCTTCAACTCCTCTTTGTGTGGTTTATGATGCCCGAAACGAAGGGAGTGCCACTAGATAAACTCAGTGAATTTTTGGAACGATGAAAAAATTAGTATACGAATCAAAATTTTTATTTCCAACTTTATTTTTAATCTTATTTTCGGGCTGTCAAATGAAACGAACCGCACAAAAATATCAAGAACGCTATCGTCCTCAGTATCATTTTACACCTGAGTCCCACTGGATGAACGATCCCAACGGGATGTTTTTTTACGAGGGAGAGTACCATCTTTTTTATCAACACTATCCCAAAGATATCGTTTGGGGGCCCATGCACTGGGGACATGCGGTTTCTAAAGACTTGCTCCACTGGGAGCAACTGCCTATTGCCTTGTATCCTGATAGTTTGGGGTATATTTTTAGTGGCAGCGCTGTTGTAGATTGGAAAAACACCTCGGGCTTGGGAACCTCAGAAAACCCACCCATTGTTGCGCTTTATACCTATCACGATCCCATCGGTGAACAGGCACAAAAAAACGATTTTCAAACTCAAGGTTTGGCCTACAGCTTGGACCGGGGTCGAAGCTGGAAAAAATACCAAAACAATCCTGTACTTCAAAACCCTGGGATTCGTGACTTTAGAGACCCTAAAGTCTTTTGGCACGAAACCTCAAAACATTGGATTATGTCTTTGGCTGTCCAAGATCATATTGCTTTTTACCGGTCTCCAGACCTCATTGAATGGGAGGCCCTGACCACCTTTGGCAAAGACCTTGGTGCGCATGGAGGTGTTTGGGAATGTCCAGATCTGTTTCCGCTAAACGACCAAAACGGGAATGAAAAATGGGTCTTATTGGTAAGCATCAATCCCGGCGGTCCCTATGGGGGTTCTGCCACCCAGTATTTTATTGGAGATTTTGACGGCAAAACATTTACCCCTCAAGACACACAAATCCGCTGGATGGATTTTGGATCTGATAACTATGCTGGAGTAACCTACAGTGATATTCCTGCTTCGGATGGAAGAAAAATTCTTATCGGTTGGATGAGCAACTGGGACTATGCCAATCAAGTGCCTACCGAAACATGGCGAAGCGCAATGACCTTACCCCGAACATTATCCTTGCACCAAACAGCTGATCAAAAATTCGAATTGCGTTCTGCAGCAATCGATGAAATGAGTACGATTTTGGGGCCCGAGCAAAAACTGGATCCGCAAGCGGCCATAACACTCCTCGCACAAGAAACACAGCTATACTTTGAGGTTGCTCCTGATAGTGACTGGTCGGTGACCTTGTCCAATGCTGTTGGTGAATTTTTTGCCATTTCTCAAAATGCAAATACGATCCGAATTGATCGCACTCAATCCAGCAATAATTCGTTTAGTGACGCTTTTGCAAAGACCTTAGAAATCCCTCTAAACAGGCTTAAAGTAGAAAATCTAACGCTTTATTTGGACCGGTCTTCCATTGAACTTTTTGTGAATGAAAATGCCTTGGTTTCTACCAATCTGATTTTTCCAACACAGCCATTTAATCAATTGCTCCTGAAAAACATTAGTGCAGGCCATCAAAAGCAAATAGAACGGGTTTGGAAATAATTCACTGCAGATCAAATGAACAAGATCCAACCTCAAAAGGCTATTTTTTTTAAAATTAAATATCTTTATTAAAAAATTGGATCAGATATGGAAATGATAATGGACTATTTTGAAACGATCCCTTCCACACACCGAAGCCTTATACTGGTTGGCGGGCTCACTTTTTTCTGGCTTATAGAAAGTGCGGTGCCCTTATTTCGTTTTGATTATAAAAAATGGCGACATGCCCTACCCAACTTGTTTTTTACAGGGACAACCATCATCATCAACTTTGCATTGGCTTTTCTTTTATTGAATGCCGCGGACTGGGTCACCGCGAACAAATTTGGTGTATTGCATTGGATTCCTGGTTTGCCCTTATGGGGCTTTGCATTATTGGGCTTGATGTTGCTTGATCTTATTGGAGCCTATCTGGCGCATTATACAGAACATCGGATCAAGATCTTATGGATGGTCCACCTCGTACATCATTCTGACCACAAGGTTGATACCACCACAGCAAACAGACATCATCCCCTTGAGAGCATCATCCGTTTTGTGTTTACACTAGTGGGCGTTGTTGTGGTTGGAGCACCTATCGGGTTGGTGATGTTGTATCAATCAATGTCTTTGGTACTGTCGCAATTTAATCATGCCAACGTTAGACTTCCTAAAAATATCGACCGTTTGATGAGCTATTTTCTAGTCTCACCAGACATGCATAAAGTGCACCATCATTATCGACTCCCCTACACGGATGCCAATTATGGTAACATTTTTTCGGTTTGGGACCGCCTCTTTGGCACGTATATGGATTTTGATCGTGAAAAATTGGTATACGGAGTCGACGTTTTTCCTGATGAGACAAAAAATTCTAACATCAAAGAACTCTTAAAACAACCTTTCCAAAAATATCAAAAACCAACATTAACCCCTGAGGAAAAGGGTGTATAAAAGCATACTAAATCTATAGGCATATGAAGTCAATTATCGGGTGGTTGCTATCACTAACACTATTTAGTCTAAATGGGCAAGAAGTTTATATCCAAGGAGGGGGTACTTTGGAGGACTGGGCAAATTTGTCCAAATACCGTGCTTCGAATGTCCAAATTGCAAACCTAGAAGACCCCAATCGAATTGTTTTTATGGGCAATTCTATTACCGAAGGTTGGTTGTATCACCACCCCGAATTTTTCGAAAATAAATCCTATATCAACCGTGGAATTGGTGGACAAACTACCCCGCAGATGTTGATTCGATTTAAGCCTGATGTAGTCAACCTCAACCCCAAGGCGGTGGTGCTATTAGCAGGTATCAATGACATCGCTGGCAATACAGGTCCTATGACATTGGAAAATATTTTTGAGAACATTGCATCAATGGCCGAAATTGCAACGGCACATAACATCCAGGTGGTGTTGTGCGCGGTTTTGCCTGCCAAAGATTTTCCATGGCGTCCCGGACTAGAACCGTCACCCAAAGTGAAGCAACTCAACGAATACCTCAAAAAATATTGTGCCGAAAAAGGACATATCTATGTCGATTATTATAGCGCTTTAGAAGACGGTGAGGGCGGACTAAAAGTTCCTGACTATACAACTGCAACGGATTTGGTACACCCCAACCGAGCAGGCTATTTGGTGATGGAAACCCTTTTAGAACAAGCCTTTAAGAAACTGCAATAAACCTCTAATTATTATATGTTATGGAAAAAGTAAAAATAGAAGTTCACCCCAACGGACGGTATGTTATTCAGAATGCCGAAGCTACTAACTTTGAGTTGGTCGATGCCAACGGCCAACCCATCGAACACCGCAACCGTTTTACCCTTTGTGGATGCGGACGCTCAAAAGGCAAACCGTTTTGCGATGGATCGCATAAAGAGGCACAGTAGTGTCCCTTTAATTGCTTTCTACAGCACCATTATTTTCACTATACAATTTTATGGGGCCATCTAAAACCAGTGCCACAACCGTATAGTAAGGGTCTATTGCACTTTTTGGAATGCTGATGTAGTCAATGCCAGGATAGCGATTCCAATAGACTTTAGAAATTTTTTGTTGCTCAAGAATGGTGCCGTTGCCCACCACATAGGCACGGTGTATGGTATTGGACAATCCTTTGATTACAATTTTTCCATCTTTTGGATAATCTCTAACAAATACAAACAACGTTTTACGGTCATTACTCAAAGCGGTTGGTCCATAAAAATGCTCATAGGCAATGCCCCGTTGGGTTTTATAAATAGCCGCTTCGTGTTTTTTGGTCCACCGTCCCAATTCTTTTAGAAGATGGGATTGTTGATCTGGAATCGTTCCATCGGCTTTGGGGCTAATATTCAGAAGTAAGTTGCCGCCTTTGCTGATACAATCGACAAAAATATCAATCACTTGCATAGGGCTTTTATAGTTGGTGTCATTGCCCTGATAGCCCCAAGAATCGTTGATGGTCATGCACAATTCCCAAAAGGAATCTTTAGGTCGATATACGGGTACTCCGATCTCAGGTGTTGCATAATCTCCTTTGCCATTGAGCCGAGAATTGAAGATGACTTGTGGTTGATCGGCACTCAAAAATTCTCGAATCCCCGAACTGTTCCATTCTGTAGCCTGATGTTCCCAATCGCCATCAAACCACCAGATATCTGGTGCATATCGTGTTTTAAGTTCTGCCAGTTGCCCGTTCATGTAGTTGAGGTATTTTGCCCAGCGTTGTGGATCTTCTTCTATGGTATAGCGTTTTTTGTTGGTCGTAAAATGGGTATAATCTTCAAAGGACCAGTCCGGCAGTGAAAAATAGAGTCCTACCCGCAAACCCTTTTTCCGAATTGCTTGGACAAAAGGGGTGATAAGATCCCGTTTTGCAGGGCTGTGTTGAGCGGCATTTAGCATGCCGTATTGGGTGTCCCAAAGCGCAAACCCATCATGATGTTTGGTAGTGATGATGCTGTATTGAGCGCCGCTTTCGGCAATCAATTGTGCCCATTTTTTGGGGTTATAGTCCTTGGCCGTAAATCCACCGAGTTGTTTGAGATAGTCCTCATGCGATATATACTCGTTATAAAAAGACCACGACTCACTGATTCCATCGACGGCATAGAGCCCCCAATGGATAAAGATGCCGAGTTTGGCCTCTCCAAACCAGTCCATTTTATCGTCATTTTGACTTTGCTGGGCATAGGGTGCTTGCGCAAACACCAATAAGAAAATGATCAAAAGATTTTGCATCCACGATTGGGCATTTTTCATCTTAATAGTATTTAATTTTGAAAAGGTACTTACTTTCTAGTAAACTTCAAATCCAGCAAAAAGAACAAAATACAGGACTAATTTTTTTAAATTTAAAGGAAATAGACCAGTATTATGTTTAGAACCAAGTTATTTGCGCGCCTCGGATTGGTATTTTTGGGTTTTTTGTTGGGTTGCAAATCCCCAGACACAGCCCCCCCTCCAAACATCCTTTTATTTTTTGTTGATGATTTGGGATGGCAAGATACTTCGGTTCCTTTTTGGAATCAAAAGACCCCTTTAAACCAACGATACCACACCCCCAATATGGAGCGCCTCAGTGCTATGGGGGTCAAGTTTACCAACGCCTACAGCACTCCCGTATGTTCTCCTTCGCGGATCAGCTTAATGACGGGAATGAATGCCGCCAGACACCGGGTAACCAATTGGACCTTGCAGCCTGATATTTTACAGCCGATGGAAACCAATCACCCCAATTTAGAATTTCCGATGTGGAATGTCAACGGTTTGGCCACCCAAGAAGGAATCCCCCACGCTGCACTGGCCACACCCCTTCCACAACTTCTCAAAGAAAGTGGATATACGACTCTCCATGTTGGAAAAGGGCATTTTGGCGCCTTGGGTTATCCAAGTGCAAACCCAGAACATATTGGGTTTGACATCAATATTGCTGGTCATGCCGCTGGAGCGCCTTCTAGCTTTTTGGGCTTGGATAATTTTGGCAACGGCAATCCCAAACAAACTATTTGGGCTGTTCCGGGGCTCGAGGCCTACCATGGAAAGGATATTTTTCTTACCGAAGCACTTACCCAAGAAACGCTAAAGTCTTTGCAACCCATAGTCGATCAAAAACAGCCCTTTTTCTTATATTTTTCACTCTATGGTGTTCATGCTCCTTTGATGGCCGATCAACGTTTTATCGATCGATACCAAGCGGCCAATCTAGATCCCGAAGAAGCCAAATACGCATCGATGATCGAAAGCATGGACCATGCCCTGGGCAGGCTTTTAGATTTTATCAATGAAAATGAAATCGCAGAGCATACTATCGTTCTTTTTATGTCGGACAACGGTGGACTGAGTGCGGTGGCGCGAGGCGGAGAAAAACACACCCATAATGCACCCCTCAAAAGTGGTAAAGGCTCCATCTATGAAGGCGGAATCCGTGTGCCTATGTTGGCCTACTGGCCGGGATTGACCTCTTCAAACACAAGTAACGACCAGCCTATTATTATCGAGGATTTTTTTCCAACTCTTCTTGAAATGGCAGCCATCAAAACACCGAAAACCATTCAAAAAATTGACGGAAAAAGCTTTGTAGGTCTTCTCAAGAATGAAACCCCTTCTTCGGAACGCCCCTTGTTTTGGCACTACCCCAATGCATGGGGACCAAAAGGTCCAGGAATAGGGAGTTATAGTGCCTTAAGAAAGGGTGATTGGAAGTTGATCTATTTTCATGAAGACCAGCGTTTTGAGTTGTATAATTTAGCACTAGATATTGGCGAGGAAGAAAACCGATCTTTAGATGACCAAGAAAAAACCCTCGAATTGGCTCAGCTCCTAACAGACCATCTCAAAAGTACTAACGCACAAATGCCTCGATTGAAACGTACAGGGGAACAAGTACCTCATCCGATCGATGCGATAAGCTCCGGATTATAGCTTGTGCGCCAATCCAAGGGTCCACTTAAAATCATTGTTTGATAAGGTTTGATTGACAAAACCTTTTAGTGAAAAACGTGGGTTTAGAGAATAGCTCACCGTTTCGGCCACGTTAAAGGTTTGGTCTAAATCCAAAATGTAGCCTTGCGACGGAAAACCAAACCTGCCCCAACTAGTCTGGGTGTTTACTTTCAATAAATTGATTTCTAAATCATTATTTTTCCCTTTTCCATAAATCTACATACTACTCAACATCCATTTTTCGGAGACGGGATAAGTCATTATGATTTCTTAAGCAAAAAAGGTGTCCATATGGTGGTTTTCATCGACTTGAACCGCAGGGAGATGCATGCCCAAATGAATTTGAACTTTTTGTCAATTAGTTTTAGTCATTTTAACAAATCAAAGGGCACCAAAAGTTAGCTTCATTATTTTTTGCCAAATGTAGATTTTAAAAAAATACAAAAAGTGCTCAAAAAACTAAAAGTTGCGGTAGTGGCCTTTTAGGTATTCATTGGCCGCTTCTTCTACAAAAGCAGATTGCTCCTTGTCATAATGCAACACTTGGTTGGGAAACCTTCCCGCAATCACACCCAAAAGTATGGTTTCGGTTAGTCGTGCCGCATAATCAAAAGGGGCCGAGCAGGCTGCATTTCCCAAACAGCTATCAACAAATTGATGATAGTGCTTTGGAGACTCTCCGCTGTAATCCCTAACAGGTTCGCCTAAGGTGTTTTGCGGGTCAAAATCGACAATATTGTAGTCTTTGAATTCATTTCCTTCAATGAGTTTGGGCAGTTGCATAAAATGAGGGAGCAACAGTCGCTTTCCATTTTCTCCGATAAACATAGCCCCCTGTCCGGGTAGGGTTGCATTATCGGGCAATTCCAAATCTTCGGTAATTTCTGGTCCATCAATTCCATCATACCAAAGCCATTCAAAATCATCCGTGGTATAAGCCGTTCCATCAAAAGTATAATGTACCACATTACGTTCTGGATAGCCAAACCCGGTTGCCGGTCTACAGGTATTAGAGATGGTATTGGGCACGTCTAACTGCAAGGCGTTGTAGGGTGTGTCAAAAATATGTACCCCCATATCACCGAGCGTTGCGCAACCATAGTCGAGTAACTTCCGCCAGTTTTGCGGGTGATAGTAGCCCTCTTTGTAAGAACGCTCTTGAGAAGTCCCGGTCCATAAGTTCCAGTCAAGGTGTTCCGGAACAGGGTCAGCACCTTCGGGTGCAGGACCATCAAATCCCCAGTTTTTATTGGACCATGCTATGACTTTGCTTACCTTACCTATAACACCGCCTTGGATTAGTAGGGTTGCTAATTTGTAATCGTAAAACGAGTGCACCTGAATACCCATTTGGGTGATCAATCCTTTTTCGTTGGCCACTTGTCGCATCTGGCGGGACTCTGCAACATAATGTGTCAAGGGTTTTTGACAATACACCGCTTTATTATTTTCCATTGCCAATAAAGATGCTGGTGCGTGGGTGTGGTCGGGTGTAGAAACTACCACTGCATCGATTTGATCGGCAATTTCTTTAAAAAGTACCCGATAGTCTTTGTAAATTTTTGCTTTGGGAAATAAGGCATGGGCGGCCTCCAAATGATTTTGATCAACATCACATAAGGCAGTAACCACTACTTGAGGATGCGAAGCAATGGCCTTGAGGTCTTCGAACCCCATATTGCCAACACCAATGTGGGCGGTACGCAATTGAGTGGGCTGAGAGGCGCAAGACCAAGTTGATATGGGCAAAAATGAAGCTCCAATTGAAAGGGACAGGGATTTTAAAAAGGTTCTTTTTTCCATCTTATAGTGGTTTGATATTGATGTTTCTCCATTTGACTTTGATCCCTCCCCCAGAATGAATTTGAAGGGCAATTCCACCGACTCCTTGTCCGATTTTTTCATCGTTGATGGCCACCATTTCGTGTCCATTGAGATAGGTGTTGACCTGATCACCAACAACAATAATTTTGAGCGTGTTCCAATCGCCCATTTTAAGGTATTGGTCTTTTTCGGGATCAGGCTTGATCAACCAGCCGCGTCCATAGGATTCGTAAATGCCTCCAGTATGCATTTTGGGTGGTGCAACTTCTACCTGCCAGCCACTAACGATGGTGCCTTCTACAGTAGATCTAAAAAAAACACCGCTGTTGCCATCGGCCTCTTGTTTGAATTCTAACTCAAGCTCAAAATCTTTATAGTGCGCAACGGTACTCAAATAGCCGTATTCTGCATCAGGGCCGCTTTCGCAGATCAACTCGCCGTCTTCGACATACCACAGTTCGGTGCCGTGGATTTGCCAGCCCTCCAAATTTTTACCATTAAAAATTGCGGTCTGTGCTTGGAGTAGAAATACATGGGCTATAAAAGCAAAAAGGAATAGTTGTTTTTTCATGTTGGTTTATTTTTCTAAATATAAGAAGACTGTCTGAGATTTTGAAAGCTCATTTTGATGATGTTAGTATCTTCAAATATGCTTTTGTAAAACTCCTTAAGGATCTTCCTAATTTAACTGCAATAAATTACGAAACAAAAAATATTTTAGAACAGGTCTAAACCAGCGCTCTTTAAATGCAAATACGAGAAAATAAAAAAACCCTCCGTCTGGGAGGGGTTTCGTACTCGGGGCGGGACTTGAACCCGCACGACCGCAATGGTCATTGGATTTTAAGTCCAACGTGTCTACCAATTCCACCACCCGAGCAGGACTTAAATAAAAAAAGAGCGAAAGACGGGATTTGAACCCGCGACCCTCACCTTGGCAAGGTGATGCTCTACCCCTGAGCTACTTTCGCGTTTGTGGACAGCAAATGTAATTATTTTTGAACAAATCCAAATGAGAGAATCCAATTTTTCATGATTCTTTTTTGGAGCCTTTCAGTTTGCGTTTTAAGGTGTTAAGTTTCATTAAAGCCTCAACGGGGGTCAGCGTATCAATGTCCAATTGATCGATTTCGTCGCGTACAGCCTCCAACAGGGGGTCGTCCAAATTAAAAAAGCTGAGCTGCATTGCTTCCTGCTCTTGATCGAGTGCTGCAGTACGAATTTCTGTACCGTGGGTTTCCTCCAAGGCCTCTAATTTGCGCTGTGCGGTTTGGACTACATACTTGGGCATCCCCGCCATTTTAGCAACATGAATGCCAAAACTGTGGGCACTACCACCGGCCACAAGTTTACGCAAAAACAATACTTTATCGTGCAATTCTTTTACAGAAACATTAAAGTTTTTGATCCGCTCAAAGGTGTTACACATGGTATTAAGTTCGTGATAGTGGGTGGCAAAAAGCACTTTGGGTCGCAAGGGGTGTTCGTGCAGATACTCAGCGATTGCCCAAGCAATTGAAATACCATCATAGGTACTGGTACCCCGGCCAATTTCGTCCAAGAGCACCATACTGTTTTCTGAAATATTATTGAGAATCGATGCGGTTTCGTTCATTTCTACCATAAATGTAGAGGCACCCATAGAAATATTATCACTTGCGCCAACACGGGTAAACAACTTGTCCACCAAGCCCATTTTAACGGCTTTTGCAGGAACAAAACTGCCCATCTGCGCCATCAAAACGATCAAAGCTGTTTGGCGAAGTATGGCCGATTTTCCGGACATATTGGGCCCCGTTATCATAATGATTTGCTGTTGGTCGCGGTCCAAAAACAGATCATTGGACACGTAAGGTGCGTTAGCAGGAAGGTGCTGCTCGATCACGGGATGGCGCCCTTCGGTGATGGTTAGTGCTGCCCCCGATTCAAATTGAGGAGGGCAATATTTAAATTTTTTGGCGGCATAGGCAAAACCCCAAAGCACATCGATTTTGGCCCAGTGCATTGCATTGTTTTTCAATGGCGCAAGGTAGGCTTGTATGTCGTCCAGCAACTCCTGATAGAGACGCTGCTCTAGGCTTTTGATTTTTTCTTCAGCACCTAAAATTTTAGACTCATATTCTTTGAGTTCTTCGGTGATGTAGCGTTCGGCATTGACCAAGGTTTGCTTGCGAATCCAAGTTTCGGGAACTTTATCTTTGTGGGTATTTCGCACTTCAATATAATAGCCAAAGACATTATTAAAAGCGATTTTTAAAGACGCTATTTGCGTCCGTTGCCGTTCCGTTTCTAGCATCCGATCTAGATGATCCTGACCAGAATGCAAAAGACCTCTCAAGGCGTCCAATTCTTCCGAAACCCCGGTGGCGATGACATTGCCTTTGGAAACCAAAACAGGCGCCTCGTCGGCAAGTTGTTGCTCCAACAAAGTTTGAAGTGCGCTCAAATCTTCAAATTGTAGGGAAAAATCTTGCAAAGCCTTTTGATCTGATTTCCCCAAAACTTCTTTTAGTTGGGGCAAGAGCTGCAAGGTTTCGCGCAATTGAACCAGTGCCCGCGGACTGACTTTATATGTGGCAATCTGTGCCATAATACGCTCAATATCTACGGTAGCTTTTAGAAGTTTTTCTACTTTTTGATGGGTGTTTTGTGCTGTCAAAAAGCTGGCTACCACTCCTTGGCGTTCTATAATGGACTTGGAATCAACCAATGGAAATGCCAACCAACGCTTGAGCAAGCGACCTCCCATGGCTGTAAGCGTATGATCCAGCACATCAATCAGAGGAATTCCACCAGGGGTGGTGGGTACAAATAATTCTAAATTGCGAACCGTAAAACGGTCCATCCAAACGTGGTTTTCTTGAACCAACCGCCGAATTGCAGTAATATGCGCCAATTGATGGTGCTGTGTTTCTGAAAGGTAGTGCAAGACGGCACCAGCAGCCCGTTGTCCTTCTTCTAGCTCTTGAATACCAAAACCGGCTAAGGATTGGGTTTCAAAATGACGGTTGAGTTTTTCGTGGGCAAAATCGAAGGTAAACGCCCAATCTTCAAGAAAAAAAGACGGTATCGCAATCCCAAACGCTGTTTCGGCTCTTTTTTTATCGGGTTTGGCGATCAGCACTTCGCTGGGAGCCATGTTCTGTAACAACTGATCGATCCATTCGGTAGGGCCTTGAGCCACCCAAAAATCGCCTGTTGATATATCTAGGAGTGCCAACCCATCGGCCTTTTTACCCAGACAAATCGCCGCCAAATAATTGTTTTTCTTCCGCTCCAAAACCTCGGCATTCATGGCCACCCCGGGAGTTACCAATTCGGTCACACCTCTTTTAACAATTTTCTTTGTCAATTTGGGATCTTCCAATTGGTCACAAATCGCCACACGGCAACCGGCACGGACCAACTTGGGAAGGTAGGTGTCCAGCGCATGATGGGGAAATCCGGCCAGCTCCGTTTCACTTTCACTACCAGCGCCTCTTTTGGTAAGTATAATCCCCAAAATACCCGCAGCCTTGACGGCATCGGCACCAAAAGTTTCATAAAAATCGCCCACTCGAAACAACAACAAAGCATCAGGATACTTCCCTTTGATTTGGTTGTATTGTTTCATTAAAGGGGTTTCTTTTGCTGCTTTGGCCACAGGATTGAGTTTGTGCTAAGTTACGGATTAGCAAGAATTATTAGCGTCTAATGTTCGATTCTCTCCAAAAGATTTGCTGTACTTTTGCAGAATGCGAAAATTAAAAAACGAGGAACTCAATCGCAAATCTATCGACGAATTTAAAGCGTCCGAAAAACTTCCGCTGTACATCGTGCTCGATAATATTAGAAGCCTTAACAATATTGGATCGGTCTTTCGTAGCAGTGATGCTTTTTTAGTCAAAAAAGTCTTTCTCTGTGGCATAACGGCTACACCCCCTCACAAAGACATTCAAAAAACCGCTTTGGGCGCAACCGATGCCGTTGATTGGGCCTACGAAAACTCTGTCATAGATCTGATCGAACGACTTCAAGAAGAAGGGGTTTTGGTTTTGGCTATTGAGCAGGCCGAAGGAGCACGATCGCTCTTGGATTTTATTCCAGAAAAAAATAAAACCTATGCGGTGGTCTTGGGCAATGAAGTTTTGGGGGTACAACAAACGGTGGTCGATAGGGCCGACGACGTGCTCGAAATCCCTCAAGAAGGCACCAAGCATTCTTTGAATATCGCGGTAGCTACAGGGGTAGTTCTGTGGGATTTTTATCAAAAATTTAAGCAACAATAAGTTGGGCCAACAGTTTTTGGTAGGCCGATAGATCTGCTACATAGTCCAAGCCGGCGGCATCTATATACAACACCTTAAGGGAGGTTTTATCCAAAAATTGGTGGTATCGTGATTCTATTTTTTTTAAATAGGTCGTTTGGATTTGTTGTTCGTAAGTACGCCCTCTTTTTTTAATTTGTTCTAATAATTCTGAGACGGGCTTGTGTATATAGACCAGCAAATCGGGATGTTGAAGGTGGGCCGTCTCCACTTGAAAGGTTTTTTGGAAGGTTCTAAAGTCAGTTGCACCAAGGGTTTGTGAAGCAAAAAGGTTGGATTTGAGAAAGGTATAATCCGCTACGGCTCCCCCCTGAGGAATTCCTGTTTTAAAAAATTGTGAATAGGCCTTGCAGCGGTCTTTTAGAAAATGTGTTTCGACAGCAAGAGCGTGCTGCTCTGGAGCTTTATAAAAAGCCTCAAGATGGGGGTTGTCTGAAAAGTTTTCATAAAGCGCGGGCAGTTCAAATTGGGCTTGAAGCCTTTGCGTCATTGTAGTTTTGCCTGCGCCTATATTTCCTTCTAGTACAATAAATTTTTTTGTCCCTCTCAAAAAGTGGGGTCCCCAATCAGGGGTGCCTATCTTACGCACCGCTGTTGGATCTGTAGATTGTTTTAGCAATTCTGAACTGGTTTTTTTAAGTACCGGATGAAGATAATCTGGGGCGATCTCTTCCATAGGTGCAAGTACAAAATTTCGCAAATGCCATCGAGGATGTGGAATTTCTAGCCCGGGGCTTTGGTGCACCTCTTCTGCATAACACAAGACATCTAGATCTATAGGTCGTGATTGGTACCCACCCGTGTTTTGTCGGATACGCCCCAGCTGCTTTTCTATTGCTAAAAGTGCCGTAAGCACTTCTTGCGGGTTTTTTTGGGTTTCAACAGCCACACAAGCATTTAAAAAAGGTGGTGCCTCAAAACGCCAAGCGGCCGTTTCGTAGAGTGATGAACAGTGGGTGATTTTGCCAATCTGCAAGATAATTTCGACTAAGGCGTGCTCCATCAAACGGTGACGTTCGCCCTGATTGCTCCCCAAACCAATAAAGACCTTTTTGCCCATAAAAGACAAAACTACAAAACCCTATCTTTGCAACAGAACAGATCTGCTTATGAATTTTATTAGAAGTTTTTTTGCTGCCACCCTTGGAAGTCTTTTTGCCCTTTGCCTCTTCTTGATTTTTGTGTTACTCTTTATCAGTGGTATCGCAGCGTTAGGAAGCAGTGCATCGACACCGGTTTATGTAAGTGAAGGTTCTGTCTTGCGATTGGATCTCGATCGACCGCTGGTCGATCGAGCACCTGCCTTTGACAACCTCAACGCGGCCTTGGGCCTTGAGCCAGAAGCCGTTGGGCTTGATGTGCTGTTGACAAGCATCGAAAAAGCCCGAACCGACGATCGAATCCTCGGAATCAGTATAAACGCTGGATTTCCTCAAGCAGGCTGGGCACAACTCCATGAGTTGCGCGAGTCTCTGATACGCTTTAAAAACCAAGGAAAATGGATCAATGCGCACAGTGATTTTTGGTCCCAAAAAGGATACTATTTGGCTTCGGTAGCCGATCGCATTTATGTGCATCCTATGGGAACTATTGACCTCAAAGGGCTCGCTGCTGAAGTGCTCTATTTTAAAGATTTTCAAGACCGTTTTGGCGCAAAAATGGAAGTGGTGCGATTGGGGAAATACAAAAGTGCTGTTGAGCCCTATTTGGACAATACGATGAGTGAAGAAAATCGATCTCAAATCAAAGCATTGTTAGATTCCTTTTGGGAAAATATTCAAAACGACATCCGTGCCAGTAGGGCCCTTGACGAAAAAACACTAGAACGCATTGTTAACAATCTGGAAGCCACACAGCCCTCGGATGCTCTGACATTGGGTATCGTAGATAAGCTCAGTGATGCTTCAGACTACGAGGAAGAATTGAAAGCGTACCTTGGAACCTCAAAAATAAATTGGGTAGATGCAGCCGATTATGGCCGTGCAACCGACACCGAGCAAACCACCGATCGCATTGCGGTTCTCTACGCCAGCGGTCCAATTTTGTATGGAGAAGGTAGCGAGGCCTATATTGGACAAGACGCCCTCATTGAGGCCATTGATGATATAGTAGAACATCCCCTCATCAAAGGAGTTGTATTACGAATTGACTCCCCTGGGGGTGCCGCCTTGACTGCTGAGATTATTTGGAAGCATTTGCAAAAAATAAAAAATAAAAAACCGTTTGTCGTGTCCTTGGGCAATGTAGCAGCATCAGGAGGGTACTATATGGCCATGACCGAAGCCCCAATAATGGCTTCTCCGTTAAGTGTCACGGGCTCCATAGGCGTTTTTGCAACACTACCAAATTTCAAAAAGCTCAGTGAAGACTTGGGTATTAATGCAGAACATGTAACGACCCATCAAAACGCTTTAGGGTATAGTCTATTTGAGACTTTAAGCCCCGGGCAAGAATCACAAATCCAAAAAGTAATCGGACACACCTACCAAACGTTTAAAACGCGTGTCGCCGATGCCCGAAAAATGTCCGAAGAAGAAGTAGAACGTCTTGCTCAAGGAAGAGTTTGGTCTGGAAAAGAAGCTTTAGAAAAAGGACTTGTTGACCAATTTGGCGGTTGGCAAGCAGCTCTAGAATATGTTGCAAAAGAGGCCCAATTAGAATCTTATTCAGTAGTGAGCTACCCCAAATGGGAGCCAAGTTTGGAGCGACTGATGTCCGGTCTATTTCCTGCAGGTCAAACCCATGCGTGGATGGAGTTTTTGGTCCCCAAACTCAACCAGTACATTGGTCTATCCGCCAAAAAACACCCCCAACATTTGCTGCAAATGGAGTTACCCTATACCATAAAGATTGACTAGATGATTGAAAAAGACCGCCTTTTAGCCGAAAAAATATATTTGTTTTTAGCCGCATTATTCATCACCTCTTTGGTGGTTTCTAATCTAATTTTTCAAAAAATATTTTATTGGCATCCGTTTGATGTTCGTGTTTTTGACAACCGCCTTTTCGAGTTGTCTGTGGGCATCTTGCCCTACCCCATCACCTTTTTGATTACCGATTTAATCTCTGAAATTTATGGTCAGAAAAGAGCCAATATGGTCGTTGTTTCTGGAATCTTTGCTTCTTTTTTTTCGATAGGAATAATCCTATTGGCCGATGCGCTTCCGGCAATCGCTATTTCGCCTATTGATGATCAAACGTTCAAAAAGGTGTTTTCGTTGACGCCCTTAGCGGTACTTGCTTCGATGCTGGCCTATTTGTTTGCCCAGTTTATTGACATCCGTTTATATCATTTTTGGAAAAAATTGACCGCCGGAAAACACCTGTGGCTTCGCAATAACCTCTCTACCTTCAGTTCTCAATTTGTAGACACCTTTACGGTGATTGGTTTGTTGTGTTTGTTTGACATCATTCCATGGTCTGCATTTTTGGGCTTGTTGATTTCAGGATTTGTATTTAAGGTGTTGGTTGCAGCCTTTGATACACCCTTTTTATATTTTTTCGTAGGATTGTTTCGCAAACGATTTAATTTAGCCGCTGGAGAAGAATTGAATCTATAGACCATGACCGCCAACTCAGGAACCCGCATCAATAAATACCTCAGCGAAATCGGATATTGTTCGCGTCGTGCAGCCGACAAGCTCATCGAAGCTGGACGGATTACCTGCAATGGAGAAAAGGTAGTGATGGGAACCAAAGTTGCCCCAGGAGACCTGATCAAGGTTGATGGCCAAACCATCGAAAATCCCGGTGAAAAACCGGTTTATATCGCCTTTTATAAACCCATCGGCATTGTCTGTACAACGGATACTCGAGTAGAAAAGGACAATATCATTGACTACATCAATTATCCAACAAGAATTTTTCCGATTGGTCGTTTGGATAAGATGAGTGAAGGGCTGATTTTATTGACTAATGATGGTGATATTGTCAATAAAATTTTACGAGCACGAAACAACCACGAGAAAGAATATATCGTTACTGTCAATAAACCCGTTACGGCAAATTTTATTCAAAAAATGGCGGAAGGTGTTCCAATTTTGGATACGATTACCAAAAAATGTGAAGTGCAGCAAATCCATAAAAATTCGTTTCGGATTGTACTAACGCAAGGGCTCAATCGTCAAATTAGAAGAATGTGTGAATACCTAGGGTATCGCGTTACTAAACTCAAACGAATCCGTATTATGAACATTACTTTGGATGTCAAAGTAGGAACGTATCGCAACCTCACCTCCAATGAATTAAAAGCCTTAAATAGGCTCGTGGCGTCTTCTAGCAAAACGGCTTATTGAAGTGTCAATCGAACCCGATACCCCTCATTGGACCGAACGTTAAATACGGTCTGGTCTCCAAAGATGAGGTACTGTCCTTTGATGCCTTTTAACACCCCTTCATAAGAGGGTGTTTTGCTCAGATTGAGACTGTTGACTTTCTGTGGATATTGATTTACAGGAAAATGAAGCGCCGTAGGGTGGGTTTCGGACTGCACATAGGGCTTTAGTTCTTCGGGCAGGGCGTTAATTGCTTGTTGACGGGCAGTTGTCCAATCTATTTGATCGTGGTCATTTTGGAGCATTTTACGCCAGTTGGTTTTATCTGAAAAAAGATTTTTTAAAGCCACTTCCCCTACACCCGCCAAATACCGATTAGGAACTTCTAACAACGATAGGGCAAGATGTGCCCCTTGATCGATCCAACGGGTAGGCACTTGTGATTTTCTGGTGATGCCTACCTTTAGATGGCTGCTCATGGCCAAATATACGATGTGTGGTTGTAATTGAATTTTGCGCTCATATGCCAAATCACGGTCTTCGATATCCAAATGGGCTGTGCTTAGTTCGGGTCGCATGATCCACTCCCCAGCCTGGGGAGACTCAAAAAAACAACTTTGGCAGAATCCTTGTCTAAAAATTGGCTTATCAGCCTGGCAACTCAAACATTGGGTACCGATCAACTCTATAGAAAGCGTATGCTCTAGGCACTGATTCATGTCAACAAAATCGGTGTCCAAATCCAAAAAGTACCGAATTGGAGCTTGCATTTCGGTCAACATTTTTTTGAGTGTACCCTCAAACATACTGGGAAAGTTTTATATTTTTAAACATCCAAAGATAACAAATCTAATGCCCATCCCCCTCTTCAATTCAATTGCTTCTTGGTTTTTAAAAAAAAGGATTCACCAAATTGAACTTTTTATAAAATACCCCCATGAGGTCCAACAAGAGTTATTACATCATCTTCTAAGTAATGCGGCTGGCACGGTTGTGGGCAAAAAATATGGGTTTGATAGCATCCGCAATTATCATGACTTTACCCAACAGGTCCCTTTGGTTACCTATGAAGATATTGCAGATGATATCGAACGTTGCCGACAGGGAGAACAAAATATTTTTTGGCCCACTTCAATCAAATGGTTTGCCAAATCCAGTGGCACGACCAACGCGCAAAGCAAATTTATTCCGGTGAGTAGTGAGGCGTTAGAAAATTGTCATTTTAAAGCCGGCAAAGACATGCTGTCGCTCTATTTTAATAATAATGAAAATGCCCAACTACTGTCTGGAAAATGCTTGCGTTTGGGCGGTAGCTCTGAATTATATCAAAACAACACCAGTTATTTTGGCGATCTATCCGCCATCATTATCGACAACCTCCCTTTTTGGGCAGAGCTGAGTAGCACCCCCAGCCAGAAGGTTTCTCTAATGTCCGAATGGGAGCAGAAGATGGCAGCAATCATAAAAGAGTCTTTGGAAGAAAACGTGACCAGTCTAGCAGGGGTGCCCTCATGGATGTTGGTTTTATTAGAAAAGGTGCTCCAACAAGAAGGTAAAACTTCGATATTAGAAATCTGGCCAGAAGCGGAAGTCTATTTTCACGGGGGAGTCAATTTTGATCCCTATCGGGCACAGTTTCAAAAATTGTTTCCAAGCAATAAATTTCAATATTATGAAATCTATAATGCATCAGAAGGGTTCTTTGCAATTCAGGATCAGAACAACTCTCAAGATCTTTTGTTGATGTTAGATTATGGTATTTTTTATGAATTTATTCCTATCAACGCCAGCCAAAACCAAGAGCAACCGATCCCTCTCAATGCTGTGCAACTCCACCAAACCTATGCAGTTGTAATCACCACCAATGCAGGGCTGTGGCGTTATCAACTTGGAGATACTGTTCGATTTACGAGTCTCGATCCCTACCGCATTCGGGTGAGTGGACGGGTAAAACACCACATCAATGTATTTGGTGAAGAGCTTATGATAGAAAACGCTGACAGAGCATTGGCAATGGCTTGCGAAAAATTTGGATTAGAGGTTGTTGACTACACAGCCGGACCGATATTTATGGAAAAAAATAAAAAAGGAGGTCACGAGTGGTTGATTGAATTTAAATCTGCACCCCAAGATCTTGATACTTTTACGCACTATCTAGACCAACAATTGCAAGAGATCAACTCAGATTATCAAGCCAAAAGATATAAAAACATGACCCTTAACCTTCCAAAAGTACATGCTGCACCCAAAGGGTTATTTTATCAATGGTTGGCCTCTAAGAACAAATTGGGCGGACAACATAAAGTCCCTCGACTGTCCAATTCTCGGGAATTTTTGGAAGTGTTGTTGGCCCTCAACAATTAAGAAACGGCCTTGAGTTTGGGAAGCTCAATTTTACTCAATTGTGCTTCTGCATAGCTTTTGGTAACCTTAAGCTCGGTAGTTTCTGACTTGGGAAGTTCAAACATGGCTTCGTTGAGTATGGCTTCACATAACGAGCGTAAACCGCGGGCACCAAGCTTGTATTCAACCGCCTTGCTTACGATAAAATCTAAAGCCCCTGTGGTCATTGTTAGAGTAATGCCATCCATCTGAAAGAGGGCTTCATATTGTTTGATCAGTGCGTTTTTGGGCTCGGTTAAAATAGCGCGTAACGCCTCACTATCCAAGGGTTTGAGATGGGTCAGCACAGGGAGTCTTCCGATGATTTCGGGGATTAATCCAAATGATTTTACATCTGTGGGTGTAATGTATTGCAGTAGATCATTATCTTTTATCTGAGTACGCTCGGATTCAGCTTTATACCCTATGGCTTGGACGTTGAGTCGTTTGCTAATGTGGGCTTCAACGCCATCAAAAGCACCGCCAGCAATAAAGAGAATATTTGAAGTATCTACTTCAATAAATTTTTGATCGGGATGTTTTCGGCCTCCCTTAGGCGGTACGTTGACAATGGTCCCTTCGAGCAATTTAAGTAATGCTTGTTGCACACCTTCTCCAGACACATCTCGGGTTATGGAGGGGTTGTCGCTTTTGCGAGCAATTTTATCAATTTCATCAATAAAAACGATTCCTCTTTGTGTGCGCTCAACGTCATAATCTGCAGCTTGCAATAAACGGGTAAGAATACTTTCGACGTCTTCGCCGACATATCCAGCTTCGGTAAGTACAGTGGCGTCTACAATGGCCAGAGGCACCTTTAACAGTTTTGAAATGGTCTGTGCCAAAAGTGTTTTGCCAGTACCGGTTTGACCTACTATCAATATGTTGCTTTTTTGAATTTCTACCGCATCTGCTTCGGCAGGGTGTTGCAGAATTCTTTTATAGTGATTATAAACCGCGACAGAAAGTACCTTTTTTGCATCGTCTTGTCCAATCACATAGGTGTCCAAAAAGGTTTTTATTTCTTTGGGTGTTTTTAGCTCAATTTCTGGCTGTTGCTTTTCTTTGTCTTCGTGTCCTTCTTCTAGAACAATCCCATGAGCTTGCTCGATGCATTTGTCACAGATGTGTGCATCTAGGCCGGCTATTAAAAGTTGGGTTTGCGGTTTTGTTCGACCACAAAAGGAACAACTCAATTCTTCTTTACTCATAGGATTGGGGTTTTAGGCTGTTTATTTTCGAGCGAGTACTTCGTCTACCATACCGTAAGCTTTGGCTTCTTCGGCACGCATCCAGTAATCACGATCACTGTCTTGATGTACTTTTTCTACTTTTTGATTGCTATGTTTTGCGATGATTTCATAAAGCTCGTCCTTAAGCTTAAGGATTTCACGAGCAGTGATTTCGATATCGGAAGCTTGGCCTTGTGCACCGCCTAGAGGTTGGTGAATCATGACCCTCGAGTGGGTGAGTGCAGAGCGTTTGCCCGCAGCGCCAGCACACAACAACACTGCACCCATTGATGCGGCCATACCGGTGCATATTGTGGCTACGTCTGGGGTGATAAATTGCATGGTGTCATAGATGCCTAAACCAGCATATACACCCCCTCCTGGTGAATTGATATACATTTGAATATCGCGCTTGCTATCGATACTTTGTAAAAACAAAAGTTGCGCTTGGATCACGTTGGCGACCTGATCATTGATTGCCGTACCAAGAAACATGATACGATCCATCATCAATCGCGAAAAAACATCCATCTGGGCCACGTTGAGTTGGCGCTCTTCAATGATGTATGGCGTCATACTACTGACAATTTTGTCATAGTACATGGCATTGATACCGTGGTGTTTGGTCGCGTATTTTTTAAATTCTTTTCCGTAGTCCATTTTATATTTTATTGTCTTAATAAAAGTAATGAAAATAAATTAGCCTTGACTGTACGCCTCTTTGACAAAATCGCCAAACGTTACTTTCTTAGGCTTAAGGGGTGCGTTTTCTTTATAAAATTCTAAGAGTTTGCTGCTTATCAATTGTTCGGACAAGCGGCGGGTTTCTTCTTGATTGGTCATTACACGTGCGACAATCTCATCGAGTTGTTTGTCCTCGGGGGGAAGTTGCCCATATTGCGCCATTTGTCTGACGATCATGCTTTTGGCAAAGGTTTTGAGCTCTTCAAATTGCAACTGGAGGTTGTGATCTGCAATTATTTTTCCTTCGATAAGTTGATAACGAATTCCCTTAACAGACTGGTCGTATTCGGCAGCAGCCTGTTCTTCTGTAAGGGGTTCTTTGGAGGTGGTTTGCAACCATTTTTTCAAGAAAACTTCGGGTAGATCAAATTGCGTGTTCTCGATCAGGTGGTCGGTGACGTCGTTAAGCAGTTTTTGATCGGATTGCTGTTCGAACTGCTTTTCGATATTTTCTCTAATTTTTTCTTTGAGCTGCTTTACAGCAGTGACGGTTCCGGGTTCGTAGAGTTTGTCAAACAATTCTTGGTCAAGTTTTGCCAAAACCCGTTCGTTAATTTCTTTAATACTGAGTGTGACCGGTCCTTTGAGGGCTTTTGCTTGGTCTGCACTAATGCCTAATTTTTGTTGCGCAACAGCGGCTTCTTGAAACAGGTTTTTGGTTTCGAGTTCTAGGGCTGCTCCGTTTTTGGCTACCTTGAGCGCATCGGTGTTTTTTTTGCCCTTTATTTGGTCAACCGTAAAGGTTGAAGTAGTGTCAATCTCTAGCGCTTCACTAAAAAAATGACCCGTGATTTCGTAGCCGTTTTTAATTTCTTTTTGTGCCACAAGTTTCCCATACTGCTTTTGAATCTGCTCAATTTGCTCGTCGATCATTTTATCTTCGGCAGTGATGATGTATTGCGTCACTTTTTTTCGTGATTTGAGATCGATTTCAAACTTTGGCGCCAACCCCAACTCGAACTCAAAATTGAGTTGGTCCGCCTTCCAGTCGAGCTGATCTTGGGCTTTGGGCAATGGATTTCCCAAAATATCAATGGCTTGTTCTTTGAGGTATTTGTCCAAATTTTCTTGCAAGAGTTTGTTGACTTCATCGGCAGTTACTGCAGTCTCATACTGTTTTTTGATCATGCCCATAGGCACATGTCCTTTTCGAAAACCAGGTATATTGGCTTTTTTACGATAGTCGCTTAGAATAGCCTCTACCTTTTCCGAAAAATCTTTACGGTCGATGGCTACAGTTAAAACAGCATTGAGGGCGTCGAGTTCTTGGTGCGAAATTTTCATAAAGAAATATAAAATTAGGGCGCAAAAATAAGGTTTTTTGTGGGGTTGAACAAACCATCGCTTAGGGAAGTAGCTTTTTGATCCATTGTAAAAAAAAACAGCTCGAATTGGGGCTGATCGCTGAGAACTAATTACATTTAAACGCTAAAGAAATTTGAATTATATAGATGGGACACCACCATGCGCATCATATTGTAGATGAGGATACTCAAAACTTTAAGGTTGCGTTTTTCCTCAACCTGATTTTTACGCTCATA
>Ga0255776_10001294_pt1 | contig 28281 bp, 24 predicted proteins | sample 071ome_19_FD_179974 | JGI IMG/M metagenome (GOLD analysis project Ga0255776, IMG submission 179974) | Coastal salt marsh microbial communities from the Groves Creek Marsh, Skidaway Island, Georgia - 071413AT metaG (version 2) | ecosystem: Environmental > Aquatic > Marine > Intertidal zone >... | reverse complement strand
TGCGTGACCATTGGCATCCGAAGACCAACTAAACCCATAACCGCAGTGTGTCAGTAGTCGTTGCTCGAAGAGTCGTAACCAGATATCAGCACGCTGCCCGGCTGCCAGCGCCGTTAACGTATCGGAGTAGAGTACAAATAACATCTCATCTGGCTCCCTTTCGGGAAGCAGACGAATCATTAATTCTTCAAGATAGAGCGCACAGATCAGTGCATTACCTGTCAGGCTATGCGTGAGAATCGTTTCTGCGATTTTAATCTGAACCCGCCCGGACTTTTCTACCCATTCTCCGGTCGCACACTGATGCAGGTCAGGCAGGTACTGGTCAGTATCTGCTCTGGCCCGCCGGCGGCTATTTACGTTCGCCCGCTGGCGACCATTCACAATCGCCCGCAAACGACCGTAACGGCGGGTAAACAGATCCACCAGCCAGTCAGATTCTCCGACAGGTTGGCGGCGGATTACCCACCATTCATTCATATTTCCCGGTCGTCGTAGCCAAGGCTACGCAGGGCACGCTCATCGTCGGACCAGTTCGATTTAACCTTCACCCACAGGTTCAGCATCACCTTACAGTCAAACAATGATTCCATGTCTTTACGCGCTTCGGTGCCAATCTGCTTGATGCGGTAGCCTTTATCTCCGATAACGATACGCTTCTGAGATGGACGCTCAACCATGATCAACGCACTGATATCAATCAGGTGGCCATCGTGTGCAAACTCTTCAATCTCAACCGTCATTTCATAGGGCAACTCGTCGCCCAGCTGACGCATGATTTTTTCGCGCACCAGTTCTGCAGCAAGAAAGCGGGAGCTACGGTCAGTGATCTGATCTTCCGGATAGAAATACGGGTTTTCAGGCAAATAGGTACGGATCAGGTTTTCAATACGCTCGACGTTATGTCCGGTTTTCGCACTCAGAGGAATAATCTGATCAAAGTTATGACGTTGGCTAAGCTCTTCCAGATATGGAAGCATCTCGTCTTTGTCTTTTATAAAGTCGACTTTATTAACCACCAGAATCGCAGGGGCACGCTGCTGCTTGATTGTCTGCAGCACCATCTCGTCTTCATCTGTCCAACGCAAACGATCGACTACCATTACGATCAGGTCGACATCCTTCACCGCCGTTGTTGCAGCACGGTTCATATAGCGGTTAATCGCTTTATCCTGCCCCTTGTGTATTCCAGGGGTATCTACAAAAACAATCTGAGTGTCTTCTTCGGTGACAATGCCCAGTATCTGGTGACGGGTTGTCTGGGGCTTACGCGATGTAATCGACAACTTTTGTCCAAGAATACGATTCATCAGGGTCGATTTACCCACATTAGGACGACCAACGATGGCTACAAAACCGGTACGGGTTGTCATTCGTCAGACTCCTCAAGACCCAGAGTAATTAACAATTCTTTAGCGGCTGCCTGTTCAGCATTCCTGCGGCTGGAGCCTTCGGCGGTTACCAAAGCCTCGACCTGTGGAATTTTACAGCTGACAGTAAATACCTGCTCGTTACCCGGGCCACCGACAGCGGCAACTTCATATCTGGGCAGACTCAGACGATTAGCCTGCTGGTGCTCCTGCAGGCGGGTTTTCGGATCTTTGATCGGATCCTCGAGCGACAGATCATTAAGGCGCTGTTCATACCAGGCGAGGATTCGCTCACGGGTAATATCCATACCCGACTCGAGATAAATCGCCCCAATAATCGCCTCTACGGCATCCGCAAGAATGGAGTCACGGCGATGGCCGCCACTCTTCAGTTCGCCAGAGCCAAGCAGCAGGAATTCACCGAGTTTAAAATCTTTAGCGATTTCTGCGAGAGTTTCGCCTTTTACCAGACGAGCCCGGAGTCGACTGAGCTTACCCTCTTTGGCGTGGCTGAATTTTTTATAGAGCGCTTCGGCAATAACAAAATTAAGAATCGAGTCACCGAGAAACTCGAGTCGCTCGTTGTTGTTGCCCGAGCGGCTGCGGTGGGTCAGCGCCAGAGTGATGAGTTCTTCATCTTTAAAGGTATGCCCCAGGCGCTGGGAAAGCTTGAGTAACGGGTTATTCACTGGTGATTACTTTTTGTCTTTCGAATGTCATCACGAAATCGATATTCGCGAGAAAGTGACTGCGGTTTTCATACGTCCAGTTGATCGTCAGACTCTTGCGATCACGAACCGTCTTAAGCCCGGCAGCAGAAATATGGGTGAGATTGTTATCACGCAGACGACGCTCCAGTTCCGCAATAATTGCTTTATCTGGGCTGCGTGCATCAATGCGCTTACCTTCTGCCATGTTATCCATAATGATACCGACCTCAGTATCATCAAAATACATGGGCACAATCACCATGAGGCCCCGAAGCAATACTATTGCAACTAAAACCAACAGCAATGCTGTCGCGGTAGTGAGGCCTTTCTGGTGATTCAGCATAATTAATCGTCCACTTTGAGTACCGCAAGGAAGGCCGACTGCGGAATTTCCACGCTGCCGATCTGCTTCATGCGCTTTTTACCTTCCTTCTGCTTCTGCAGAAGCTTCTTCTTACGGCTTACGTCACCGCCGTAACATTTCGCCGTTACGTTCTTACGCAGCGCCTTTACGGTTGTACGAGCGACAACCTGATTACCGATGGCCGCCTGAATCGCCACATCAAACATTTGACGAGGAATCAGTTCTTTCATCTTCTCGGTAAGCAGAGTGCCGCGACGACGCACACTTTCTTTATGCATGATCACCGCCAGGGCGTCTACCCTTTCGCCGTTAACCAGTACGTCCAGACGGACGAGCGGTGCTTCCTGGAAGTGTTTGAATGAGTAATCCAACGAGGCAAAGCCACGACTGGCCGATTTCAGACGGTCGAAAAAGTCCATCACAACTTCAGCCATTGGAATTTCATAGCGCAGTGATACCTGAGAACCGGTGTACTGCATATCGACCTGTACGCCGCGTTTTTCTACACACAGGGAGATAACATTACCCAGATACTCCTGCGGCACCAGGATGTTACATTCGGCAATCGGCTCACGCATTTCATCAATGGAACCTGCATCCGGCAACTTCGACGGGTTGTCGACGTAGACAGTTTCACCCTTACGGTTAACTACCTCGTAAATTACCGTTGGTGCGGTGGTGATCAGGTCGAGGTCGTACTCCCGCTCCAGACGCTCCTGAATGATCTCCATGTGCAGCATGCCAAGGAAACCACAACGGAAACCAAAGCCCAATGCATCAGAGTTTTCTGGTTCGAAGAACAAAGACGCATCATTCAGCGACAGCTTGTCCAGTGCAACACGGAAGGCTTCGTAATCATCAGAAGATACCGGGAAAAGACCTGCATATACCTGCGGCTTCACCTTCTGGAAGCCCGGCAGTGCACCTACATCCGGGTTCTTGGTGGAGACGATGGTATCGCCCACAGGTGCCCCGTGAATGTCTTTGATACTGGCGCAAAGGTAGCCCACTTCACCGGTACCCAGCTCAGGGCGCTTGGTCATTTTAGGCGTAAAGTAACCCACATCATCAACGATATGGTCTTTACCCGTTGATTTCATACGAATTTTATCGCCTTTTTTGATTGAACCGTTTTTCACACGGATCAGAGAGACAACGCCAAGGTATGAATCAAACCAGGAGTCGATAATCAGTGCCTGCAGCGGCGCATCCGGATCGCCCTCTGGTGCCGGGATGTTAGCAACCAGGTCTTCCAGAACGTCTTCAACGTTCAGGCCGCTTTTCGCGCTGCACTGCACGGCACCGGTGGCGTCGATACCGATGATGTCTTCGATTTCCTGAGCGACTTTATCCGGATCGGCCTGCGGCAGATCCATTTTGTTCAGTACCGGACGCACTTCAAGCCCCTGCTCAATCGCGGTGTAGCAGTTGGCTACAGACTGGGCTTCTACACCTTGTGCTGCATCGACCACCAGCAGTGCACCTTCACAGGCTGCCAGCGAGCGGCTGACCTCGTAACTGAAGTCGACGTGCCCCGGAGTATCAATGAAGTTCAGCTGATACACTTCACCGTTACGGGCGGTATAGTTCAGGGTGACACTCTGAGCCTTAATGGTAATGCCACGCTCGCGCTCAATGTCCATCGAGTCGAGAACCTGCGCCTGCATCTCACGATCAGAAAGACCACCACATACCTGAATAAAGCGGTCTGACAGTGTGGATTTACCGTGGTCGATGTGGGCGATAATGGAAAAGTTGCGAATGTGGTCCAGCTGGCTCACAGAATAATCATCCGGTTATGAGTTCAATTGGCGGATTTTACCTGAAGGGCGCTGACAAGGCTATGAGCGGCGATGTGCCTGAGAAAGGAATCCAGAGGCGGAAGCCGCCTCCAGACATATGAGTCACTGACTCATTCGATACGCAGTGGAATAAACGATGCCTGGCCGCGGCGCACGATGCGCATGGGCACGCTGCGCTTGGACGGCAACGCCGTTATTATCCGATCAAAATCAGCAACGTTGCGGATACGCTCGCCATTAATCATGGTAATCACATCACCACGTACAACGCCCGCCATTGCCGCCGGGCCGCGCTTGACTTCAGTAACGACCACGCCGTCGCCACTGTCCTGGCGCTGACGGGCGGTCAGATCACTGACCACGAGCCCGACGCGGTTACTCTGACGCTCTGCTGGCGGCGTATTAGCTGCATGTTGCGCACCGTCATCTTCGGGCAATACGCCTATCTCAACACTGATATTCTTGCGTTTACCACTACGAACGACGGACATTTTCGCTTTGTCTCCCGGACTCAGTCCGCCGATCAGATGTGGCAGATCAGAAGACAGGTACACCTCTTTGCCATTCACTCCGGTAATAATATCGCCGGTAACCAGCCCCGCCGCTTCCGCTGGGCTGCCTTCAAGTACCTGCACGACTAAGGCACCGGCCGCGCGGTCCAGGCCGAAAGACTCTGCCAGATCTTTGTTCACTTCCTGAATAACAACCCCGAGCCATCCACGGCTGACTTTGCCTTTGCTCTTCAATTGTTCAGCGACGTCCATTGCGACATTGATAGGGATCGCAAACGACACTCCCATAAAGCCGCCCGAGCGGGTGTAAATCTGTGAGTTGATACCAACCACCTCACCATCAAGATTAAACAGTGGTCCTCCCGAGTTACCCGGGTTAATAGCGACGTCCGTCTGGATAAAGGGCACATAATTTTCGTTAGGTAAGCTACGCCCTTTGGCACTGACGATCCCGGCGGTGACAGAATAGTCGAACCCGAACGGCGAGCCGATAGCAACGACCCACTCGCCAACATCAAGCTTGTCAGAATCTCCGAGGTCAACGGTCGGCAGGTCTTCAGCGTCAACCTTCAGAACGGCAAGATCAGAACTTTCGTCGGCACCAATCAGTATGGCGTCGAGCTCGCGGCGATCATTCAGACGTACAATAATTTCATCAGCATCCTGAACCACATGATTATTAGTCAGAATGTAACCGTCTTTCGATACGATGAATCCAGACCCCAGTGAAGCTCGCTCCTGATTGCCGCCACGCGGCCCCTGAGGGAACTGATGCCCAAAAAAGTGACGGAAGATTTCCGGAACATCCTCTGGCAAACCGTAATTGCGAGAATAGCCGCTGGCCTGTGTCGCATGTTTAACCGTACTGATATTCACCACCGCCGGCGATGTCTCTTTGACGAGATCGCGGAAGTCCGGTAGTTCAGCGAACGCTGGCAACCCGACGACCAACGTGAACATTGCCAGAAAACGAATAACAATTTTCATAAGTGTTTGTTCCTCACCCTTTACTCAGTCAGACGAACCTGAAAACCCGTTGCATTGATTCAATATCTGCGGCTGCCAGTCCTTCTCTCGACGATGCGCAATCATTCTCGCCAACCACAGCCCTGCCCCCAGACCTATAAGGCCGGTGATTACCGATGCGGGTTCTGAACCGGTGGTGTACCCGGCCATCGCACCAGCGATCAGACCAATCAGTGGCAGGCCATACATATTCAAAGCACTCAAAGCCAACGACCCTTGTGGCAGGGCCAGCACAACCTGTTGTCCAACCTGAAACACCTGTGACGACTTCACCCACAGCCGTACTGGCCGCCCCAGTTTGCTTAGCGAGTGCTGGCCACAGCCAGCGCGCGCACTACAGCTACCACACGCGCTGCGTTGTACGCCCTCTACCCAGATACCACCATCGCCTATTTCGACGACTTCAACAATTTCCTGATTCACTGCTCTTACTATCCTTTACACCTTTCTACCTAACCCACCACGAAAGACATTACGCAGACTATTTTCAGGCTCGCACATAACGCTCAGCATCTCATTAACTATGGCAGATATGGGGTCAAAGGAATGGTATTCAACAGAAACAAAAACAGCTCCTGTAAGGAGCTGTTTTTGATACCGCGATCTGGTCGGTCTTGAGTGGGCCTGAATTTATTCTTTCACGCCGCTGTCACGACCAAAATTCGCCACCCGAGCGTACGGCGTCAACTGATTCGGCGCCTGTGGTGCAATACCCGGGGCTAAATCCTGCTCGCGCACGTATTGCTGCAGAGCTTCCTGCGCGGTTCTCAGTTCTTCTGTCGACATGTCATCCCATGACGAGCTGCTCATCGCAACCGCCTCACCAGAACGTGCGTCAAATCCAGTGGCGCCGTTCATGCCAGGCTCTGTGCGAGAACCCGGTGTTACTGGAGCCACCTGCTGCACTGGCGACGAAGACGCCATTATCATAGACGGGGCCGTTGTGACCTCGTTCATGACCCGGGCACCGAACAGCACAGCCAGAGTTACTGATGCCGCAACCGCTCCGCTGACAAGCCAGTCTGATGCCTGACGTCGGGACACGCTCTGCTCTGGCACTGGCGTCTGCTCTGCAGCCACTGCGCCACTGACATCATCCATAGGCAAACCGTCGAGGGCTTGCATGACACCGTGGGAAATATCATTGACCCGGGCCGATTCATCACGCATTACTGCGCCTATCAGATTGAACCGGTTCCACCGTTCCCGCATTTCCGGATCGTTACTGACGTGATTCAGAACCCGTCGCAACTCCAGCTCGTCACACTCACCGTCGCAGAGAGCAGACAGAGACTCATTAATCCGATCTTTCATAAACTACACCCATCAAGCAATCAGGCGGTTGCACTAAGCAGAGGCCGCATTTTCTTTTCAATTGCTTCCCGCGCTCGGAAAATTCGGGATCTTACCGTCCCTATCGGGCAATTCATTGCCTCTGCAATTTCTTCATAACTCATTCCTTCCAGCTCTCGTAGTGTCACTGCTCTACGAAGCTCTTCCGGAAGTTCTTCTATCGCCGCAAATACCACTTCACGCAGCTGGTCGCGCTGAAGCAGACCGTCTGGGGTATCCACGTCTTTCATGTTCGCCTCATCAGCAAAAAACGCTGCATCGTCAAGGTCGATGTCCTGCGTCGGCGTCTTACGACCCCGGCTGATCAGATGATTTTTGGCGGTGTTTACCGCAATCCGGTACATCCAGGTGTAAAACTGACTATCACCCCGGAATGAGGGTAACGCACGATACGCCTTGATGAATGCTTCCTGCGTCACATCCTGAGCCTCAGCATGATCGGCAATAAAGCGTCCAACGAGTGCAAGAATACGATGCTGATATTTGACCACCAGCAGATCGAAGGCGCGTCTGTCGCCTTTCTGCACCCGAGAGACCAACTGTTGGTCTGAAGCCGGCTGATCTGTCATCTGGTTTCCTGCATCTGTGCGCTGCTGTACTGCAGCATTCTGCGAATTGTTCACGCTCTGCCCTCCATAGGTGGCTATGTAGGTTCGAGAACACACAGGTGCAATAGTTCCATGATCTGACAAATCATGACACTCGCTATCACCATAGACCAACTACAAAGACGACAGTTCCCGCAAGGGGTACATTTTTTGTAAACCCGTGTCCGGGGGATTATAGTGCGCGCTGCAGCGTGCGTTTGAGCATGCGAAGGGTATCACTACTGGAGCCAGCATGATATGAGTCAGAACCTGACTTACGACGTTCTTATTATCGGCAGCGGTGCCGCCGGATTGACACTCGGATTGTCACTGCCGGATCACATTCGTGCTGTGATTATCAGTAAGGACTCCCTCGATGCTGGTTCGACCCGATGGGCCCAGGGTGGCGTCGCCGCAGTACTCGATGAAGACGACAGCATCGAAGCTCATGTGTCGGACACTCTGACTGCCGGAGCAGGTCTGTGTCAGGAATCAGCGGTCCGTTTTACCGTAGAAAATTCAACCGCGGCCATTCAATGGCTGATTGATCTGGGTGTACCTTTTACTAAAGACACCGAAGACCACTTTCACCTGACACGCGAGGGTGGGCACAGCGTACGACGTATCATTCACGCCGCCGATGCTACCGGGCATGCGATATCCGATACGTTACTGGAGCGAGCCAAAGCCCGCCCGAATCTGACGCTGATGCACGACTATATCGCCGTTGACCTTATCACCAGAGAGAAAGTCGGCCTGAACGGTCAGGCCTGTATTGGTGGGTACTTTTTAAACAAAACCACTGGCGAAGTTGATTCAATCACCGCGCGCGCCACGGTTCTGGCAACAGGCGGTGCGAGTAAAGTGTACCTGTACACCAGCAACCCGGATGGCGCATCGGGTGACGGTATTGCCATGGCCTGGCGCGCCGGCTGCCGGGTCGCCAACATGGAATTCAATCAGTTTCATCCGACCTGCCTGTACCATCCTCAAGCGGGTTCCTTTCTGATTACCGAAGCCGTTCGCGGCGAAGGTGGTAAGTTGCTGCTGCCGAATGGCCGACGTTTTATGGGACGCTTTGATAAGCGCGCCGAACTGGCCCCACGAGATATCGTTGCCCGCGCAATTGACCATGAAATGAAGCGCTTGGGTGCTGATTGCCTGTTTCTGGATATCTCGCATAAACCCGAAGAGTTTATCCGCGAGCACTTTCCTACGATTTATGAGCGCTGTCTGGAACTGGGTATCGATATCACTAAAGATCCGATTCCGGTCGTGCCTGCAGCGCACTATACCTGCGGCGGCGTCGTTACCGATAACAACGGCCGCACTGATATCCGTCGCCTCTACGCCGTCGGTGAAACCGCCAGCACCGGTCTGCACGGTGCCAACCGTCTGGCCAGCAACTCGCTACTTGAATGTTTGGTTTTTGCCCGTTCTGCTGCTGCTGATATCGTCGCCAGCATCGATATGGATAAGAAGCTTGAGCAGGTACCTGCCTGGGATTCCAGCCAGGTGACAGACTCGGATGAAGACGTTGTGATTTCTCACAACTGGGACGAACTGCGCCGTTTTATGTGGGACTATGTTGGCATCGTACGTACAACCAAGCGTCTGGTTCGCGCCAAGCATCGGGTAGCTTTGTTGCGTCAGGAAATTCAGGAATTCTATTCCAATCACAAGGTCACTAACGACCTGCTGGAACTGCGTAATCTGGTGGATGTGGCCGATGTGATTATCCGCTCAGCGCTGCTGCGCAAAGAAAGTCGGGGTCTGCACTACAGCCGGGATTACCCGGAAGCTCTGCCCCGCGCATTTGATACCGTACTGACACCGAAGTATCTGACTGAGCTTGGTAGCCTCTGAAGGCTGAATCAAACGCTGCCGTACAGGCAGTATTTCAGATAACGGAACTGTTCCGGGTCCCGAAGACTATCGGCGCGTACCCGGATAACCTGCCAGGGCCAGAATCCCCAGGCAAGCAAGAGCATTCGCCGGCGGCGGATACTGCCTGCAGCCCAGTTTACGCGCGTTTGCTCCTGTCCTTCCCGCTGAATCCACCAGCCATCGCGATCAACCCCAAGCCGCATCGGGTCGGCAGTATGAACAAGCACGACAAACATCAGACAGGCAGGTAAAACAGCGAACCAAAGCCAATGACCATTGAGACTGGTCAGAAAAAGCATAAGCAGCAGCAACGCCAGGCCTGCATCCAGCCAGCGCTGCTGTCGGGAGGGAATAATCAGCCACTCAGCGGGGCTTGCGTGCATGCTCCAGCACCAGGTCCACTATACGTTCCATGTCTGCATCGTCCGGAGTAATGTGTTCCAGGAACCACATAAATAAATCCGGGTCTTCTTTTTCCAGTAATGCCCGGTAGCGTGCCTGGTCGTCTTCATTCAACTCACCGTAGGCTTCCTGAGCAAATGGCAGGAGTAATACATCCAGTTCCAGCATGCCGCGACGGCTGTGCCAGACGACTCGTTTAGCTTCAATATTGTCAGTCACGCTTACCTCCAGAATTTGCATCATTATATCAAGAGTAAAGGCCGGTGGGATACGCTGTCGCAGAGACAGGAATTTCCCTAAAATACCCGCCTGACTATGAGGAGACAGAATGCACGCCAACGGTTTGTACGAAAATTTCGGCACCCTGACTGAACAGGGCTTTGTTCCCAGCACAGAATCAGAGACGCTTCCTGCGCGGACACTGCTGACCCGCTTTGCCTTGCTGGATATCGTCGGGCCTGACAGTCATCGTTTCCTGCAGGGGCAATTGACCTGTGATATGGGAGCGGCAAGCACTGAAAAATGGATTGCTGGCGCCTGCTGTACTGCCAAAGGGCGGATGGTCGCCAACTTCATTCTGACTGGCATCGAGAATGGCTATCGTCTGCGTCTTCCAGCTGCTCAGGCGGAAGTTCTGGTCAACCATCTGAAAAAGTACGCAGTCTTCTTCAAGGCAACACTGACCATTCGGGAAGATATGGTTGTCATAGGTGAAACAGGCGAGACAGATGCCACCTCATCACGTGACGTCACAACTACTGAGTCAGGCGTTATTCAGACGCTTCTCTGGGGCAATGGCCGCTCTGAGCATTGGCTCATGACTGACAGTGCTAATGATTTTCTCGAAAATCAGCAACTATATTCAGAGCTTCGCTGGCACGAACAGGATATCCGTGAAGGTTGGCTGTGGGTCACACCAGACTCAACAGAAGCCTGGGTACCGCAATACTGCGACTGGCATATCAAAGAAGGCATCAGCTTCAGCAAAGGCTGTTACACCGGTCAGGAAGTGGTGGCCCGCCTGCAGTATCTGGGCAAAACCAAACGCCATCTGTTTCTCGTCGAAGCTGAAGGCATCCTGCCAGCAGTCATGTCAGACGTATCCGTCGACGGCAAGAACAGTGGCGAACTTGGAGCATCCTGCGGAACTCTTGGCCTTGCCGTGTTGAGCCACGAAGGACCAGACCTGACCGGCACGATCCAAGACCAGTCCGTCAGTCTTACCAGACTCTTCTATACTGAAGAAAACTAACGCCTGGACACCTCCGGGCTTATCTGAATTATGGAGCCCGGAAGATGACACAGGCATTGGTGAATCAGGTAATGGAAGACATCCGCAAGCAGATCGACAACGACGAGCTTGTACTACCTACCCTGCCCGAAATTGCACTGAAAGTTCGCGAAATAGCAGAAGACGAAAATGCCAGCATTCCGGATCTGTCGCGGGTATTGGCCCGCGATCCTGCGATGAGCGCGCGACTGCTGCGAGTCACTAACTCACCAATGGTTCGCAGCGCCGTTCCGATTACCGATATCACGACGGCAATCTCCCGCCTTGGTATCGACTTTACCGCCAACCTGGTCATTGGTATCGCCATGGAGCAGATGTTCCAGGCCACCAAAGATATTATCGACCGCCGCCTCCGCCAGTGCTGGAGCCACGCCGTTAGTATCGCTGCATCTGCTCAGGTTCTGGCCCGTCATTTCACCCGCATGCCTCCAGATCAGGCGTTACTGGCAGGGCTGGTTCACCAGATCGGTATTCTGCCGATCCTGACCTACGCCGAAAATTCAGACACACTACTGCAGGATGGCCCGACACTGGATCGCGTTATCGAAGAACTGCATCAGCCACTGGGCAAGATCGTACTGAAATCCTGGGATTTCACGCCAGAGCTGATCACAGTAGTACAGGACTACCGTAACTTTGATCGTGAAGTAGCGGCACCAGATCTGACCGATCTGATTCAGGTAGCGACACTGCAAACCTACGCAGGGTCAACTCACCCTTACGCGGATATCGACCCTGCCAATGTCGGCGCCTTTGCCCGCCTGGGTTTAGATGCCGACACCGAAGCCCTTGAAGGCGGCGAAATTACCGAAGAGATGAGTGAGTCGCGCCAGGCCCTTGGTGGCAGCTGACAAACTACGAGAAGCATCGCCAATATAAGCCTGCCGCCACATGCTGTAGCCAGCTGTTCATAACACAGCTGGCATTGCATACTAGCGACATGACGACCTTTATCGCTGCCTTCATATTGTTACTGCTTTTCGGCCTGATTCTTCTCTGGCTCTTCCGGTTATCAACGCCGGGACGACGCGGTGAGCTGATGGCTGCCGCAGATAAGCTGCAGATGAGCTATGAGCCCTGGCATGCGCTGGAACAAGGAGTTCGCCGTGCCGGATTTCAGATTCTGAGCTGTGGCGAGAACCGCTATGTGCCGCATTATCTTGAGGGCAACGTAGACAACACAGATGTTGTCGCCTTCGATTTCACCACAACGCATAAAGCGGCACCTGAGACTCAGACCCTTATTCTGATGCCCTGTGCGCTGCAGTACGATATTCAACTACTGATCAGCCCCGATAAACCGCCAAAACCAGACTGTTTTACTGAGCGACGCCAGTTACTGCCAATAGAACGCCACGACAGGCCACTGCCACTGGAAGGTCGGACGGACATCAATCTGGCGGCCTCAGCGCCTCATAAAGCCCGGCCATTACTGAGCGAGAGTGTATGTGAATGGATTCTGTCGCATCCCCACCTTCACATTGAGTGTGCCGGTGGCATTCTTCTGGCCTGCCAACCAGGATACTGCGTAAACGCAGATGAACTGGCCTATGTTATTGACGATGTTAAAGACCTGAGCAACTGCCTGAATAACCACCAGAGGTAATAATCGGGCCAGTCTTTAGCGTCCGCCTGATCCGGAGATGCTATGTTCGCTATCACGAAAGTTTTTCTTAAAAAGGTCGCAATCAAGAGAGTGGCGTCGCTTTCTATCATTGCTGCTGCCCTGACAACCACCATGACTGGTCTGAGCGGGTGTACAGCTCATCAGCAGGACGCCCTCTTCGCCAAAGTTACGGAACTGGGTCGGGACAAAGCCGGACTGGAAAAACACCAGGTTGAAACTCTTGATATCGAGATGACTTACCTTGAGCGTAAAGCCGATGGCCCGGTCATTATGTTGATTCACGGCTTCTCAGCGAACAAAGATACCTGGCTGCGATTTGCCGACTACCTTCCGGATAATTTCCACATTATCGCCCCTGACCTGGCCGGACACGGCGAATCGGATAAGGCTGATACCTACGACCTTGAAGCACAGGCTGATCGTCTGCATGCGCTGGCTGGCAAGCTCGGGATCAAGCGCTTTCATATCGCCGGTAACTCCATGGGCGGCGCGATCAGCACCATTTACGCAACTAAATACCCAGAACAGCTGGCATCACTCATTCTGATCGATTCCGCGGGCATGGACGGAGCCAACAAAAGCGAATATTTCCAGATGCTGGAACAGGGAACCAACCCGCTGATCGCCGATGATAAAGAAAGCTTTGAATTCCGCATGGATATGGTGATGTCGCAACCACCTGCCCTGCCATGGCCACTGCGTCCTGCACTTGTTCGCGATACCGTCGCTCGTGCGCCACTTAACCGAGAGATATTTGCAGATATGATCGCCACCCGCGAGCGCATGAGTGGCCCAGAGTATGAGGCGCTGGTTGATGAAAAAGTCGAGATGCCCGCGCTGATTATGTGGGGTAAAGAAGACCGCGTACTCGATGTGTCTGCCGTAGAAGCATTCAAGCAAATCATTCCACAGGCGGCGGTCACCATCTACGACGAGGTAGGTCACGTTCCTATGCTCGAGATCCCGGAAGAGAGCGCGATGACCGTTACCGCCTTTATCAATGGTCTTGACTGACCCCTGACTTAACTGAGTATCGACTTGACTGACTTCCGTCAGGCCTCTGTCGCAGAGGCCAATGCTCTCTACAAGTCAGCTGAATACAGTGGGCGTGCTGGTCCTGACGACCTCCTTCCGGGACTATTTTCGTCGGACGGAGAGCTGATTTGCGTTGCCCGACTAAGAAAGTCCAAATCACACAATGCCTCTGACTATTTCTTTCTCAGAAATCTGTGCACACTTCGGTCAATGCGCAACCAGGGGCTGGCCCACCAGCTTTGCTCTCAAATACTGGCTCAGACACAAATCCCGGTATATCTGTTTCCCGTACCGGGATTAACAGACTTTTATCAGAGAGCCGGATTTAACCAGATAACTGCCACTGAACTGCCCTCTGATCTGGCAAGCCAGTGGCAGAAAGCAAAAAAACATTTACCCTGCGTGCTTCCGATGAAGTTCGCCCCAGGAGAAGAAAGACAATGAACCGACTGAACAGAACCATGAATACCATCGCCCGCCTGCCTGCTTCCTGGCAACCTGCGGTGCGTTCATTTCTGATCGGAAAGATTATTCCTTTCGCCGGTACGGCTGGCTGTCGCGTAGAAGTTCTGACCAATCATCAGTGCACTGTGGTACTGAAAAATCGCCGCAAAACCGGAAACCATATTGGTACTATTCATGCGGCGGCAATGGCCTTAGTTGCTGAATCTGCCACGGGCTTTGTTACCGCTATGAACGTACCTGATAACCGCGTTGTGGTTATCCGTTCAATGGAACTGACTTACCTTAAGCGTACCAAGGGTAATCTGACGGCCACTGCCACACTGACCGATGCCGACCTTGCCCGTATTGCTAACGAGGAAAAAGGTGATATCACTGTTCCTGTAGTAATGACCGACAGCGAAGGTACCGAAAGCGTCACCGCTAAAATGATCTGGGCGTGGACACCAAAGCGTTGATCATTTGCAACAGCTGAAATTACGAACAATAAAAAAGGCCGCTCTGTGATAATCAGGGCGGCCTTCTTTTGTTAACAGTATCGCTATCTATTAAATACCTGCAGAGGCAATGTACTCACGACGCTGCTGCTCGCTTTCAATATATTCCTGCCACTGATGCGCTACCTTCTCCGCCTGCGGGTAACCCGCTGCCTTGAAGAAGGTCAGTGATGCATCTTCCAGTCGATCCAGGTTGTACTGAGCAAGGCCTTTGATAATAAGAGCCTGATAGGGTGCTTTCAGGTCGTCTGTTGCCAGCGCTTTATCAGTGAATTGCAGTGATTTATTCCACTCCTGACGCTCAGTGTAAATCTGGGCCAGCTTGAAATAATCCGTACCTTTACCCGACTCATCAGCCGCTGCAGTCATACTGACAATCGCTTTGTCGTATTCCTTCGCCATCATCCAGGCATCACCCAACAATGACAGATTACGAGCCGACTTTTCTACGCTGCCATCCTGCATTGCTTGCTCGAGCACCGCTGCAGCCTTAAATGGAATTTCGCGGCTCAGCAGAGCTTGTGCAAAGTTCAGGTACTCGCTCTCTTTGCTCATGAGCTTCTGGTCATACGCGGTTTCAAGCGTTGCTAATTCTTCATCAGCACGATCGAGTTCGTTGTATACAGCTGCAAGCTGCATCCAATATTCGCCCTTAGAATAATTCGCAATCAAGGCTTCAAGATTAACGGCAAGGCCTTTGTAATCTTTTTGCTGGAACAGAACTGCGCGCTGCAGCAGCAGCCAGTTTTCTGCAACTTTCTTGTCAGCGTCTTTACGCATCTGAATTGCGGTCGCGATATCAGAACCGGCCAGATCGTACTGCTGACGCTGATACTGAATTTGTGAACGCAACATAAATGCATCCGCACCCACGTTGTCGGAGCTTTCCATCCACTCATTAAGAACAGCAAGTGACGACTCAAAATCTTCCTGCATCATATGCAGTTTAGCCAGAGTAAAGCGTGTGGTCTGCTTCAGAGAATCCGGTGCATTATCAATTTCGAGAACGGCCTCATACGCTGGAATAGCCGCTTCGTAGTCTTCCTTCGTAGAATAAACGTATGCATACATATTGTGCGTCATCGCACGCTCATATGAGTTACGCTTACGACGCTCCAGACGTTCAAGCGTCAGCAGAGCTGCCTCAAACTCACCTTCATCGGCCTGACTGCGGGCTTCTTCCAGTTGCGAGTACACCACTTCGCGCAGAGTCTGAGTACGACGAACCCGTGGTGAAGCATCAACCTGGTTTTCTTCGGCCTGCCCTTCAGCAGACTGCTCGGCCTTTTCCGCCGTCTGTTCTGTACCAGCCTGAGCGGTATCTGCAATAACAGACGTTGAATAAGCACCCGAAAATGTCAGACCAGCCATCAGTAATAACGAGATCTTTTTCATACTCACCTCTACTTATTTATCCAGCTCGAAGCGGATAATATTGCGTACTCCAGATACTGCCACGGCCTGACCTTCGACGACCTGTGGCTTGTACTTGAATTTTTTAACTGCATCCAATGCCGCTTTATCGAATACACCGGGCGGTTCCGCTTCGAGAACGACAGGGTTCTCAACAGTTCCCAGTGTCGTCACATCAAACTGAACAACCACATAACCTTCAATACCGTGCTGTGCTGCACGACGAGGGTACGCAGGAGCAACTTTAACAATCGGCATCATTTCGCCATCAGCACCAGCGCCACTCAGCCCTGCATCCAGGCTCAGGTCGGTGGAAATATCCAACGCACCCAGCGACAGATCGGCCGCGCTGTCCGCATTAAAGTCTGGCTTCACCATGTCCGGTTTTGGCGGTTCTTTTGGCGTTGCTGGCGGCTTCTGCGGCTGGCGTTCTTTGGTCTGTACTTCTTCGTCCGGCTCATTCATCACAAAGCTCTGAATGCGGCCGTAATCTGTTGGCATAGTGACCGAGCCACCACTGGTGATCAGACTCTGCATTACCCAGAACACCGCGATGGTTGCCGCAAACGCGACAACCAGGGCTGCACCAAATCGAGCTACAACCGGCATCTTACATTGCCTCAGTTGCAAGTGAGACGTCGTACACACCCGCCTGACGTGCAGCATCCATCACTGCAACCAGCTTACGGGTTTTTGCTTCTTCGTCGGCCTGAATCACTACAGAACCCTGCGGGTTTTCTGCGTGCAGACGTTCGATATTTGCACGTACCTGGCTCTCATCTACGCGACGTTTGTTAATCCAGATTTCATCACTGGCGTTAATCGCAATCAGAATATTGGCACGTGGTTTTGCCTGAGATGTGCTTGCATCCGGGCGGTTTACTTCAATGCCAGATTCTTTTACGAAAGAAGCCGTCACAATAAAAAAGATCAGCATGATAAAAACCACGTCCAGCATTGGGGTGATGTCGATCTCACCTTCTGCTTCAACCTGCTGGCTGGCGGAAAAACTGCGTCTCATAATTTCATTCCTGAATTAGTGATCGAAGGTCAGGCGATCTTCGATACGGATTTTTTCACGCTTGATGTAACGTTCGAGCAGAGACTGCGCAAACACACCAGTCAGCGCCCCCACCATCCCGGCCATGGTCGGAATAGTGGCCTTTGAAATACCGGATGCCATTGCTTTCGGGCTGCCGTTACCAAAGAAGGCCATTACATCAAATACTTCAATCATTCCGGTTACTGTGCCCAGCAGCCCAAAAAGCGGTGCCATACCAATCAGCATTTTGATGGTCGGCATGTTGGCTTCAAGGTTGCTGCGCAGGTCGGCAATCAGGTCCTGACGAATCTGATGCGCTGCCCAGGAAGTGCGCTCACGGCGCCCTTCCCATTCAGCCAGCGCTTTGTTCATCGCCGAACGGTGAGAGAAAATAAAAAATCCCACTCGTTCAAGAACCATCAGCCAGAGAATCAGTATCAGTCCGAAGATACCGTAGAGGACGTCGCCTCCACGCTCCATGAACAGATAAACCGGTTCGTAAATATCAACGAACATCATGATTACGCTGCTACTTTCGGTTGCTGTTCAGACTGGCGAGCCAGAATGCCGGTCGCACGCTCTTCCAGAATCATGATCAGTTGGCGACTACGGTTGTTCGTGAGGGTGTGCAGGAATACACATGGAATCGCTGCTACCAGACCAAGTACGGTTGTTACCAGTGCCTGCGAAATACCGCCAGCCATCAGCTTAGGATCACCGGTACCGAACAGTGACATGGTTTCAAACACGTCGATCATACCGGTCACCGTACCCAACAGACCCAGCAGTGGTGCTACGACAGAAATGATCTTGATCCAGCCAATACCACGGGTCAGGCGTGGAATTTCGGCAGAGATGGCTTCACCCAAATGCAGCTCGAGAGTTTCGGTATCGCTATTTTTGTTGGCATTAAATACCGCCATCACACGACCCAGAGCGTTGTCTTCGTTCGCAGCATCTGACTTCATCTGCTTTTTGATGCGGCCGGTTTCAACGTTGAGAACGATCATGCGCCAGATAGCCAACAGAACGCCCACTGCACCCAGTGCCAGAATGATGTAACCAACCACACCGCCCTGGTCTACGCGATCACCCAGCTCAGGTGACTGACCCATAATTTTCAGCAACTGACCACGCGAAGGATCAATCCAGAAACCAGTCATGCTATTGCCTGATGCAGCTTCCAGTTGTGATACAGGATCGGTGTAACGACTACCCGGCTGCTTATCCAGCTCGACCAGACGTGCAGATTCGATGTCCCAGTTCAGGTACTTACCATCGGCAACAACGTTAAAACCACCCACGCGCACAACCTGCTGCTGAATAGTCTCGCCGCTTGGAACGACGACATCAGCGGTATAGCTTGCGATACGGCCACTAAATGTCGCTTCACGCTGCATTTCAAACCACAGACGCTCCAGCTGTTCGATAGATGGCAGCTCAGACGTTGCACCCGCAACACGGATCAGATCAGTCAGGAACTCACCACGGCCCGGCAGTTCAGAGCTGATAACAGAACCTTCGAACACGCTCTTGGTATCACCAGCTACTTGCTGCAGTACACCAAACAGTTCTTTCAGGCTGCCAAGACGATTAGTCAGCTGTTCCTGCTTTTCTGCGACCAGCAATTCGTTCTCACCGAACTGAGCTTCTTTGTCAGCGCTCAACTGCTCAAGACGAGTACGCTCGGCCTGTGCTTCAGCAACCAGGCGTTCCTGAGCTGCTTTAGAGCTGTTAAATTCAGCGATGCGCTTTTCAAACGCTGCGTTATCACGGGCCTGACCTTCTTCAACCAGGTTCAGCAGCTGGTTCAGATCAACCGGTTCAGCACTCGCGCTGAATGGCAGTGCTACGGCCATCAGGCCAGAAATAAGGAGATTACGGAGCTTCATTATTTCGCCTCCAGTTGTGCTACGACTTTTGAAGCCGAGTCGGAAATAGCAGGAGCCGCGACAGGCACTTTAATCAGATCAGGTGCAGACTGCTCACGAGCGATACGGATACCCGCCATCACCTTGCTCTTGTATGCAGGATCAAGCGCTTCCCATGAGTTACTTGCGGTATTCCAGATGCCCAGTTCCTGGCCATCCAGTGATTGATAGATCAGGGCAACACGGCCAATACGCAGGAAATCGACTTCACGTGCTGTTGCACCAGCCAACTCACCACGGTACGACTCGATGGTGCGACCGTATTCGATTTCAGATTGGTAAGCTTCCATCACCTTGCGGTACTTCTCAGCCGCAGTGACATCCGAGCGGCCCATCAGGTCGTTCAGCTTCTGAACACGCTTAGTACGTTCTTCTTTCAGGAAAGGAACATCAGCGGCGACAAACTGGTTAATGGAATCAATCATACGCAGCATCAGTGGTGTGATCTGACGTTCAACCAGGGCAGCTTCTGCCATGCTCTTGTCGATGTTCACCATATCTTTTGCCTGCGCATCCAACTGACGGTCCAGCTGTGCGATATAGACATTCAGGCCTTCGATTTCTTTCATCAGAGCACGATAATCGCGCTCTGTTGCACGGATATCCTTATCGATGGAATCAATAGTCTGCTGTGACGCCTGAGCCTTCTCAACGCGTTCAACGCCCTGCTCAACTGCATCTTCGAGGGTTGCGGCGCTAACGGCACCTGTGAAAGTCATGCCAGCAACGGCGATCGCGCTCAACAGGCGCGTCATCTGGCGTTTCTTAATAGCCATGTTCAATACCTAGTCTGAAAGAATGCCGGAAACCGGCGTTTTCTGAATTCGCGGAGAGAATACGAAGGAAAGATGACAGTCTTGTTACATTGCAGAAATACTACGAAAAAATTACAAACAACTGTCTGGTAATCCTAGTGAGCAGGACGCGGAAAACGCAGAGGAAATAGAAATGAAAAACGGCAGCTATAAACAAAAACGGCAGCTATAAACGAAAAACGGCACCTATATTAGGTGCCGTTCCGATCTAAGCCACAGGGGCGAAGATTATTCTGCAGTCAGATCTTCTGACAGCGGAGCAGAGTATGGCTTAACCCATGCTGCCCAGGTTGCTGCATCACCAGCACCGATGTAGTCAGTCGCTACCATGAAGCTGTTATTGTTGTTATCAGCGTTCTGAGTAGTAGATGATTCAACAGTAGTAACGTTAGTGAAAGCAACTGCACCAGAAGCGTTGCTGAACAGAGTACCGTTAATGGTCAGCTGAGCAGTAGTTTCTGCGCTTTCGTAATCAACATCAGCAGACTTATCATCAGCACAGTCGCCCAGGTTAGAGTTAGTAACAGTCACGTCAGTTGCGTCGCCATCCAGCTTCGCACATTCGTCAGCTGCGTAACCCACTGCTTCGATCTTATCCAGCAGACCCTGAGTATCTTTCTTCAGGTTGAACAGCTCGTCTTTCGCTGCGTTTACTGATTTGAAAGTGATGTTAGCAACAGCAGGGTTTGCTACAACAGAGCCTTCTTTACCCAGGCTATCAGCTTCGATTGCGTGGTCGCTTGCGTATTCAGCATTCTGAAGAACATAACCGAACTGAATGTTGCCGCGGTAGCCATCATCCCAGTCGATTGATTCGTCACCGTTGTCAACCAGAACAACGTTCTTCATGTTGGCTGCACCACCAAAGAATTCGATACCGTCATCTTTGTTATTCAGTACCGCGATGTTTTCCAGCTTAGTGCCGTAACCAACAGAGTGCAGGGTGATACCATTTACTTCTGAGTCAGGAGCAACTTCGAAACCACCTTCGGCAACGATCAGGTAAGAGATCTCACCGCTGCTGTCAGCATCATCTTCACCGCCGTGGAAGCCAGTACCAGCTTCGTCGTCAGTGTTACAGATTTCATCTGCTGCATATTCAGCAACACACTGGTTGTTCTGAGCGAAACCTTGCAGAACCAGGCCGCCCCATTCGCCCTGACCTTCGAAACCCAGGCTTTCCAGGTTGTCATCGTCGTCCAGGCTTGCATCCAGGTCAGCAGAAGCCATTACGATTGGCGCTTCAGCAGTACCGTTGGCCATGATTTTAGAACCACGGGAAATTACCAGAGAACCTTTACCAGTAGAACGGAACTGAACACCTGGGTTAATAGTCAGCGTAACTTCAGAAGCGTCGTCGTAAGAAGTCAGTTCAACGTTACCATTACCAACAGTTACGTAGTTAACCAGGCTATAAACGTAGTCTGTAGTCAGAGTAACGTCTTCGCTGATTACACCGCTCAGAGCACAAACTGGCTTACCGTTTGGCTCAGCAACATCAACGACCATAGTTTCGTTAGTGCCGTCGTTATTCATCACTTCAAGACCGGTACCAACAGAACAAGCAACGCCAGCTTGAACAGGAGTAGATGAAGATGAAGAGTCGTCACCGCCACAAGCAACCAGAGACAGAGTAGTTACAGCAGTCATTGCCATAAACAGTTTATTGAGTTCCATGAGTTTCCCCTAAATGGTTTTTTAAACTTCGTGGTATGCACCACATTTTCAAGACCAGCGCATACTACGAAGACTTTGTGACAATTTTATTAATGCTTAAAAAACAAAACTTAATCCAAGATCGAAACCACGACCTTTCTTATAAGAGCGGAAGTTCGCACCTTCCTGAGTCAGAGAAACTTCTTCATCAGTAATGTTTTTTATTGCCAATTTAAGGGTTAAATCGGGTATCAGTTCTGCAGAGTAATTCAGGTTTAATTCACCACGCGGTTGCTGATAAATATCAGGGTCCTGACTACCCACCTGAGTCGCCGAATAGAGAGATTCCCCCTGATAGTTATATACAAGGGTATATTTTGCAGATGAATCAACATCATCAAGACCGAACTGGATGTTACCCAGCATGTCAGGCTGGCCCTGCATCACGCGCTCGCGAAAAGCAATTTCCACCTGAGAATCAATAAGAGAGAGGTTGCCAGAAACAAACAGAAGATAACTGGTCAGATCAAACTCTTTACGGAAATCGAATTCGTAGCCACTGACGGCACCGGTTTCACCGTTCTGATAAGAGAAAATAGTACCGCTACTGGTGGTAAGCACCTTTTCAATTGGATTCACGAAATCTTTTTCAAAATAAGCCAGGCTGACACTTTCAGTTTCAGAAAAGTACCATTCCACACGAACATCGAAGTTATCTACTTCAGAACTTTGCAGATCAGAATCACCGCGAATGGTGTCACCGCTATCCGGGTCAATATAGAGAGAGTTCGCCAATTCACGGAAATCCGGACGATTCAGAGTCTGGTACCAGGCACCACGCAGCTGGACTTCTTCACCAAGGAAAACGGTAGCGGAAAGAGACGGATAAATAGCATCATCTGTCAGCTCTGCAGGCACCGGAGTGCCGGCAATCAGATCAAAAGTATCTACATTAATCTGCGACGACTCTGCGCGCATACCGATGTTAAAATTGAACAGATTCAGATTCTCGAGTTCCAGGCCCAGGTAATAGGCCATGAGATCCCAGGAAGCCTCGTAATCACTCGCTGGAGACGTGTTATTGCGAAGTGTCAGCAGGCCTTGCGACGCCAGCTCGCTGACAATGAGGTCTGCGTCTGTAATATCCGGATAACCATCCGCCGTAGTTGAGCCAGCGGAATAACCTAACTGAGTACCTTCAGAAGATCGGGAACGACTGAACAAAGACACACCATAAAGTGCATTTGCCATGTAGTTAGATTTTCTGAATAACTCAGATTTCCAGTTCGTACCCATATCGATAACAGAATCTGTCAGCTCGTTATAAGTACGGTCCAATGAGCTCCAGAATAGTACGTATGGCCCATCATCCTCTTCGCGTTCAAAGGCATAACTACGGCGGTCTGGGTTATCAAGCGATGCTTGCGATACAGAAAACTGCCAATCTGCCTGTGTGTTCAGAAAGTTTTCAAAATAATGGTTACCAGTGAACTGCTGCATAATGAGCTGGCGCTCCTGCCAGTCCATGGAGTAAATAATCCCCTCACGATCCTGATCACCGCCCTGACCTTCTTTTCTGCGAGTGTCTGCATAGGTCTGGCGCAGCAACATGGTGTTGCTGGTGTATTCTGAATCGCCAGTCAGCAAGCCCAGCGTCAATGACGCTCCAAGATCAATATCATGAGTTGTAACAACTTCAGTGTAATCATCGTCAACACTGAGACGGCCTTCGCTGCTCAGATTATTCGTATTCGTCTCCCGGGTATGGCCTGCCCATTTATTCGAATATTTAAAGGATGCCATGTAGCCAAAAGCCGTTTCACCATCGTCGAATAATGCGTCACCAAAACTCACACTCACAGAGCCATTTGGCAGAATGAAGGTATCTTCCGGAGTCAGGGTATAAGGCAGGTATTCCGCAGCTGCGACTGATTCCTGATAAGACGCATAATCGGAATCAAATGCTTCAGCTTCTGGCGGGAGTGCACGGTCACCGCTTGCACCAAAGCCGAGGAAGTCCATGCCACCAGATTGCTGGTATTCGCGGTTTTCAAAGGTAATGCCTTCAACATACCCCAGCGTTGCTGATACCTTGCCTTCAAATTCGAGTGGAAATTTCTTGGTTTTCAGACGTACGGTACTGCCTGTTGAGTCTGCGTAAACATCCGGTGTAAGCGTCTTCTGTACGTCGATGTTATCAATGACACCAGCCGGAAAAATATCCAATGGGACAACACGACGAGTTGGATCCGGACTCGGCAAAGTAGCACCGTTCAGCATAATGGAAGTGTGGCGTTCATTAAGACCGCGAGCCACTACATATTTGCCATCGGTAATAGTCACACCTACAACACGTTTAATTGCCGACGCAGCATTAGAATCGCCAAAGCGGGCCATCTGCTCACCGCCAATAGAGTCCAGTACGGCACTGGCATCGCGTTCCTGGCTGCCTGCCGCATCCGGCACGTATGAGCCAACAGCGACAACTTCTTCGATAACACCATTACCTGACATACCTACTTCAACATTTAGCTCTACCGGCACCCCCGGCATGCTGTTAACGGTGAGTTCTTTACGGGTGTAGCTTGGGTGGGCGATGGTGAGGGTGTATTCGCCACGAGGTAACTCCAGAGAGAAGCTGCCATCGTCTTCGGTCATGGTGCCAGTATCTGAGGATACAACCGATACACGAGCACCAGATACGCCACCGCCGGTTTCTGATGAGGTCAGGCGACCAGACACGACGCCTGCAACCCCTGAAGGCTCAGACACTTCTGCGATGGCTTCGCCACCCAATACTTCGACGAAAACATCAGCTTCGGCGTCATCATTGGCCAATGAAAAGGTTACGTCACCTATATAGGCGCCATACTGGGAAAACTCGGCAAGATACTCCCCCGCCGACAGGTCATAAGTAGAAAAACCCTGTGGGCTGATTAACTGACGCTTACCCTGAATATCAATTGATACGCCCTCAGCGGCGGCTCCGTCCTCAGTGATATAAAAAGCGACATCGCCTGCTGTTAATGGCAAGGATGTTAAGGCAAGAGTTAAGGCGGCCGTACAATTCAGGCGCTTAGAAGTCATGATTCCCCCACAGAAAATACTGGGGGCAGACGCCCCCGAGAATGAAACGGAGGCGAAGTTACTACAGTTAAATGACAGTTATGTTACATGTCAGTTGATGCGCGATGGGTGCTCTACAACGAGGAACTGGTTAGCTGCAACATCTTCAATTACAGTCACCTGACCGTCCGGCCACTCCACGCGAAGTTCACTGACAACATCGTCTGCACTCAGACCAAAGTGCAGTTCAGGGGCGTTGTTCGACATGTAGTTACTTTCAAAACGCATTTCGCGATACTGATTCAGACTATCGCTGGTCGCATACACTTTAGCGCCGTAGGCATAGGCGTTACCGTCCAGACCATGCAGACGCACATTAAGGAAATTTCGGCCACTTGCCGCTGCATGACGGAACTGGTTTTCGTAATAAGACGGCTTACCGTTGTGGTTCATGATCACAATGTCGATGTCGCCATCACGATCAAAGTCGTTACAGACGATACCCCGGCCTTCACCGGTATCTGCGATGCCTCGCAACAGCGCACTTTCGGTAAAGGTACCGTCCTGATTGTTCATATACAAACGTGATGGAGTGCCGTAGAAGTTATCCAGCATGATCGAATCGGGACCATGATTACTTGAAAGAATCTTTGCCGCAGTGATTAACGCATCGAGGTCATTCTCAAGCTGCTCTTGCGTTTCGTAAGTGATCGATAACGCTTCATTAATGAAGGAAAATCCTCCAAAGAAATCAAGAAGGGACGTCAACACGTACTGAACGGTACTGTTACGCAATGCGTACACACCATCAATACCGATAAGCTTTAACACATCAAAAAGTGGATGGCCAAATGAGCTTTCCTCAAATCCGAATCCATTGACATGATAAATATCGAGCCAGCCGTCATTATCAAAATCCTTCATGCAGGTTCCCCAGCCCCACAAGCCTTCCTGCACACCCAAATCAGCCGCTATTTCAGTGAGCTGAATGTCTCCACCCGGCGCTGAATCATTTCTATAGAACCGGTTAACCAGCCCGTCATATCCCGGTAGAGGCACCTGTATATTAGTCACGAACCAATCCAGATCCCCATCGTTATCATAATCGCCTAATGCACTTCCCATCGCATTTTTATCTACAATAACGTCGGAATCGGTGACATTCAGAAATCCACCTTCACCATCATTCTGAAAAACCTGAGATGTTCTGAAATCGGACGCCACAAGCAGATCCGGGAAACTGTCCATGTTGATATCAGCGAAGTTAGCGGTGAATGTGAAATCCCTTGTGCCAAATGCACCGTAGAGCACGGAGTCATAATAGGGGGTAAAGAAACCTTGTCCGTCGTTCAACCATAAATGAACTTCTTCGGTAGTAGTTACGGCATCCCAATTGGTAGTGAACATGTCAAGATCGCCATCCTGGTCTGTGTCGGCAAAGCTTGCCGAGTGTGTAGCCCGGACGGTGTCGTGACCAAAGTCAGTGACCCGAATAAAGCGACCATTCCCATTGTTCAACCAGAGCTGAGAATCGGCCTCATATACATGTCCTACAAACAGGTCTGGCCACGTATCACCATTTACATCCGCTAAGGAGAAAGCAGCAATATCACCCGTTGTATTTAAACCATAATTATTCTCTGCAGCAGAGAAAGCCCCCTCATCATTCAAATAAACGAGTATGCCTTTATTCGCGCCAAGGCCGACCAGAACATCCGTATCACAATCGCCATCGATATCTGCGGCAGCAACAGACCCGATAACTGCTGCGGTTTCTGCAACTGTTCGCACGTGTGCAAGTATTTCGTAGCCAATTTCATGTTCTTCGGTGAATCCCGTAAACAAGTGTTTTCTGAACCCACTGACCAGATCCATTTCCAGTGGCGCATCGACATCCTGGAGACTGCAACTGGTTGGATTCATTGGAACGACACCACTCAGATCTGGAAAAGCAGGCGAGCGGCCTTCCGAGCCATCTACTGGTTCGATGGCAAATATCTCACTGTTATCAAAGACCGACAGCATGGGTTCAATACGGAAGTTGTCTGGAGCAGGCTCAGTGAAATCTGGCATCCACTGAGACAAACAGACAAAGTCTGTCATACAGCCATCAGTCAGTGTATGAATAAATGCGACGTATTCTGCAAGGCCTTGCTGGTCTGGTGCAGCTCCTAACTTCTTACTGGAATTTTTCGCTATCCACGAATTGTATGCCTCTGAGATCGAACTGACCTGTCTTGCACTCTCACTTGTATCAAGGTCCAGTCCGTCGAATTGTGGCAATCCGGTCAGGCTGAAGTCATAACCGGAAAGTGAACTGACGGGATCAAAATGCCAAAGCACCGCCTCCTCCAACGATGCAATAGATCCCGCGTGCATGTACGGTGCAGTAACTCCCGAGTTCAAGAGACTTGGGGTCCGGAAGGTATATTTATCATCGATCCTGGAATTAACGTTATAGCGGCCGAAATCCTGAGAGTAGACATTTTTTCCTCGGCCGATCTGAGGCGTTGCCAATGTATGGTAAAGCTCGTCAGAAAAGTGCGGCCCAGAATGACAGGACGCGCAGGATGCAGAGCCACTCTTAGTAAAGAATCGCAGCGCCCCTCGTTTTTCCTCATCGTTCAAAGCAGACCTGTCGCCCTGCAGATAAGCGAAAAACGGATTATTGAGAGTCACCTGTGAGCGTTGATACTCTCCCAGCGCTTCTGCAATACGCTCGTACGAAATCACATCCTGAGAATCTGTAACGTAGTCGTTAAACCCTTCCCGGAAATAACTTTCCCACCCTCTGTTTTTCAATTTTTCAGCAATCAGATCACGGGTATCGTAAGTACCCACGCCTGCATCAACCGAAAAGCCTCTCATCTCTTCAACGGAGGTGACAGGAAATCTTGCCTGAGCGGCAACCAGGTTAGTACCAGCATCTTTATCTGGTGCTCCGAGTACACTATCGGGAGTACGGATCAGCTGCCCTTCCCCATTAGGCGCACCCGTGTCTGCCGCTTTGTAGTATCTGAGGGTGGTATCAAAGACGATAGTCTCCACACGACCATCCCAGAACATGGCTTTATCATAAAACGCGATATTGAATGTTGTTGGACTATTTCGAGGCACGTTTGGCCCAAAGTCCGCTTTAGGGTCAATATAGAAATTGCCATCATGACGACGTCCTGGCCCAACAATCATCGGATCGTGTGCACCAACCCCAACAGGAAGACTCAGGCTATCCGTACCAGCCAAGCGAGGGTCGTGACAACTGACGCAGGCAACATCGTCTTCAAAGCTCAGTGAGCGGGAAAAAAACAGCTCTTTGCCCAACTCAACCATCGGGTCTCCTGGCTGCGGCAACGTCCGGCCAGTCAGTTCGGCCGGATCAAAACCTATACTGCTAATCAAAGCCAGTAACTCGGTATCTAACTCGGACGGAGTG
>Ga0255776_10001290_pt1 | contig 28322 bp, 22 predicted proteins | sample 071ome_19_FD_179974 | JGI IMG/M metagenome (GOLD analysis project Ga0255776, IMG submission 179974) | Coastal salt marsh microbial communities from the Groves Creek Marsh, Skidaway Island, Georgia - 071413AT metaG (version 2) | ecosystem: Environmental > Aquatic > Marine > Intertidal zone >... | reverse complement strand
ATGTGGTGACCATCAATTGCCCCCTCCACCCAGAAACGGAACATCTCTTTGACGATGAAATGATTGCGAAAATGAGAAAAGGTGCCTACATCGTAAACACCGCCCGCGGAAAAATCTGCGACCGGGAGGCGATTGCCCGGGCACTGGAATCGGGGCAACTCAGTGGATACGCCGGTGACGTATGGTTCCCTCAACCTGCCCCTAATGACCACATTTGGCGGACTATGCCCCACCATGGTATGACCCCGCACACTTCCGGCACCTCCCTATCCGCCCAGGCAAGATATGCTGCAGGTGTGCGTGAAATCCTGGAGTGCTTTTTTGATGGCTCGCCCATCCGTGATCCCTACCTCATTGTACAAAATGGACAACTTGCGGGGATGGGGGCTCACTCCTATTCAAAGGGCTCTTCCACCTCCGGCTCGGAGGAAGCCGCCAATTACAAAAAGTAAAGTAAGCCGTCCAACCGGCCCTTATTCAGGGTGTGCTCCAAGATGAACCTCAAGGAAAGAATCAGTTACATTGATCGGACCCTCGATCAGTTGTATCCCAATCCTCCAATTCCTCTCGATCACATAGATTCTTACACCCTCCTGCTGGCGGTTCTTTTATCTGCACAATGCACAGACGAGCGGGTTAATCAAGTGACCCCGGCACTCTTTGCCTTGGCGAATAATCCGCGGGACATGGCCAGGCAAGCAGTTGAGTCAATCAATGCGATCGTCAGGCCTTGTGGATTGGCTCCGAGGAAAGCCCAGTCAATTCGCAACCTCTCCATTCTCCTCAATGAAAAGCACCGGGGAGAGGTGCCGCATAGCTTTGAGGAACTGGAAGCACTCCCCGGAGTCGGACACAAAACGGCCTCGGTGGTAATGTCCCAAGCATTTGGGCATCCGGCTTTTCCGGTGGATACACATATCCATCGTCTTGCCCAGCGTTGGAAATTAACTTCAGGAAAAAGTGTCGTCCAAACCGAAAAAGATTTAAAAAGACACTTTCCCGAAGAACGGTGGAATTTTTTGCACCTGCAAATTATTTACTATGGACGCGAACACTGCCCAGCTCGAGCATGTCATGGGTTAAAATGTACGATATGCCAAGCGTGCTTTCCTAAAAGAAAGTCAAAAGTTATTACGAAGAAGAACTAGCCTGCATTAACAAATATCTGAGGCCTTGCATCTTTTAACCTTTGGATCGCATCATCTGAAAGTTGAGTCTGGTAAAGGTAGACTTCCCGCAGGCCTTTCATAGCAGATAGCAAATCAACAGCAGAATCATCTAGTTTAACCCTTACCAAGTTGAGCTTTTCAATGCTTGGAATTTCAGCAATATGACGAACTCCTTCTGTGGTAATTTTTGTTGATCCCTCAAGGGTGAGCTTTTGCAGGTTTGGAAATTTCTTCAGTACGGCCAGTCCTTCATCTGTTACAGCTGATTTTGTAAGATCGAGGATGACGAGATGTTGAGCAATCAACAGGAGCACTTTTAAATCATCGTCATTCATTGCAAGTTTTTCATCAATCGATGAAATAACCTGTAAGCCCACATCGCCATCGATGGGAAGAAGCTTGATGCCTGATGAATTAATATGGTGCCATTGTTCTTTTCCAATTCGTATATCCTGAAGCCTGCCCGGCGGAGCCTCCACGATTTCAACATTATCAAGCTCCCTGCCGGGAAACCATCTGTCAATTGGCACACCAAATTTTCTGGCAACGGGACCTACCTGCATAGGTGCGATCAAATAAGCACCAAGGGTAGATCCACCAACCGCTAAAAATGTAACAAGAAAGACCACACAAGTTGCGATCAATTTAGAAAGTAGGCTTTTTTCTTTAACTTTGAACTGAGAAGCGTTCTGGTTAAGACCTTTAACATTTACTGATTTTGATCGCCTTTTGGAACCGATTGATTGCTTTGTTTTAGGACTTGGGGCATTTGTAGAAGTCACGGCGGGATAAGTGACATTTGGAGCAACCGAGGGATTGAGTTCAGTGAGGAGTTCTTGGAGGTATTTCCACTGGTTATGTCCTACAACCATTGCATAATCTGAAGGAAGTAATTGACCTGCTTTAAGGAATTCGGTTGCCTGAGTGACGGAGTACGGACCAAAGTTTGAGCCATCTCGGGATACATGCAACTGCACAGTAGGCTTCTCGGCAGGAGATGATAATGCTTGGCTTTCACGATGATGTTGAAGTCCAGGGATATCAGCGACAGTAACCCAACTTGAACACCCTTCAAACCATGCAGGGCTGGTAGTATTAATTTCACCTGACAGTAACCATGATTGTATGGTTTCCAAACTATGAGGACCTGTTCGTTGACCGTTGGTTGTTAGATATACTTGCGTCATTGATTCACGCCTATCCAAGGGGAGAATTGTGGAAAAGTTAGGGAATGAATCATGGATTAGAAAACATCTGAAATAAAATCATCCCAACTCAACTAGCTACCTTACAGGATTAGATCTAATCCAGTCAGATAGGATTTGGATTTCTTCATCAGTTAATTTTTCATCATGCCCATAGCAGGGCATGCGGTCGTTCTCATCTCCATAAAATCGCTCATCTTCTGGATTTTTTATGAAGGCAACCGTCCACTCATCGGAGCCGTATCCGGTCAGGTCTGGCGCATATCCATCGCCCTCTGAATCGATATCATGGCAATCAATACAAGCCAATCCATCCTGAAAAACTTCATCGTCATTATAGAAAAGAGCCAATAATTCTTCTCTTTCATCTTCTGGTAAACGCTCTTGATAGGGAAGTTCAGCCATATCAGAAAGCAACCGAGCAATTTGGGGTAGCAAAGCGTTTTCCTCGGGTGTGTATTTCGCGAGTACTTTCCTCGCCATTGTTCCATCTTTGAATGAGGTACCGCCAAAATATTCTGCCGACACATAATGTTCGTGATTTAAAAGCTTGGATATCCATTGGACGCTAGCAAATCCGGCTAATTCAGGAGCAGACTGCATGTCATCAACCGGATAACCTCTTCCGTCATGACCATTGTACCGATGGCAACTTGCACACTGAGCGGCAAAGAGGACTCTTCCTCTATTGAGCCTGTCTTTCCTCAATAAACTGACAGCACCCTCAGGCGGAATGCCCTGCTTTTCTACAATTGAAATAACACGGTCAGCTTGCCAGTCCGCCTCCTCAATCGCGGCAGAATGACGCATGTTTGCACGATCCTCGGAAAAGGCCAGCAGAGTCAAGGCAACCGATCCTGCAATTAATGTCCACCAAAAGCCAATGTTTAATTGGTGGCCTGGCCGGCTCGCCCCTATGAACGGCTGCAAAAAGATCCATAATCCTAAAAATGCAGGAATAATTATCGCACCCCAGAAGGCAGGAACATATTTGAGCAGTTGAAACAAGAAAAGGAAATACCATTCTGGCCGTGCAGGAAATTCGTTGGCAGGATCTGCTGGTGGGCCAAGCGGGGCCCCTTTAAAATATATTGTAAGAGCAACAACGGCTAAAAGAACCGCAAGGCATGCGATTGCATCTTTGAGAATTTGGTCAGGCCAAAAATATGAATCTTTCTTTGGTTTTGGTTCTTTAACATGTATACCGTGCTTGCGAAATAGGTAAATATGTACTGCTACCAAACCAATGAGCATAGCGGGTAGCACGCCAGCATGAAGTGCGAAGAATCGGGTCAGGGTGTGGTGACCGTATTCGACACCTCCTACCACTATTTTTTGAATCGCTGACCCAACCAATGGTACTTCTGCCATTAGATTGGTTGCAACTGCAGTGGCCCAATATCCCTTTTGATCCCATGGCAGAAGGTAACCGGTAAGTGAAAGGGCTAAAGTAACCCCCATCATCAAAGACCCGAACCAAAAATTTAATTCCCTGGGAGCACGATAGGCACCATCAATTACAACCTGCATCAAGTGAAGCACCAGGAGGACAATCATTGCCTGTGCCATGTAGTGGTGAACACCACGCAAAAACCAGCCCCCCCATACTTGATACTGCAAGAAATAAACACTTTCCCAAGCAGTCTGGGCACTTGGACTGTAAAACATCCAGAGAAGTGTACCCGTGACGACCTGAGTAAAAAAAGCAAATGTCAGGCAACTTCCCCAAACATATCTCCATCGAGCTCCACCAGGTACTTTCTCATAGAGAACTTCATGCAAGAGGTTACGGTAACCTGAGCGATCGTCGAGCCAATCGAAAATAGCTTTCATGATAAAGGTATCTTTTCCGGAATGTTCGGTCTAAAATGTTGAAAGCGAATCCAAACATGGCCAGCCTCCACTTTAGTTTCCATGGTATCCATTGGTCTGGGGCTTGGGCTATTCTTGGTAGTAACCGATCCATCAAGTGCAAAGGAACTATTATGGCAGGGACAAAAATAATCGTCAGTTTGTTTGCGGTAATCAATTGCACAACCAAGATGAGGACACTTTAGGTTAAAGGCAGTGACCTGATCATCAATGCGAGTCAAATAAACCGCTCCCACTGGAACATCTTTGTAAGTTGTCCACGCGTCAACTACCCTCTCCTGAACGACTTCAAACTTTGCTGGAGTACCATCTGCAGGAAGAGATGCAAGTGGTGCCACGCGAGACCAAGGTACAGAATCATCAGTCCCGGATGACTTTTTTACAGGATCAAGAAGAGCGGGGAGTCCGGCTGCAAGAGGAAAAATACCACAAACAGTGGAGGCTCCGATGGTCGCTACACGAATAAACTTTCTACGCTGATTGTTCTCTTCTTCTATCATCTTTGTGTCCCCTGATTCTGAAATATTAATATCTCAATTTTTAATCCAAATTATGAGTCGGCACGACCGACGATTTTAAATAATTCAAAAGCTCAGGGCAATGGCGGAAGTGGCGGTAAATCATCAAACCCAGTGTCATCACTACCAGGCAAGGGAGGCAATCCCTCCGATGTGTCTCCACCAGGTAAAGGAGGAAGTTCACTGACGGGATCTGTGGAAGGTGAGAGGGGGACCAAATCACTTTCAAGAGGTGCTTGCTCAGATGGCAGAGGGGGGAGTGGCTCATCGTCACTCAACTGAGGTAATTCATTCAGAGAAGATTCATCTGTCAATTCTGGCAATTGAGGGGGCTCCAAAGAAAGAGTACTGGGTTGCAGTTCAGCTTCCTGCATTTCAGGCAAAGAGCCAAGTTCATCATTGGCATCGTCTAACGAACCAAGTCCATCATCATTGGCATCTTCACTAATCGCCGGTAAAATAGCCTCTTCGGGGGGAAATGAGCCTATATCATCGGTGTTAGATGAGAGTTGGTTAAAGTTCTCGCTTTTAGATTCATTGGTAGAGGTGTCGACGCTGCTACTCCAATCCGGATTAGATGACGGCTTTGACTGAGGTCCGGGAATACCACCTTTGGGAAGAGTTATGGGGGTTCCATCAGATCTCCAAGTTGCTTCTTTGCCATGCCTTGCCCCGTAAGAATATGCTCGAACATACATTTTTTGACCATTCGGCCACCAACGAGTCACAGTTCCATGCCATTTTCCGCGTTTGTAATTACGCTCATACATTTTGACGCCATTAGAAAACCACTTAGAACTTTTGCCATCTTTCCGTCCATCTACCCATGACTCGTCACTTGATACATATTCACCATTCTCTCCAATATCCACCATCAAAATTCGTCCCGTAAAAGGAACATTTTCAGATTTAAGGTGTAGAAGACCGTAGCGGGATTCAAAATTATCTTTGTACTCTTCAGCACTTACTTGGTATGCTCCGCCACCTACTTGATTTTCCCAGCCCGCTGTCACGGATGTGCTTGAATGTAGATTTGAAAAACTTTGCCGTTTTGAATTTTGGCAAGCACACAAGAGGAAAACTATTGAAACAATTATCCCGCAGTAAACTTTCATGTACTCATCCAATCACTCGCCCTTTAATTTGCAAGATTGAACGACAACTTTGAACATGGATTGTTATAAACTACTTACTTGCCAAGGGTAACAATTTCGAACATAAACGATCGGATTCTATCATTTTCGATCACTGATCGATTATTTTCAGCCCATTCTAAATTAGTAAAATCAATGACTCTTGATCAACTCCCACTCATACTTCCAGCAATTGGAGCAATTGCTCTCCTTTTCACATGGTGGAAAACCCAATCCATTAATGCTATTTCCGAAGGTTCGGAGCGGATGTCAAAGATCGCCAAAAGCATTCAGGATGGTGCGATGGCTTTTCTTCGGGCAGAATACAAGGTATTATTTTTCTTCGTAGTTGCAGTAGCTGCACTGCTTTATTGGAGCGGAAACAATAACCCAAACAGTCATGGATTGGTTGCAGTTTCCTTTGTTGTTGGTGCATTTTGCTCGGGCCTAGCTGGCTATCTGGGAATGAAGGTTGCCACCAAAGCTAATGTCCGCACAGCCAATGCCGCCAAAGACAGCTTGGGAAAAGCACTTGAAGTTGCTTTTTCCGGTGGAGCGGTAATGGGATTGGGCGTCGTTGGTCTTGGAATCTTGGGATTAGGCGGTTTGTTTGCCTACTTCTCTGATTATTTTGGTGCTTTTGAAGACAAAAGTGCATTGGGTACTACTCTATCTGTACTTACTGGATTTTCTTTTGGTGCATCTTCCATTGCTTTGTTTGCTCGCGTTGGGGGCGGCATCTACACGAAGGCTGCAGATGTGGGTGCTGACCTCGTCGGAAAAGTTGAGGCAGGTATCCCCGAAGACCACCCTTTAAATCCCGCCACAATTGCTGACAATGTTGGTGATAATGTTGGTGATGTAGCCGGTATGGGTGCTGACCTTTTTGAATCCTATGTTGGATCAATTATCGGAACCATGGTTTTAGGTGCAGCAATGGTTGCAGGTTCGACCGACTTTATGGACTTTCTCGGCGGACTGTCTCCAGTTTTTCTTCCTTTGATTTTAGGTGCTGCTGGAATCATAACTTCCATCTTTGGTACTTTTTTAGTCAAAGTTGGCGACAATGGTGATCCACAAAAAGCTCTTAACACTGGTGAATTTGTTTCTTCGGGCCTGATGATTGCTTCATCATACTACATCATTAATAAGTTTCTGCCTGAAACATGGACATTTGCAGGAACGACCTTTACTTCCATGGGTGTTTTTTGGGCAACGATTATTGGCTTAGTCGCAGGATTGGCCATTGGCATGATTACCGAACATTACACTGGCACCCATAAAAAACCGGTAATTGCAATCGTTGACCAGTCCATAACCGGCTATGCAACGAACATTATTTCAGGACTTGGAGTAGGCATGATTTCCACGACGCTTCCTATTTTAGTAATTGCCGCTGCAGTAATTGGTGCCCATGAGATGGCCGGCCTATACGGAATTGCGATTGCTGCGGTAGGTATGCTTTCCAATACCGGAATTCAGTTAGCCGTGGATGCTTATGGACCCATTTCCGATAACGCTGGCGGAATTGCAGAAATGTCCGAACTTCCCAAAGAGGTCCGTGAAAGAACCGATAAACTGGACGCGGTCGGAAACACGACTGCAGCAATCGGTAAAGGATTCGCAATCGGGTCGGCCGCTCTTACGGCTCTAGCTCTATTTGCTGCTTTTACTGCCTCCTTTAACCAGACCCATCCTGATAATCTTTTATCTGAAATCAACATTCTTGACCCAAAAGTTATGGCAGGTCTTTTTGTCGGAGGCATGCTTCCCTTCTTATTCAGTGCCTTGGCGATGGGTGCTGTTGGACGGGCTGCCATGTCTATGATTCAGGAAGTTCGCAGGCAATTTCATAACATCCCTGCCCTGAAGAAAGCCTTGGAAGTTATGAATCAAAATGAAGGGAAAGCCAGCTCAGATTGGTCTGAGGACGATAAGAAATCTTTCGATGAAGCTATAGACGCAGCTGAGTATGGTAAATGCGTGGAAATTTCTACCCAATCTGCAATTAAAGAAATGGTAGCACCCGGAGTTGTTGCCATTGCCACACCTGTGTTGATTGGCTTTGGTGGAGGAGCGACCATGCTTGGTGGCTTATTGGCGGGTGTAACCGTCAGTGGAGTGCTCCTTGCTCTATTTCAATCCAATGCAGGTGGAGCTTGGGACAATGCAAAGAAAATGGTTGAAGAAGGTTATGAAATTAACGGAGAACGCCATGGAAAAGGATCAGAACTGCACAAAGCCGCGGTGGTTGGCGACACAGTGGGTGATCCATTAAAAGATACTTCAGGTCCCTCTCTTAATATTCTATTAAAGTTGATATCAGTTGTTGCCCTAGTGCTTGCTCCGTTTATTACAATCAACGGGCTATTTTAATCAACTTCTCCGATGGAACGGGCAAATTCTGCCCGTTCCCTAGAGCTTGATTTATAGTAGGATGTACCTGCGACAAATACATCCACTCCAGCCTCAAGACATTCGTCCACATGCTGGGGTCCTACCCCGCCATCCACTTCAATCAAAAAGGTATGATTGCCTGATGTTCGCCTTTGGGAAAGTTCCCTTACCTTGTCCAAGACATAGCCTTTAAAGCTTTGTCCACCAAATCCTGGGTTTACGGTCATACAAAGGCAAAGATCAACTTGGTCGAGGTATGGAAAAAAAAGATCCACCGGGGTGTCAGGATTAATTGCTAAGCCTGTTTTAATACCTGCATCACGAATTTGGTTCAACGCAACTTGATGATCGTATTCCGGTTCCAAGTGAATAGTAATAAGTTCGGAACCTGCCTTGATAAAAGGTTCAAGATAAAGGTCCGGTCTTTCCAGCATTAAATGAACATCAAAGAAGAGATTCGAATCAGGACGTAAATCTGCAACAGTTTGCGGACCAAAACTTAGGTTAGGTACAAAATGACCATCCATTAGGTCCAAATGTATCCATTTCCTTCCATCTCTTTCAACTTCACGCAATGAACTTTTCAAATCTGCATGATTTCCCGCTAATAATGAAGGTGCTAAAATCTTTTCCATACGACTATAGATAAAACTTACAAACCGGCACTCAAGAGTGAAAGTGAAACCTGGTTGGCCAAATCTTCGGCCAAAGATTGCATTGCTTGATCCTTAACTGGCAGTGTCGACACTTGCGTTCTCATCACAGAAGCTGAACCTTTAACGGTATCATGATACTCTTGTGAATTATCATTGGAGGAAATTTCCAAATCTGCGAGCACGCTCATTCCAAAACCCGAAGCAAAAAGGGTATCATCTGAACGAAAACTCTCAGGAGATGTGTCATAAGTCTTGAGAGTAACCTCCAATGTATAATCGGCCTTCTGCGGTGAATTTGTAACCGTAAATTTTTTTGAATCTAAAAAATTTTTTCTTATCTGCTGCTCAACAAGTGGGCCGAGCTGAGGAGCAAAAGAATCATTGCGTACAATCAAGAAAAGATATCCATCGAAGGCTCCAGGATTTCCTAGTTTGTAACTACAACAACTAAAAACTCCCAATAAAACAGTAAGCCCTGAAAGCAGGACTAGTTTTTTATTCATTTCGAAGTTGAGAAACTTTTCTCTCAGCTTCCCTTGCGGCATCTGAATCCGGTGCAATTGTAATAGCCTCATTGTAGAATTGTAAAGCCGGGCCATTTCCCAATTCTTTCCACCTGACCAAAAAATATTTACCGTAGTTTTCAATGTAGCTACCTATTTCCAATTTACTAGCCGCCAAGATCTGCCTTAAGTCACGCCGACTTCTTAGTGCCGTATTCTTTCTGTTCATGAACCCATTAATTCTTTCATTGTATGTTTGTATCGACTCTCTTTTGTCCTTTGGAGGGGGGGCTTCGAAAAGAATGAGATAGTCCTCATAAAAATTTAATGCTTTGAGGGTTGCTCCCTGATCGTAAGACGGACCGGAAACTCGTCGCTGGTAAATTTGTCCAAGTTGGAAGTAAGCTTTTTCACAAAGGTAATTATCGGGGTAGTAATTAATCAAACGCTCCAATGCATCAATCGCATCTTCTTCCTTGTCGTCCTTCAATGCGATTTCGGACAAAACAATTAAAGCACGGGGAGCGAATCGGGGACCTCGAGCTAAATCGGCAATTTGGTTTAACCTTCGACGATCCTCCTCGCCCGAACGGAAACGAGGAAGAACTCCCCATTTTTTGGGTAATTTTTCAACCGCCAAGCGTTCGGCAATTCTCAAAAGAGCTTCTGCAACTTTTTCGAAGTCATAACTCGGGTATGCCTTAGCAATTAGTTGTAGATAGTCGAATGCAACCTTCCAGTCCCCATTTTTCTCTCTGATTGCTGCAGCACGATAAATAGATTCAGCACCAACAATAATTTTTTTGTCTTCTCGCCTTAAAATCAGACTGGATCTTCTTTTGATAAATTTTTCGAAAAGTTTTAGGGCGGATCGGTCCTCATTTCTTTTCTCAAGATCGATTGCCTCTAAAAACCATGCTTTTGCTTCCTCATCATTGTAGGCATCTCTATTTTTTACAAAAAAACCAGTACCAGGAAAAAGATGATTTGGTTCCTCGGAATTTAAACGAGTATCTGAACTTGGCCGGGGAACTGCATTCAAGGAGAATGCAGTAAGGCTGAGCAAGAAAACAATAATGGGAAACTGGAACATTGATTGATGATTAAAATCGAACAAGAGTTGAGGACCAAGTCAAGCCAGCACCAAATGCGACCATCAAACCAAGATTCCCAGATATGAAATGACCATTTCTTAAGCCTTCATCAAATGCTAGAGGAATAGATGCCGCTGAGGTGTTTCCATATTTATCCAAATTGCAGAAAAATTTAGCCAACGGAATCTCAAGCCGTTGTGACAAACTCTCCACAATTCTGACATTTGCCTGATGCGGAATGACATGATCAACATCCTCTACATTTAAATTATGCCGATCGAGCAATTCACGAGAAGCACTCTCCATTACCCTAACAGCCGACTTAAAAATTTCGCGACCATTCATCTTCAGAAAATGCTTTTTTGAGGTAACAGTTTCAACGCTAGCCGGGTTGGAGGAGCCCCCTCCAGGCTGGCAAAGCAGAGAAGGGTTGGATCCATCAGCTCCGCAAAAAAACCCTAGTAACTCAGGCCCTTTGCCTGCTCTAGAAAGAACAGCTGCACCAGCACCATCTCCAAAAAGCACACAGGTTGCACGGTCTTCCCAATCCATTATGCTGGACATCTTTTCAGCACCAACAACCAAGGCATTATGATACCTGCCTGAGCTAAGCATTGCATCGGCAACATCAAGTGCGTAGAGAAAACCAGAGCATGCAGCTTCTAGGTCAAAGCATGCAACTTTCCCCAGCCCAAGCTTATGCTGCAATAGGCATGCCGTGGAAGGGAAGGCCATGTCTGGGGTAATAGTCGCAACTAAAACCAAGTCAATTTCTGACAAAGCAATTCCTGAGGATTTTATTGCCCGCTGTGCGGCACGGTAGGCCAACTCACTGGTGGGCTGGTCATCGAATGCAATTCTGCGGGAAGTTATCCCCGTTCGTGTCCGAATCCATTCGTCAGATGTATCAACACGCCTACAAAGATCTTGATTATCAACTGCCTGATCTGGAGCAAAAGACCCAAATCCGATGATTCGCGTGTTAGATTCAGAAATCATAAATGATAATAATTCAGGAAGTTGCAGAGTGAAAAGGACGAAGTATTTCGTTTGCACCCTTAACATCCTCAAGCATTTGTCCGATCATATCGTGCTGAACTAAATCAAGAGCTATCTTGATCGCCCCACTTATGTGATTACGGTTGGATGATCCGTGTGCCTTGATTACATTACGGTTAAGCCCTAATAAAGGAGCACCGCCAAACTGCTCTGGATTGATTCTTTGCTTTAAACCCCGAAATGCACCCATCGACAAAAGTGCCCCTGTCTTTCTCAACGCATTTCTTTTTAATTCTTCGTCCAAAAAACTGCCGATTAATTTACTGAGCGATTCACACGCCTTAAGTACAATATTTCCCACAAAGCCATCGCACACAACTACATCGACTACATTTTCAAAGATTTGAAAACCTTCAATTAATCCAGCATAATTGACAATGGATCCATCGATTTCCTTTAACATTTCATGGGCATCATGTATCAGCTCGTTTCCCTTTCCTTCCTCGGTTCCTATAGTGAGCAATCCCACCTTAGGACGAACCAACCCTAGGGCAACTCTCGCATAATTTGATCCAAGAATAGCATTTTGAACGATATGAAAGGGCTTTGGGTGAGGATTAGCCCCAGCATCCAAAAGAGTAAAGTATCTTTCCCGACCTGGCCAAATAGTACACAATGCAGGACGCTCAACTCCATCAAGAGTTCTTAGCCTTATGGTACCACCAGCCATCAGACAGCCAGTATTCCCGCAACTTAAAAGAGCGTCGGCTTCTCCTTCTTTGAGTGATTCAAGAGCTAAAGCCATGGAGGACTTCTTTTTATTTTTTATACCGGCAATTGGCTTTTCATCCATCTCCACCACTTCAGGTGCATGATGAATAGACAAATTTAAATCAGCTAGGGAAGAATCATTTTCCACCAACTTACCAAGTTCATCCTCACGACCAAATAATTGAAATTCCAAATCTCTGGGAACGAATGAACCCGACTTCGATATGCCCGCAATAATTTCTGCGGGACCTTTATCGCTCCCCATTGCATCAACTGCTAGGGTAATGCGAGAACCAGGCTTACCCATGCCGCTCTGTGAAAACTACTACTTAAACCTCCAAGTCAAGAACTTGGCGACCGCGGTACTCTCCCGTTTCTGGGTTAACGCGATGAGGGCGGGAAAAAGAACCATCCGGCTCCTTGACTAGCAATGGTGCTTTGAAACGGTTTGCTCCACGACGCTTACGGCTACGCTGCTTTGATTGTTTTCTTTTAGGCTGTCCCATAGTAGCTCTATAAAATCATTCCAGCTGACAATCGTCAAGAACACTGTATGCAGACTCCAAATCTATATTTAGGTTCCATTTATCCCGAAGTAAACCAATACCAAAAGACCGAGGATTAGCCTGTACCATACAAATATGCCCAGTCCATGCCGGCTTAAATACCCAACCAGCCATCGAACAGAAAGTGCGGCGAAAATACCCGCAATCACGCAACCGAAAATCATCGGTCCAATCTTAAAATTTTCGAGAAGTCTATTGCCTTGAGTCACAGTCTTGTATCCAGCTGCTGCAGATAATGTAACCAATCCAAGCAAAAAACTAAATTCTGCAGCCTGCTTTCTTGTTAAGCCTACTATGTAACCACCAACTATTGTCATCATAGATCGACTAGTCCCTGGCCACATCGCAACGCATTGAAGAATTCCTATAACAAAGGCCTTGCGTATGGTTAGGGTGGATAAACTTAGTCTCTCGGTTGTACAAACCTTTTCTTCCATTCTTTTTCTCTTTTCCGCCCAATGCATCAAGCCAGCCCCTGAAATTAGTGCAACACCAACCGGGATAGCACCAAATAATATTGCTTCAATCCATTCATCTAAAAATGGGCCAATTGCAGCGGCAGGTACAAAAGCAGCAAGTAAATTGAGGCCAAGCTTCTTACCTTTCGAGTCCCTTCCTAAAAATCCTAGAATAATTGAAACAATTCGACGGAAATATAGTATACACACCGCCATGATTGCACCGAATTGAATAACAATCAAATAAGCATTGATAGCTTCTTGATAGGAGCCGTGAGTTCTTGGTCTATTAACCCACTCTTCAACCAAGATTAGATGGCCTGTCGATGAAATAGGCAAAAATTCGGTTACTCCTTCCACCAATCCAAATATGAATGCATCGCCATATCCGATGCTTGAATTCTCATTCTCGGGCACCGGTTCACCTTCTGCGACTAAATTAAGTTGCGAAAGAAAAAGAATGATTGATGTAATTAGGGTTTTTGATTGTCGCATGGCCAAGCATCTCTTACTTGATCAGTTTGGAAACTCGGGCAAGGCCATAACCTAAAAGTTACTAACTTACAAGCAGCCAAATTTTCAAAAATGAAAAATTCACTTAGCGAACATACTACTCACCTTGAGTCTGGGAATAACCTATCGTCAGACCAGGTTAAAATTGCCGCTAATCTTCTCACTGACGAATCCGTTCCAGTATCCGAAAAGACTATTTTTTTGAAAAGCCTCGCTCGGAAAGGTGAGACCGATGAGGAGTTTTCCTCTTTTGTTTCCTCTTTCCGGTCTTTTGCATTAAGTCCAAAATTGGATGATTTTTCAACCCGTGCTATCGATTTGTGCGGAACGGGGGGCGATCGCTCTGGAAGCTTTAACATTTCAACAGTTGTTTCAATGATTGTTGCCGCTGGAGGTGTACCTGTCATCAAGCACGGGAACAGATCAATTAGCTCAAAATGCGGAAGTGCAGATTTACTTGAAGCCTTGGGCATACCACTTCTAACAGACGATACATTTTTAAATGCAAGTCTTGAGCATCTCAATTTCTGTTTTCTTTTTGCCCCGCATTTTCATCCTGCATTTAAATGCCTTGCCCCCGTCCGAAAAGCGCTTGCCCAAGAAGGGGTTATAACCCTATTCAACCGCTTAGGCCCCTGCCTCAACCCCGCAAGTCCCAGCTACCAAATCGTCGGTGTTTACAACCCATCATACCTCGAACAAATTGCCCATAGCCTTGAAAAGAATGGCAGCAAAGCTGGATGGGTTGTGCATGGTATGATCGATAAAAAAAACTCGACCGGAATGGATGAATTGACTGCATGTGGGACAAATCTAGTCAGGCCTTACGGAACGATTCAATCTGAGAAAACTAAGATTTACTCATCCGAATTTTGGAACCAGCAAACTTTTGATGCTGAGGACTTAAAGGGCGGTTCCTTGAAGGATAATTTATCCATTTTAGATTCTGTTATTTCTGGTGTAGGCCCTAAAGGCTTAAGAGCCAGCATAGTAATCAATGCTGCTTCAGCTTTTTGGATTTCTGGGAGCGTGAGCTCAATTGTTGATGGTGTAAATAAGGCAGATCAAATTATTGAATCTGGTACTCTCTCGAAATGGTTAACTCGGGCTCAGGATTTTTTTGCAAAATGAGTAAATATTTTGGGACCGATGGTATTCGAGGAGCTTATGGATCCAAAATAATCAATGAAGGTTTTGTTCAGAAGGTTGGCCTTGCAATCGGAAAATTTTTAAAAGAACGCACTGGCCCAAACCCAATGATTCTTGTGGGCAGGGATACCCGCCCCTCAGGCTCTTCTCTCCAAAAATCGCTTACCATTGGATTGAACTCTGCAGGAATTCGGGTTCTTGATTGTGGGGTTATCCCCTCCCCTGCACTTGCTTTTGGCATAAAATTTAAAAAAGCTGATTTTGGGGTCATGCTAACTGCATCCCATAATCAACATTCAGACAACGGCATAAAGTGTTTTTTGCAAAATGGCACAAAACTTAGTTTAGAAGAAGAATTCCGCCTAGAAGAAATGATTGATCAAGCACAGTGCTTGGATTCTTCAACTGAAACCAGCGAGCCTGTTGACCTACTCGATGATTACCGATCGTTTATCCGCAACCTTTTCCCTCAAAAATCATTAAATGGTCTTAATGTTGTGCTCGATCTGGCAAATGGTGCAACTTCTGAAACCACCCCAAAAATCTTCGAGCAGATGGGTGCGTCAGTTTCTTGCATTCATCGAGGAGATGGACTGATTAATGAGCAATGTGGATCTGAGCACCTTGGTTCCCTGCAAAAGCTTGTAAAAAATAAAGGTGCCGACCTTGGCATAGCCCATGATGGCGACGGAGATCGCGTGCGCCTAATTGATGATCATGGAGCCGTGGTCGACGGCGATCAAGTTCTCGGCATTCTTGCCCTCCATGCCCAAAAAAATGGCTGTCTTAATAATTCAACTTTCGTTACCACCGTTCACAGTAATTCAGGACTCCAGCACTCACTTCTCAAAAAGGGCATAGATCTTATCCGATCAGATGTAGGAGATCGGCAGGTGGCATTAAAAATGTCCCAAACAGGTGCCAACTGGGGAGGTGAATCTTCCGGTCATATAATTGCAACGGATTATTTACCCACCGGTGATGGCTTAATTGCTGCACTCTTAATGGCACTGGCTATGTACGAGACAAACGCTACGATAAGAGAACTAGCAAATGAAATTTCACTTTGGCCATCTTTGCATGAGTCATTCTTGGTTCGGGAAAAAATTCCCGTAAATGAGATACCTTCGCTGCGAGAAATTCTTAAATCCGAGCAAAGTAAGGTAGGAAATAATGGAAGAATTCTTCTGAGATATTCTGGTACAGAACCAAAAATTCGTCTCTTAGTAGAAGGTAGGGAAAAAATTTGGGTTAAAAGTACTTTCAATCTTTTTCAAAAATTTATTCAAAAATCATTGTAATTTGAATCCTTTTTCAAAGTATCGAGAAGATATCCCTGCTCCTCCTTCAAAACCCCGCCCATAAATGCAAATGATTGAAGAGATTGAAATTGCTCAACTCGACCCCCGTCAGATCAAGCAACTCGAAACTGCTGACAAAGCACTTAAATCGGACCCTGACTACTCCTGCGAGATTTACAGTGCTATTTTAAAACAATCTCCAGGCTGCCTTGAGTTAAGAAAGCGTCTTCGACAACACCAATTTAAAAATGGCGCCAAAGCAACCAAGGGCCTTGGTTCAATAATCGGAAAAGTAACAACTGCCCCCTTCATGATACGTGCCAAGACTGATAAGGATCCTCGAAAGTCCTTAGAAACCTCGGAATCCCTCATTGCCAAAAATCTTGGCAATTCCATGGCTCACGAAATGCTGGCAAATTCAGCACATGCTCTTGGTATGCACAGAACTGTAGTATTTGCATTGGAAACGATAATCAAATTTCAACCAAAGGATATCGCAATACTGAAAAAACTCGCACACGCATATCTTGAGGCAGGTGACCCTGATTCAGTCATTCTTATGGGCAACAAAATACTGGAAATTAATCCTGGAGACGGAGACGCAGAAGACTTGATGAAGAAGGCATCGGTTGCGGTTGCGATGAATCAAGGACGGTGGGAAGGATCAACTGATTTTCGGGATCAACTCAAAGATAAGGAAGAAGCAGCTTCGTTGGAACAATCAGCTAAAGCAGTTACTGATAAGAAGAGCCTTGAAGAGTTAATCAGCAAAACTTACAAGCTCGTCCAGGAAGAGCCTGAAAATCTAACAAATTATCGACAACTCAGTGATTATTACCACAGGTTTGGTGATCTACAAAATGCGATTGCCTGGATTAAGCAAGCTCGCACTCTCGACGCTGGCAAAGGCGATGTTTCCCTTGAGGAAAAGGAGCGCCAGTTAACTCTCTCCTATTATGAAGACCTGATTGAGCAATGGGAAAAAGCTCTTACCGTAGACCCTCAAAATGAGGAAACGCTTTCCGGGCTACATAAAGTCATAGCCAGCCGTCAACTCTATCAAAAAAACCAGCTCGAGTCTTTGGTGAAAAGGTATCCCAACGACTTCGGATACCGTTTTGAGTTAGGTTGCCTTCTCTTTGAGGAGAACTCCTATGATGAATGCCTTCCTCATTTTCAGCTAGCACAACGGAACGCAAAAGTACGCCTTGATGCGATATTATACCTTGGCCGTTCTTACAGCAGAAAGAAGTTCTTTGACCTCGCAATCGAGCAATTCAATGCTCTCAAAGCCGAAATCCAAATTATGGACGATAGAAAAAAGGAAGCAATCTATGAACTAGGCTGCTGCTTTGAACAAATGGGGGAAACTGAAAAAGCAATAGAGGAATTTAAGCTTATCTATTCTGCGGACATATCTTTCCGGGATGTTGCTGACAAAATCAATAACTACTACTCTGGTTGATAATCATGACAATTGGCGGAGAGGGCGGGATTCGAACCCGCGGTACCTTGCGGCACACCCGATTTCGAGTCGGGCACATTCGACCACTCTGCCACCTCTCCCAACCCTTAGCATTGTCAAAATTCCATTAATCCTTGCAAACTTTTAACATTTCACGCTCCAATTTCCTTTCATTTCAACGCTTGCCCGATTCTCAGTCATCATTTTGGATACGCTACATGATACGGACCCACTCCAGATACATTTTCTTACTTATCACCACCTTAACTTTCATCGGGTGTAAATCTTCACATCATGCGACTGTCGAATTCGCTGATGGCAGTTATTCCGGTTCATTGGGAAAAGATGGTAAGAAAAATGGCCAAGGAGTTTACCGGTGGCTGGATGGCTCGATCTATGAGGGCGAGTACAAAAACGACATGCGGCATGGCAAAGGCCGTTTCATGTGGGCAAATGGAGAAACTTATTCCGGTGATTACAGAAACGACGAACGAACTGGTAAAGGAATTTACCTATGGCCTGATGGATCAAGGTATGAAGGGGATTTTTTATCCGGAATGCGACATGGACGAGGAGTATTTGTCTCTTCTTCGGGAGTAATTTACGAGGGCGAATGGTTTGATGACCTGCAACATGGGGCGGGCACATTAACTTATCCTGATGGTCGCATTATCAGCGGAATTTGGAGATACGGTAATCTAGTTACTAAACCAGCCCCCTTGCCTACAAGTTCACAAAAGCCTATCTTAGCTGAGAGTCCTTCATCTAAAGTAAATGAAGCAAAGTTGATCAATGACTCTGCTCTGGAAAACAAGATCTTAGGCAAAGATCAAAAAACTGATGTTTCTCGGAAGATTGCATCCACTTCCTCAACGGGCATAAGAGAAGTCGAATCTCCTACTGAGAACACAGCACTTAAAGCAGACAATGGCAGTGACTCACAAAATTTACCTTCTGAACAACCCGTACTCACAGAGCCAAGCGAAGGAGTTGAATTTGATACGCTTAAGGGACGAAATAAAAAAGCAAATGATGATACAACAGATCAAGCAGAGGAACCTGACTGGATTGGGACGGTTGCCCAAGCGGAAAATATCTTTGTTACTGATTTAATCGATGGAGTTGACACAGTCAGTTTCAAAAACAATGGAGCTCCATTTACTGGCAGCATGAGAATTGTTGATGAAAACGGGAACGCTCAAGGTGAGGTCAATCTGCTGAATGGTCGCTTGCATGGCGAAGAAATATTTTTTGATAGTAAGGGCACAGTAATCGAAAGAAATTTTTGGAATAATGGTCGCCCTGTTAATCCTTAACTCTTAAACTAGTTTTTTTAACAAAAAGGTTTTAGGAGAAAACCTTTTGTGAACGTGAATTTTTTTGCGTTCATCAATCTTCTGCTCATGTCTAATCTCAAGACATGAGCAGTAATATTTCAACCCGAACCGGCGAATCGAATAGTTCAGTTTTAGGCGATCTGCCTTACAATCCTGTTGAGCATCCCCGGGAAGTTAGTCGCCATTACATCTCCGCCACTGATTCAGAGATTTCCAACATGATGGCTAAAGTTGGTGTGGAAGATTTGGAAAGTCTGTTCTCCCACCTCCCGCAGGATAACCTTTTTTCTGAACCTCTCCCTCTTCCTGATGAACTTTCCTACGAGGATGCCGTACTCAAACTAATTGAAATTTCTTCTAAAACCAACATCATCAACTCATTTATAGGTGACTTACTACCTGTCTGGAAAACACACCCCATCGTAAACGAAGTTTGCAAACTTAGGCAGCTCACCACTTCTTACACTCCTTACCAGCCAGAACGCAGCCAGGGTACGCTCTTAACTCACTGGATTTATCAATGTGTTCTGTCCACCTTAACTGGGTTCGAGGCAATTAATACTTCTCTATATGACCGTTCCGCTGCTATTTTCGAAGCGATTGGCTGTGCCCGCAGATCTAGGAAAAGAAAAGGAGTGGTTCTCTTGTCTGGCAGTTTGTTTAAGGAAGATATTTCTTTTCTCAAAACTCATGCACAGGAGACAGATTTATCCTTCCTTATCTCTCCCATGTGCCCAAAAACCGGAAGGCTTGATTATGAAGCACTGTCCGCAATCCTTGAGAAACAAGCTGACGAAATTTCTGCTTTTGTCTTCCCTCAAGTAAATACTCTGGGAATCATCGAAGAGGTTGACCTATTGACCAACCTCTGTTCGGAACATAAAATTCCGACCATTGCCGTAATTGATCCTATGCACTTGGTGACTGGTGGCTTAAAACCACCCTCTCAGTTTGGGGAGCATGGGGCAGATTTCATTGCCGGCGAAGCTCAGCATCTTGCCATTCCTCCATCCTTTGGCGGCCCGGGCCTCGGACTATTTGGATGCAGGCACAATGAGGTAACCAAACAGGACTTACGCAATACACCTGGCAGATACATAGGTAAAGCCAAGGATTCACAGGGCAGGGATTGCTTCGTGATGGTTTTATCCACCCGTGAACAACATATCCGCAAGGAAAAAGCTACATCGAATGTATGCTCTAACCAAGCGTTTCTCGCCACCGTAGCTGGTGCCAACCTTCTAGCAAAAGGAGAAACTGGTCTAAAAAATTCTCTTTCAACCGCACTCAATGCGCGACAACAAGTTTCTAACTGGATCCGTGAAAGAGAAGGCGTGGATATCACATTCCCTCAATCTCCTGCGTTTACCGATTTACTTCTTTCGGTGGAAGACGATGAATCCACTTTACTGGCCGATGCCAGGAAGGAGGGCATACAGTTGGGCGTCGAGGTAACTGATCGAATTCCTCAAATTGGTAAATTAATTTTTAAATTAAGTTTTTCGGATCTTCATGATCAGAACTCGCTAGAGGCACTGAGGAAATTTCTCTTTGATCGTTTTCCCGCAAGTGCTAACCGTCAGGAAGATACCATTTTGCCAGCTCACCTCCTCAGGATTGGTAATGCGGACCTACCAAGTTACTCTCATGACGAACTTCTTACTTATTACGAACAACTAGCCAATCTGAATGTCAGTCCGGATGATGGATGTTATCCATTGGGTTCATGTACAATGAAGTATAACCCTCTCCTAAATGACTGGGCTGCTGGGTTGGATGGTTTCTCAAAAGTTCATCCACAGGCACCAGAAGAGGATGCACAAGGCCCACTTGAAATCCTCTACGAAATACAAGAGTGGTTTAAGGGTATCACTGGTTTGCCAGGAGTGACGACCCAGCCAGTTGCGGGCGCTCAAGGAGAGCTTGTGGGCATCAAATTATTTCAAGCTTATCATCGCTCGCGTGGGGAAGAAAACCGAAGAGTTGTTCTGATTCCGAAATCTGCCCATGGTACGAATTTTGCAACTGCAGCAACCGCTGGCCTTGGCTCAAGCATTGTTCATTTGCTTGCCAACGACAAAGGCATGATTGACCTGGATGACTTTCGGTCGAAAGTGGCAGAGCATGCGGAAAATCTTTGCTGCATTATGGTGACTAATCCCAATACTTCTGGGATTTTTGAGGAAAATTTTGCCACAATTGCCCAGGAAGTTCACCAGGCAGGAGGCCTCGTTTATATGGATGGTGCCAATATGAATGCAATCGCTGGAATTGCTGATCTGGGCAAGCTTGGAGTTGATGCCGTCCATAACAACCTCCACAAGACCTGGACTATTCCCCACGGCGGAGGTGGTCCAGGAGATGCGATTGTAGCGGTGTCTAAATGTCTTGTCGACTTCCTGCCTGGAAAACAAATCCTTAAGGATGACCGGGGATTATTTCGGTCTTTCACTCCTTCAAAGAGCATTGGTACTTTCCACAGGAATTGGGGAAACTTTGCTCACAAGGTGCGTGCCTTCTCTTATCTGCTCCGCCTAGGGAAAGCAGGAGTGCCTAGAATGTCTTCCATCGCTGTTCTATCTTCGAGGTACCTACTACAGATTCTACAATCCCGTTACCCCACGCTTCCGCAGCAAGCAGGGAAAGTTCCGAGAATGCATGAGTTTATCCTCACCCTGAGTGAACAGGACTTCGAAAGACTTGAATCAGTGGGAGTTAATAAAAGCCAAGCTATACCACAGGCAGGTAAACTGTTCCTTGATTTTGGTTTCCACGCTCCAACCGTCGCCTTTCCTGAAGTTTTTGGCCTGATGATTGAACCTACTGAAAGTTACACCCAATCTGAACTCGACCGCTTTGCTGAGGCAGTTCTTGCGATTAAGGATTTAATCGAAGAATATCCCCAAGTGGTAGCCAATGCTCCACATTTTACTCCAATTGACCGGGTAGATGAAGTGTCGGCAAATCGAAAACTGTGCCTTTCTCAAAAGTTGGACCACCTACCTGCTCTACCCTTAAACCGCATACAGCCAAGTGTTCTTATGCAACTTGATGTCGCCGAGATAAAAAAGCGAATTCTTCAATTGTATGATATCAACTGCTAGATTGAATTGACCTACCCTGCTTTCCTAACATCATAGCCAACATGTCATCTGAAGAAGCTAATACCCCGCTTGTTTCCAAAAAAGGAATCGTTATCGATTTGGTCCTGACCGTCTGTTTCTTTCTTTTCATGAGAGAAGTTTTGGTTCCCCATGTTCCTTCTCAAGATCCAGTTGCTGTAAACATAGTTGCCAGCATGACATCTTTTTGTATGTCAGGTGTCTTCTGGTTAGCCGCTGGCATGTTCAGGGTGACTTTAGTGGACTACCAAAGATCGCAACCTGAGCAGGATTAGCTAGTTCGCTTTATACTTTTCTAATTCCTGAGCAAGGCTCCCGCGGGGGGTCGCTTGCACAACATAACCAGAATCAGTGGTTTCCTCGGAGCATAACTCGCCCTGAGATTTCAACCTGGCCACCAACCCGTAACAGGTCAGAGGTACCAAATAAGAGAAACTTTGCCTGCTTGCGTTAAAAATTTTTTCCAACAGCTGAAATAGTTCACCTTTTCCTTCACCCGTTTGAGCACTAGTGAAAACGCGCCTAGGAGAAAGTATATTTGCCCGTAATTTCGTGTTTTCATCTGAAACCAAATCTACTTTGTTATAAACGGTCAGCATTTCCTTATCTTCCGCCCCAAGTTCCGCTAAGACCTTGTTGGTGGTTTTCATCTGAGCTTCAAATTCAGGATTAGATAAATCAACCACATGGAGAATAAGATCTGCAACAAGGGTTTCCTCCAGAGTAGCTTTAAAGGAATCAACTAATCGGTGAGGAAGTTTACGGATAAAACCAACCGTATCTGTCAAAATAAGGATTCGACCACTGGGTAATTTCAATCGTCTACTGGTTGGGTCAAGGGTAGCAAATAATTTATCTGCCGATAATGCATCAGATCCTGTCAGCTGATTCAAAAGAGTGGATTTCCCTGCATTGGTATATCCAACAATGGCTGCCGTCGGCAAGGGAAGCTTTTGTCTGCGGCTTCTACCTGTATTCCGCTGTTTCGCTACCTGAAGAATCTCTTTACGGGTGGCTGAAATTTGGTCCCTCACCAAACGCTGATCGAGTTCAATCTGGGCCTCTCCCTCTCCCCTTTGGGTTACTCCTCCTCCACGTTGACGACCAAGATGAGTCCATGCTCGCCGAAGTCTGGGTAAGGAATATTCCAAGCGGGCTAATTTAACTTGTAGCTTTGCCTCCTTGGTTTGTGCCCTCTCCGCAAACACATCGAGAATGATTTCATGCCTATCAATAACAAGGATTTTGCTTTCGGTTTCCCAATTTCTCTGCTGGGCAGGCGTTATTTCATTGTCGAAAATTAATACATCCGCACTCAGTTCCTTAAGTTGCTTCAGGATTTCGTCGACCTTTCCTTTTCCAAGAATAAACCGGGGAGAAGTTTTTCGGACCCGGACGACTTCCCGCCCCACTACATTTATCCCCAAGTTTCTGGTTAATTCATCCAACTCATCGAGGAGGGAATCCGCTTCCGGCCGTTCACTTTCTGTGTCAATGCAGGAAATGAGAAATGCCTTTTCTACCAGTCTCGGCTTTTCTTTTACTTCAAACATTATGACCCAGTTAAAAAGCAACAGGGCCCGGTTGCAGACAACCGGACCCTGCTATACAAAACGAAATCAAACAGTATAGTTTAAGAAACTGCAGCTTGGGCAGCTGCTAGCCTCGCTGTAGGCACACGGAACGGCGAACAACTGACATAATTCAACCCAATCTTATGGCAGAAATTAACACTAGATGGATCGCCTCCATGCTCCCCGCAAATGCCAAGTTTAATTCCCCGGCGGGAGGATTTACCTTTTTTCACCGCAATTTCCATTAATTGTCCAACTCCAGTTTGGTCAACACTTGCAAATGGGTTGGCAGAAACAACTTCAAGCTCGGTATAATTTGGAAGAAAACTACCAGAATCATCACGACTCATGCCCAAGGTTGTCTGGGTTAAGTCATTGGTACCAAAGCTAAAGAATTGGGCGGTCTTGGCAATTTGATCTGCCACCAATGCGGCACGGGGAATCTCAATCATTGTGCCAACAAGGTATTTAACTTTTTTGCCTTTTGCCGCAAAAACTCTTTTCGCAGTTTCATGAATCACCTCAACCTGCAGTTCAAGTTCCTTGGAAAATCCAACCAAGGGCACCATGATCTCAGGGTTAACCTCTATCCCACTGTCCTGAACGGCAATGGCAGCCTCAATAATGGCCTGAGTTTGCATCTCCGTAATTTCAGAATATGAAATTCCCAGACGGCAGCCACGGTGACCAAGCATAGGGTTGAATTCGTGAAGATCTTCCACGCGTTTTTTCACCGAGGCAAGACTGACACCAAGCTTCTTGGCCAGATCTCGCTGGGATGCCTGGTCATGTGGCAGGAACTCATGCAAGGGTGGATCAAGCAAACGAATTGTGGCAGGACGACCTTCTAATGCCTTGAAGATTCCAGTAAAATCCTTGCGTTGGAATGGAAGAAGCTTTTTCAATGCAGCTCTTCGGTTCTTCTCATCATCTGCTAGAATCATTTGGCGCATAGCATCAATCCGATTACCCTCGAAGAACATATGCTCCGTACGGCAAAGACCAATTCCGCTGGCTCCGAATGCAACCGCATTGGCAACCTGAGATGGCGAATCCGCATTGGTTCGGACGCTCATCTTTGTAGCCTGCTCACACCAGTTCATCAACTTGGAAAAGTTTTGATAATCGCGACTCTTCTTCGGAGCCAATTTTTTGTCGACCATTACCTGAATAATTTCAGAAGGAGCGGTTTTCAACTCACCACCAAATACTTCACCGGTGGTACCATTGATCGACATAAAATCTCCCTCCTTGAAGGTTTTCTTACCGACCTTAATAGTACGGGCATGGTAGTCGATCTCGAGTTCCGCAGCACCACAAACACATACCTTACCCATTTGACGGGCAACCAGTGCAGCATGAGAGGACACCCCTCCTCTGGCGGTTAAGATTCCTTCGGCCGCAATCATCCCCCGTAAATCCTCTGGAGATGTTTCCTGACGGACTAGCAATACCTTACCCTTTTTCGCTGCCTCAACCGCACGTTCTGCATTCAAGCAAACACGACCAGATGCCGCACCAGGACCTGCAGGCAGGCCCTTACAAAGTGTATCAGCGGCTTTCTGGGCAGCGGCATCAAAAACAGGGGCAAGAACCTGATCCAACTGATCGGCCGGGACTCTTTTAATCGCAGTTTTCCAATCAATTAACCGCTCCTTTACCATTTCCACCGCAATACGTACCGCGGCAAGTCCGGTGCGCTTACCGTTACGAGTTTGCAGCATGTAGAGTTTTTCTTCCTCAATGGTAAACTCAAAATCCTGCATATCTTTAAAGTGCTTCTCCAACTTCTTCTGCACGGCAGTGAGTTCTTTGAACGGCTTAGGCAAAACTCTTTTCAACTGAGAAACGGGTCGGGGAGTGCGCACACCTGCAACCACATCCTCTCCTTGTGCATCAGTAAGAAATTCACCGTAAAGAACTTTCTCGCCTGATGCAGGATCACGGGTAAATGCAACACCAGAACCTGATTTCTTACCGGTATTTCCGAATACCATTGCCTGCACATTTACCGCGGTACCCCACTCTGCAGGGATACCATATTTACGACGATAAACAATCGCCCGGTCATTCATCCAGGAACTAAATACAGCACCAACAGAACCCTCCAATTGCTCCCAAGGGCAATTTGGGAAATCTTTGCCAGAACGTTTTTTGACCAGAGTTTTGAAACGCTGAACAAGCTCTTTCATTTGAGCCGCAGAAATTTTGGAATCGTCAACTTCGCCTTTTTCCTTGGGAAAAATCTCAGCTTTAAAATTTTCAATGATTTCTTCGAAGGGATCATGATCTTCTGAGGGAAGCTTTTGCACTCCCATGACAACATCCCCATACATCTGAATAAATCTTCGGTAACAATCCCAGGCAAATCTCTCGTTGCCAGATGATGTTGCCAATGCTTCGACAGTCTCATCATTCAACCCAAGGTTAAGAATGGTATCCATCATTCCAGGCATGGAATCACGAGCACCTGAACGAACAGATAAAAGAAGAGGCTTTTTAAGATCTCCAAGCTTTTTGCCCAACTGCTTCTCCATTAATGCCACCGATTCTCGAATCTGTCCGTCTAAGCTTTTGGGGTATGATTTTTTATGGGCATAAAAATAGGTGCACACTTCAGTGGAAATGGTGAAACCTGGTGGAACCGGTAAGCCGATGCGTGCCATTTCTGCTAGATTAGCACCTTTACCACCAAGGAGTTCGCGTTGCTTAGCATCTCCGTCTGTCTTCTTGCCGAAGTCGAAGACATATTTTATGTCAGAGGTTTTCTTCGCCGCCTTGGCGGGAGATTTCTTGGCCGATTTTGGTTTGGCTGATTTGGTCTTCTTTTTTTGTGCCATATTTAAGTGGTAGGTTTATAATTTGAGCCGATCAAATTCACTTGGGAAGATGGATCAACTGCGAAGAAAATAACGAGCTGAACAATATCTAAATATTGAGTACACTTGTCAATGGAGCACTTCATTGATGTTTTTCGGAAACAAGTTTTAATTGCCTGTAGTCAGAAAAAGTTCCTTGGTGATTTTAAAGATTTTCCAGACAGACCTCCCTCTACTAGTCAATTTTGCAAGATTCCAAGCTAGACGCTTTATATTTTTTAGCCCAAAGTTAGGATACTAAAATTCATTTCTTCTTATCGCATAACTATCGGTCCTTAAATGGCTGCCTCGAATTCTCAAGATAAACCTGACACCTTTGGCCAACGATTTCGGGATCGTGGATTAATTGGTGCACTTGGTAAATCCAAGGTTGGAAGAAATGACCCAAATAAAATGCATTTTCTCGAACACCTCGAAGAAATGCGGTGGGTTATTTTTAAATCATTTATTGCCTTTGTACTCGGCTGCCTTGTGGTAGCTGCATTTTTAGGAGATTCAGTTAGGCTTTTGCAAAGACCATTGGTTGCCGCGGTTCAAGATTATGGGAATTTGTCAATCGACCTTCAAGCTTGCGGACTTTCTCAGTATCAAAATCAATTAGAGCAAAAGGGGGTAACGCTGAAGGATTTGGCCAATGCAACTGAAAAAGATCTCATCACATGGCGAATTGATGATCCCCAACATCGCTTGCGCTTACTTATTCATTTTGCTGGCGGCAAGGATCGAAACTTGCTTCAAGTTATTCGTTCCTATTCCCCCATTTTTATCGCAATGAAAATATGTTTCCTTGGGGGACTAGGGCTTTCCCTGCCATTTATCCTCTATTTTGTGGGAGGATTTGTTACTCCTGGACTCACACCAAAAGAGAAAAGAATTTTTTTCCCAGGATGCCTCGCTGCCACATTTCTTTTTCTTGCCGGTTCTGGAATGACTTATTTTTTCATTCTTCCTCTTTCTTTAGCTTTTACCATAGAATTTTCTTTCTCAGTACTTGGTTTAGAAATATACCGTCCAGAGGCTGGTAATTATTACAGTACTGTTATCTGGATGACTTTTGCAGTCGGGCTGGCCTTTCAATTTCCGCTTGTACTAATACTTTTAATAAGAATAGGAATACTGACGGTAAAAAAATTACGCTCCAGTCGTCGGATTGTACTGGTTATTTTAATGATTTCCGCCGCTCTCATTACACCTGGTGGAGATCCTGTGAGCCTTTGTATACTTACAATCCCCCTCTATTTTCTATTCGAACTGTCAATCTTGGTGGGGACTCTTATTGAGAGAAGAAAATCCAGTTTGCAGTTTAACAAAAGAGATGAATCAGGCATCGCTGGATCGATGCTTCTTCTAGTAATCATGGTTATTTTTGGGGGTACAGGATATTGGCTTTATCAAAATTGGGAAAAAGCGGAATCTATTTTTCTCAACCTTGATGCCATTGGCATTACTGAGTCTAGTCAAACGAACCCTTCTGAAATTAGTCCAGGTTTAAACCTTCCGCAGTCCAATGAATTTATTTTGGAGCTTTTACCATTAGATGGATCATTGGATACCAACCAATCTAATTTTACGCCATTCCAGAAATACCGTGCCAGAGTTAAGCCTTAAACCATGGCTTGCTTATATTTCTTGATGGCATCC